>BNJU01000137.1_pt1 | contig 52797 bp, 86 predicted proteins | sample 8539281 | NCBI WGS metagenome assembly BNJU01 (sample SAMD00202456, study PRJDB9452) | human saliva metagenome | isolation source: human saliva | place: Japan | reverse complement strand
ACAAGTATCAACCCAGTTGTCTCAAGTAGGAACAGTTCTCTATGTTAGTGGGGAGGAGTCTGCTCAACAGATTAAACTCCGTGCAGAGCGCTTGGGTGATATCGACAGTGAGTTTTATCTTTATGCTGAGACCAATATGCAGAGCGTTCGTGCAGAAGTCGAACGTATCCAGCCGGATTTCCTCATTATCGACTCAATCCAGACCATCATGTCTCCGGAGATTTCAGGAGTTCAGGGATCGGTTTCTCAGGTGCGTGAGGTGACCGCTGAGCTTATGCAGCTGGCTAAGACCAATAACATCGCCATCTTTATCGTGGGGCATGTGACCAAGGAAGGGACCTTGGCAGGTCCTCGTATGCTGGAACACATGGTGGATACGGTACTTTTACTTTGAAGGGGAACGCCACCATACCTTCCGTATCTTAAGAGCAGTCAAAAATCGTTTTGGCTCGACTAATGAGATTGGAATCTTTGAGATGCAGTCAGGTGGGCTAGTAGAGGTACTCAATCCAAGCGAGGTCTTTCTAGAAGAACGTTTGGATGGGGCAACTGGTTCGTCAATCGTTGTGACTATGGAAGGGACACGTCCGATTTTGGCGGAGGTGCAGGCCTTGGTGACACCGACTATGTTTGGGAATGCCAAGCGAACGACAACTGGTCTTGATTTCAATCGTGCTAGTCTGATTATGGCTGTTTTGGAAAAACGTGCAGGGCTTCTCTTGCAAAATCAGGATGCCTATCTCAAATCAGCTGGTGGTGTCAAGTTAGATGAGCCTGCCATTGACTTGGCAGTTGCAGTTGCTATTGCATCAAGTTACAAGGATAAACCAACCAACCCTCAGGAATGTTTTGTAGAGAACTTGGTTTGACGGGAGAGATTCGACGCGTGAATCGTATCGAACAACGGATCAATGAAGCTGCTAAAGCTTGGATTTACAAAAAAATCTATGTACCAAAGAATTCTTTAACTGGAATCAAGCCGCCTAAGGAAATTCAGGTGATTGGGAGTGACGACTATCGGAGAAGTCTTGAAAAAAGTTTTCTCCTAATCGTTTTACTCAGGTTTAGATTACTAATTATTTTATTGCTAACAATTATTAAAACAAGGAGGAATTTCTGATGAAATTTTCTATGGACAGTCACATGCAGTTTCCTTTGGTAGAGTTGTCACTCAATCAAGGAGAAACCGTCTATATCCAGCGAGGTAGCATGGTCTACCATACACCCAATGTAAGTCTCAATACCCAGCTCAATGCTAGCGGATCTGGTTTGGGACGTTTTGTCAAAGCTGTAGGGCGTTCAATGGTTTCTGGTGAAAGTACCTTTATCACTCAAGCTGTTGCTGAGTCTGACAACGGGAATCTTGCTTTAGCACCAGATACTCCTGGTCAAGTGATTGCTCTTGAGATAGGTGAAAAGCAATATCGATTGAATGATGGAGCCTTTCTAGCTCTTGATGGTACAGCTTTCTATACAATGGAGCGCCAGTCTATTGGGAAAGCTCTGTTCGGAGGGCAAGGCGGTCTCTTTGTGATGACTACTCAAGGTCAAGGAACTCTTTTGGCCAATGCTTTTGGTTCGATTAAAAAAATTGAACTACAAAACCAAGAAGTAACGATTGATAATGCTCATGTGGTGGCTTGGAGCCAGTCTTTGGACTATGATATTCACCTAGAAAATGGTTTCTGGCAGTCTATTGGTACAGGCGAAGGAGTGGTGAATACCTTCCGAGGTAGCGGTGAGGTCTATGTACAAAGTCTCAATCTTCAAAGCTTTGCAGGCTCTCTTAACAAGTATATCCAAAAAGAGTTCATATAATAAAAAAACTAGGACAGAAACCCAAGCTAGACGCTGGATGTATCTGTCCCAGTTTTTTTATATGAAAGTTGACAGCTGACAAGACAAAGAAAAGATGGTAAGATAGGAGATAAATAATTTGGTGTTCAAATTATCTGGCAGACTAGAAAGTGAGTTGTCATGTCCTATTTTGAAAATTTTTTAAAAGCCAATCAAGCTTATGTAGAACTACACGGAGATTTGCATTTATCCATTAAACCCAAGACCAAGGTTGCAATCGTAACTTGTATGGATTCGCGTCTACACGTTGCGCCAGCTCTGGGGTTAGCTCTAGGAGATGCCCATATTTTACGGAATGCGGGTGGTCGAGTGACGGACGATATGATTCGTTCACTTGTAATTTCCCAACAACAAATGGGGACAAGAGAGATTGTGGTTCTTCATCATACAGACTGCGGGGCTCAAACCTTCAATAACGAGGATTTTCAAGAGCACCTAAAATGTGAATTGGGAGTTGATGTATCTGGGCAGGATTTTTTACCGTTTCAAGACATCGATGAGAGTGTCCGAGAGGATATGAAGTTGTTGCGAGAATGTCCATTAATTCCAGATGATGTCATAATTTCAGGAGCTGTTTATGATGTAGATACAGGTAGTATGAGAGAGATATACTAACTTTCTATTGAAAAGCTTCTGGAGTAGCATGAAGTAGGATGAGAAGGTTGACAAGTTTTACCTTTAATATCACTAATATAAAATAGTATAAGATAAGAGTATAAAAGTCTCACTTTTGTCTTATTTTTTTATTGAAAAAAATCAAGAAAAAAAGCGCTACAATGGTAGATGGAAAATGTTGTGAAAAAATACAAGTGATACATAAATACTGGAGGAAATCATGTCTTTTTCTGATTTAAAGCTGTTTGCCCTTTCTTCAAATAGAGAATTGGCAGAGCGTGTGGCGCAAGAAATTGGGATAGAATTGGGAAAAATCGACTGTTCGTCAATTTTTCAGATGGAGAAATCCAAGTTAATATCGAAGAATCTATCCGTGGGAAACATGTCTTTATCTTACAATCAACTAGCTCACCTGTAAATGACAATCTACTAGAGATTTTGATTATGGTTGATGCTTTGAAACGTGCCAGTGCAGAATCCGTCAACGTTGTAATGCCTTACTATGGTTATGCGCGTCAGGATAGAAAGGCTAGAGCGCGTGAACCAATCACTGCAAAACTCGTGGCAAATATGCTTGAAGTAGCTGGAGTAGATCGTTTGTTGACAATTGATTTGCACGCTGCACAGATTCAAGGATTCTTTGATATTCCTGTTGATCACTTGATGGGTGCTCCTTTGATTGCGGATTACTTTGAGCGTCGTGGTATGGTTGGTTCTGACTATGTTGTTGTCAGTCCAGACCATGGTGGTGTCACTCGTGCTCGTAAATTAGCAGAATTCTTGAAAACTCCGATTGCGATTATTGATAAACGTCGTAGCGTAGACAAGATGAATACTAGTGAAGTGATGAACATCATTGGTAAGGTTGAAGGTAAAACTTGTATCTTGATTGACGATATGATTGATACAGCCGGAACCATTTGTCACGCGGCAGATGCACTTGCTGAAGCTGGAGCTGTTGAAGTTTACGCAAGCTGTACACACCCAGTTCTTTTCAGGGCCAGCTATGGAGAACATCCAAAAAAATCAGCGATTAAAAAATTAGTTGTTTTGGATACTATCTATCTTCCAGAAGAACGTTTGATTGATAAGATTGAACAAATTTCTATCGCTCATCTCCTAGGAGATGCGATTGTACGTATCCATGAAAAACGTCCTCTTTCTCCATTATTTAGTATCGAGAAAAAAAACATCTAACAAATTGTTGAGTTCAGACAAAAACCCCTAACAAAGTGCTAGACCTTGCTGGGAGTTTTTCTATATTAGATTAGAAAAATGTAAAAATCTCACTAATTGTTCGTTTTTTTAGTCTATGTTCTTCCGTAATCCTTCGAGAATATTTCTTATTTTTAAAGAATATAATAAATTTTACTCATTTTTTTACCAGAAAATTTTAAAAATTTAGTTTTAAGAAATAGCTTGACAACTTAAATATATGTGATATAATCTGATTAGTGAGGTAATCCCTCATGAAATAAATTTTAAAAAAAGAGGAGATAAAAACAATGAAAAAGTTTTTATTATCATCAGTAGCTGCACTTTGCAGTATTTTGCATACAGCACCAGTATTTGCCAAGACAGCACATGGGTTCAGCACTACTGATCAAGACAATGCAAGTCACTTACAGGTGCAGATCTACATGTTACAAACGAAAAAGACGGTCTTACTGACTACACTAAAGACTGGTCTTAACAATGTTGACGCTGCATCAACTAAAGACAAATTTCAAAGCAGCTGGTGAAGAACTGAAAACCTGTACCAGGTAAACCAGGTGAATTTGAAGAAGTGCGCTAAAGCTAAAGACGCAAAAAAGCAGACGCTAAAGATCAGCTAAAGCAGGTCAAAAAGCTCCAGCAGCTGCAGGTCAAAAAGCTCTTCCAAAAACAAGTGCAGTTAAATAATTCATTTGTTTAATGAGTAACCAATCACTGAAACTTGGTTTCAGTGATTTTTGGTAAATAATGAGGGAGAAAAATAATGAGTGAACATTCTAGGATAAAAAAATCACCCATTGGTAAAATAATAGCTTCCATTCTTACATTCGTTGTCATTGTTTTTGGTGGTTTCTTTTGTTTATAATAGCTTCTAGCTCCAAAACCAGATAAACAAAAATAATGTTACTGATGTAAAAGTTACTCAGGAAGCTCCTAAGCAGACCTATACTGTTAGTGCAGAAGAAAAAGGAATATCTCGCTAATAAATTTAAAAGGCTTGCTCGCAACAAACTCTGAAACGGTTGGTTATGTATATATTCCTGGCACACAGTTAGATGAACCGGTCGTTCAAACAACGGATAACGCAACTTATCTAGATAAAACGTTTGAAGGTGTGCATCAACCTCTAATGGGAGCAGTCTTTATGGATGCTGATAACAAGAAGGATTTTAGTGATCGTTTAACATGGTTATTTGGTCACGCTAGAGGAAGTAAAGTACCCTGACCATCGTATGTTTAAAGACGTAAATTACTTCAGTAGTCAAGATTATTTCGATAAACATCCTTATGTAGTCATTGAAACGCCGGAAAGAAAGTACTATTATGAAGCCATTGCAGTGGTTATAGTTCCAGAAACAACAGCGTTTTATCGTACTTCTTTTGAAGATGACGCGGATTTTGAAAAGCAATTGACAGCTATTTATGACGAGGCAAAAGTTAAGAAACCAAATGTTAAGGTGTCTCCAAAAGATAAATATATGGTTCTGTCAACTTGTCTTGAAGAAGATGATACGATTCGTACAAATATTTACCTTCGACAAATTCCTGATTCAGAGATGACTGACTTTGTCAAACAACATGGTGAAGAACTTCAGTATAAACCAACAAGATAATAAAAATTAAAAATTATATGAATCCTCTTAAAAATTAAATGAAATAGTTTAATTTTGGGAGGATTTTTTTGATTTTGATTTTGATTTTTATAGTAAATTTCTGCAAAGCCTTTTTCAAAAATATGCTATACTGATGAAAAGGAGGGTTTTATGACTCAAGAATTTATTAATCCAAGTGATGGAGTGGTCCGTCAGTATCTAGCAACCAGTAAAACTCTAGCTGTAGTAGGCTTATCCGATCGTGAGGAAACAACTAGCAATCGAGTGACTAAAGAAATGCAGGCTCGTGGCTATAAAATTCATTCCAGTTAACCCTAAAGCTGCAGGTGGCGAGATTTTGGGAGAAAAGGCTTATGCTAGTCTAGCTGAAATTCCTTTCCCTGTAGATATCGTTAATGTCTATCGTCGCAGTGAATTTTTACCTGATGTAGCACGAGACTTTCTCAAGGCGGATGCCAAGATTTTCTGGGCACAACTAGGACTTGAAAGTTTGGAAGCAGAAGAAATCTTGCGTGCTGGAGGATGCGATGATATCGTGATGAATCGTTGTATTAAGAGAGAACATACACGTTTAATTCTTGAACAATAAAAAGGTAGCCTTTAGGGCTACCTTTTTGTCTTAGAAAATACCGATGAGTGTTTGCATACCAAGACTAGTCAGGATGATGGCAATCCAGCAGAGGGCTCCAAGAAGAATAGATTTATCCACTGGATTTGATCATAGCAATGAGGTTGGTTTTGAGACCGATAGCGCTCATGGCCATGATGATGAGGAATTTGGAGAGTTGTTTGAGAGGTGAAAAGAAGCTATTGCTGACACCAAAAGAAGTAAGGACGGTGGTTAGCAGAGAAGCTAGGATGAAAGTAGAGAATGAAAACGGGGAAGATTTTTTTAAGCTTCACTCCTTGGTTGTTGCCTTGTTGACGGCTTTGCCAATAGGAGAGGAAGAGAGTAATAGGGATAATAGCTAGGGTGCGTGTCAGTTTGACAATAGTGGCAGATTCAAGAGTGTTGGTATGGTAAAGACTATCCCAGGCACTAGCAGTAGCTGTCACAGAGGAAGTATCGTTGACCGCAGTACCCGCAAAGAGAGCAAAACCTTCGTTAGAAAGATGGAGCCAAGAACCTAGAGTTGGGAAGATAAGAGCTGCCAAGACATTGAAGAAGAAGATAACAGAAATGGCTTGGGCCACTTCTTTTTCCTTGGCGTGAATAACAGGAGCAGTCGCTGCAATGGCAGAACCGCCACAGATAGAAGATCCAACTCCAATCAAGGTAGCTAGCTTTGTATCTAGGTCAAAAAAGCGCTGGAAGAGATAGGCAACAATCAAGGCTATAGAAATAGTAGATAGGATGACAGGAAGTGAAGATTTTCCTACTGCGAAAAACTTGAGAGATATTGAGTCCAAACCCAAGCAAGATAACAGCATACTGAAGCAGTTTTTTTGAGCTATAAGTTAAACCGGCATCCAGTTGTTTATAGGGAGTGAGAAAGGGGTGGAGAATCATTCCGATAAAAATGGCGAAAACAGGTGCTCCCACAACAGGCAGAAAGCCTCCTAAAACCCAAGAGATGATAGAAATGATCAGACAGGCTAACAGTCCTGCCCAATTTTTTGATAGAAATGACATAAAAACCTCCGAAAAATAAGCACTTTTATTATAATCTTGTCTGTCAGAAAAGTAAAAATAGAAAGTAGGGAATAAGGTTGCAAATAAACGGAATTTTTGCGGTCAGAGAGCTTTTGTAGTATAATAGATATATGTTCTTTGATCAAGGAGGATATATATGGACTTAACCAAACGCTTTAATAAACAATTAGATAAGATACAAGTTTCCTTGATTCGTCAATTTGACCAGGCTATTTCAGAGATTCCTGGAGTCCTGCGATTGACCTTGGGAGAACCAGATTTTACAACGCCAGATCATGTCAAGGAAGCTGCAAAGCGAGCCATTGACCAAGATCAATCCTACTATACAGGGATGAGTGGTTTGTTGACATTGCGTCAGGCGGCGAGTGATTTTGTAAAAGAGAAATATCAGCTAGACTACAATCCAGAGAATGAAATCTTGGTCACAATTGGTGCGACAGAGGCTCTTTCAGCTACTCTGACAGCTATTTTGGAGAAAGGAGACAAGGTTCTTTTGCCAGCTCCTGCCTATCCAGGTTACGAGCCAATAGTTAATCTAGTTGGGCAGAGATTGTCGAGATTGATACGACTGAAAATGGTTTTGTCTTTGACTCCTGAAATGCTGGAGAAAGGCCATTTTAGAGCAAGGGTGACAAGCTCAAGGCAGTCATTCTCAACTATCCAGCTAATCCAACAGGTATTACTTATAGTCGCGAGCAATTAGAAGCCTTGGCAGACGTTCTACGTAAGTATGAGATTTTCGTAGTCTGCGATGAAGTCTACTCAGAATTGACCTATACAGGGGAAAAATCATGTATCTTTGGGAACTATGTTGAGAGATCAGGCAATTATCATTAACGGTCTTTTCTAAATCCCATGCCATGACAGGTTGGCGTTTAGGTTTTATCTTTGCACCAGCAAACTTCACAGCTCAACTCATCAAGAGTCATCAGTATTTGGTAACTGCTGCAAACACCATGGCGCAACATGCTGCGGTGGAAGCTTTAACAGCTGGTAAGAGATGATGCAGAACCCATGAAGAAGGAATATATCCAACGTCGGGACTACATTATTGAGAAGATGACTGACCTTGGGTTTTGAGATTATCAAACCAGATGGGTGCTTTTTATATCTTTTGCTAAGATTCCTGCAGGCTATAATCAAGATTCCTTTTGCTTTTTCTGAAGGATTTTGCTCAGAAGAAGGCTGTTGCCTTTTTATCCCTGGTGCTGCCTTTTGGACAGTATGGAGAAGGGCTATGTTCGCTCTATCTTATGCAGCTAGCATGGAAACCATCAGAGAAGCTATGAAACGACTTGAGGAGTACATGAGAGAAGCATGATTCAATCGATTACGAGTCAGGGTTTAGTACTTTACAATCGAAATTTTTCGAGAGGATGATAAGCTTGTTAAAAATCTTTACAGAACAGGCAGGCAAGCGCATGTTTTTTTGTCAAACACGCCGGCCAATCCAAACTAGCTCCTGTCATTCAACCTTTAGTCTTAGCCCATTTTCTCCTAAAAAGTCAATGACGATGGACTTAGTTATATAGAAGATTATCATGAGGTGAAGACTTTTCCGAAAAATCAATAGTGACCTCTTTGTTATGGCTTATGCGACTTACGTTGCAGCCTTTGGCAGATGCGAGTTTGCAGGATAACCAAGAAGATGCTCCCTTATTTGCTTTTTTTTGCAAAAGACTTTAGAGCTGATGGAAGAGGGTCTGGATTATCAAGTTTTGACCAATATTTTTTTGAAAATTCAAATATTGACACGTTTTGGAATCAGTCTCAACTTTTAATGAGTGTACCTTTTTGTCATCGTGTGGGCAAGCCTTTTGACTTCTCCTTCAAATACGGGGGTTGTCTTTGTCCCGATCATTACCATGAAGATGAGAAACGATGTCATTTAAATCCCAATATTCCTTATCTGCTCAATCAATTTCAAGCCATTGATTTTTGAGACCTTGGAGACTATCTCACTTAAGGCCGAAATCAAGCAGGACTTGCGCAAGTTTATGGACCAAATCTACGAGGAATATGTCGGTATTCATCTGAAATCAAAGAAATTTATTGATTCCCTAGCCGATTGGGGACAACTACTGAAAGAGGAAGACAAATGAAAAAAATCGCAGTTGATGCAATGGGTGGCGATTACGCACCACAAGCTATTGTAGAGGGAGTTAATCAAGCCCTTGCTGACTTTTCAGATATTGAAGTCCAACTTTATGGAGATGAAAGCAAAATCAAGCAATATCTAACAGCTACAGAGCGCGTTAGTATTATCCATACAGATGAAAAAATCGACTCAGATGATGAGCCTACAAAAGCCATCCGCAAGAAGAAAAATGCCAGCATGGTATTGGCAGCTAAGGCTGTCAAAGATGGAGAGGCAGATGCAGTTCTTTCTGCAGGAAATACAGGTGCCTTGTTAGCAGCGGGATTTTTCATCGTTGGTCGTATCAAAAATATCGATCGACCAGGTCTTATGTCAACCTTGCCAACTATTGATGGAAAAGGTTTTGACATGCTTGACCTTGGTGCCAATGCAGAAAATACAGCCCATCACCTGCATCAATACGCTATCCTAGGTTCCTTCTATGCTAGAAATGTTCGTGGTATTGAAAAACCTCGTGTAGGTTTGCTTAATAACGGGACAGAGAGCAGCAAGGGAGATCCACTCCGCAAGGAAGCCTATGACCTATTAGTGGCTGACGAGAGTTTGAATTTCGTCGGGAACGTGGAAGCGCGTGATTTGATGGATGGTGTTGCTGATGTAGTCGTAACAGATGGTTTCACGGGAAACGCTGTGCTCAAAGCTATTGAAGGGACTGCTATGGGTATCATGGGCTTGCTTAAAAATGCTATTGTAGGTGGCGGTCTTAGAGCCAAGCTAGGGGCTTTCCTTCTTAAGGATAACCTCAGAGGTTTGAAAAAACAGCTCAACTATTCAGATGTTGGAGGTGCGGTTCTGTTTGGTGTTAAGGCACCAGTAGTTAAGACTCATGGCTCAAGTGATGCCAAGGCTGTCTATAGCACAATACGCCAGATTCGTACCATGCTTGAGACAGATGTAGTTGCCCAAACTGCGCGTGAATTTTCAGAGGAATAAGGAGAACAATATGACAGAACAACAAATTTTTGACCGTATCGTAACCATCATTCAAGAGCGTCAAGGAGAAGACTTTGTCGTAACCGAAAACTTGAGCTTAAAGGATGACTTTGGATGCTGATTCAGTAGATTTGATGGAATTTGTCCTAACCATTGAGGATGAATTTGGAATCGAAATCGATGATGAAGAAATTGACAACCTCCAAAGTGTCGCAGACGTATTAGCAATCATTAAAAAAATAGAATATAGAAAAAAAGCAACATGCTGGTCATGTTGCTTTTTGATTGTGTGGAATATTTATTTTAACGGATTTATCAATCCATATGTTTGCTTAAACTTTCTAAAAAGTGCTATTTGGGTGTAGATTTTGTTTTTTTAGAAAGAGTTACCTATTTCTTACTTTGTTTGGCTAAAATAATCTTACAGAACTTTTAATTAGATTGTTAAGAAAAAGGATAAGAATATGAAATTTAGGAAAAAACACTACCGCTCACAGATGGATCAGAAGGACTGCGGAGTGGCTTCGTTAGCCATGGTGTTTGGCTATTTTGGAAGCTATTATTCATTAGCACGTCTTCGTGAATTAGCCAAAACGACTACAAATGGGACGACAGCTTTGGGTCTGGTGAAGGCTGCGGAAACATTAGGTTTTGAGCCACAAGCTATTCAAGCAGACATGACTTTATTTGATTCTCCAAATTTAATCTTTCCTTTTGTGGTTCACGTGCTTAAGGACAAAGAATTATTTCATTATTACGTAGTGACAGGAAAGGATAAGCAGAATATCCATATAGCTGATCCAGATCCAGAGGTTAGATTGACAAAACTATCGCGCGAAAGATTTGAAGAAGAATGGACAGGAACAACTATCTTTGTGGCTCCCTCACCAAATTATCAGCCACATAAGGACAAGAATCAGGGTTTGACTTCTTTTCTACCTATTTTGATAAATCAGAAAGGTTTAATCATCAATATCATTTTAGCGACTGCTCTAGTAACCTTGATTAATATCGTTGGTTCGTACTATCTACAATCTATTATTGATACCTATGTACCAAATCAGACATCTTCGACCCTAAGTATTATTTCTATATGTCTTGTTATCGTGTATGCCCTTCAACAGATTTTTGTCTTTTGCTCAAGATTACCTATTAATTGTCCTTGGGACAACGTCTATCGATTGATGTTATTTTTATCTTATATCAAACATGTTTTTTTCATCTACCTGTGTCTTTTTTTGCGACTCGACGGACGGGAGAAATCGTGTCTCGATTTACAGATGCCAATAGTATCATAGATGCCTTAGCTTCAACCATTATTTCAATTTTTTTGGATATATCTACGGTATTCATTATTTCCATAATCTTGTTTTTGCAAAAATAGTAGTCTCTTTTTTTCATAAGTTTATTGGGTCTCCCTATTTATGCTGCAATTATTTTTGCTTTTTATGAAACCTTTTGAAAAAGATGAACCGGGATACTATGGAAGCAAATGCAACCCTATCATCTTCCGTTATAGAGGATATCAATGGTATTGAAACGATTAAAATCCTTTGGCTAGCGAAAAACACGCTACCAAAAAGATTGATAGGGAATTTGTGGATTATCTGAAAAAGATCCTTTACTTATAGTAAAGCAGAAAGTCAGCAAAAAGCTCTTAAAAAACTTGGTCAACTGTCGCTAAATGTCTGCGTATTATGGATAGGGGCTAATTTCGTTATGACTGGGGAAATGAGTTTGGGCCAGTTGATTACGTATAATACACTTCTTTATTATTTTACTAATTCTCTAGAAAACATCATCAACCTTCAGAGTAAGCTTCAAACAGCTCAAGTTGCTAATAGTCGTCTCAACGAGGTGTATCTGGTCAAATCCGAGTTTGAAGAACAGAAAATGGTAGAGGATTTGAGTATGGTTCAAGGAGATATGACTTTCAAGGGAATTCACTACAAGTATGAATATGGTCAAGATATCTTATCAGATATCAATTTGACAATCAAACAGGGCTCTAAAATAGCTCTTGTAGGGATTTCAGGATCAGGAAAGTCGACCCTAGCTAAGATGATGGTTAATTTTTACAGCCCAAATCAGGGGAGAAATCAGACTGGGGGATATGAATTTAAATCAGATTGATAAAAAGTCTCTGCGCCAACATATCAACTATTTACCTCAACAACCCTATGTATTCAATGGAACAATTTTAGAAAATCTCCTTCTCGGAGCTAAGGAGGGTACGACTCGGGAGGATATACTACGTGCAGTTGAGCTAGCAGAAATTCGTGAAGATATTGAGCGTATGCCCTTGAATTACCAGACAGAATTGACTTCTGATGGGACAGGAATTTCTGGTGGTCAACGCCAGAGGATTGCTTTAGCGCGTGCTCTCTTGACAGATGCCCCTATCTTGATTCTGGACGAGGCGACGAGCAGTCTAGATATCTTAACAGAGAAACGGATAGTAGACAATCTCATGAATCTAGATAAGACCTTGATTTTCATTGCTCACCGCTTGACTATTGCTGAACGAGTGGAGAAAGTTGTCGTTTTGGATCGGGGTAAGATTGTAGAGGAGGGGAATCATGCTGACTTGCTTGCTCAAAATAGTTTTTATACTCATTTAGTTAACTGTTAGAAAGGAGAAATAATGCACCTTGAATTTTTAGAAAGTGCGGAATTTTATAATCGACGTTATCATAATTTTTCCAGCCGAGTGATTTTTCCTATGTCACTTTTGGTGGTGTTTACGTTTGGATTTGCAATGTTTGCAGAAAAGGAAATTAGTTTATCTTCGAAAGCTACAGTTGAACCTAGTCGTATCATTGCTAATATCCAATCAACTAGTAATAGGCGGATGGTAGTTAATTATCTGGAAGAGAACAAACAAGTGCAACGAGGAGATTTACTTGTTCAGTATCAGGAGGTTGGAGATGTGATCCAGGATGAAGCCAATGTTAATCAGTTGGAGAGTTTTAGAAATCATCAAAGTAAAACAAGTAACCTTAAGAACAGTACTACACAGCCCAATATAGGTCTCTTTTCTCAGAATTCTTCGACTGTACAAGAGCAGATTGCTTTAGAGCAGGATGATTTAGAAAGAGAAATAGGCAAAAAAAATCAAACTAGCTTACTCGAAAAAGGAACAATAAGAGCCCAGGAAGACGGAGTTCTTTATCTCAATCCTGAAAGGAATCAATCTGCGGTAGTCACAGAAGGAACATTACTGGCTAAATTATATCCACTATTAGATAGAGAAGGGAAAACAAAATTGACGGCCTATCTTAGTTCAAAAGATATTGTGAGAATCAAGATTGGGAGATTCTGTACGCTTTACCACGACTAATGGTGCTAATGGTCAAGTGAGACTTGTTTCTACTATCACTAGTATTGATACAATTGCAACGAGAACTGACCAAGGAAATTTCTTTAAAATAGAAGCGGAAACAAAAATAACTCAAGAACAAGCTGAAAAGCTTAGGTATGGTTTAGAAGGCCGTTTACAGATAATTACAGGCAAGAAAAAGTTATTTACGCTATTATTTGGATGATTTTCTTGAATTGGGAATAATGATCACTTTTTTTCTCAAATAATATTTAAAAACTGTAATCCTAAAAACGATTTACAGTTTTTATAAAAACTCAGGAGGGAATACGTTTACGTTCGTAAAAACATTTGATTTCTGCTTGTTTTTGTGTTAGAATGAGGCCAAGTAATACGAAAGGCGAATAATAAAAATGTCCAGCAAACTTATTTATACGGGAAAAGCTAAAGATATCTATACTACAGAAGACGAACATGTGATTAGGTCCGTTTATAAGGACCAGGCTACCATGCTGAATGGTGCTCGTAAAGAGACCATCGAAGGCAAAGGTGTGCTCAATAATCAGATTTCGTCTCTTATTTTTGAAAAATTGAATGCTGCGGGTGTGGCTACTCACTTTATCGAACGTATCTCTGATACAGAACAACTCAACAAGAAAGTGACAATCATTCCTTTGGAGGTTGTGCTTCGTAACGTGACTGCGGGTTCTTTCTCAAAACGTTTTGGCGTGGAAGAAGGTTTGGACTTGAAAACTCCAATCGTTGAATTTTACTACAAGAACGATGAGTTTGGATGATCCATTCATCAATGATGAGCATGTGAAGTTCTTGGATATTGCCAATGATGAACAAATTGCTTATATCAAGGAAGAAACGCGTCGTATCAATGAATTGCTGAAAGATTGGTTTGCACAAATTGGTCTTCGTTTGATTGACTTCAAATTGGAATTCGGTTTTGATAAGGATGGCAAGATTATCTTGGCAGACGAATTTCTCACCAGATAACTGCCGCCTTTGGGATGCTGAAGGGCACCATATGGACAAGGATGTTTTCCGTAGAGACTTTGGGAAGTCTAACGGATGTTTATAAGGTCGTGTTAGAGAAAATTGCAAGGGATTGAAGTAGCCTTTTTACAAATGAATACTTGGTCGTCACTACAATCTTTAAGTAGAAATAGATAAAGGAACTAAAATGGATAAACGTATTTTCGTTGAGAAAAAAGCTGATTTTCGTGTCAAATCTGACTCTTTAGTAAAAGAATTACAGCATAATCTTCAGTTGAAAACCTTGAAGGATCTTCGGATTGTTCAGGTTTACGATGTCTTTAGTTTGGCAGAGGACTTGTTTGCGCGTGCGGAAAAACATATCTTCTCTGAGCAGGTGACCGATACTGTTTTGGATGAAGCTGCGGTTAAGGCTGATCTTGAGAAGTATGCTTTCTTTGCTATCGAAAGTTTGCCTGGTCAATTTGACCAACGTGCAGCATCTTCACAAGAAGCTTTGCTGTTGCTTGGTAGTTCAAATGATGTAACGGTGAACACAGCACAACTTTACTTGGTCAATAAGGATATTGATGCGAATGAATTGGAAGCTGTCAAAAACTACCTCTTGAACCCAGTGGACTCTCGTTTCAAAGACATCACTGTTGGCATTGCTAAACAGGATTTCTCTGAGTCTGACAAGACCATTCCAAGTTTGGATTTCTTTGAAAGCTATACTGCAGAAGATTTTGCACAGTATAAGGCTGAGCAAGGATTGGCCATGGAAGTGGATGACCTGCTCTTCATTCAAGATTATTTCAAAGTCCATTGGACGTGTGCCAACTGAGACTGAGTTGAAGGTTTTGGATACTTACTGGTCTGACCACTGCCGTCACACCACTTTTCGAGACTGAGTTGAAAAACATCGACTTCTCAGCTTCTAAATTCCAAAAACAATTGCAAGCGACTTATGACAAGTATATCGCCATGCGTGATGAGTTGGGACGTACTGAAAAACCTCAAACCTTGATGGATATGGCGACTATTTTTGGTCGTTATGAGCGTGCCAATGGTCGTTTGGATGACATGGAAGTGTCTGATGAAATCAATGCCTGCTCTGTTGAAATTGAAGTGGATGTCAATGGTGTGAAAGAACCATGGCTTCTCATGTTCAAAAACGAAACTCACAACCACCCAACGGAAATCGAACCATTTGGTGGAGCGGCTACCTGTATCGGTGGTGCCATTCGTGACCCATTGTCAGGGCGTTCCTACGTTTACCAAGCCATGCGTATCTCAGGTGCTGGGCGATATTACAGCTCCAATTTCAGAAACTCGTGCTGGTAAATTGCCACAACAAGTGATTTCTAAAACAGCGGCTCACGGTTATTCTTCATATGGTAACCAAATTGGTCTTGCAACAACTTATGTTCGTGAATACTTCCACCCAGGTTTCGTTGCTAAACGTATGGAGCTAGGTGCCGTGGTCGGTGCGGCTCCCAAGGAAAATGTTGTCCGTGAAAAACCTGAAGCAGGTGATGTGATTATCTTGCTCGGTGGTAAGACTGGACGTGATGGTGTCGGTGGTGCGACAGGTTCTTCTAAAGTTCAAACGGTTGAATCTGTTGAAACAGCTGGTGCTGAGGTTCAAAAAGGGAATGCCATCGAAGAACGTAAGATTCAACGTCTTTTCCGTAATGGGGAAGTGACCCGTCTGATCAAGAAATCAAATGACTTTGGTGCTGGTGGTGTCTGTGTAGCTATCGGTGAATTGGCTGATGGTCTTGAAATTGATCTAGACAAAGTGCCATTGAAATATCAAGGGTTGAACGGTACAGAAATTGCCATTTCTGAATCTCAAGAACGTATGGCTGTAGTGGTTCGTCCAGAAGATGTAGATGCCTTCGTTGCAGCATGTAATAAAGAAAATATTGATGCTGTTGTCGTTGCGACAGTGACTGAAAAACCAAATCTTGTCATGCACTGGAATGGTGAAACCATCGTTGATTTGGAACGTCGTTTCCTTGATACAAACGGTGTACGTGTAGTTGTGGATGCTAAGGTGGTTGACAAGGATGTCAAGCTTCCAGAAGAACGCCAAACATCTGCCGAAACCCTTGAAGCTGATACTCTTGAAGTCTTGGCTGACCTCAACCATGCTAGTCAAAAAGGGTTACAAACCATCTTTGATAGCTCAGTTGGTCGTTCAACAGTCAATCACCCACTCGGTGGTCGCTACCAAATCACACCAACGGAAGCTTCTGTACAGAAATTGCCAGTCCAACATGGTGTGACAACAACTGCTTCTGTTATGGCGCAAGGGTTCAACCCTTATGTAGCAGAATGGTCTCCATATCATGGTGCTGCTTATGCGGTCATCGAAGCAACTGCTCGTTTGGTTGCTGCTGGTGCAAACTGGTCTAAGGCTCGTTTCTCTTATCAAGAATACTTCGAGCGTATGGATAAACAAGCAGAGCGTTTTGGTCAACCAGTAGCAGCTCTTCTTGGATCAATTGAAGCTCAGATTCAACTTGGTTTTGCCATCTATCGGTGGGAAAGACTCTATGTCTGGTACCTTTTGAAGAATTGACAGTACCACCAACCTTGGTTGCTTTTTGGTGTGACAACTGCAGACAGCCGTAAGGTTCTTTCTCCAGAATTTAAAGCTGCTGGTGAAAATATCTATTACATCCCAGGTCAAGCTTTGGCACAAGAAATTGACTTTGAACTGATAAAGTCTAACTTTGCTAAGTTTGAAGCCATCCAAGCTGACTCACAAAGTCACAGCTGCATCAGCTGTCAAATATGGTGGTGTCCTTGAAGCTCTTGCCCTTGCAACATTTGGTAACCATATCGGTGCCACTGTAACCCTTGAAAAATCTTGAGACTGCCTTTGACAGCTCAATTGGGTGGATTCGTCTTCACATCTCCGGAAGAGATTTCAGGGGTTGCCAAGATTGGACAAACAGCAGCTGACTTTACACTTACTGTCAACGGTGTAACGCTTGATGGACACAAACTTGACAGTGCCTTCCAAGGTAAATTGGAAGAAGTTTATCCCAACGGAATTTGCACAAGCAACTGAGTTGGAAGAAGTACCAGCTGTGGCATCAGATGCTGTTATCAAAGCTAAAGAAACAGTTGATACACCAGTGGTTTACATCCCAGTATTCCCAGGTACTAACTCTGAGTACGATTCAGCTAAGGCCTTTGAAAAAGAAGGTGCAAAAGTCAACTTGGTACCATTTGTCACACTGAATGAAGAAGCTATTGTCAAGTCTGTTGACACCATGGTTGACAATATCGAAAAAGCTAACATTATCTTCTTTGCAGGAGGCTTCTCAGCCGCGGATGAACCAGATGGATCAGCTAAATTTATCGTTAACATCTTGCTCAATGAAAAAGTACGTGCAGCCATTGATAGCTTCATCGAACGAGGTGGTTTGATCATCGGTATCTGTAACGGATTCCAAGCTCTTGTCAAATCAGGTCTTCTTCCATACGGTAACTTTGAAGATGCAAGCAGCACTAGTCCAACTCTCTTCTACAATGATGCCAACCAACACGTGGCTAAGATGGTTGAAACACGGATTGCCAACACCAACTCACCATGGCTTGCTGGCGTGAAAGTTGGTGACATCCATGCCATCCCAGTATCACACGGTGAAGGTAAGTTTGTCGTGACAGCTGAAGAATTTGCAGAGCTTCGTGACAATGGTCAAATCTTTACCCAATATGTTGACTTCGAAGGTAAACCAAGCATGGATTCAAAATACAATCCTAACGGATCTGTCAATGCGATTGAAGGTATCACAAGTAAGAACGGTCAAATTATTGGTAAGATGGGTCACTCAGAACGTTTCGAAGACGGTCTCTTCCAAAATATTCCAGGAAATAAAGACCAACATCTCTTTGCATCAGCGGTTAAATACTTTACTGGAAAATAAAAGGTATATAAAATGACATACGAAGTAAAATCTCTTAATGAAGAATGTGGTGTTTTCGGTATCTGGGGACACCCAGATGCTGCCAAATTGACCTATTTTGGACTCCATAGTCTTCAGCACCGTGGTCAGGAGGGGGCAGGAATCCTCTCCAATGACCACGGACAATTGAAGCGCCATCGTGATATGGGGCTTTTATCAGAAGTCTTCAAAAATCCTGCTAATTTGGATAAATTGACAGGGACTGGAGCGATTGGACACGTGCGTTATGCGACTGCGGGAGAAGCTTCTGTAGACAATATCCAACCTTTCCTTTTCCGCTTTCATGATATGCAGTTTGGTCTGGCTCATAATGGGAATCTGACCAACGCAGAATCTCTCAAGCAAGAATTGGAACAAAGAGGAGCGATTTTCAGCTCAACTTCAGATTCAGAAATTTTGGCTCATCTTATTCGTCGTAGCCACAATCCAAACTTGATGGGTAAAATCAAGGAAGCACTTAGTCTTGTCAAAGGTGGTTTCGCTTATCTCTTGATGTTTGAAGATAAGTTGATTGCAGCCCTTGACCCAAACGGCTTCCGACCTCTATCAATCGGGAAAATGGCTAATGGAGCAGTTGTTGTTTCATCTGAAACCTGTGCCTTTGAAGTCATCGGTGCGGAGTGGATTCGCGATGTGAAACCAGGCGAGATTGTCATTATTGACGACAATGGTATCCAGTATGATAGCTACACAAACGATACTCAACTGGCTATCTGTTCCATGGAGTATATCTATTTTGCCCGTCCTGACTCCAACATCCATGGTGTCAATGTCCATACGGCTCGTAAGAGAATGGGAGCTCAATTGGCACGTGAGTTCAAAGCATGAAGCCGATATCGTAGTCGGTGTGCCAAACTCTCACTCAGTGCAGCTATGGGATTTGCGGAAGAATCAGGGTCTACCAAATGAAATGGGGTCTTATCAAGAACCAATATACGCAACGGACCTTTATCCAGCCGACTCAAGAATTGCGCGAGCAAGGGGTTCGGATGAAATTGTCTGCCGTTTCTGGTGTCGTTAAAGGCAAACGTGTGGTCATGATTGATGACTCGATTGTACGAGGAACAACATCACGTCGCATTGTCCAACTCTTGAAAGAAGCAGGGGGCATCAGAAGTTCACGTTGCTATTGGGAGTCCTGCTCTTGCCTATCCATGTTTCTACGGGATTGATATCCAGACACGTCAGGAGTTGATTGCGGCCAATCATACCGTTGAGGAAACTTGCCAAATCATTGGTGCGGATAGCCTGACTTATCTTTCGATTGATGGCTTGATTGACTCTATTGGGATTGAAACAGATGCGCCAAATGGCGGCCTCTGTGTGGCTTACTTTTGATGGGAAATATCCAACTCCTCTCTATGACTATGAAGAAGAATATCGTAGAAGTTTGGAAGAAAAAACGAGTTTTTACAAATAAAATTCCCCATTGAAGGAAAGGAAAAGGAATAAACAAATGACAAATAAAAATGCTTATGCGCAGTCTGGTGTGGACGTTGAAGCGGGTTATGAAGTTGTTGAACGCATCAAAAAACACGTGGCACGTACAGAGCGTGCAGGGTGTTATGGGAGCTCTTGGTGGTTTCGGTGGTATGTTTGACCTTTCAAAAACAGGTGTTAAAGAGCCAGTTTTGATTTCAGGAACTGACGGTGTTGGAACCAAGCTCATGCTTGCTATCAAGTACGACAAACACGATACCATCGGTCAAGACTGTGTGGCTATGTGTGTCAACGATATCATCGCTGCAGGTGCAGAGCCCCTCTACTTCCTAGACTATGTGGCGACTGGGAAAAATGAACCAGCTAAACTAGAACAAGTGGTTGCTGGTGTGGCTGAAGGTTGTGTGCAAGCAGGTGCAGCCCTCTATCGGTGGGGAAACAGCTGAAATGCCTGGTATGTATGGTGAAGACGACTATGACTTTGGCTGGGTTTTGCTGTCGGTGTTGCAGAAAAAAATCTCAAATCATCGACGGTTCAAAAGTAGCTGAAGGGTGATGTGATTCTTGGGACTTGCTTCAAGCGGTATCCACTCAAATGGTTACTCACTTGTTCGTCGTGTCTTTGCTGATTACACAGGTGAAGAAGTCCTCCCAGAATTGGAAGGCAAAGAAAACTTAAAAGACGTTCTTTTGGAGCCAACTCGTATCTACGTCAAAGCAGCTTTGCCACTCATCAAAGAAGAATTGGTCAACGGAATTGCCCACATCACAGGTGGTGGTTTCATCGAAAATGTACCACGTATGTTCTGCTGATGACTTGGCTGCTGAAATTGACGAAAGCAAAGTACCAGTCCTTCCAATTTTCAAAGCCCTTGAAAAATATGGCCAAATCAAACATGAAGAAATGTTTGAAATCTTCAACATGGGGATTGGTCTCATGTTTGCGGTTAAACCAGAGAATGTGGAACGTGTCAAAGAACTTCTTGACGAACCTGTTTATGAAATCGGTCGGATTGTCAGAAGAAAGATGGCAAGTGTGGTGATTAAATAATGGCTAAAAAGATTGCTGTTTTTTTGCCTCTGGTAACGGCTCAAACTTTCAGGTGATTGCGGAACAATTTCCAGTAGAATTTGTCTTTTCAGATCACCGGGATGCCTATGTACTTGAGCGTGCAGAGAATCTTGGGGTATTATCCTACGCTTTTGAACTCAAGGAATTTGAAAACAAGGCAGACTATGAAGGAGCCATTGTCGAACTTTTGGATGAACACAAGATTGATTTGGTTTGTTTGGCCGGGTTATATGAAAATCGTTGGCCCAACCTTGCTAGCAGCTTATGAAGGCCGTATCATCAATATTCATCCAGCTTATCTCCCTGAATTTCCAGGTGCTCATGGTATTGAGGATGCTTGGAATGCAGGTGTTGCTGAGAGCGGTGTGACCATTCACTGGGTGGATTCTGGTGTTGATACCGGTAAGGTCATCAAACAAGTCCGTGTGCCACGCCTTGAAAGGGATACCCTTGATACTTTCGAGACTCGCATCCACGAAACAGAGTACAAACTCTATCCAGAAGTCTTGGATAGTTTGGGAGTTGCACGCAAATAAGGAAGTGCTAGAGCTGAAAGAAAATTTTCGACTGTAGTAGATGAAAGAACTTTTTAAAAAAAGGAAAAGAAAGAAAATGACTAAACGAGCACTTATTTCAGTCTCAGACAAAGCGGGCATTGTTGAATTTGCCCAAGAACTCAAAAAACTTGGTTGGGACATCATCTCAACAGGTGGTACCAAAGTTGCCCTTGACAATGCTGGGGTGGACACTATTGCCATCGATGATGTGACTGGTTTCCCAGAAATGATGGACGGTCGTGCGAAGACTCTCCACCCAAATATCCACGGTGGTCTCCTCGCTCGTCGTGACCTCGATAGCCACCTAGAGGCTGCTAAGGACAATAAGATTGAGTTGATCGACCTTGTGGTGGTCAATCCTTTACCCATTCAAGGAAACTATTCTCAAACCAGACGTGACTTACGCGGATGCGGTTGAAAACATCGATATCGGTGGGTCCATCTATGCTTCGTTCAGCAGCGAAAAAACCACGCTAGCGTAACAGTTGTGGTAGACCCTGCTGACTATGCTGTTGTTCTTGACGAATTGGCAGCCAAACGGCGAAACAAGCTTACGAAACTCGCCAACGTTTGGCAGCTAAAAGTATTTCCGTCACACAGCGGCTTATGATGCTTTAATCGCAGAATACTTCACAGCTCAAGTGGGTGAAACAAAACCTGAAAAACTCACTTTGACTTATGACCTTAAGCAACCAATGCGTTACGGTGAAAACCCTCAACAAGATGCAGACTTCTACCAAAAGGCTTTGCCAACGGATTACTCCATTGCTTCAGCGAAACAGCTTAACGGGTAAAGAATTGTCCTTCAACAATATCCGTGATGCGGATGCGGCTATCCGGATCATCCGTGATTTCAAAGACCGTCCAACCGTTGTGGCTTTGAAACACATGAACCCATGTGGGATCGGTCAAGCTGACGACATCGAAACTGCTTGGGACTACGCTTATGAGTCTGACCCAGTATCCATCTTCGGTGGTATCGTCGTTCTCAACCGTGAGGTAGATGCTGCGACAGCTCAAAAAATGCACGGTGTTTTCCTTGAAATCATCATTGCACCAAGCTATACAGATGAAGCGCTAGCTATTTTGACCAACAAAAAGAAAAACTTGCGCATTCTTGCCTTGCCATTTGATGCCCAAGACGCTAGTGAAGTGGAAGCAGAATACACAGGTGTTGTCGGTGGACTCCTCGTTCAAAACCAAGACGTGGTCAAAGAAAGCCCAGCTGACTGGCAAGTGGTGACCAAACGCCAACCAACGGAGACAGAAGCGACTGCTCTTGAGTTTGCTTGGAAAGCTATCAAGTACGTCAAATCAAACGGTATCATCGTAACCAACGACCACATGACACTTGGTGTTGGTCCAGGTCAAACTAACCGTGTGGCCTCTGTTCGTATCGCTATTGACCAAGCTAAAGACCGTCTGGACGGTGCTGTTCTTGCTTCAGATGCCTTCTTCCCATTTGCGGATAACGTGGAAGAAATCGCCAAAGCAGGTATTAAGGCCATCATCCAACCAGGTGGATCAGTCCGTGACCAAGAGTCTATCGAAGCTGCTGATAAATACGGCTTGACTATGGCCTTTACAGCCGTGAGACATTTTAGACATTAAGAACTTACAAAGCATCCATGGAATTGGATGTTTTTGTTGTATAATAATATTGAGCTGAAAAATTGGATTTGATATAATATATAATAAAAGAGGAGAATAATATGAATTTCATAGAAGATTTAGATTGTCTTTTTAGATCAAGAAAAGGAAAAAGTTAAAAACGCGATTTGGAGATACTAGTATCAATAAATACTTTGGTGTAGAAAGAAACTTAGAGGTTAGTTATGGAAATGAAAAAAATATAAGTTTCTAATAAGAAAGAATAAAAACTAGATTTCTTATAAACGAAAATGATGTTAAAAATTTATTTAAGTGATTTTGATGTTCTAAAATTACTGATTGATAATTTTTTTCAGCAGATAGTGAAGAAATGATTAATCAACTTATTGATTTTTAAATAATAAAGTAAAAACCGATCTTTTGAGAAGAATATAAACTAATAATATCTGATGAAAATTCAAACCCAAGAGTATTTAATAACGGGTATAAATTTAGAGGATACTTCTATTCAGTTGGACAATGAGTTTGATCTTCATAATCTCAGTTTGAATCATCTTAAAGTATTAATCAATTTAATTCTTGCAAAAGACATACTATCTAAAGAATTAGGAGATGAAGAGACTCCGGATTATTTAAAAATAACAGTATATAAATATATAATAATGTTAAAAATCGGTGATTCTAAAAAGATGAGAAAAATACTACAGTTATACAAGAAAAAGAACTCTGTAAATATAATAATGAAGAGTTAGAGTGAAACTATATTAAATCTAGAAACAGGGAAAAGCTAAGACATTTTTAAACAGGTTCAAGATATAGAAAAATATGGATATTTTTATGATATAATGGAGTAGAGCCCTAGAAAAATAACACATCCTGTTATTTCCTTTGGTAGTTCCAAAGGTTGAGTATTTTAAAAATAGTAAAATTTGTTACTCGACTTTGTCGAGGATAGTAATAAAGTACTATATAATATAGAATTACGAAAGGTCGTACGTAGAACCTTTTAGACATACGGCGAACTCGCTCGCATGTCGTCAAGAACCCACGTACTATTGCCTTTCGTTCTGAATCAAAAGTCTCTACAAATTTTAGGTAGGGCTCTTTTTCATATGGAGCAATGATGAGTAAATATATATTTAAGAATAAGGAAGAAAAATGAACTATATAAATTTATTTTTATGTGGTTCAAAATATGTGAAATCAAAATGTTAGTGATAAAAAGAAATGTATTGAAAAACATCTGGAAAAATATTAATTCATCTTACAAAAATCATAATATTGAGAGAAAATTTTACATTTAGTAAATCGGAAATGTATCTTAACTATGGCGATATTTATATGAGAAATTTATATGATGTAGAATTTTTAGTATCTCTGTTATCAGATGTTATTTTTATATTTCATGAAAAGTATTTCAACGGGTGCGGAAGCAGGTTTGTTTTTAGGTGAGGCCTCTAATAGAGAAAAAACTTGTCTAATATTACCTAATATAGAAGCGGTTGAAGAAGATAAATTGGGCAATTTTTGAAATTATCTTTTTAAGGAGAAATCCTGTAAAACGAATAATATACTATCCAAGTGTGAGAAATAATATTACATCTGTCAATCTACGTAATCTACATACAAGTTTTGTGAATGATTCTATAGGTAAAACGTTGAGCAACAATATAAATGATTTTTATTAAAGGTAAAATCAAAAATCATTTGAGATTGGAAAGAAAGAATTTGGTTTAAACTTTGAAGAAGTTAAACTAACAGTAAGAATTGATCCAGATAGAGTCCTACATTATATAGCAGCAATGCTATCAGTAGACGAAATTGTTGATAAAATATTTGGGAAAAAGTATGACTTTAGAGAGTGTTATAGAAATTTTTAAATAATGAAATGAATAAGATCCTTATTTCTACCTATGAAGAAGATTAAGCCATATAAGTTTCCTGACGTTCCTGAGATTCATTTTGAAAGTAAAAAGTAACAATACAAAGGATGATTGGTATGACGTTGTATTTGTTTTAATGCGGCAGGATTTATGCGTATAAGAAAAGATAAAACTTATGAAGAAGATAAAAAGTTATTCTAGAACATAAAGGAAAGGATAAAAATGGGAAGTTCTTTTTCGCTAAATACTCTAGTTTGATTGAAGTTATTGAGGAAGAGAAGATATGGTAAATAATAGTGGATTCGCAATTTTTAAACTAAAAAATAAAAATAAGGAAAAATAGTTGCTATACGAGTAATAGTGAGTTAAAAATATTCATAAACTAATTAATGACCATTTAAAAGAACGGGTAATTTATTCTAAGTTCACTAAAGGTTATAGAGAAGGAATTTCTATTTTTTTGACAATGCTAAAAGCACATATGTATAATGACATCTTTATTCAATTCGATATCAAGAATTTTTCCGTCTATTAATCATCGTAAAGTTAATTAATTTTTTTATAAGGAAGTGAAATATAATGGATATAATATAAGTAAAAAGTCAGTCTTATGAAATTATAAAAAGCCAGTCAAGGGTTGCAAGGATTACCGTTAGGTTTTTGTAACATCTCCGTTATTATCAAACATTTATTTAAAAATTTGATACTACTTTGTATTGTAGATTAAAGAGACAAGGATTAGATAATGTAATTTATACACGATATGCTGATGATATTACGATCTCTTTTCGATGTATTTCAGACAAAAATGATTATTCAGATATAAAAATTAGAATAGAGAAAAATAGTAAGTGCTTTATTAAAAAGATATAGTCTTAAACTAATAATAAGAAAAACTAGATTAACAAATTTATTACAGTCAGGGCAAATGTAAAAGTAACAGGTGTGTACATCGTAAATAAACAAGAAAAATTATCGACGCTTAACAGTTGGAAGGAAATTTAAGAAAGAATTACTATGGGATGCTATTCAAACTTTAGATAATATGAGAGAGATGAAAGTTTAGTTAAACAAATAAAAAGGGAGATACTCATTTGTTTTATCCATAGAAAAAGAAGGTATCGAGAATATGTTAAGTCCATGCATGAGAAGGATACTTAATGAAAAATATATCTAGCATTAATGAATTATTTTCAGTTTTTATAGTTAAATTTTATCATACAAAAATATCATCCTCTTGGATCAGTACGTGACCAAGAGTCTATCGAAGCTGCTGATCAATACGGCTTGACTATGGTTTTCACAGGGTGTGAGACATTTTAGACATTAAGAAAAATAAAAGGGAAGAAAACAGTTTCTTTCCTTTTTGCTTAAAAAGCGAAACGAAACAAGATTAAAAACGAACGTTTATGGTATAATATTAGTAAATAATTCGCAAAAAGAGGTTGAAAGATGAAGCTGTTAGTTGTCGGCTCGGGTGGTCGTGAACATGCCATTGCTAAGAAGTTGCTTGAGTCAAAAGACGTTGAAAATGTCTTTGTAGCTCCTGGAAATGACGGGATGACTCTGGATGGTCTGGAATTAGTGAATATCTCTATTTCCGAACATTCTAAACTGATTGAGTTTGCAAAAGCCAACGATATTGCTTGGTCCTTTATCGGGCCAGATGACGCCCTTGCGGCTGGGATCGTGGATGAGTTCAATGCAGCAGGACTCAAAGCCTTTGGTCCGACAAGATTGGCAGCGGAGTTGGAGTGGTCTAAGGATTTTGCTAAGGAAATCATGGTCAAATACAACGTTCCGACAGCAGCCTATGGGACATTTTCAGATTTTGAGGAAGCCAAGGCTTATATCGAGGAGAAAGGCGCTCCTATCGTTGTCAAGGCAGATGGTTTGGCACTTGGAAAAGGTGTTGTCGTTGCTGAGACTGTTGAGCAAGCTGTCGAAGCCACTCACGAGATGCTTTTGGACAATAAATTCGGTGACTCAGGTGCGCGTGTGGTCATCGAGGAATTCCTTGATGGGGAAGAGTTCTCTCTCTTTGCTTTTGTCAATGGGGACAAGTTCTACATTATGCCAACAGCTCAGGACCACAAACGTGCCTATGATGGTGACAAGGGTCCTAACACTGGTGGGATGGGGGCTTATGCGCCAGTTCCTCACTTGTCACAGAGCGTGGTTGACACGGCGGTTGACACTATTGTCAAGCCAGTTCTTGAAGGCATGATTAAAGAAGGTCGTCCTTACACTGGTGTCCTTTACGCTGGTCTTATCTTGACAGCTGACGGCCCTAAAGTTATCGAGTTTAACGCTCGTTTCGGAGATCCTGAAACGCAAATCATCTTGCCTCGTTTGACTTCTGACTTTGCGCAAAACATCACGGACATCCTAGAGGGTAGAGAGCCTGCTATTACCTTGGCTAGATGAGGGTGTTACTCTGGGTGTGGTTGTCGCATCCAATGGCTACCCGCTAGATTATGAAAAGGGTGTCGAGTTGCCAGCCAAAACCGACGGCGATATCATCACCTACTATGCCGGTGCCAAATTTGCTGAAATAGCAGAGCACTGCTATCAAACGGTGGACGTGTCTATATGCTAGTCACCACAGCAGACACCGTCAAAGACGGCCAAAACATCATTTACAGCCAACTCAACAACCAAAACACAGAAGGCCTCTTCTACCGAACCGATATCGGAAGCAAGGCAATTAAGTAAAAGTATAAGAATAACGCGCCGAAGTCACCAAATACGATAATGGTCGTTTGATTTGTGAGCATTAGCGAGCAATAAAATAACAATCACCGCCGTTGTGAAAGAACGATTGGATGATAAGCCAATTGTTCAGGGAAATCGGAAGACCTTGGGCTTCCGATTTAGGCATGAGACACCTTTGGTGGCTGCTGCCGTCCCTCACAACCTAAGGTGATTGTCAAAAAAAAAGGAAGAAAAAGGATTAAAAATGAAACCAGTAATTTCCATCATAATGGGCTCAAAATCCGACTGGGCAACCATGCAAAAAACCGCCGAAGTCCTGGACCGTTTCAGTGTAGCCTACGAAAAGAAAGTTGTTTCCGCACACCGTACACCAGACCTCATGTTCAAACATGCGGAAGAAGCACGTAGCCGTGGCATCAAGGTTATCATCGCAGGCGCTGGTGGCGCAGCTCATTTGCCAGGAATGGTAGCTGCCAAAACAACCCTTCCAGTTATTGGTGTACCAGTCAAATCACGTGCTCTTAGTGGCGTGGACTCGCTTTACTCGATTGTACAGATGCCGGGCGGTGTGCCTGTTGCGACAATGGCTATCGGTGAGGCAGGTGCGACCAATGCTGCTCTCTTTGCCCTCCGTCTCCTGTCAGTAGAGGATCAGACTATCGCGACAGCTTTGGCAGATTTCACAGAAGAACAAGGGAAAATAGCAGAGGAGTCTACAAATGAGCTCATCTAAAACAATCGGAATTATCGGTGGTGGTCAGCTGGGTCAGATGATGGCCATTTCTGCTATCTACATGGGTCACAAGGTTATCGCGCTGGATCCTGCGGCGGATTGCCCAGCCTCTCGTGTGGCGGAAATCATCGTGGCACCTTATAATGATGTGGACGCCCTCCGTCAGTTGGCGGAGCGTTGCGATGTCCTGACCTATGAGTTTGAAAATGTCGACGCTGACGGCCTTGACGCTGTTATCAAGATGGTCAGCTTCCACAAGGGACAGACCTGCTTCGTATTTCACAAAACCGTATCTTTGAGAAGGACTTCCTCTCAAACAAGGCTCAAGTCACCGTTGCTCCTTACAAGGTTGTGACCTCAAGCCAAGATTTGGCAGCTATCGACCTGTCGAAAAACTATGTCCTTAAGACGGCGACCGGTGGCTACGATGGGCATGGACAAAAGGTTATTCGTTCAGAAGCAGATTTGGAAGAAGCCAAGGCACTAGCCGATTCAGCAGACTGCGTTTTGGAAGAATTTGTCAATTTCGACCTTGAGATTTCTGTCATCGTTTCTGGTAACGGCAAGGATGTGACAGTCTTCCCAGTTCAGGAAAAATATCCACCGCAACAATATCCTGTCTAAAAACCATTGTTCCAGCACGTATTTCAGCAAATTTAGCAGAAAAAAAGCCAGAGCTATGGCAGTGCGAATCGCTGAACAACTGAACCTCTCTGGGTACCCTTTGTGTAGAAATGTTTGCGACAGCTGATGACATCATCGTCAACGAAATCGCCCCACGCCCACACAATTCTAGGCCACTACTCGATTGAAGCCTGCGATTTTTCCCAGTTTGACACCCATATCTTGGGCGTTCTCGGAGCACCACTTCCAGCAATCCACCTCCATGCCCCTGCTGTCATGCTCAACGTTCTCGGTCAACACGTCGAAACAGCTGAGCGTTATGTTACAGAAAATCCAAGCGCTCACCTCCACTTATATGGTAAACTAGAAGCAAAGCACAACCGCAAAATGGGACATGTGACTTTGTTTAGTGATGTGCCGGATGAGGTTGAGGAGTTTGGGAAAGGGATTGATTTTTAAGTGAAAATAGCGATTCTAGGACTTGGAGTCATCGGGACCACCTATGCCTACGCCTTTCAAAAAGCAGGCCATCAAGTGGAACACGTACTGAGAGATAGTAAGAAAAACAATGCTCCCAAGGAGTTGTTGGTTGATCTGCTAGATGGCCGTTATCTTTCCAAAGGTGAGAACAAACACGACACCTATGAGGTTCATGTGGCGGAAGCTGATTCGGAATATGATTTTATTTTTCTGAGTGTGCGTCATGGGTTTGTCAAAGAAGCTGTGGAAACCTTGCGAAAAAATAATATCAAAGGCACTCTTGTTTTCTTCTGCAATTTCTGGAATACTCGAAAAGAGGTCCAAGAGTGGGCAGGAGATTACGACTATATTCTGGCTTTCCCGACAGCGGGTGGTCATATGCAGGAGGACCATTTGGATGGTGTCTTATTTGACCATTTAATGCTAGAAGGTGAACAAAAAGCACAGATTTCTAACTATTCTGATCTGACGGATTTACTGACTTCTGCAGATTTGAAGTGGGAAGTGCCTCATGATATGGTCGAATGGATTTGGATTCACATGGCGATTAATGCGGGTGTCACTTCGACAGCTGCACGTTCAGGGAATCTGGAAAATCCAGAAGAATTGGCTCTGAACTTGATGAATAGTTCTTCGGAATTATCATTGGCCATTAAGGCCATTCGAGAGGCTTTGAAAGTCGTAGAAGCGCGTGGCGTGAATTTGAAGCTTTACAAAGCCGAACTCTTGCCCTACAAAATTCCCGCTTGGATAGCCGGCAAGGCCATGAAAGTCATGTTTGCGAAAAATGAGCTGACACGAAAAATCATGACCTTACACAATGATAAACAGGATATTTTCTACTGTTGTCAAAGTGTCTATCAGACCGGTCAGGAGTTAGGTGTGGACATGCCCATTCTAGAAGCAAACATGAAGGGGATTTCGCTTTAGGAGGTTTTATGATTCAACTCATTGTCAACGCATTTGTTGAAAAAGAAAAGACGGGAGCAGTCGTCGAAGTCTTGTATGCTAGTAGCGATCACGAAAAAGTGAAAGCGAAGTATGAAGAGCTAGTTGCACAATATCCTGAAAACTATTTGGCTATCTATGATGCCCCGCTGGATACGGATTTGAATACACTGGATCATTATCCATCAGTGTGGATTGGGAAAGAAGAATTTGAATAAAATGACTGTTTCACGCCGTAGGGAAAGCGTAAGCGACGGGAATCTTGAGACTCTAAAGGAAGTTGCTGACATCCGCCCCACATAAGTGAAACATCAAAAGAAAGGAACAAACAATGATCGAACGTTACTCTCGCCCTGAGATGGCGAATATTTGGACTGAAGAAAATAAATACCGTGCTTGGCTTGAGGTGGAAATCTTGGCTGACGAAGCATGGGCCGAGTTGGGAGAAATTCCCTAAGGAAGATGTGGCTTTGATCCGTAAAAAGCGGGCTTTGACATCGACCGTATTTTTGGAGATCGAGCAACAAACGCGTCACGATGTGGTGGCTTTCACGCGTGCGGTTTCTGAGACTCTTGGTGAAGAGCGTAAGTGGGTTCACTATGGCTTTGACTTCTACTGACGTAGTAGATACGGCATATGGTTACCTCTACAAACAAGCCAACGACATCATCCGCAAGGATCTTGAAAAACTTTCCTCAATATCATCGCTGACAAAGCCAAAGAACACAAGTTCACCATCATGATGGGGCGTACCCACGGTGTGCACGCTGAGCCGACAACTTTTGGTCTTAAATTGGCTACTTGGTACAGCGAAATGAAACGGAACATCGAGCGTTTCGAGCATGCATCTGCTGGTGTGGAAGCTGGTAAGATTTCTGGTGCGGTTGGTAACTTTGCCAACATCCCACCATTTGTTGAAAAATACGTCTGCGATAAATTGGGAATCCGTGCTCAAGAAATGTCTACACAGGTCCTTCCTCGTGACCTTCACGCTGAGTACTTTGCAGTTCTTGCCAGCATCGCAACTTCTATCGAGCGTATGGCAACTGAAATTCGTGGTCTTCAAAAATCAGAACAACGTGAAGTGGAAGAGTTCTTTGCTAAAAGGTCAAAAAAAGGGTCTTCAGCAATGCCTCACAAACGTAACCCTATTGGTTCTGAAAATATGACAGGTCTTGCGCGTGTGATCCGTGGTCACATGGTAACAGCTTATGAAAACGTAGCCCTTTGGCATGAACGTGATATCTCTCACTCATCAGCTGAGCGTATCATCGCACCAGACACAACAATCTTGATTGACTACATGCTCAACCGTTTCGGAAACATAGTTAAGAACTTGACAGTCTTCCCAGAAAACATGATCCGCAACATGAACTCTACATTTGGTTTGATCTTTCAGCCAACGTGCCATGCTTGCTTTGATTGAAAAAAAGGCATGACACGTGAGCAAGCTTACGACCTTGTTCAACCAAAGACAGCCCAATCATGGGATAACCAAGTAGACTTCAAACCACTTCTCGAAGCTGATCCAGAAGTAACATCACGCCTTACTCAAGAAGAAATCGACGAAATCTTCAACCCAACTTACTACACCAAACGAGTGGATGAAATCTTCGAACGCATCGGTTTGGGTGACTAATGACAATAAAAAAAGCGAGATTGTATCTCGCTTTTTATTTGTGCTTAATCTTTTTTCTTGCTAAGTCCATAAGCTGTAAGTGCAGCCATCAAACCTGTAGCAATCAACCATTCTGAACCTTGGCTTCCTGTTTCAGGAAGTTTATTTTCTTTTGCCACAGGAGCTGGGTCTTGAGGAAGAGCTTTGTTTTCCTCAGCAGGAACAGTTGCTGGAGCTGGTTTACTTGGAATCTCTAATTTCGGTTTTTCTTCTGCAATAGGAGCTGGCACATTTGGAATTTCTAGTGCTGGTTTTTCTTCTGCAATAGGAGCCGGTATATTTGGAATCTCTAGTTTTGGTTTTTCTTCCGCTACAGGAGCTAGTCCTTTTTCGTCTCCCACATGTGTTACAGGAGTCCCAACTTCGATGATTTGAGTAACTGGTTCTTGAGCAACAACACTAGTAACCAATGTTTTCACTTCGCTTCCGTCAGCAGCAGTAGACACAGAATAGAAATGACTACGACGTCCCTTAACACCTTCAGTTACGACACGAGTTTCTCCCTTTGTCAATGCATCAGTTTCACGAGTGATAGTTGTAAACGGAATTTCTTCGTCCTCGATCACAACACGTGGTTTGGCATCTGCAACAGGAGCAACTCCTTCTTCGTCTCCGACGTGAGTGACAGGAGTTCCAACTTCAACCACTTGATTGACAGCTTCTTTTGTGACTTTTTCTTCAAGAACTGTTTCAGTTTCCTTACCATTTTCAGTAGTAACTGAGACGTAGATTGTACGTTCACCTTTGGCACCTTCAGTGACAACTTTTTCTTGTCCTGCTGGAAGGTTAGGATTTTCCTTCTTGACAGTCTCAAATGAAATTTCTTCCGTTCTTGTGATAAGCTCTGGTCGGTTTTCAACGTTGGCAGCAGCTTCATTCTCATCAAGGCTTCCTGAGTGAGTTGCAGCTGGTTTGAGACCAAGTCTTGCTGCTTTAAGGTTAGCTACAAGTGTATCCAACTCAGCTTGTTTATTACGGTTGAGATTGTAGTTTAGTGCTTCTTTAGCAGCCTTGAGAGCATCGAGACTTTCTGTGCTATATCCTTCTAAGTTTTCAGGGATTTGAGCAAGTTCCTCGCGTAGAGCCTTGTAATCGGCACGGAAGTAGTCTTTGTTGTGATCTGCAAATGCAGTCATGAGCTCAAAGATTTCTTCTTCTTTGTACTCAGCGCTTGGTCTATCTGCCCAGATAGCTACCATACTACCAACAGTAGGTAGATCAACCTCAGGATATTTAGTTGAAGCTAGCTGGTTGAATGGAGTTTTTTCAGTGTTTTCGATAGCTTTCTTGAGGAAGCCTCCACCATCTTCAGGTTTTTGACCGAGGATATAGTACCAATCTCCGTTAGTGTTAAGGAACTTATAGCCCTTGCTTGCTAGATATTGAGGAGATGCAAGGTTATAACCCCACCAACCTTTAGACCAGTAAGAGATGATAACATCTTTATCAAACTCAACATCGTCCTTATCTTCATAGTAGAAACCATCGTTAAAGGCCATTGGTTGCAGACCTTTTTCTTTAGCCATGGCAGCTAGACCATTAGCATAATCTGCAAACTTACCATAGAGTCCATACCACTTGAGGTAGTACCAACCTTGAGCGTTAGTAGCGTCGTTGGCATACTCATCTGTACCATAGTTAAAGATCTTAGTCTTGCCTGCAAAGAAGTCCATGTATTTGCCGATAAGGGCTTTTGTAAAGTTCATTGCTTCTTCGTTTTCAAGGTCCATGGTTGTTTTTGAAACCTTGTCAAAGTTAGCTTGAGGGTTTGCAATGCCCAATTTTTCCATAGCGACAAGCATAGCATCCATGTGGCCAGGGCTGTTGATAGCAGGGATAATTCCAATGCCTCTATCCTTAGCATACTGGATGAGTTCAGTGATTTCAGCTCGGTTCAAAGTTGTTCCATTTGGATCGTCGTAGTAAGATTTTTGTTCCTTCAATGATGGCATTTTTTACATCGTCACTTGCATAGGTCTTGCCGTTTGCAGTGATTGTCATGTCATCCAAGAGGAAGCGAAGTCCATCATTTCCAAGGAGGAGATGAAGGTCAGAGTAACCAAGTTCGCTGGCTTTATCTACGATACGTTTTAGTTGGTCTAGAGTGAAGTATTTACGTCCAGCATCGATTGAGATAACCTTGTTTTTCTGGCAAGTTTTTTTCAACTTCACGTTTGGCATCTTCTTCTTTTGAGCTTCTGGTGTGAAGGTTAGTTGCTAACAGCTTCTTGGAGTTTTGCAATTGCTTGGTCAATGCTATCTTGTTCAGCACGACTAAGGTTGCTATCAAGAGAGCGAATAGCTTTTTCAGCTTCTTTAACGGCAGCAATACTTTCTGCAGTATAGCGACTAAGGTCAGTTGGCACTTCTTTAAGAGCTTGTTCAGCAGACTCGTAGTCAGCGGCGAAATATTCAGCATTTGAGTTCGCGAATTGACGCATGAGTTTGAAAAGGCGAGATGGAGAGTAGCGGGCAGATGGAGTATCGGCCCAGCAGCTACCATACCACCGATGATAGGGATATCGGCACCTTCAGTTTTTTTGGAACAGAAGTAATCGAGTGCTCTTAATACCGTTCAAACCTTGGTCTAGGTTGTACCAACCCTGTCCATCAGCGTTACGGCCGAGAACGTAGTACCAAGCATCATTAGTGTTGAGGATTTCGTGCCCTTTTTCAACTAGTAGTTTAGAAGAAGCGACATCGTAACCGCCCCAGCCACCAGTCCACATAGACACGATAATGTCCTTGTCAAAGGTACCAAAAGTAGTATCACTATTATAGTAGATACCGTCGTTAAAGGCCATTGGTTTAAGACCGTGAGATTTGACGATACGAGCTAGGTCATTAGCATAGGCGATGAAATTTGTCATAACCTTTGTCTGGGAAAGCCATCTTCTGATACCATTTATAGGCTTGAAGAACACTCCATCCCTTTAGCATCAGTAGCATCATTAGCATACTCATCCAAACCGATGTTGAAGATTTCAGACTTGCCAGCAAAGTAAGCAGCGTATTTATCGATCAAAGCTTTTGTGAAGGCAACTGCTTTTTCATTGTCAAGGTCGACAGTACGTGCTGATTCTTTACCAAAGTAGTTGAAGTTAGGATTTTCAATGCCAAGCTCTTTCATGGCATTGAGGATAGCATCCATGTGACCTGGGCTATTGACTGTTGGGATAAGTCCAATTCCTTTATCCTTAGCATAACCAATCAAGTCAGTCATTTCACTTTCAGATAGATGATTACCGTTTGGATCATTGTAGTAGGCATTGGTTCCATTTTCAACAGCACGTTTGACATCATCGCTTGCGTAAGTTTTGTCACCTACAGTTAGAGACATATCATCAAGCATGAAGCGCAAGCCATCATTTCCGACTAAAAGGTGAAGATCAGTATAGCCATAGTGTTTGGCTTTTGTCGATGATTTCTTTCAGTTGGTCTGGAGAGAAGTACTTTACGTCCAGCATCGATAGAAACAATTTTTCTTTTTAGCCAGTTTTTCATTTCACTTGAGCTCGCTCGTTCTGTAGCGACTGCAGGGTGCTTCGACCTTAGCAACTTCTTTGTTTTCTTCTTTTTCTTTTTCAGATTCTGTCTTCTTAGCTTCTTCAGTAATTTCTGTCCTTAGCTGGAGTTTCTTCTGCTGTGACTGGTTCTGCTACAGCAGGTGCAGGAGCAACTTCAACTTTTTGGAGCTTTCAGTAGTTGCTACTGGAGCAGCTGGAGTAGCATTTTCTGTTGTTGGAGCAGTCTCGAGTTTTTCTTCACTCGTTGGTGGAGTGACTTCTCCAGTAGTTTGGACAGCAGACTGATTTTCTGTTGAGCAGGTACGACTCGTCAGCAGCAACAGCTTGAGCCTGAAAGGCAAAGCCGATCAATACAGAAGCCGCTCCGATTGCATATTTACGAATAGAGAAGCGCTGTTTATTTTCTGGTTTCATTAAAAAACCCTCCCTTTTATATTTTTGATAGCGTTTTCACATACTAATCCTATTTTATGTTCTAACTAAAATAAAAGTCAAGTTTTTTTGAGGAAATTACTATAAAAAAATAGAATAATTTATAAATTAAGATATATTTTTCTAATTTTGACTATTTTTTTAGTAAAAAGGTTACTAATTATAGAATTGCTTGAAATGCTGTTCTCAGGGAAGGGAGCTGATGCTATATCGGGTATATAAAAACCCTGAGACAGTTGCCTCAGGATTTTTATAAATTAGTGACCACGGTCACAAGAAATGAATTTAATTTTGTAGAAATCAGAACGTTTATAAGTTTTCGATGTATTCCAAAAACTTGACCAGTTGCTTCAAGCTGAGTTGTCTTAGTTTGGAAAAACAGTTGGGAATTTAGTGTCGATTCCTAGGATAGAAGCGGATGTTCTGGAGTCGGAAATACAATTTCGTTAATTTCTTCAAAAATGCTCGTCATTCATGTGAATGTGGTAGTCCAATTTGAAAACGAGTATAGATAGAACTATAGTATTCAAGATTTGGATAGTTGGCATTGATGTATTGTTCAGGAATATATGAACTGTGATAGATATAGGTAACACCATTTGTTTCACGAACGCGTTCAATCTTATAATAGAATTGATCGCCGCGTAGGCCAAGTTTTTTTCTAAAGTATTTAAGATCGTTCTCACGTTCGATAGAAAGAACAGTTACTTTATCGTCTTTGGTCTCGAAGATTTCTACATCAGAAAATTCAACGAGTTTATGCTTTACGAGCACGAGCCACGAAAGTTCCTTTCCCTTGTTGGCGGACGATATATCCGTCTTTGGCAAGGTCGTTCAAGGCACGAACTACTGTGATTGAACTAACATCATACATGGAAATCAATTCTGCTTCAGTGTAGAAACTTATCTCCACTAGCGAATTGACCAGAAATGATCTTATTTTTTTCAATTCATCCTTTAATGTATTGATACTTTGAATTGCCATATTTTCACCTCATTTTTCCTTCTCCACTTATCATTTTAACATAAATTCTAAAAAATAGCTGAAAAAGCACTTAAAAAAATTAAAAATATCAGAATAAGAAATTTAGAATAGATATAAATAATTTGTGTTTTGTCCTGTATTTTTGCTCTTCAGTCAGAATGTTGATTTTATAGGGATTTGAGATGAGTTTTTAGAAAAGATTCAGTAAAAAAATAGAAAAATTTTAAAGAAAAATTTCAAAAAGTATTGACATTAATCCCCTGATTAGTTTATAGTTGATATAACAATACATGAAAGCGCAAACTTTTTCGCTTTTAGGGAGGAAGAATGGCAAGATTTGAAATTAAAGATGATTTCTATCTGGATGGGAAACCATTCAAGATTTTTGTCTGGGCGCCATTCATTATTTTAGAGTTCCTGCGGAAGATTGGCATCATTCATTGTATAACCTCAAGGCACTAGGTTTCAATACGGTTGAGACTTATGTTGCTTTGGAACATGCATGAACCTGCTGAAGGTCACTTTTAACTTTGAAGGCAATCTTGATTTAGAGAGATTTCTTCAAACTGCACAAGATTTGGGCTTATATGCAATTGTACGTCCTTCTCCATTTATCTGTGCAGAATGGGAATTCGGTGGTTTACCAGCACGGCTCTTGACCAAGGATATGAGAATACGGTCATCTGACCCAGCTTTCATTGACATGGTTGGTCGCTACTATGATCAGTTGCTTCCACGTCTAGTTCCGAGATTATTGGAAAAACGGTGGGAATATTCTCATGATGCAAGTCGAAAATGAGTACGGATCCTATGGCGAGGACAAGACCTACTTGAGGGAAATTGACGTTTGATGGAAGAACGAGCAGTTACTTGTCCGCTTTTCACATCAGATGGACCATGGAGAGCAACTCTTAAGGCTGGAACCTTAATTGAGGATGATCTCTTTGTGACAGGGAACTTTGGTTCCAAGGCTGCTTATAATTTCTCACAAATGCAAGAATTCTTTGATGAGCATGGCAAGAAATGGCCACTCATGTGTATGGAATTCTGGGATGGCTGGTTCAATCGATGGAAAGAACCAATCATCAAGCGTGAACCTGAGGAATTAGCAGAAGCTGTCCACGAGGTTTTAGAGCAAGGCTCTATCAACCTTTACATGTTCCACGGTGGAACAAACTTTGGTTTTATGAATGGTTGTTCAGCTCGAGGAACCATTGATTTACCACAAGTAACATCTTATGATTATGACGCTCTTCTTGATGAAGTTGGAAAACCCAACTGCTAAATATTACGCAGTGAAAGAAATGATGGCGACTTACTATCCTGAGTATCCACAATCTGATCCACTTTACAAGGAAAGTATGGAAGTAGAAAAGCATTCCACTAGTTGAGAAAGTTTCTGTTTGAAACCTTAGATTCCTTTAACGAGTCCGATTGAAAGTCTCTATCCTAAGAAAATGGAAGAGCTAGGGGCAAGGATACGGATACCTACTCTATCGTACGGAAGCAAGTTGGGATGCAGATGAAGAACGCATTCGAATTATTGACGGGACGAGATAGAGCTCAACTCTTTATCGATGGTAAACGAGTGGCAACACAGTACCAAACAGAAATCGGTGAAGATATTTTTTTATCAAGGGAAAAGAAAGCGCTCTCAACATTGATATACTCATTGAAAATATGGGGCGTGTCAACTATGGACACAAATTTTTAGCAGATACACAGCGAAAAGGAATTCGCACAGGTGTTTGTAAAGATTTGCATTTCTTGCTCAACTGGAAGCAATATCCACTTCTCTTGATAACCCAGAGAATATTGATTTCTAAGGGATGGACAGAAGGGCAACCTGCCTTTTACGCTTATGACTTTGAAGTTGAGGCGCCAAAGGATACCTACTTAGACTTATCTGAGTTTGGTAAAGGGATTGCTTATATCAACGGACATCATCTAGGTCGTTTCTGGAATGTCGGTCCAACCTTATCTCTTTATATTCCACATAGCTATCTCAAAGAAGGTGCCAACCGCATCATTATCTTTTGAAACAGAAGGGGAGTATAAGAACACATACATTTAACTTGTAAACCCTACACTAAAAACTTATAAAGGGGGAAAAACTTATGACAATTGTAGGATGCCGTATCGATGGGCGCTTAATTCACGGGACAAGTAGCAAACCTTTGGTCTGCTAAACTTAATGTTTCACGTATCATGGTCGTTGACAATGATGTTGTGAACAACGACGTTGAAAAAAGCGGCTTGAAACTTGCAACACCACCAGGTGTAAAACTTAGTATTTTGCCAGTTGATAAAGCAGCAGCGAATATCCTTGCTGGTAAATACGATAGCCAACGTCTTTTGATTGTAGCACGCAAACCTGACCGTTTCCTCGGTTTGGTAGAAGCAGGTGTGCCACTTGAAACTGTCAATGTCGGCAACATGTCTCAAAACACCAGAAACATCGTGCGATCACACGTTCTATCAACGTGGTAGATAAGGATGTAGAAGATTTCGCAAATTAGCGGAAAAAAAGGTGTTAAACTTACTGCTCAAATGGTTCCAAATGATCCAGTTTCAGACTTTTTGAGCTTATTAAAATAGGAAAAAATTTTTAGGAGGTCATTGTTATGATACAATGGTGGCAAATTTTACTTCTCACTTTGTACTCAGCTTATCAAATCTGTGATGAGTTGACGATCGTTTCTTCTGCAGGTTCGCCTGTATTCGCTGGTTTCATTACTGGTTTAGTCATGGGAGATTTGACAACTGGTTTGTTTATCGGTGGTAGCTTGCAGTTGTTCGTACTTGGGGTAGGTACTTCGGTGGTGCTTCTCGTATCGACGCAACTTCTGGTGCGGTTCTTGCGACAGCTTTCTCAGTTTGCACAAGGAATCGAAACAGACCTTGCGATCACTACAATCGCTGTACCAGTAGCAGCACTTTTGACTTACTTCGACGTACTTGGTCGTATGACTACAACATTCTTCGCTCACCGTATTGATGCTCGCGATTGAACGCTTTGACTATAAAGGAATCGAACGCAACTATCTTCTTGGTGCGCTTCCTGGGCTCTATCTCGTGCCCTTCCAGTATTCTTCGCCCTTGCTTTCGGTGGAGAATTCGTACAGGTGTTGTAAACCTTGTTAAAGAATACCAATGGGTTGCAGACGGTTTGACTCTTGCAGGTCGTATGCTTCCAGGTCTTGGATTCGCTATCTTGCTTCGTTACCTTCCAGTTAAACGTAACCTTCACTACCTTGCTATGGGATCTGGTTTGACAGCTATGTTGACTGTACTTTACTCAAACGTAATAAGTCTTGGTGGAGCAGTTGCTGGTCTCATTGGCACTCTTCCCTGCTGACGTTGCTGAAAAATTGGTTTTGCTAACAACTTCAAAGGATTGTCTATGATCGGTATCTCTATCGTGGGTATCTTCCTTGCAGTTGTTCACTCTAAGAACAGCCAGAAAAGTTGCTGTAGCAAAGCACCTTCTACACCATCAGAAAGTGGGGAAATTGAAGATGACGAATTCTAATTACAAATTAACAAAAGAAGATTTTTAATCAAATTAACAAACGTAGCTTGTTCACTTTCCAATTGGGATGGAACTACGAACGTATGCAAGCATCAGGCTACCTTTACATGATCTTGCCACAATTGCGTAAAATGTATGGAGATGGAACTCCTGAGTTGAAAGAAATGATGAAAGTTCATACTCAATTCTTCAACACTTCACCATTCTTCCACACAATCATCGCTGGTTTTGACCTTGCCATGGAAGAAAAAGATGGCGTTGGTTCAAAAGATGCGGTTAACGGTATCAAGACAGGTTTGATGGGACCATTCGCTCCTCTTGGAGATACTATCTTTGGGTTCACTTGTACCTGCTATCATGGGATCTATCGCTGCAACAATGGCTATTGCTGGTCAACCTTGGGGTATCTTCCTTTGGATTGCAGTTGCAGTAGCGTATGACATCTTCCGTTGGAAACAGTTGGAATTTGCATACAAAGAAGGGGTTAACCTTATCAACAACATGCAAAGTACTTTGACAGCTTTGATTGAAGCTGCATCTGTACTTGGTGTATTCATGATGGGTGCTCTTGTAGCAACAATGATCAACTTTGAAATTTCATACAAATTGCCAATCGGTGAAAAGATGATTGACTTCCAAGACATCTTGAACTCAATCTTCCCACGATTTGCTTCCAGCAATCTTCACTGCCTTCTATCTTCTGGTTGCTTGCAAGAAAGGTATGAACTCTACAAAAGCTATCGGTATCATTATCGTGCTTGCCTTTGGCTCTTTTCTGCCTTTGGTAAAATTTTGCACTTGAATGGGCGCATAATTTATGACTAAATCATTAATTTTAGTGAGCCACGGTCGTTTCTGTGAAGAACTTAAAGGTAGCACAGAGATGATTATGGGACCACAAGACAACATTCATGCGGTTGCTCTTCTTCCAGAAGATGGACCAGAAGAATTTACTGCTAAATTTGAAGCCGCTGTTGAAGGATTGATGATTTTCCAGTCTTTGCGGATCTTCTTGGCGGAACTCCATGTAACGTGGTGAGTCGTTTGATTATGGAAGGTCGCGACATTGAACTTTATGCAGGAATGAACCTTCCAATGGTCATTGAGTTTATCAATGCAAGCTTCAACTGGAATGGATGCAGACTATAAGAGTCGTGCTCAGAAAGCATTGTGAAAGTTAATGATTTATTGGCAAGCTTCGACGACGATGAAGATGAATAATACTTTTCAAAAATCACCTAAACCACGTCAGCTTCGCCTTGCTGCATTTGAGTACAGCCTTCGGCTAGCTTCCTAGTTTGCTCTTTGATTTTCATTGAGTATAAGATGATTGCGTTAAAACGTTAAATCATCTTATAGAATATACATGGGAATGGGAGCGACTCCCATTCCCATGTTTTCAATCATGAAACAATATTAGATTAGAGGTTTTCAATGCTAGATTATACAAAAAGAAGATTTGCTTGAGTTGGGAGCAGAGATCACCACACGCGAAATTTACCAACAACCAGATGTTTGGAAGGAAGCTTTTTGAATCTTACCAAGCACGCCGTGATGAAATTGCAGCTTTTTTGCAAGGAATTGCAGATAAACATGACTACATCAAGGTTATCCTGACTGGTGCTGGGACTTCAGCTTATGTAGGCGACACCTTAGTTCCATACTTCAAGGAAGTCTATGACGAACGTAAATGGAATTTCAATGCTATTGCTACAACAGATATCGTTGCAAACCCACAAACCTATTTGAAAAAGACGTGGTAACTGTTTTTGGTATCATTTGCACGTAGTGGAAACTCACCTGAGAGTGTAGCAACCGTTGACTTGGCTAAGACTTTAGTCGATGAGCTTTATCAAGTAACGATTACTTGTGCGGCTGAAGGGAAATTAGCACTTCAAGCCCACGGTGATGATCGCAACCTCTTGCTCTTGCAACCGGCAGCTTCTAACGATGCTGGATTTGCTATGACATCAAGCTTTACTTCAATGATGTTGACAGCACTTTTGGTCTTCGATCCAACTGAATTTGCTGTTAAAGCTGAACGTTTTGAAGTGCTTTCTAGTCTTGCTCGTAAAGTTCTTGACAATGTGGCAGATGTGAAAGAGTTGGTTGACCTAGAATTTAACCGTGTCATTTACCTAGGTGCAGGTCCATTCTTCGGTCTTGCTCATGAAGCACAACTGAAAATTTTGGAATTGACTGCTGGTCAGGTTGCGACAATGTATGAAAGTCCAGTCGGCTTCCGTCACGGTCCAAAATCTCTTATCAATGAAGATACTGTAGTTTTAGTCTTTGGTACTACAACAGACTATACTCGTAAGTATGACTTAGACTTGGTTCGTGAAGTTGCAGGGGACCGAATCGCTCGTCGCGTTGTTCTCTTGAGTGATCAAAGCCTTTTGGTCTTGAAAAACGTTAAGGAAGTAGCACTTGGCTGTGGCGGTGTCTTGAATGACGTTTACCGTGTATTCCCTTATATTGTTTATGGTCAACTATTTGCTCTCTTGACTTCGCTTAAGGTTGGAAACAGACCTGATACACCATCACCTACAGGTACAGTAAACCGCGTCGTTCAAGGTGTTATTATCCACGAATTCAAATAATAAGGAGAAAAGGATGAAAACATACACAGAACGTGTATTTGGGAAAGTTGATGACAAGGATGTTGTCGCTTATCGCTTTGAAACAGAAGCAGGCTACCAACTAGAAATCATGACCTATGGTGCAACGATTCTACGCTATGTAACTCCTGATAAGGCTGGTAATTTTGCCAATGTTATCCTAGGCTTTTGATGATTTTGACAGCTATGTAGGTAACAGTCCTAAACATGGAGCGAGTGTAGGTCCAGTTGCAGGTCGTATCGCAGGTGCGACATTCGAATTGAATGGGAAAACCTATGAACTCGAAGTCAATAACGCAAGCAACTGTAATCACAGTACTCAACAGGTTGGGATTCTAGTTTGTTTGAGCTAGTCGAGGTGAGCGACCATGGTTTGACTCTTTACACAGAAAGAACAGACGGGACAGGAGGTTTCCTGGAAACCTTAAAATCTGGATTAGCTACCACTTGGAAGAAACTGAGTGTCTACGAAGTTAGCTACAAGGTAACGACGGATCAGGATACCTTTGGTTAATCCGACCAACCATAGTTATTTTAACTTGTCTAGTGATTTCACTCAGACTGTTGACCGCCATGTATTCCAACTGAATACAGAAGGTATTTATCCAATCGCTCCTGATGGAGTACCAGCTAAAACTCCAGATGCTGATCGTGATGTGGTCAAACATATCTACAATGGTGCCTTTGTTGAAAGATATCTTTGCAGACAAAGATGAGCAAATCCAACTCGTATCTGGATTGGACCATCCATTTGCTCTGCCTTCAGGACATGATAATGCTGGTTTCTATGACCAAAAATTCAGGTCGTTTCTACTCTTTAAGACAGAAGCACCTTTGCTTTTGTAGTTTATACCGCAAACTTTGTGGATGAGAGTGTCATCATCGCTGGTCAACCAATGATGCAAAGCACAATGGGATTGCTCTTGAAGCGCAGGCTTTACCAGATGCTATTCACAGTGACCTGAAAGATCAAGTCATTCTAAAAGCAGGAGAGACTTTCACTAGCAAAAACTCGTTACGAAATTGTTGTTAATAATCAAAAATTCTCTGAAGTCATAGGATTTCAGAGAATTTTTTTATTATTCTTCATCTGGGTGAGAATCATCGGAATGATGATTGGTTCACGTTCAGTGTTTTCGTAAAGGAATGGTCGAATGGCGTTTACGATAGCACCATTGACAGATTGGATGCTGGCATCCTTGTTTTTCAAAGCGATACGAATTGCATTGAAAAGGATGCGTTGGCTTTTGACGGATCAAGTCGCCAGATTCGCGCATGTAGACGAAACCACGACTAAGGATATCTGGTCCAGAAATAATCATCTGAGACTCAAAGTCTCACCGTTGCGACAGCAAGTACAACACCATCTTCGGATAGGTCTCGGCGGTCTTTTAGGACTGCTGCCCCGATTTCGCCGATCCGATTTCCATCGACGTAGATATCCTGAGCATTGAAGTGACCTGCGATACGAGCAGAGTTTGCAGTAAGGGCAAGGACATCACCATTGCTCATGATAAAGATATTGTCTTTTTCAACTCCAGTATCTACAGCAAGTCCAGCGTGGACTTTTTGCATGCGATATTCACCGTGAACAGGCATGAAGTATTTTGGTTTGATGAGGCGGAGCATGAGTTTTTGTTCTTGCTGACCACCGTGTCCAGATGTATGGATGTTGTTAATCTTACCATGGATAACTTCAACACCAGCTCAGAAATGATGTTAATCAGCTTGTTAACGCTAGTGGTGTTTCCTGGGATTGACCAGATGAGAAGATAACCGTATCGCCAGGTTGGAGTTGTACCTGACGGTGGGTTCCGTTAGCAATACGAGAGAGGGTCGCCATAGGTTCGCCCTGGCTACCTGTACAAAGGATAAGAATCTCACCCGCAGGGTAGTCTTTGATTTCATTTGGTTCGATGAAGGTTCCTTTTGGCGCCTTGATGTAGCCAAGTTCGATTCCGTTAACAATAGCCTTTTCCATAGAGCGTCCAAAGACAGCAATCTTACGCCCTGTTTTAACAGCGGCATCGGTCGCTTGTTGGAGACGGAAGATATTTGAGGCAAAGGATGCAAAGATGATACGTCCCTCGATACCTTGGATAATCTTCATAATAGACTGACCAACGACCTTTTCAGAGTTTGTAAAGGTTGGCACTTCAGCATTTGTTGAGTCAGAGAGTAAGCAAAGCACTCCGTCTTCACCTAGGGCTGCCATACGGTGCAAGTCTGCAGGTTCACCAACTGGTGTAAAGTCAAACTTGAAGTCACCGGTACAGACGATTTTTCCTTGAGGTGTGTGGATAACAATTCCCAAAGGTTCTGGGATCGAGTGAGTTGTTCTAAAGAAAGTTGCTTTAAGATTTTTAAAGGTCAACTCAGTGTTGTGGTTGATTTCGTGAAGTGTAGCATTGCGCAAAAGGCCATGTTCTTCGAGTTTTCCACGGATCAAAGCGAGGGCTAGTGGACCTGCATAGATAGGGATATTTGCTTGCTTGAGCAAGAAAGGAATCCCACCAATATGGTCCTCGTGTCCGTGTGTAATCAAGAGAGCCTTGACGCGGTCGATATTTTCGACAATGTAAGAGTAATCAGGGATAACGTAGTCGATACCAAGCAAGTCATCCTCGGGGAATTTAATCCCTGCATCGACGATGATGATTTCGTCTTGGTATTCGATTCCGTATGTATTTTTACCGATTTCTCCTAGACCACCAATGGCAAAAACGCCCACTTCTTCTGGTTTAAGAGTATAGGCCATATTAGAACTCCGTAATTTCGAATGCGCCAGTTTCTTTTTCGTAGTCTAGCAATTTGTCTGACAAGAGCTCGATATATTCAACGTTGAATTCTGGACGGTTTTTTTCAACAAGTTCACGGGCAATGATACGTCCCTCAAGTTCTGAGCTGGCATCAATGTTCAAGTAAAGTGAGCGTGTTGTTTCACGACGTGGGGTCATGGTCTTTTGTTTCTTGATAAAAACTTTGTAAATCATGTGTCTTTTCTGTTTTCAGGTCAGCTGTATTCAAAAAATTACCAGCTTGAAGCTGTTTGTTTCTATTTCATTTTCTGCCTGTATTGACCTTGATTCGTTACAATTATCTCAATTATAACATAAAAAGGGGAATTAGTAAAAGCAGGAAACATGAAAGTAAGGAGCTTGAAATGTGTTTCATTTTGCCCGATACAAGTATTTGAAGACTTTGGAATCACGTGCTATAATAAAGTTAGAAAAGAGGTTTTTCCTTATGAAGGAGGGCAGGATATGTTTCAACTAGCTATTATCATTCGTCTTCTGGCCTTTGCGGGATTTGTTGCCTGTGTTTACGGAGGAAATATTTTGTATACTCGGCTAGAGTATCGGAAAGCTAAACTCATTTGGAAGATTGGCTTCGTGACTCTGTATTCATTTTTCCTTCTCCTAGTGACCTATGTGGTCTGGTTCGTATTTTACTTTGGATTGAATACTTAAGTGCTTGTCCTGTCTGTTTGGCAGGACATTCTTGTTTCAAAACAAAGAAAATTCCCATGTGTCGGCTTTTGTAGTATAATAGTAAACAGACAAAAAGATAGGAATGTGTTATGAAAGTATTAGCTTTTGATACGTCCAGCAAGGCTCTTTCTCTAGCTATTTTAGAGGACAAGCAAGTTCTTGCCGAGACGACAATTAATATCAAGAAAAATCACAGTATTACCCTCATGCCTGCTATCGATTTTTTGATGGACAGTCTAGATTGGACACCTAAGGATTTGGATCGAATCGTCGTAGCAGAGGGGCCTGGTAGCTATACAGGTTTGCGAATCGCAGTAGCAACTGCCAAGACCTTGGCTCATACCCTAAACATTGAGTTGGTGGGGATGTCTAGCCTTTTAGCTCTGGTACCGAATCAACAGGAAGGTCTGGTTGTTCCTTTGATGGATGCACGCCGTAACAATGTATACGCAGGATTTTATGAACATGCTCAACCTGTCTTTCCAGAAGCGCATCTGTCCTTTGCGGAAGTCCTAGAGCAAGTCAAGGATGCCAACCAGGTGACCTTTGTTGGTGAAGTGGGTGCCTTTGTCGAGCAGATTCAAGAGCACTACCACAGGCTAACTATCAAGAAACCTTACCAAACGCAGCTGAATCTAGCTCTATGGGCCTGGGACAAGGAAGCAGACTCCTGCACGACTTTGTGCCGAATTACCTCAAACGTGTCGAAGCTGAGGAAAACTGGCTCAAGAACCATACCGAGTCTGGCGAGTCCTACATTAAACGCCTATGATAGAAATCAAACGAATCCAACAGCAGCCTGACGTGGCTCAAGCTATCTACGACAGTCATGACAGATGTTTATCCCTGTCAGTCCTGGACGTTGAACAAATCCAAGCAGACCTGTCTCAAGACCAGACTTGGTATGCTTTTGGCTTATGATGGGGCAGAAGTGATAGGTTTTCTAGCAATTCAGGAGAATCTTTTTGAAGCAGAAGTCTTGCAAATTGCTGTCAAAAAAGCCTATCAAGGTCAGGGATAGCCTCAGCCTTGTTTGCAACATTGCCGACAGACAGGGAGATTTTTCCTCGAAGTTAGAAAGTCAAATCAAAGAGCGCAAGCATTTTACAAGAAAGAAAAATGGCAGTCATCGCTGAGAGAAAGGCCTATTACCATAATCCAGTTGAGGATGCCATTATCATGAAGAGAGAAATAGATGAAGGATAGATATATTTTAGCATTTGAGACATCCTGTGATGAGACCAGTGTCGCTGTCTTGAAAAAAATGATGACGAGCTCTTGTCCAATGTCATTGCTAGTCAAATTGAGAGTCATAAACGTTTTGGTGGCGTAGTGCTAGAAGTGGCTAGTCGCCACCATGTTGAAGTCATTACAGCCTGTATCGAGGAGGCGTTAGCAGAAGCAGGAATTACTGAAAACGATGTGACAGCTGTTGCGGTTACCTACGGACCAGGCTTGGTCGGAGCCTTGCTTGTTGGTTTGTCAGCGCTAAGGCCTTTTGCTTGGGCACATGAACTACCTCTAATTCCCGTTAATCACATGGCTGGTCACCTCATGGCAGCTCAAAGTGTCGAACCTTTGGAGTTCCCCTTGCTAGCCCTCTTGGTTAGTGGTGACACACAGAGTTGGTCTATGTTTCTGAGGCTGGTGATTATAAGATTGTTGGGGAAACACGTGATGATGCGGTTGGTGAGGCCTATGATAAGGTCGGCCGTGTCATGGGCTTGACCTATCCAGCAGGTCGTGAGATTGATGAGTTAGCTCATAAAGGTCAGGATGTGTATGATTTCCCTCGTGCCATGATTAAGGAAGACAATCTGGAGTTTTCATTCTCAGGTTTGAAGTCTGCCTTTATCAATCTTGCACCACAATGCCGAGCAAAAGGGAGAAAACTTGTCCACAGAGGATTTGTGCGCTTCCTTCCAAGCAGCAGTCATGGATATTCTCATGGCAAAAACCAAGAAAGGCTTTGGAGAAATATCCCTGTTAAAAACCCTAGTCGTGGCTGGTGGTGGCAGCTAATAAAGGTCTTAGAGAACGTTTGCATACTGAAATCACTGATGTCAAGGTTATCATTCCTCTACGTCTTTGCGGAGATAATGCAGGAATGATTGCCTATGCTAGTGTTAGCGAGTGGAATAAAGAAAACTTTGCAGACTTGGAACTAAATGCCAAACCTAGCCTGGCATTTTGATACTATAGAATAAAGAGTCAGCTTGAGGCTGGCTTTTTGTTTGGACAAATGCGCGAGTCTTTTTAGTTTAGTAGAAATATGAGATTTAAAAATAATTAGTGTAGCACTTGCTCTAGTGGTATTGTTGCTGTCTCTGCTGGTTTTTTTCAGCTGTTTCAAAAGACGCAATTAGTCATGTTTGAAACTATTTCATCTAACATGCCCTCGAATCCTTTGAAAAAGTGTTTGGAAAACCTAATGAAATAGTAGAAGAAACAGAAACTGCTATCATGATACTTGGCATGCAAGAGATCCCTATCTCTATAAAAACAGGGCGCCTTTTTCTACCACTACGAAAAACTTTTAAATGGAAAAGTTATAGCGGTCGTGACCTTTACTTTTTCAGAATCACATCGTTTACAAGGGGCGTCGGTTTATTTCCCTGTGGCTTCCAAAGCTCAACAGAAAGAAATCTTTATCAGATGACCAAAGATATGAAAGCAGAAATCGAAGCTCTACCCAATTTCTTTCAGTCTTTTGAAAGTTGATGCCTTTGGTCGGGGATGATGGTGGTTATCGGTTTAAGGTCAAACTGAAAGGGCAACTGAGAGAACTCCGGATCGATGTTTATCCTACAGAATATGAGGATGATGACAATCCTGAGATTAATCAATCATATTCGAATCGATCAATCTCAGTGGTAGTCGCCCTAGGGATCTTGTTTTGAAACGCTTTTGACAATAGAATGCTGTATTTGTAAGAATGAGGAGGTTTATGAAAGAAAAAGGATTTTTGGGAGGGAGTACAGGTCATGCGATGCCAACGGCTTTTAGGCTATGTCAGTATCGGCCTTGCTTGTGGCATTATCGGTCTCCTTTATGTAATCCCTGTGGAAATGGGCTTGATGTGTCTCTTTGTCTATGCTGGAAGTGCCCAGTTTGCCATGATAGCCTTGATAGCAGTTCAAGCGCCTGTGGTAGCCATTGTCATGACGGTCTTTTTGATCAATCTACGCTCTTTTATTGAGCTTACATGCGTCTACCTATTTTCGTCATACCAGTCTCTGGCACAATATCGGCATGTCCAGTCTTTTGACCGATGAGACCTATGGCGTTTTGATGGGCGAGTTGGTGCATACGGATAAGGTCAATCCTATGTGGATGCACGGAACAACCTTAACAGCTATGTAGCTTGGTTTGTCGGAACTGTTGTCGGGAACTGCTCTAGGTGGACTTTCTACCAAATCCAGAAATTTTTGGTCTTAGATTTTGCCTCTAGTGGGGATGTTTATTGGGATTTTTACTTCTCAGTTTCAGATTATGCAAAAACGGATTCCCTTTGCGCAATCTCTTCATTATTCTGGGAGTTGTTGTTGCTCTTTTGTACTCTTGACAGTGAGTGTCTCAGTCATAGCTGTTCTGTTTGCGACCTTGCTAGGTTGTACCATGGGGGTGGTTTTGGATGGTCAGTAAGTATATTTTATTAGCAATTGTCTTTTCTGGCTTGGTGACTTGGATTCCAAGAATGATTCCTTTTATCCTAGCCAAGTACAAGGGTTTGCCGCTCATCGTAGAGCGTTTTTTAAAATTTTTACCTGTATCTATTATCTTCGCCTTGATTCTTTCAAGCGTAGTGACAGGAAAAGTTGGGAAAGTTTTCCCACAGATAAAGTGGTTAGACTTTCTAGCAGTCCTTTCCGACAGCCTTTGTCGCCTTTCGTTACCGCAATCTGGTGGGGACAGTTCTCTTTGGAGTGGTCTTTGATAGCAGTCCTACGTCTTGGTCTTTTTAATCAGCCATAAAGAAAACCTATGGCAAATATAGAAATCATATAATGGCGCAATTACTCTGTTAAGATAAGACTGTATCTTATTTTGGAGGAAATATCATGAAAAAAATCGTTAAATATTCATCACTTGCTGCCCTAGGGCTTGTTGCTGCAGGTGCATTAGCAGCTTGCTCAGGTGGTGAGAAGAAAGATGCTGCATCTGGTGAAGCAACATCTGCTAAGAAAGAAATCGTTGTAGCAACTAATGGATCACCAAAACCATTTATCTAGTGAAGAAAAATGGTGAATTGACAGGTTACGAGATTGAGCTTGTTCGTGCTATCTTTAAAGACTCAGACAAGTATACTGTCAAGTTTGAAAAGACAGAGTGGTCAGGGATTTTCCCAGGACTTGATAGCGATCGTTACCAAATGGCCGTTAACAACCTTAGTTATACCAAAGAACGTGCAGAGAAATACCTCTACGCAGCGCCAACTGCTAAAAACCCTAACGTTCTTGTTGTGAAGAAGGACGACACTAGCATCAAGTCTCTTGATGATATCGGTGGAAAATCTACTGAAGTCGTTCAAGGAACAACCTCAGCTAAAACAATTGGAAGCATACAACACAGAACATGCTGACAATCCAACTATCCTTAATTATACTAAGGCAGATTTCCAACAAATCATGTCTCGTTTGAGCGATGGACAATTTGACTATAAGATTTTTGACAAGATCGGTGTAGAGACAGTTATCAAAAACCAAGGTTTGGATAATTTGAAAGTCATCGAACTCCCAAGTGACCAACAGCCTTATGTATACCCACTTCTGCCAAAGGTCAAGATGAGTTGAAGGCATGTGGACAAACGCATCCAAGAACTCTATAAAGACGGAACCCTTTGAAAACTATCTCAACAGTTCTTTGTGGTTTTACCTGCCAGCAGAAGCTGACATTAAATAGTTAAAAATACCTCTGTTAGTGACAGGGGTATTTTATGTAAGCACATTCAAAACGACTGGATTGCCTCTCATATTCTCTTTGACAGAGGCCCTAGTAGATTATAAATAGTATATATAATAATTTTAAAGGAGATTGTCATGAAATACAAAAATTTCTATCCGCATCTACATTAGCGACTGCAAGCCGTTAGCAGTTAAGTGCGATAAATCAGAAGTCTCAAGCCAATGAAAAGCCTGCAGATGCTAAGGAAAAGCTGTTACACCATCATCATGCTGAAAACAGATTACAGATGCGCAAAAGAAGTCAGAAAGCTCCAAGTGTCTGTAGATGAAAAGCTCTAAAAGAAGCGGAGGCTAAAAAGGACCCTAGCCAAGGCTGATAAAAAGGTTGCTGAGGCACAAAAGAAGCCATCAATATCGCTAAAATGCTGATGCTACTCATCGAAGAAGAAGCATCGCAGTAGCATCTGAGAAGAGCGCTGAAAAACAGAAGCTGACAAAGCTTTCGGCAAACGCAGAATCTACAGCAACTGCAAACGAAATCTGCAGAAACCAGCACATGGAAGAAGCTAGCCAATCTGCCACGAAAAGCGGATGCTAAAGCAAGAGGTATGAAAGCGAGCTGAACTCGGATGGCATGACTGATGAAAGTCTATCAAACTCTAATACAGAAAACGATATTAGGGCAGAGATCAGTCTATTCAAAGAACAAACTAAAGCAAAGAAGTGAAGTGAGCGAATAAGATAGCAGATATGCAAAAGGAACTTGCAATTACATACCAACAGTTTTGAAAAGTCTTGAATCCAGAAGAACAAGGTCATAAAGCTCCAGCATCTGAGGATGGTTATGACTATAACAAGCACATCGCCCTAAAGACGCCCCAGGTAATCCTTTTCGATGGAGAATGCGTTGACTCTGGCAAGCGCGGGAAGCTGCAGTGGAAGCAAACTGAAGAAATGAAACGCTCACTAAGGCTATGGTTGATTGGCAATGCAACCATCCACATAAAACAAGACCAGTCTTTAAGCTTTGTTGTGATAATCGCAAACTGACAGGAAGCTTTCATTGAGGTAGCAAGGAAAACCGTCGCGCTAATGGTGTTACACAAGATCGAGCTTTCAGGACGAAGCCTCACATCAAACATGCAGAAGAACGTTCAAATGAAATGGCTACTACTGGTATCCTGGCTCAGCGATACCAAGTTATCACGCCACCCAGACGGGAGAAGATGTTC
>BNJU01005451.1_pt1 | contig 52812 bp, 72 predicted proteins | sample 8539281 | NCBI WGS metagenome assembly BNJU01 (sample SAMD00202456, study PRJDB9452) | human saliva metagenome | isolation source: human saliva | place: Japan | reverse complement strand
GACCCACCAACCGTATATTTTTTATCGCTTGGATCTTGATCTGATTTTTGGGCTTGCTCCGCAGGCGACATGCTACCAATCACAACAGACTCACTTATAGTATCAATATTTTGATTATCCCCAATGACAATACCTGCTGAAGGACCACCAGCAGATTCTGTGCTGTACTCAGCTTTATTATTATTGCCGATAACAGTTAAGGAGTCCCACTCATTTCGATATGTGTCAGTACCGCGTATAAAAATTCCCTCTACCAATTGTCAAATCTGATGTATTCGGTTCACGACCAGATGGATGTCCATAATCAGTAACCGTCCCAGCATCACGAGCGATAATTTGGTTATTATCACCAATCACATGTTGTCTCCGGCTACCTTGAACTGTATTATTAGACCCCACTATTCGTACATCTTCATTACCAACGGCATTTACAAGAGAGCCATTGTCTCTAGGGAATGTCTTTGTAATTGTATTATTATCCCCCACAATAGTAGCATTTTTTTACCACTTGGAACTGAATTACTTTTTACCAGTAATATTAGTATTATCACTAGCCAGATACGTATTGCCATTCGCATCGGTAATTGGAGTTTCTCCATATACAGAGCTCCCCATAAACAACTACAAGTACTCGTTACCAAAACAGCGGTTAACAAAGCGCTAATCTTACAATGTTTATTCATTTTCTTTTTCATACTCTGCCCCACTCCATCACAAAAAAACAAAAAAAGATAAACATAATTTATATAATTATCTATATTAACACTATACCTAAAAAATATATTTGTCAACAATATTAATAAATAGAATACTATTTAATTTACTCAGCTTATATTTTAAGCTATAATATATTCTATATAAATTTTAAAATTGGAGGTCCCCATGAAATATACAACTATTGTATTCGATTGTGACGGCACATTGCTAGACACATTAACAGATTTACGCAATGCGGTGAATTATGTATTGCGCGCTCATGATTTGCCAGAACGGTCGGTTCCTGAGGTGAAAGCAGCCCTTGGCAATGGCGTAGCTCATTTGATGCGTCAATCGCTACCAGATTCCATTTCGGAGGCTGAATTCAACACCTATCTCGACGAATTTAAAGCATACTACGGCGAACATTTACAGGATTACACAGCCCCATATCCTGGCATGCTTGATGTATTAGACACATTACGTGCTAAGGGATATAAACTCGCCATTGTTTCTAATAAAATCCAAGAAGGTATTACTCCATTAAATAAGGAATACTTTGGTGATCGTTTACCAGTAGCTATTGGCGAACGCCCTGGATTACAACGTAAACCAGCACCAGACATGATATTACAAGCATTAAAAGAATTAGATTCCACACAAAGTGAATCTATCTACATCGGTGATTCTGAAGTCGATGTAGCTACTGCAAATAACTCAGGCCTACTATGCATCGGCGTTACGTGGGGCTTTAGAGACGAACAATTACATAAAAATTTAGGCGTCAAACACATTGCTCGAAAGGCAGAAGATATCGTAACGATTATCGAAGCGCTTAATGCATAAGAAAACGACTAGTACCATATACATATGTATATGGTACTAGTCGTTTTTCTATAAAATTAATGATATTATATCTAATTAAACTAAAGATTTACGAACCTCATTACATAAATCTATACAAATATCCACCTCTCGGCCATTAAGCCCTAATGGTATATCTAATACTAAATCTAAACCATAATCTTCAGAAAAAGAAAATCCTGGTCCTACCCGTTGTAAAGCATCATGAAACTCTTGTAACTGTTCTGGGATATTAATTAGAGCATTAACTAATTCACTTCTCCTTGGTCCTAAATAAACAGTAGCCAAATCGTATAAATCCCGAGGATGTAAAGATGCACCTCTAAAGAAAACCTTCTTAGTTACAATCTCTATATCATCATCCACAAATATATTCTGATTAAATACATGCTTTAATGTGGGTAAGTAATCACTTACCTGAAACGCCTTTACAAAAATCAATTTTTTTCCTTCTGGATAAGATAAAAGAAATAAATCGTTCTCCTTCTTGATAAAAAAATCAGCATCTTCGGCTACATCATTTAACTTTGGAGATAGTCCATTAAAATATTGTGTATTCGAAACAAATATGTCTACGTCCTTACTTAAACGATGATGATAGTTAAGCATTAAAATAGTTCCACCACCCATGGACCATTGACTATTATCGATATTAGCATACTCTAAGATTTTTAATGGCTTTTTCCAAAAAGCAATTCTGTACGAATTCGTTCACTCTCCATAAATCGATCCTTCTACAGTACTAACAGCCGGGATATGCTTTACTTTGTTATATAATTGTTCCATTTCGAATGGTGTAATATTTTGTTCTACCATAAATTTACGTCTATTTTCTGGTTTTACCTCTCTAAAAAAATTCAATCACATATCTCTCAAACTTTCCTAATTCTACACCTGATTTTATTAAATTAACAAAAATTAACTATAGGTAAACGTTTATAACGAATACTAATTTCACGCTCTACAAATTCGGATACTGTTATCTTTGGAACAAACGCCATGAAATCACCTCTTTTCTAATTTAATAATATATCCCTATTAATTTAATAATAGCTTCTTTAAATATTATAGGTCAACTGTTACTCCTTATTTATTCCATTATACATCAAACTAACATACGTTTAAAATTCAAATAAAAAAATACCACATTATAAAAAAATAAAATCTTCTTATAATGTGGTAATAATTAAGCTTTACATCCCAAACAGTGTTAATATTTCCATAATAACTGGTATAACGAATACGAACAATACGGAGCTAATGGTTACGAGTCCTGTGGCAAATGGTAAATCAGAACCTGCTTCATTCGCTACGATTGGCAATACGGCGATTACCGGTCCTGCGGATTGAACGATGAATGTGACGACCGCAACGGAATCTAATGTAATGCCCATGAGGTATTTGGTAGCATAGATAACGCAGAACATAATAAATGGGGCTACGGCAAAACGGCCAATGATACCACCGATGGAATCCTTATTTAAACGCATGCTTTTTAAGGCCCGCATCATGTAATACGATACCAATATATAGCAAGGATAATGGTGTTACCATATTCCCTATATAGTTTAACGTATTATGTAATACCGTAGGCAATGGAATTTGAGCATATAAGAATATTAATGCCAAGAAAAAACCCAATAATGGCGGTGGCAATAATTTTTTCCAAGAAAACTTGCGTACCAAGGTGCGGAAGCTTTCACCATGGCTAGCACCATTCGTAGGCAACGGATCAGCCTCAATAAGGAATACACCAAACATCCATACAGATATGGTATTACCAATATAATACAGCAAGAAAAACGGTAATGCATCAGGCCCAAACAATGCGATCTGTACAGGTAGTCCAATAAATAAACAATTATCGTTAACTACCATATTGATAAAAATACCGCGGCGTCCCCGTGGGACATGTACAATTTTCATCATAATAAACGCTATGATGTACGATACTACATAGGTCATCATCACGACGAGTAATCCATACCGCAAGTCCCACAAATCCGACGTTTGCACATTGTGTAGCACGGACATAAATACGCCGACCGGCAAAATGACGGACATGATGAGCCTCGATAGGTTCGAGCTAAATGTATCATTAAACATGCCCCGCCCTTTTAGGAAATACCCAAGCGATATGAGCAAGACGATAGGCATGATGCTTTGTAATGAAGTAAGAAAAATCATATAACCTCCTACATACTTTATATGTAGTATATCATAAATAAAGGACTTAAATGTGGGCTTCTTAATCTTCTCTATCTTTGGCACCATCGCATCTTTGAAAACAAACAAGGTTGTATTCGCTATTATGCTATTAATCTGCTTCCTATTTTTCGGTCTTGCAACAGACCTATTCTTAGGTGGCAAAACAGGTTTCTTCGCCCTTGCAGCATGGTCCGAATTATTCATCTCCCTCTTGGGCTTCTACGGTTCTGGTGCCGTACTTGTAAACAAGGTATTTGGCAAAACTGTATTCCCTATGGGTAAAAGCATCCTATAATTGATTGAAAACTAGATGATACAAGTTAAAGGTCTATATATTACTGAGTTGTAATATATAGACCTTTTTTTCATTACATATTTTATTAATAAGAAACTTTAAATCATAAGAAACTCCTCAGATAAAGGTTGTATCTTTTTGATTAGTAAGCGAAACTTTATCTTTTATCTTAACAGATTCTGCTATATTACGTATTTCATCATGACTAAGTTTACTTTCTTTTTAAATTATAAAGCAATCCAATTTGTAAGCATTCTATTGTTATCATCATATGTAAATACAACAATTAAAGACTCCCCATCTGGATTATATACATCAATTAAAGCTGACGGAATACCATCATTCCAAACAATAGCATATTGCGGATCTTTAATACCTAAATTTATACCAATAATAGTTATAAATTCTAACATTTTAGTATACTGAGCAGCCATGCTTTCATCACCACGTATAGTACTACTAACATCTACACTCTGTTCATACCCAGCTGTTTTATATACATGATTTGCATCATTATTTATATCATATCCAATCTTCTGTTCTAATCCTTTTGGGGTCTTATAAACAAATCCGTATAACTCTTTGCTTTCAGAATATGAATCTGTATCAGGTAAAAGCTGAATAGATGGCACTATATAATTAGCAATCATATTTTCTACATGACGATCAATCAATGCACCTTCAGAACCGCCCCCATTATAAGTAAATACCATCCGATAGGATTTTGACTTATTCTTAGGATTTTTAAACTGAATACCTGTCGTATATATTTCGTTATTGTCTTTAGATTGCTGCTTTTCCTTAAACCACAAAGCAGATCCTATAGATGGATTGGAGAATTTTTTAATGTCACGATGTAAATCACGATTTTTCTTATTTAATTGATTTAAATGCTGTGTTGTATCTGCCATAATAGAAAAATCAATTTTCTGATTATTGATTTCTAAAGTCTGTCCATCCTGTTTCTGAGTATACATACCATGCTGGCTTGAAAATGGCATTACTAATCGCATACTATCCGTATCAGAATGTAGACGAATAATTGTACTATGTGCTTGCACGGCACGTAAACTATTCTTACTATATTGAACTTGTCGACTAATTTCATAATCTCGATAATGGTAAGATTTTAATTTCTTAGCTACATGTTCTTCTTTATCTGATAACGCCTTTTCTAAACTTTCATTCGTATAATTATAATTCTTATACGCCTCTACAGGAATAGTCCTATCAGCACCAGGTATATTAATGTCTATAGCCTGAGTAGGCGTAATGATAGCTATGCTAATAGTCATAGCCAATACTATATGCTTTAACACAATGTATCCTCTCTCGAACATAATATATTCATATTATTTAAAGCTAAACTGCGCATCCATAATCATTTCTCGCAGTTGCTCAATGCGTACACCATTTGGCAATCTATCTCTATAGAACTGCAATTTATAATAGTATCTAGTTCCTTCATAATCAGTAACTAATACCATGTCCGTCCTATTCTTTAATGGCCAGCCATACATAAATTCAGCTAGTAAACTGCGCACACCATCATTATTAACCTCTATTACATCATCCTTAATAGGCAATACCATCTTAACAGTCGGTTCAGGAATCGTTCTATCTTTAACAAGATTCTTAATCTCATTATCCAAGGACATACTACTATCATCAATAGATTTAGCCTTAACATGCATAAATACCCCATCAGAGGTTCTAAACACCCTACCATCAATATCTTTTGTTTCGCCCTGCGTTTCAATAGCATCCTTTAATACGCGGAATTGATATGGTCCGAAGAATTTTGTTTCTGTAAAAGCATCTAACGATTCATCATATTGACCATTATGCTCATTCGTAACACGTATCATTGGTGTTGTATCAATTGCTTGTGAAAGCACTGGTGTCGCTAGCAATACCCCAAGGCTGATAGCATATATAATTCGTTTCATCTCTACGCCCTCCACGATTATCGATGATACGGATAATCCTGTTCAATATCCTCTCTATAATCATCTTTATACCGGATTTCATCAATCTCTGCTGGAGTCAACACACGACCTTCAGCATCAACATATTCACGAAACTCATTAAAATATACCCCTTCTATATCTGAAGGTTCTAATTGTGGTTCATACGATTCAATATTTCCGTATGTACGATTAACTTCGTCTAATATGCGATTCTGTTTCTCTATATCCGCATCACTATCTGTTTGATTATTCGATGATCTAGATTTTGCAATAAATGCAATGACGATGACGGCAATAACTAAGTACAACATAGGCATCTCCTACAATATGACTACTATATTATTAATTGTAACATATTGGGTTATATAAATTTAAAAATCAAGTAAAAAAGGTTCCTATTGGTCACCTAGGTGACTATTAGGAACCTCTAATCTATTTACTTTTACACTTGACATCGTTATATTGAACTTGAGGCCTCTAAATGGGTCCAGTCTTTGCTAATCTTCTAGAGATTGGCGGTGATCAATATGAGTACATACAAAGTATTATCGTTAATGATTTCCTTTGGCATACTTGTAGCGACCATTATCATGGCTGCAAAGTGATTGACCTCTAGCTAAAAGCTAGCTTTCTAATCGTGGCATGAAAAAAGGCCCGACAGAGAAGTCAGACCGTTTCTTCAATTTTTTACTTTAGAAGCGAAGTCTGGCGTCGAAACCATTTATGCCTCACTTTGATATAAATTATATCATATCTAAGCACGGAAGGGAATTGAACAATTTCCTTCCGTGTTTTCATTGTACGCCGAATAGGCATGACTAAACCCCCAGTTAAACTGGGGGTCGGTAAAAAATTCTTAGAGAAAAGGAAAGAACCTCCTAGTGGTAAAATGAAGTTGGTCTGGCAACCACAACATTTCAACATAGGAGGTTCAATGTCAATGAATGACGTAAAAAGCTTATCACATAGTAAATGGAGATGTAAATATCATATTGTTTTTGCTCCAAAGTATAGAAGACAGATAATTTATAGTCGGCTAAAAGCTGATGTAGGTAAAATATTAAGAGATTTATGTAATAGAAAAAATGTAGAGATTATAGAGGCAGAATGCTGTCCGGATCATATTCATATGCTAGTAACTATTCCACCACATTTAAGCGTATCAAGTTTTATGGGATATTTAAAAAGCAAAAGTAGCCTCATGATATTCGATAAACACGCAAATTTAAAATATAAGTATGGAAATAGACATTTCTGGTGTAGAGGATATTATGTGGATACAGTGGGAAGATACGAAGGAGCGATAAAAGAGTATATTCGCAATCAACTACAAGAAGATATAGCACAAGATACATTAAACTTTAAAGAATATACCGACCCGTTTACGGGTGAGCCGGTAAAATAGGCAAAATAAAAGCCCCCGAGTAGGGGGCAGCCAGTGGTAATAGAGTGGTTGTCAGATCATTCAAAGCCCTCTTTAGAGGGCTACCACTAGAGAAAGACCCTTATAGGGTCAGAGCAAACCACCCGTTTTACGGGTGGTTCTGATTTATAACCATTTATAGTATATACAAACAACATAAAATTCTTGCGTTTAGTAAAAGTTTACTCCATATCATAATAATACATACATACTGCTACTTTAAAGGAAAATCCTGTTCAATATCCTCTCTATAATCATCTTTATACCGGATTTCATCAATCTCTGCTGGAGTCAACACATGCCCCTGTGCATCAACATATTCACGAAACTCATTAAAATATATTCCTTCTATATCTGAAGGTTCTAATTGTGGTTCATACGCTTCAATATTTCCGTATGTACGATTAACTTCGTCTAATATGCGATTCTGTTTCTCTATATCCGCATCACTATCTGTTAGATTATTCGATGATCTAGATTTTGCAATAAGTGCAATGACGATGACGGCAATGGCTAAATACAACATAAGTCTCTCCTACAACACGACTACTATATTAATAATTGTAACATATTGAGGTATACAAATTAAAAAAGTCAAGCAAAAAAGGTTCCTATTGGTCACCTAGGTGACTATTAGGAACCTCTAATCTATTTACTTTTACACTTGACATCGTTATATTGAACCTGAGGCCTCTAAATGGGTCCAGTCTTTGCTAATCTTCTAGAGATTGGCGGTGTTCAATATGAGTACATACAAAGTGCTATCTTTAATGATTTCCTTTGGCATACTTGTAGCGACCATTATCATGGCTGCAAAGTGATTGACCTCTAGCTAAAAGCTAGCTTTCTAATCGTGGCTTGAAAAAAGGCCCGACAGAGAAGTCAGACCGTTTCTTCAATTTCAATTACTAGAAGCGAAGTCTGGCGACCAAACCATTTATGCCTCACTTTGATATAAATTATATCATATCTAAGCACGGAAGGGAATTGAACAATTTCCTTCCGTGTTTTGTTTACAAACCTTCATGGTGCACACGAATAGCATAAAACTCTTGAAATACAGGTGGTTGATCCTCCATAAAATTTCTCATAGAAATGAGTCTACGTTTTCCTACACGTCTATCTAAAACTGCAAAGATACGTACAATTAGATTATCACTAACCAAGCTCTTATCTATGTTTTGATTCTCAAATTCATCAAAAGCCCGATAAAAGCACCGCTGATCAAATACGCCTAATTCTAGTGCTGTATTGTCTATGAACGGAAAACCTTCATGCATTCTTCGTTCATAGGTATCATCTTTAGGAAACAGATGGGCCTTCACATATTGATTCCAATAATTGCCTTTTATAATTTCCTTACCATTATATCGTATAGCAGCCCGCCCCTCATGATCAGGCGATTTACTATAAGTGGTAACAAAATATTGAATATGCCCTCGCAAGCTGATAGCAAGATATTCTGTTTCTAACTTATGCCGTATTCCAGACCACGTAGCCATAGGATTCACACTCAACACACGAAACAAATATACACATTACTTAAAAGGATAATCCTGCTCATAGTCCTCTTGATAATCTAGTTTATGACGAACCGCATCAACTTCATTGGGACTTAGTACATTTCATATTACTATTATTGTATCATAGCAAATCTACTTCACCCTTATAGGTATCTCCTAAGTTTACAATCTTAGCATCTGAAATAATACTATGCAATAATCCAATATTATAATCATTCGTTACACGATTATAATTAATCGTATGGATATAAAGATTATGAGCATCTTGAGTACTAAAGCGTAATTCACCAGTGCCATCCTCATCTCCAAATACTGAGCACTTTGCTCATACGGATGATTATCCACAGATAAACCAGTATAAATAAAAGGATGGTTAAATCTATAGAAAGCGCCATAAGTCTCAGCCATACCAGGAATAGGAACCATATACGTACCACCTTTGAAAGCTGTAAATGGCAATGTATAAGACAGCCCCCCTTTAGGAGTATGCATATGTACCTCGGTTACAGCATTATATTGGGCTCTAGATATAGAATAGTTTAAATTTCTACGTTTGACATTGCTATATTGAACTTAAGGCCTATAAATGGGTCCAGTCTTAGCTAATCTTATAGAGATTGGCGGTGAGGTTTCCATCAACTGAATCATTAGTATGATATAATATCATATTGTATACTAAGTTATGTATTTGCAAGGAGGAAAATATAATGCAACAATCATGGAAAATTGCATTTGCCTACATAGGTGTTATTGTAGGTGCAGGACTCTCGAGTGGTCAAGATCTTCTACAATATTTTATAAGTTTTGGCCAAATAGGTCTTATTGGTGTTCTATTACTAGGTCTATTAAATGCCGCATTTGGTAAAATCATGCTTTCTTTGGGGAGCTACTATCGTGCAGACAATCATGAAGAAGTTTTTACACAGATTTCCCATCCTATTATTACAAGAATACTTGATTTTGTACTAATCGCTGGTAGTTTTATTATGGGCTTCGTTATGATAGCCGGTGCAGGATCAAACTTAGAACAACAATTTGGACTTCCTTTTTGGATTGGCGGATTAATTTGTTCACTTTTAATCATAACCGTATCATTTATGAACTTTGACAAAATAACCAATGTTTTAGGTGTTTTTACTCCTATCATGATTGTTATGATATTCATCATTACAGGCTACTCTTTTATTGGTAAAAGTCATGATTGGACTACATTAGAGGCTATAGCCCACACAATCAAACCAGCCACAAGCAATGTATGGTTTTCTGTCATTAATTATTATTCTCTATGTGCTATGACAGCTGTTTCTATGGCCTTTATTTTAGGTGGTTCTGTTGTTCGTATTGGTATTGCAGAAAAAGGTGGCACTCGTGGTGGCCTATTAGTCGGATTAGTTGTTTTTATAGCTGCTATCTCTATTTTTGCAAATCTAGATACAGTAAAAGATGCAGATTTACCGATTCTTGCTATTGCTAATCAAATTCATCCTTGGCTAGCATATATATATGCAATCACAGTCTTTTCACTTATTTTTAATACAGCATTCTCTCTTTTTTATTCTATTGCTAGACGTTTGCCAACGGCAGCACAAAAAGAATGAGAATTGTTATTATTTCTGTAGTAATCATAGGATATATATGTAGTTTCTTTGGTTTTAAAGATTTGATTAGTATCCTCTACCCAATTCTCGGTTATATGGGACTATTACTCCTAATTATTCTTATTTATGGCTGGCTCCGTGATCGTAAAGATATCATTATGGAAAAAAACTCTTCCGAAGAAAGATGCTCCATTTATCATTAAAAAAACATAGTCCTCACAAAAAAATCTTTCAGAAAAAGAACGTGAACTATTCCATACATTAGGGTGATATTAGTCAAGCAGATACAAAAATCTCTTAAAGAAGATATTCATAATGAAGCAAAAAGAAATACTTTCAAATACGGAAACAGTTCAAGAGCTAAAAGACTATGTGGAAGAGCATCTCTCAGTAGATGAAGAAGTTATACATCAAAATATCAATATTCTACAAGAACAACAGGAAGAATCAAAATCAACTGAATCTTCTAAAGATAGACCTATCAAAAAGTCCAATATAAATAACAATGAAGTAAAATGAACAACGAGGAAATAATGACAGGTGTGGAATTAGAAATTATACTAAAAGCTGGAAAAATACTACTTAGCAGTGGCGCCGAAATCAGTCGTACAGAGGATACTATGAACTACATAGCACGAGCTATGAATTTTAAAGATTTAGAAGCCTACGTATCCAATAGAGGTATTTTTGCAACTGCTAAGAAAGCTGATGGAACTGAAATTACTCGTATTTGTAACGTTCCTGAAGTCGATATTAACCTCAGCAAAATTGAATCTGTTAATGCTCTCTCTCCCGACGTATCACACAAAAAAATATTACTATTGAGGAGATTGAAAGTGAACTTAATCAAATTGATACCATGTCAGACTATTCTTTTTTTTTGAGATTAGTAGCTTATACGTTAGGAGCTTCGGGCTTTAGCTATGCAATTGGTAGTTCTATAACAGACTCTATAATTGCAGGTATTATAGGCTTAATATTAGGCGTCTATATGTGTACGATTAAAAGAATACTTAACTCAGATGTATTAATCACTATTTTAGGTAGTATTCTTATCGCCTTATTGGGGAATCTTTCATACACTTTAATATAGGATCTAATCTTTCTGTAATACTACTAGGAGCCATGATTGACATTGTTCCCGGAGTTCCTTTCGTCAATGCTATTAGAGAGTATAGCCAGAATAACTATAATACAGGAATAACCCTTATGATGGGCGCGTTACTTACCTGTATTTCAATGGCTGTAGGGGTCGCAGTAGTACAATCACTACTCTTCAACACACAAATGATTCCTCTTTACACCTCTAATTTAGATACTAATTCCTTAACCTCTATGTTTATGCGTAGTATAATGGCTGGTATTGGTACTACAGCATTTGCAATCTTATTCCGTGTAGCTAAACAACATTTTATCGATTGTACAATATTAGGATTCATCTCATGGTTCTTGTTCTTAACATTATCTTCACTACAGTCTAATGTTATGCTCTCCATATTCATCAGTGGTTTTATCATCGCCATAGCATCAAGAATATTGGCTGTTAAACGGAAATGCCCTGCTATAGTTTTCCTAATGACTAGCTTATTCCCTTTACTACCAGGGCTCAGCTTTTATCGATCCATTTATTATATGCTAATGGGACAAGAAACTATTGCCATTAGCTTCGCAAAAGAATCCTTTTTGATAGCTTTTACAATTGCTATATCTATCGCAATTGTAAAACATATAAAACCACCACGAATCAAAAAACACACTTATAAGTAATATAACCCTATAACAAATTCATGTAAATTAAAGCATTCTGTAATAGTTTAGTAACATAGTGACTTATATCACCGACAAAATATATTGTCAATTGGTATATTTATTTCATCTTCCTACTGGGCTGACGGATACGTAGAATTGACTACATGCACAGTAGCACACATCGTGTGATAGCCGACCGTCTGGGCAAGCTTTTGTTCAGATGGTCTTTTTTTTATTGCCATCTCATAGCAAATGCTTCTTTATCAATTTTTGATAATCTCACGTATATGAAAGGAGTTTTTTTATGAGAAATCGTTGGCTTATCGCACTTGCAGCTATTGGACTGCACATATCCATCGGTAGCGTGTATGCATGGAGCGTGCTCACGCGCCCTATCATGGTAGATACGGGATTTACCTTATCACAAACGACATGGACATTTCACTAGCCATTCTAATGCTTGGTCTATCTGCAGGTTTTCTTGGATCCTTTGCAGAGAAGATTGGTCCTAAAAAAAGCGGCCTCCTCGCCATATTGTTTTGGGTAGCAGGTCTATTCGGTACAGCCTATGCACTTAGCATCCATAGCCTTACCTTACTCTATCTATTCTACGGTATCATAGGCGGTATTGGACTAGGCATCGGCTACATAACACCAGTTTCTACGCTCGTAAAATACTTTCCAAATCGTCCTGGATTTGCTACCGGATTAGCTATAATGGGATTCGGATTTGCCTCCCTTATTGCAGGTCCTCTTATGCAGTACCTTGTGGCTCATGTGGGCTTAGTAAATAATTTCATTATCCTTGGTATCACCTATCTTATAGTTATGAGTGCTTCTTCCCTTTATTTGAAAGCACCTACTCCAAAAGAACCGACACGCTCTAATCAAGATAAATCTACCATGTACGTACATAATCACGGTATGCTAGCTAATGATGCTATGAAAACATGGCAATTCAGTGCTCTATGGTGGGTCTTCTTTGTTAATATTACCTGCGGTATTGGGCTCCTATCTCTAGCATCCCCAATGGCACAAGAAACCATTGGTATGACACCAGCAGCTTCGGCCTCTCTAGTCGGTATTATTGGCATTTCAATGGTGGTGGTCGCATTGTATGGTCCACTATCTCTGATTTCCTTGGGCGAGCACAAACTTATATATTATTCTTTATCATGGAAATCATTGCCTTCTATTTACTGTCCCAAACCAATAGTGCATTAACATTCCAGATTTTAATACTCCTCATTATCACCTGTTACGGTGGAGGCTTCTCTTGTATGCCAGCATATCTTGCAGACCTTTATGGTATACGCCAACTCTCTACCATTCACGGCCGTATCCTAACAGCTTGGGGCTTAGCAGGCATTGCTGGTCCCATGATTGTATCGTACTTTCACGAAGCCGGATATGGGTATACCATGGCTTTAGTGTGCTTTGCAGGTTTATTTGTATTAAATACAATAATTGCTATAGTCTTACAAATGTATGGCAAGAGGGACCTTCACAGCTGACATCTACATGTAAACATGAAAAAAGGCCCGACTGTGAAGTCAGACCGTTTCTTCAATATTAAAAATCAGAAGCGAAGTCTGGCGTCCAAACCATTTATACCTCACTTTGAAATCAATTATATCATAAGAAATCTACTTCGCCCTTATATGTATCACCCAAGTTTGAAATCTTCGCATCAGAGGCGATTCCTGCTAGTGCTGGCAAATACTTTCGATTCGCATCGTATTTATAATGGATTGTATGTATATAAAGATTATGTGCATCTTGCGTGCTAAATCGCCACTCACTAATACCATCTTCATATTCAAATGTTACCAGCACGCCAGGAACACCATCATTCCATATATACGTATGGCTACCACTACGCATATTCTTTTCTAGCTTTTTAACTGTGCTTCAGAGATTGTGACAATGTCAACAAGATTAGCCCAGATTTCCCCTTATGCTCAACAGGATATACTTCTATCATCTGCGAAATACCTGTAGGATCCTTATATATTTTAATATGCTCATTACCGGATGCTTCCTCAACGGCATCATTTAATACCCGATAATTGTAGTTATTAAAGCTTTCAAAATGACTATCCTTATTTAACCGATCTAATGAAGTAATATTAGGCACAATGTAATTAGCGATAATATCCTCGATGCCCTCGTTTGCCAATACCTCGCTCGCCATCCTCTCTAACCATCAAGGTAAGTACATATTGCGTATCAGGCTCATTATTTAAGGCAAAAGAAATATCATTTGCCACAAAGGTAGGATCGCCTTTAGTTTTCATGGTACTCCAACGGCCATTAATAACCCTTTCCCCTTTGAAAGTACTACCATCAATACTGGATATATCAAACTGATCTTGATTCATATGTGACCATTGTTTCCTGCAATGCAGAACGTACATATCCTTGCTTTAATTCATTATAGGGTTTCGCCCAAATACTGAGCACTTTGCTCATACGGATGATTATCCACAACTAAACTAGTATAAATAAAAGGATGGTTAAATGTATACACCAATGTATTAGTATCTTTCACATTCGGAATAGGGGCATATTGTGTACCACCTTTGAAAGCTGGAAAAGGCAGTGTATAGGAAAGCCCTCCCTTATCAGTATGCATATGGACTTCGGTTACAGCATTATATTGGGCACGCCACATAGAATAGTTTAAATTTCTACGCTGCTCAGCATTCATCTCATCAACACGATATAGCAATCTAGTTGCATCACTAATATCCGCAGCACTAGTAGCATTATATATTTTTTCATTAAGAATACTATCCATCAAATCATTCTTATAAAAATCAGCACTAGAATGCTTAACTTTTGCATTATACCCAGGCAACTCATTAGCATTGCTGCAACCACTCAAACACAACACAGCAATCAGACCACCGAATAACAAAGATTTTCTAAACATAAGCTCTCCTCAATACACACTAACTATATTTTGTATATTGTAATGTACTTATGTAGTAATAAAATGATAACAAAAGAGGTTCCTATTGGTCACCTAGGTGACTATTAGGAACCTCTAATCTATTTACTTTTGTTATTAACAGGACTATATTGGGCTTGAGGCCTCTAAATGGGTCCAGCCTTTGCTATTCGTGGCATGAAAAAAGGCCCGACATTGAGAGTCAGACCATTTCTTCAATTTTAAAAATCAGAAGCGAAGTCTGGCGTCCAAACCATTTATGCCTCACTTTGATATAAATTATATCATATCTAAACAGGGAAAGGAATCATATGATTCCTTTCCCTGTTTTATTAGCAGCAAAATACTTAATGCCTCTCTTTTATTTTCGAAAGTTCTGGAACTCTGACATCTACTACATTGGATTTAGGGTGAAAGATAGTACTAAAAGGTCATTAAGGAGATAAATTTTACTCTCATAAAAAGATATCTTACTTCAAATATTGATGAAATGCCCTTTCTGCTGCAATCATTTCAATTGTAACATCATTAATATCACCATTAGTATGATTTTTAAGTAGTCCTAAAGATCCTGTTCCCAATATATAATCTGCATCTCCTTCAGTAGGCATCAAGAAGCTATTTTTAGAAATTACCATATTATTCTCAGTAGCAAAATCTCGATAAGCTAATTCATATAGAATCTGTTTTGTCAACGACTCAATACCTGGGACATTACTTATATTCCCCTTATCATCAAAAGATGTATTATAATACTTAGCATCATAAATAACTAAATTATGATTTTTCAAAAAGTAACAATATCTGGCATCAATGTTTTTAGTAGTATCATACTGATCTGAGTCCTTTTTGTCTCCATTCAGGTTTATCTATAATATTCTTTAAACATGTCCGTTTCTGAACCATATTTTTTTATAAGTAAAAGCCTAATTCAGACAATTTTTTTTATCTAAACAATTTTTTTCTTAATAACCGCACAAACATCTTGCCACACTAGATTAAAACTATTAGTACCAATAAAAGATATTTCATCGGAAAGATTATTAGACTTACTCTCTAATAAATAATCTTTTTAAAAAGCTTTTAGTATATTTTTGTCGATCAGAGCGAAACTGCACTGATAGTTCTTGGTTTATACGATTAATAATATAATCAATATCTCCCAATGTTGTAATACTTTCTTCAGATAAAAAAATACGGGTGTAATATTTAATATAGAAAAATATCTCTTGAAACTCCACACATATTAGAGTTAAGACAATTCTATGCAACCGATAAAAAAAGTTATTAATGTTATTCTCTTGATTTAATGTAAACCAATCAAAAATAAATAGGTATATCTTCTACAATATAAGCATCACTCATAGAAATAGTCTGATTCCAAAGTATCTGTCCTTCACCATTAACTTCTATAATATTCTGCTCAGATTCATATAATCCATTCTGAATATAATCTTTTTAACAGTTGGATAGCAATGGATAACATATTAATAAACTCTGTTTTTTTCGCTATTATCACTAACCTGTTGTTGCTCTTTATAGTTATACTTTTCTATGACTTGTAAAATCAACTTAAAAAAGTGGATATCCTAACTCTCTATCATTAATATAGGTATTTTTTTCTTAAGATATTTGGGGTAAACAAATAAATAATTATCTCCAATTTTTAGAATTCCTACATATTGAAAGTAATAAATATCTTTATTATTTTCACTAAAAAGAAAATAAAGTTGATTCATCCATAAGTATTGATAAATCTTTAACTTTTTGATACTGAAGTAGATTTTAATATATTTAATTCCCTAAGTTCACGTGCTGCAGCACTTAGTTTTCTACCCTCTAAATTTAATAGATTTTGCAAATTCATCTCGTGTATAAGCTTTCCATTCTTGGACTAATTTAATTTCCATCGGTCAAATCCTGAGCATTATTCGTATTAATAGGATTAATATCTATTTCTTCTTTAAATATAGAAAGTGGGTTTTCATCAAAAGCCTTACACAGTTGTGAATAAGTTCCAAAAGTCCCCTCTTTGAATAATTTACCTCGAAATGCACGTGCAGCATCTTCATATAGATACATAAGCACTTTATCTTTTAATACTTCTGAGATATATGATTTATCTTCATTAGCCAATACATTTTTAGATAAAAAAATATGGACCAAGTAATTTATCCTCTGGAATATTTAACTTAGAAAGTCTATCATTAATCTGTTCACGATAGTCATTCCATTTATATAGTCCATCCCCACCGCTAAATATATATGATTCAAATTCATCAGAATTATCATCAACAGCATCATTTACACCTAAATATGTAAAGTCCCATCGTCTCTTAAATGCAGTATCCATAGGCATAACACCTTGATCAGCACTATTCATTGTTGCCCATATATATAAATTGTTAGGAAAAATAAAGAGTAGAGAAATCATCACCTAATTTTTTTGAATACTTTCATTTAATGATTCATCTAAAAAAGCTTCATTTTTTTAAAGTAATCTTGCAACTCTTTTTGTAATAGCAATGTTATATTCACTTTCACCATTACTATTTCGATCTAATAACTGAAATAAATCTCCAAATACAGCCGCAACATTAGCGCGATTAATTTCCTCAATAATAACTAAATAGTTTTTTTATCTGGATTCTTTAATGCCTCTACTAGTTGATTAATCAATATACCTGGAACAAATTTATAGGTAATTTTTTCAGAGTTATCATCTGCAGGATAAGGCTTATATTGCCCAACAAAATTACCATACATATAATTAGGATGGAAAGTAACACGTTTAAATTTATCTACAAAATACCGTTTTGCCTCTTGATTTAGCTTATAACTTTTACCAGTACCAGGAGCACCAAAGAATATGCGTTGATGGGGTTTTGATAATTTTAATATTGCTAAAAATTCACGATAACATTCAATAGAAGCAGGGCCATGATTCTTATATTTTCTATTATAATCAACAAAACTATCCGAAGATTTAAAGGCAGTAATTAATTTATCAAATAAATTAATAGAGTCTATTTTAAAAATATTATCTTGAATATCTGTTATACATTTAGTATCAATTTGCTTCAAAGCATTAATATAACTATCAATTGTTGTATCAGTATAATTCTTATATATAGACAACCATAATTTAAAATTATCATATAAATCAACATTACCATCCTTGACTTTGTTAACTAACATTTCCCATTCAAGATGTTGTTCTTTTTACTGAAGCATATTTCTCTTTTCCTTTATCATTCACAATAATTGACTTTAGAATTAACTCATCTTGATTTCTAATAACAATTTCATATATAAACCAACATGCATCATCAGCTAAATTTAGTTGTGATTTAACATTTAATAAAAACTGTTCATTATCAATACGTTTTTTTCATCTGTATAATAGGAATTACTTAACCCATATTTGATTCTAAGACGACCATTATGTGACTCAGAGGTATCTCTCGTAAGTAATAAAACAAATTTTCCATCCTTAATTAAAGTATTATTTATATATACTTTATCAAATACTGCCCCCAAAATAATTGGAGAGTCAGCTAAATTACCACGACACTCTTTTCCGCCCTTCCCTAATTTTGCAGAAATATTAGATAATGGAACACTTTTATAAATCATTCCTTGAAGTATGTCATTTACAGACAAGTTAGTGCTTATTTTATATTCTTTGCCTTGACCAAGAGACGTTCCCCAATTAGGTGTACCACTGCCGCTTTCAAGTTCATATCCAAATGCAAACGAAGAAAAATCAAGAATCATACTAATTGCTCCCAAATATGTTTTAATAAAACTCCAACTAAATTAACATCCCAACCATTAGCTGCTCGCTTAGATAATTGTGTATAAGATTGATTTATAAAGTTCACTTCACCATCTCGGAATCCCATTAGTCTAAATTGCTCTTCAACAGAATATTTCCTAACAACTTCAAGGCCATCATCTTTAAGTGGTTCAACTATACGCATTTTATTATGTTCTGGAGCTAAGATTGTTATACTAAGACCATCATTTCTAATTTTACGATTATATAAATCAAAGCATGATATTTCATCTACTTCAAATGATTCTATACTATAAAAATCTTTGATTCTTTGAATCTGCTTTTGTGATAAATACAAAAACTCTGCAGGTTTTTTATCCGCAAAATCTTTTAGTCTCAACCCATTTTCAATTTTTGGTGGAATCATTGAAAATCCTTCTGGTAGCCCACCCAAACAAGCAAACATCCATAATCGTTCTCTATTTTGCGGAATGCCATAATCTTTCGTATTTAAAATAGCATATGCAATATCTCCATATCCTAATCTTTTTAGTTCAATCTTTAACGTATCAAAAGTATTTTTAAATCGCTTAGTGGCTAAGCCTTTCACATTCTCCAATAAAATATATTTTGGCTTTTTAGCTTCACAAATCCGAATAATATCATAAAGAAGAGTTCCTCGCCCATACTTATCCTTCTCACCATGTTGCAATCCAACGGAAGAGAATGGTTGACAAGGAAACCCACCGGTAAATAAATCAAAATCAGGTAAAAGATCTACATCTATAGTTGTAATGTCACCCCAATTTTTTATTTCTTGACCTGCTTTATTTTTATGATTTGCATCATATAATGCTGATGCGAATTTATCAAATTCAGAATACCCAACAACATCAAAATCAATACCAGCTCTTTTTAATCCATAAGTAGCTCCACCATAGCCTGCAAAGCCCTCAAAAACACGAAGTGGTCTTTCCATATCTACTTTCCCCATATTATATATTATCCTTATTAATTATATGACTATTATACTATCTAAATAAGCACTATGTACTATAAAATATCAACTTATTAGATTATAATTATATCAATTAATACTTAACTTTACCAGATATATACACAAACATTTGTTTTTATTTATGATGAATTGTAAAATATATTAAATATGTTAATAAGAGACTATAAAAATGATTATTTACTCATCCAACAAGCAATCCTTTATCCAAGACTTTGAACAAGGTGTCTTGGTAAAAAAGTTACATCAAACATTAACAGAAAAATATCGCCGTGTTGGCGAATCTGAAATTCATTCATGGCAAGCTTCATTATCTTATATGGCTAATGTTATGCGTGACTTTGCTATACCTGACTTAGCTGGTGTTGCCATCGAATATATTGTTCCAAATACACAAAAACGGGTTGACTTTATTATTACTGGACTAGATCAACAGGATAAAGAGCATGTAGTCATTGTTGAGCTTAAACAATGGGGCGAAGCTTTCAAAGTAACAGATAAAGATAATATTGTATCTACCTATCTTGGTGGTGGAATCCATGAAGTAACCCACCCATCATATCAGGCTTGGTCATACTGTAGCCTTATTGAAAATTTCAATGAAGATGTACAAACTAGACCTATTGAACTACATCCATGTGCTTTTTTACATAACTTTGATGAAAGTATCTCACCTGAACTCCGTGATCCAATCTATAGCAATATTTAGATATCTCTCCTATGTTTACATTGGGGCAAATGGACGGCTTACGTAACTTTATCAAAACCTATATTCCAAAGCCAGACACTACTAACATTATGGAATCTATTGAACATGGTAAGTTAAGACCGTCAAAATCCCTTCAAGATTCTATTTTAAATATGTTAAAAGGCAATAAAGAATTTGTTCTAATCGATGACCAAAAGGTAGAGTTTGAGCAAATAAAAAAAGCAGCTTTGGAGGCTATTAAGAATAATCAGAAAACTATATATATAGTACGTGGCGGTCCTGGCACTGGTAAAAGTGTAGTTGCCATTAACTTGTTAGCTGAATGTATCCATAAAGGCTATATGGCTCAATATATTACGGCAAATGCAGCGCCACGAAATGTATATAGTGCCATGTTACAACAAGGATATACAAAATCTGAAATAAAGGCCTTATTCCAAAGTAGTGGAACCTTTCATACACGTAAAAAGAATGAGCTTCAAATCGCAATAGTAGATGAAGCACATAGGTTGCGTGAAAAATCGGGGATGTTCCAAAACCAAGGTGAAAATCAAATCAAAGAAATTATCAATGCCTCTGTTTTTAGCGTATTTTTTATCGACAGAAATCAACGTGTTACCTTTAGTGATGCCGGTACAATCGATAAAATACGATACTTTAGTAAAGAACAAAACGCTTTAATCTATGAAGGAGCATTAGAATCTCAATTTCGTTGTAATGGTTCAGATGGGTATTTAGCTTGGCTTGATAATGCTCTACAAATAGCAGAAACTGCCAACTATGATGGATTTGAAGGTGATTATGACTTCAGAGTTTTTGATAATCCTCATGATATGTATAATGCTATAAAAGATAAAAATAATATAACTAACAAATCTCGCATCTTAGCTGGTTATTGTTGGGATTGGCCAAAGGAAGGTAGAACTACATCGTTAATTAAAGATATTCAAATACCAGAGTATAATTTCGGTATTAGTTGGAACCTAGGTAACTCCGATACATATGCTATTGACCCTGATTCTATTAATGAAGCAGGATGTATTCATACTACTCAAGGTCTAGAATTTGAATATGTCGGTGTAATCATAGGTGATGATTTACGTTATGAAGATGGTAAACTTGTCGTAGACATTACCAAACGTGCAAAAACAGATCAATCTATAAAAGGTATCAAGAAACTTTTAAAAGAAAATCCCACTGAAGCACATCGTATTGCCAATGAAATTGTGAAAAATACATATCGTACATTAATGACACGAGGTCAAAAAGGTTGTTATATCTACTGTACAAATAAAGGATTGTCGGATTATTTTAAATTAATATACAACCATCAATTAAGTTATACCTACGAGCAATCAACATTATCTAAATCAGATAAATTAGTAGCAGATATACCTATCTCTGATATTGATATAACAGAGATAAAATCCTCATAAAATTTAATATATCGAAAAAAATGAGCCAGTATCACACTTCAATCAGAGTAATACTGGCTCATTTTTAATTTGATTCTAATATTAAATTTCTTAACACTGCACTCCATCACTATATACAAAATGTAATACTACTTTTAGGATTCTTCAATTTTGGAAAACCATATGTCTCCAACGCATGTAAAATCTTTAGAATAGTCTCTTTGATATTATCTTTAGAAATAGGCATAGAACTTACGATATATATGATTCCCTCAGCTTTTGCAGGATAAATACTTACAACACAATCATGACTATGTATGATGCGAAGCAGATATACATCATAGGTAGACTCAACATAAAAATCAAACTCCTGATTTTCATGTATTACATCAGGTATGTCGTGTACTGGTGCTACAGTACAATTAGATATCTGAAAATAATCTGCATCAAAATGCACTCTACAATTACGTTTTCGTTTCATTCGTTCAAGTCGTTCATCTATCATGTTTCACCACATCACTAATTAGTCGCCCCAAGTCTATGGCATTTTTAGAGGTAACAGGCTTACAGTTTAGCTTCAATCAGGTTGCGTGCATCACCAGCAGCCAGAACCACCATCTTGAAACCTTGTTTATTCTCGTCCCAATCATGAGGATTGAGTTGCCTCCACCAATATCCTTCAGCCAGCCGTTCAGCTAACATCTTTAAGACCAGTTTCTGTAGTAGACATATTATCTCGTGAATTTTCTTTTTATTATAAGTCCTTATATTCTCTAGTCGTCATTCCAGATAGCTTCCAGTTTCATTCATTAGGATAGCATATTCATTACCAGCTTTACTTACCGCAATCTTTGCCAAGTATCGGTTAATTCTTTACGAACCTGGACCTTTCAATCGTTGATTAATCCATTCTAATATATCCCTTGACTTATGGTTAAAGCTATAATCGTAAGTTCCGGATGATAGTTTCATCAATACGTTTCTTTACCAACCTCTGCTAACCATTTTTAAAGGTTCTGTGGGTGATGGAACAGGTGTATGATGGAAATACGCGCATATCAGATACGTGGTCTTGACTTACCATCTGTCGACAAAGACAGTTGACAAACAAAATATCGACAACTCGCCGTTCTTCTTCTGACATACGTTTTTTCACACGGTAATGATCACGCAGTTATTGCTTTCAGTCAAAGAACTATCACATCAATACACTAATCCTCTTCCCTTTCATTATCACACAGAGCCGAATTTGACTACCTTCAAACGTTTTGTCATCACTCAACATCTTCCTCCCTCTCTCTTTAAATACAAATATATGTTTGTATTATTATCTATAGTACTTTTAGCATAAAGAAATAAAGATATTTTCTAGAAAAATAGAAATCTTTTTAACTTTCATCACATAAAAGCCTCTATCTGGTATACCTCCTGACAGAGCTATAGTTACATGAAAAAATCAACCTATGGTGAGAATTACTTCACAAGGTATTTTTAAATTATTACATTATCTATTGTTCGTATTCTTAATAATAGCCGTCGCCATGTCTTTTGGCATCTTAGCCCCAAGTCCACTTTGGAATGTGTTATAGTAGTCCTTATTGTTATTAGTGTCTACATATTGCACAATATCTCGCAAATCTTTTTCGACCAAAGAACTAGTATTATAGGTCATAATAAAGTGATTGTATACGTATTGTTTATCATGAGATATTAACATATAAATCGTTGTTTTAGGGCGCTTAATTTGCATATATACGGATGGCATAGCATCATTCCATACGGTAGCAAATTGGATTGGTTGATGCATCGAATACTTGTCAGTTAGAATAATACTGCGTACGGCTTTAGGGAAAATCTTCTCTGGATGTTGTATATCTTCAGCCTCAACTGGCATCACCATGATACCTTCTCTATACTGATCGCTATCGTATACATACATGTACGAATCATTCTTTATCTTCCCGTATCATTTTACTTGTTTTTAGCGTTAAGAATGTAAAATCATTAATTGTTAATGCTTTGCTTTTTGAAAGTATATCCTTCGCTGGTTCAATGGATGGTAATACATAGTTTACCAACGGGGACATTATTATGTCTTTAGTCTTATCAACACCTTGAGCTTTTAACACACTAAACTGTTTTCTAGGCATAAAATTATAACCCACATGATACGAAATCGTCGGTGTATTCTTCATCGTAAAATTAAGGCTCCCCACCATTGGTGCATCCTTAGCATACGTGACATCCCATGTCGCTTTTTCAACCGTAGGATACGTAAATTTACCAGCATATAATGAATGGTCATCACCACGAAATACGCCAGCTGTTTTCTCTGCGATAGCTTTCATATCATCAACAGTCAATTTGCTATAAGGAATCTTACTATCCTCCCAATTATTGCCTGCTGGTTGATGACGCAATTCATAAGCCATCATACCGTCGGGGCTCATAATCATTGCATTTCTGAAAGCAGGTGTACCATCTGCAATCTTCTCAGTATTCCCATATCGACTCGAGTAAGGCACAGTAAATTTTACATTGGCTCCATCCTCTTTCAAAATAAATATTGATGAAGAAAAATCTAATGCATGGTTCAACTCACGATTTGAATAAATGATATCATTTAAATCAAATTCGCCATTACCTACCACTTGTTTGGGCATATATGTTTTTATATCCTTTTCAACATCCTGTTCCATCTGTTGCGCATCCGCATCAGTCTTACGATAATTCTGATACGCATCCTTTGATACAGTCGGATCTGCACCAGGTATATTAATATCAATTGCATGACCACCCAATGTAACACAACTTAAACAAAGCGTAGCCATCAATACACGTTTCATCATACAAACTCTTCCTTTCACATAAATTCTCTCAAATAGTATATATGTATAGAATATCATATTTCGTTTGACTTATAGTAGTATAATATAAGTATAGAAACTAGGAGGTGATTACTATGAAATTTACTAAACGTATACTCATTATGACTGCTTTAGCCGTGACTGCTGTAGTGTCCACAGGATTTGCTTATGATTATGTATGCAATAATTCTCAGTACAATTGCAATACTAACACACAATACAACTGCAATAACAATGCTAACTATGCACCATGTAACAATAACAACCAAAACTATTGCGGTCCAAACTCTAATACTAGAGGATGCGGCGGATACAGAAGATAATATATTAAACATGACAGAAGCCTATAGTACGATTTTCGTGCTATAGGCTTTTATCATCTATAAGTATACATAACTCTATAGCACATTAACATAAACAAGGTTAAATAAGTGTCGACAAATTGTCGACACTTATTTATACTGAACCTAGAGTCATCAACGTGAGTTAAGCTCATCACCGAAAAACGCCTAACGTATAAAAGCATTCACAGTGCTTACACGTTAGGCGTTTTTTAATGTATAACTAGTCCCGCTATCCCCCACATCACGGCGATAACGCCAAATATAAATCCCCATATACTAAGGAATAAATGCACTACAGAATAATGTGGATAGACTCTGATGGAATAGGAGCTATAATCATCATCACTACTAATTAGGTAGCGACGAATCGTACCAAATATCTTTGCTATCCGACTCGGCTTATCGTTAAATAATAGCTGATACGTCCCCGGATTAGCATAAAATGTATAGAGCTCGAGTCGTACGTCGATTACTTTAGTCACACTAACGGGTATCAAGTTAGCTCTTAATGGGACTTCCTTTTCCGTTTCACAGTTAATAAGCTGTAGTCCAAATAGCCCTAACGGAGCTTTTTAAACCGATTACCATTAAGCCATATACCATAGCGACCAGCTGTTTGTATAGTAAATATCCCTTTGTCTGTTCTATAAGGCATATCATGTATGGCCGTTACCGTATACACTTTCACAGTATGCTTAATGCTCAGTACGAGTAACAACAGTCCTAGGGGAATCATCAGTCCGAAAACAAACAATATAACGCCACCTTTATTACGAGTTCATGCGGTTAAAGTATTCAATAGATTGCGGTGTAAATCCAATATAGGTAGTGCCATTAGAATAAGGTCCTAATTCATATGGTTGGTAAACTAGATCGATGTTCCCCTTACCGCGTAGGCAGTAGTTATCAGTTACATATTTTACACTCCAGCCTTGAGGAATACGGCTCTTTGTATGGGAACCTGTGTAGTAATCTAATACATAAGATCGTAATCCTCTGTCCAACTGTTCTGCATTAGCGATTTTTACATAATTGTATAGAGGAACACGTTGACCTGTTATTTTATTATATACAAGTCCTCTGGTATTAGTCATACCATGAACGGCACCGGCATAGTAATGATAGGTCGTCAATAGAATGGAAACAACTTGGCTATCTTCATAGGTTACCTTATAATTTTGAGCCACCTTATAAATATGTTGGTTGTAATACATATCCTTTGCTTCTAGCACATAGTTTGCGATATCTGTATTAATCGCTTGTTGAGCATAAGCAGAATCAGTATATACCAAAGGATATTTTAAATCTAAATTGGCATCTGATTGGCTACCAGTTACAACTTTTGCATAGCCTGGTATGGCTAACATAGCACCTACGGCCCCTAAAACTAAAGCTTTCTTTAATACGTTCATACTAATCCCTCCTCTATCTGAGATTTGTTAACGAAATATCTATACTGAGTATTTCGCCATAAACTAGTAAATCTCCTTTTTATTGTTTCTGTACCATCGTACTAGAGGAGGCTTTCACCATACAAAAAAGGACCCTCCAAAGAGAGTCCTTAATTTATTATGGTATGCTATTAAGCGTTTTTAGCTACTTCAACAAGTTTAGCGAATGCTGCTGCATCGTTAACTGCCAAGTCAGCCAACATTTTACGGTTAACTTCAACGCCTGCTTTAGTCAAACCAGCGATGAAACGGCTGTAAGTTGTGCCATTGATGCGAGCTGCTGCGTTGATACGAGCAATCCACAATTGACGGAATTCGCGTTTTTTCGCACGACGGTCACGACGAGCGTAGTACAACGCTTTCATTACTGTTTCGTTAGCTTTTTTGAACAAACGAGAACGAGTACCGCGGTAACCTTTAGCTAATTTCAAAATCTTTTTATGACGTGCATGAGCTGTAACGCCCTTTTTCACTCTTGCCATTGTATATTCCTCCTAAATTACGATATATCAATCTAATAGTTAGCGATTAAGCGTATGGTAAGCATTTAACTACGCGTTTGTAGTCAGATTTAGCAACCAATGTAGCTTTACGTAAATTACGTTTACGAGCTGGAGATTTTTTCTCAAGAATGTGGCTTTTGAAAGCTTTTGCACGCTTGAATTCACCAGTACCAGTTACTGCGAAACGTTTAGCCGCTGCGCGACGAGTTTTAATTTTTGGCATAATTATAATCCTCCCAATATCCTATTTACTTACTAAAATCATGGTCATATTACGACCTTCTAATTTAGCTGCTTTTTCAATAGACGCCGTTTCTTTGAGTTCTTCAGCGAAACGTGTCAACACTGCCATGCCAAGTTCAGGGTGAGAAAGTTCACGACCGCGGAACATGATGGTTACTTTTACTTTGTTACCTTCACCCAAGAATTTGGATGCGTTTTTCATTTTTACGTAAAAGTCATGGTCTTCAATATGTGGACGTAACTTAACTTCTTTTAAAGTTACGATTTTTTGTTTCTTTTTCGCTTCTTTCTCGCGTTTTTGTTGTTCATAACGATATTTACCGTAGTTCATAATGCGAGCTACTGGTGGTTTAGCGTTAGGTGCAATTTCCACAAGATCAAGATGCTTTTCTTCAGCCAATGCCAACGCCTCACGGCCAGACATAATACCGATTTGTTCGTTTTCAGGACTACGACACGAAGTTCACGAGCACGAATCTCTTCATTAATGCGTGGTGTATCCTTGCTAATAGCTTTCACCTCCAAGAGAATAAAAAAACGGATGGCATACACCATCCGAATAGAGTTCTCTATATTAACCTTATACTTCTTGGTATTAGGTGAGTGGCGGATGGCCTCTGCTTCATAAATTACTTAATTATAATAACAAATTGATTGGTGAAAGTCAACACTAATCTTGTACTTTTCCCATATATTTATTATTACAACTCCTATAGTATAACAAAGTTTATGAATTTCGTATAGGTCCATACATCGCTTTCTCATTTTATGTATAAAGATTCCTTCGTAAGTATATAATATTCTTATATCATAAGATACACTAGTATGTATACAATATTCTATATATATATACTTATAGATAGTATACTTTATGATAATACTAGTATATATAGTACTGATTTATTATGAGTACAGTAATAGTACTACACAAATGACAGAGTACATAGTGTAACAACTACTGCTCCCTCCGAAGGGTCGTACGACAGCACAAAAATATCGGACTTATTTCTCGCATTTTATTGTTTTAGGCGTCATTTTATTATTACCAACGCCTGAAACATTATCCACTGGTGGCCATCGCATGATTGGTGTCCTCGCCTTTGCCATCATCCTATGGATGACATCGGCTGTATCCTATCCGGTCAGTGCGACCATGATTACAGCCCTCACCGCCTTATTGCTCGGATTTCTCACCGAAATCCTGAGGCCCCTGCTAAAATGATGGGCACCGCCAACGCATTAAAGCTCATCATTTCTGGTTTTTCATCACCTGCCATGATCCTCGTTGGTGCAGCCATGTTTATCTCGGTGGCTATGCGTAAAACTGGTCTTGACCGACGCATCGCCATGCTCGTTTTATCTAGCGTCGGCACCAAGGTAAGTCGCATTTACCTAGGCGTTATTATTACAGGCCTTATCCTAGCCTTCTTTGTACCAAGTGCAACGGCCCGTATTGCCTGCCTCGCTCCGATTATCATCGGTATCGTTGAGAACTTAGGTATTGAACGTAAAAGCCGCGTTGCGGCCCTTCTCATGGTGGGCGCTGTACAGGCTGATACATTCTGGAACATCATGATTCAAACGGCGGCCGCCCAAAACCTTGTGGCCGTAGGATTTATGCAAACACAGATGAATACATCTGTTAGCTGGATTGACTGGCTCACAGCTGCTGCTCCATTTTCCATCATCATGGTAATTATTGCCTACTTCTTAACACAGGCATTAATTAAACCAGAGTTCAAAGAACTCGTTGGCGGCGATGTACAACTCGCTAAGATGCGCCAAGAAATTGGACCTATGAGCACCGATGAAAAGAAACTCTTATGCATCTCCATCGGTTTACTTGCATTGTGGGCTACAGGTGGTAAATTACATTCCATCGATACTACAACTACTACAATCATAGCGATTGCTCTATTCTTCTTCCCTAAAATTGGTATTATGGATTGGAAATTCGCACAACCAAACATCGACTGGGGTTCCATCGTTATGTTTGGTGCTGGTATCGGTCTCGGTACAGTTTTACTTAAAACAAAAGCAGCCACATGGCTCGCTCAAGTATTCGTTAACGCATTCTCTTTAGAATCCGCTACGGTGTTCTTGTTGATTGCCATCATGGCTGCGTTCCTCATCGTAATCCATCTAGGATTTGCCTCTGCTACCGCCCTTTCATCAGCGATGATACCAATCGTTATCTCCATCGTTGTAGGTCATAATGCAGAAGGACTTAACCCTATTGGCGTAACCATGATCATGCAATATGCCATCTGCTTTGGTCTAGTATTACCAGTAAACTCACCACAAGGTATGGTGGCTTACGGTACAGACACATTCGACGTAAAAACATTCATGACAACAGGTATTCCTTTGACCATCATCGGCTATGTAATGATGCTCGTATTTGCACTTACATACTGGCACTGGATAGGGATTGCCTAAATACTACAGGCCTGTATCATTTCTTGGGACCGTTAATACACCTTCCTAAGAATAGAACAGGCCTGTTCTTTTTCTAGAGACGCATATACACACCTTCCCAAAATTAGTACAGGCCTGTTCTTTTTCTAGAGACGCATATACACACCTTCCCCTCAAAATTAGTACAGGCCTGTTCTTTTTCTAGAGGCACTCATACACATCTTCCTCAAATTAGTACAGGCCTGTTCTATTTCTAGAGATGCACATATCACACCTTCCCAAAATTAGTACAGGCCTGTTCTATTTATTTTTATTGGATATAATCCGAATCAATAAAGTTAGCTATAGGTTTCTTTGCCATTCTATTATGTATATGAATTAATAGTCTTGTTGTTTGTTCTCGTTGTTCTTTAGGTATTTGAGAAAATAAGGCCCCCATTACCTTATTATGCGTTGATGATATGCGTTCGTAGGTACGAATTCCTTTCTTTGTTAGCATAACATCCCGAGATCGTTGGTCGCTCCAATGTTTTACAGTGGTAACTAAACCTTTTTTCTCAAGATTTTTTATAACCCACCCCACATGACTAAGGTGTTTGTTATTTAACAAGGCTTTGAGTTCCGTATAAGTTACTACATGTCTCGTCTTTATACACATGTTTAATAATAGAAAATTCTTCACGTGTTACATTGCCAGCATCATAGATTTTAGATTCTTTATCATAGAAATCTTTATAAACCAAGTCAATCATCCCCCATAATTGACGATGAGCGAGCGTAAGATTTTTATTCTTTTTACGTTGCAAAATTGAAGCTAAACTTGACTTCTCCACACAAGGGTCACCACCTAATCATAATAAGATGTTCATTATAATTTCTCCCGCTACTATAATGAAAGAAAAATCCCCTTATATATGAACTGCTACTATTAGATTATAAAATCTAAAGATAACTGTCCAGTATATAAGAGGATTTTTTATACTAAATTATTATTGACCAAATATCGTTAAATCCATCAAAAAATGATAGATAAATAATCAGATATATCAACAATTATATAATTAGTTGCGTTCTTTAATTTCAATTTTAATGGAATTGAAGAATTCGTCGAATGGAACTGTACCCAATTCGTCGCCGCCGTGTTTACGTACGTTAACGGAATTTTCTTCCATTTCTTTATCGCCAACAACGAGCATGTAAGGAACTTTTTCCATTTGTGCTTGGCGAATTTTGTAACCAATTTTTTCGTTGCGATCGTCTACTTCTACGCGAACGTAGTCATGGCGCATTTGTTTTGCCAATTGGTTAGCGTATTCCACGTGTTTTTCGGAGATAGGTAATACTTTCACTTGAACAGGTGCCATCCAAGTTGGGAATGCACCAGCATAGTGTTCAGTCAAGATACCGATGAAACGTTCCATGGAACCAAAGCATGCACGGTGAATCATGATAGTACGATGTTTTTGACCATCTTCACCGATATATTCTACGTTGAAGCGTTCAGGCAAGTTCATATCCAATTGGATAGTACCACATTGCCATGTACGGCCCAAGGAATCTTCGATATGGTAATCGAGTTTAGGACCATAGAACGCGCCGTCGCCAGGATTGATAACATAATCGATGCCTTTTGCTTCGATAGCGTTACGCAATGCTTCTGTAGCTGCTTCCCAAATTGCATCATCACCCATTGCATTGTCTGGTTTAGTAGACAATTCAACATGATATTTCAAACCAAATTGGCTATAGATACGGTCGAACAATTCGATAACTTTCATCAATTCGGATTGCATTTGTTCAGGCAACATAAATACGTGCGCATCGTCTTGTGTGAAAGCACGAACGCGGAACAAGCCGTGTAGTGCGCCAGATAATTCATGACGGTGAACTAGGCCAAGTTCTGCATAACGAAGTGGCAAGTCACGGTAGGAATGCATTTCGTTTTGGTAAACCAAGATACCGCCTGGGCAGTTCATAGGTTTAATTGCATATTCTTCGTCATCAATGATTGTAGTATACATATTTTCACGGTAATGATCCCAGTGACCAGATGTTTCCCACAAATGTTTATTCAAGATGATTGGTGTGCGGATTTCATCATATTCGAAATCATGATGTACTTCGCGCCAGAAGTTTCCAATTCATTGCGAAGAGCCATGCCTTTTGGCAAGAAGAATGGGAAGCCAGGACCTTCTTCTTTGATAACGAACAAACCAAGTTCTTTACCGAGTTTACGATGGTCGCGTTTAGCCGCTTCTTCAAGCATGTGAAGGTATGCATCTAGTTCTTCTTTCTTTTCAAATGCTGTACCGTAGATACGTTGCAACATTTTGTTCTTTTCATCGCCGCGCCAGTATGCACCTGCAATGCTTTGTAATTTGAAAGCTTTCACCTTACCAGTAGATGCAACGTGAGGGCCTGCACAAAGGTCAACAAAATCGCCTTGTGCATAGCAAGAAATCACAGCATCTTCAGGAAGGTCTTCGATCAATTCTACCTTGTAATCTTCGTTTTTAGATTTGAAGAACTCGATAGCCTCTTGACGAGACATTACGGATTTAGTGATAGGCAAGTTTTCTTTTACAATACGGCTCATTTCCTTTTCGATTTTAGTCAAATCTTCAGGAGTCAATGTATGTTCCATATCGATATCGTAGTAGAAACCTTTATCGATAGCAGGACCGATAGCCAATTTTGCTTCTGGCCATAAGCGTTTAACCGCTTGTGCCATAACATGAGAAGCTGTGTGACGTAATGTGTGTTTACCACCATCTTCTTCAAATGTTAAAAACGCTACTTCAGAACCATCTACGAGTTCTTCACGAAGGTCTGTTAATTCTCCATTTACATTGGCTGCTAACACTTTTTTAGCCAAACTATTAGACAATTTTTTTACTGCTTCCCCAAGAGTAGTGCCAGCAGCGTATTCCTTTGCACTACCATCAGGTAAAATGATTTACATCTGCCATTTTAATTTCCTCCAATTTATTATCTAGGATAGACTGGATTTTTGTAATAAAAAAAGACCCCCTATCCCTACAAAACAAGGGACGAAGATCATTCGCGGTTCCACCCTAGTTAATTCACCGCATCACAAGGATACAGTTCATTCACTTCATTAAGCCCGATAACGGTGGCTGCCGTATTTGCCTACTTAGGTTCGACAAATCAGTTTAAAGGGGGTAACTCAAATATATGTGTAAGGCATTTCCAGCATCTGCCTCTCTCTGGTACACAGGGATATGAGAATCATGTCCTTTGCATCACTTTTACTAAGATATCTTATCATAGGTACTAAAAAATTTCAACTATATAAGTACCTCCTAAAAAATAGAACAGGCCTGTTCTATTTCTAAAATACACTCTATTAACATATCTCTCAAATTAGTACAGGCCTGTTCTATTCTCTAAAACACACTCTATTAACGTATCTCTCAAATTAGTACAGGCCTGTTCTATTCCTAAAGATACGCATACACATCTTCCTAAAATTAGTACAGGCCTGTTCTATTTCTAAAGATACGCATACACATCTTCCTAAAAATTAGTACAGGCCTGTTCTATTTCTAAAGACACGCATACACATCTTCCCAAAATTAGTACAGGCCTGTTCTATTTCTAAAGACACGCATACACATCTCCCTAAAATTAGTACAGGCCTGTTCTATTTCTAAAGGCACGCATACACATCTCTCTAAAAATTAGTACAGGCCTGTTCTATTTCTAAAGATACGCATACACATCTTCCAAAAATTAGTACAGGCCTGTAGTATTTCCAAGAACTATCTATTTACGTTCAAAGTGCGCAGATAGCATGGATCCAATTACTTTTTCAATTTTAGAGTTTGTAATGTCTGGGCCCTTGAATAGGATCAACATTACGTCATCGGAATTGTCTTGTTTAGATACCATCAAGACGCCGCTACCACGAGCACCATTATCGTCGTAATCTTTTGCAACAATAATCATGTTGAGGTAATGGTCTTTCATGTATGTATATACTTTGCTTTGTTTAGCGGAGTTGCCGATGCTGCTCGCCATGCCCATAGCGCGGTTAAATACGATAGCATTCGCATTGTGCGGGTTATTGCGAAGTTGTTGTTTTTCTTCATCGTTTAGTGGCAATAGGTTAACCATCATGGATTCGCCCATGCGACCACGAAGCATAGCTGGCATTGTTTCACGAACATCTGCAGGAATGTCGTTGCTAGGGATTTAGCTTCAAATCCTTAGGCACGGTCATGTACAATGTACCCTTGCTGTTTTGGCCTTGTACGGTTTTACTATTGTCGATAGCGCCCATTGTGAAAGTATCTTTAATGATTTCCATTTGTACGCCCAATGGTTTTTCAGGTACACCACGGCTAGCTACTTGAATATCGCCAGATTTAGTTTTCTTAATTGTTTCCACAGACCAAGTTGCACCTGGTTTGCCTTCATCGCTAGGAGATGTCAACGCAGCAGGCACTTCTTTGGCACCTGTAAATACATAGGTTTGTGCTGGCACAATTGTATCAGGAGCACCGGACTTGTTGAATACGGCACCATATAATACATTTGGCACAACAGTAGAACCAATTTTCAAATTATTGTTTTCTTGGCTTTCAACATCAAAGTTAATATTGCCAGCAAATGTTACATCTGGATTATGATTAATCACAACAACCGTACCTGGTTGTGGAATCATGACAGGACCATTTGGCGCTGCAAAAGCAGCGGTTGCCATAGAGGCACCAAGTGCTGTTAAGACTAATGCGCGTTTTAATACATTACATTTCATTATTATTCTCCTAAATTTGGATAATTCTCTAATCGATGTTATTGAACTATATTTCTAAGGTAACCTCTGGCAAGCGCGATAGGATTTCGCTGGCTAGACTGCGCGTATCCGGTGTACACCGCACCATGCAGCGCCCCGACTTGTCTAGGCTAGTCATAACACCTACATATTCATAGCCTTCTAAGATGCGATTGACATAATTGGTATGTTTTGGATCTATGTGAAAGTACAAATATCCTTCCTCCCCTGTGCCGCTATACGAAGGTGGTTCAGGAAAGCCCGACAGTGAACGAGACGGCATCAATGGTTCTCGATTATCGCGTAACGGTATCGTCTCATCAGGTGTCACTTCATCAGGTGTCGTTTCATCAAGCATTGACATAGTAGCAGTATTTTCATGTACCATGTTACTCTGCTTTCACCTTGCACTCGCGGCGCATCATGGAATATGGTTCCAATTTTGTATCCATATACAAACGAACCTTCATTTGCGCATGAGGTGCTACGTCGATAGGATTACCATCTTCGTCTGTCATTTTTTCGATAACAGCCTCTACAAGTTCACCCTTAGGTTGGCAAAATTCTACCTTATCCCCTACCTTGAAATTGTTGCGTTGTTCAAGGTCCACATATTTTTCTTCATCGTTATAGCCAAGCACTAAGCCGATGAAATCATGGGATTGAGTATTTGTAGATTTCCCGTAGTTTTGTGCGCTTTCATCAGGGCGACCATTCGCAAAGCCGTCTGTGTAAGGGCGGTGGGAAATTTTTTCTAATTCAGCAATCCATTCTGGACGAACGTACCAGTTTTCACGTTCCTTCAAATAGGTGTCGATAGCTGTACGGTATACCTTAGCTACCGTTGCACAATAGTGAACGGATTTCATGCGACCTTCAATTTTAAGGCTATCGATGCCTGCTTCATACAATTCTGGAATGCGATGAATGAGGCATAAATCCTTGGAGTTAAAGATATATGTGCCATGTTCATCTTCTTCGATTGGATAATATTCGCCAGGGCGATTGGATTCTACAATGCTGTATTTCCAACGGCAAGATTGAGAACATTGACCGCGGTTAGCATCGCGTGTACCGGTCATGTAGTTAGATAAGAGGCAACGGCCAGAATAGGAAATACACATAGAACCATGTACGAAGGACTCGATTTCGATATCTACATGTTCCTTCATTTCCTTAAGATCCGCTACAGATACTTCGCGAGCTGCTACAACGCGAGCCGCACCAAGTTCTTTCCACATTTGCACAGTATGCCAGTTCGTCGTGGATGCTTGTGTACTCACATGAAGTTCAAGGCCTGGTGCTACGCGTTTAGCCAAGCTAAAGATACCCATATCAGCAACGATAATCGCATCGACACCGATACTTTCAAGAAATTTCAAATAGTCCTCAAGACCTTCAAAGTCCTCGTTGTGAGGAATAATATTACATGTAACGTGGATTTTTTTGCCATGTTCATGTACAAATTGAACGGCTTCCTTCAATTCTTCGTCGGAAAAATTGGAGTTACCTGCACGCAAACCAAATCGTTTACCTGCACAATAAACGGCATCCGCACCATAGCGAATAGCCATTTTTAATTTGTCCATATTACCTGCTGGACAAAGCAATTCCATAAAATGATCTGCCATTATTTGTTGTGTCCTTTCCACACACTTACACTCATGCCATCTCCCATCGGGTAAATGGTGGTGTTAAATAATTCTTTATTTTCTACATATGCTAAATACGCTTGTAATCGCTTAACAATAGTTTTGAATCGATGCGGAGCCTCTTTGTCGCCACGCACATAGCCTCTAAAGAGAACATTATCGGCAAGGATGACGCCGCCTTCTTTCACATGAGGTAATATGACCTCTAGCTGATTAAGATATTGTCCCTTAGGCCCATCGAGAAATACGAGATCATATTCACCTTTAATTTGCGTTAATACGTCCTTCGCATCACCTTTAATCAACGTGATTTGATCCTTATACTCGGATTGACCTATATAGTATTTCGCCATCTCATGGCGAACCTCATCCAATTCAATAGATGTGATTTTCCCGCCTCGTTCAATAAGAGGTGCCATCAGTAATGTAGAGTAACCAATGGCGGTGCCCACCTCTAGCACAGAGGTGGGCCGGTATAATCCAATCAATTCTTCAAATAAATGCACCTCAGATTCCCGAAGGATGGGTACATTATTAATCATCGCGTAAATACGCTGCTCATTTAATATCTCATTTAATTCCATAAAATGTATTATAAATTCCCGCTATATATTTGACTATGAAAGTAATCATATACGCACAAGGTATGTGCGTATATGACATGCTAATACAATATAATAGTTTACAGTATCTAAATACGTTGATTATCTATCAACGCCGCCTCGATTATTACCAGAAGCAGGTACCGTTTGTGTACTAGGTCTGATCATACGAGGTTCTTCCGCTGCTGGTGCCGATTGAACCGGTGCTGGTTGCTGTGGAACTACTTGTTGCATACTTTCTGGTATTTGGCTAGGCGATGATGTTGTAGCCGGTTGTTCACTTGCTGCCGGTGCTGCTGGCGCTGGCGTTACTTGAGTTGCTGCCGGTACAGTTGTCGGTGTATATGTATATGTTGGTTCTACATCTACATATTGAGAATCTGCTGCTACAGCCTCTGCAGAGCTATAGTTATAATCAGGTTCGGATGTAGCCGCTACGTCATAGTTAGGACCAGCTTGTGCCAATGCAGGAGCCTGACCTTGATTAGAAGAGCCTGCACTCGCTTGTTCAGCACCATAAATTTTTTCAACCTCAGCCAAATGCTCAGCATATGTTTTGGAGAAATGATTATGACCATCTTTATCTGCTACAAAGTATAGATAATCTGTATCTTCAGAATGAAGTACCGCATCTAATGCCTTTTTACCAGGGTTTGCAATCGGTCCTGGTGGCAAACCTTTACTTACATATGTATTGTAAGGACTTTGTAACTGCGTATCTCCAAGCGTTACATTTTCCTTTGCATAACCAAGAACATAAGAAATAGTTGCATCAGATTGCAATGGAATACCATGTGCTAAGCGTTTCTTAAATACACCCGCAATGGTTGGGCGATCCGCATCATATAATGATTCACGTTCAACGATGGATGCTAAGGTTACAAAATCATGAATACTCATGTGTTGTGCTTGAATTTGTTTTTTAACAGCTGGTGTTAAATAGCGATTCATTTGCTCAGACATCATCAAAATGACATCCTTTGGCGTAGCACCAACTGGCACTTCATAAGTGCTTGGGAAAAGGAAACCTTCTACAGGATATGTAGTCGGTTTAGTACCCTTCATATATGGGTATGGGACGAATGTTTTCGCCTCTGCCAAGAAATCAGAAGCTTTTCATAATTTGAGCTTTTTCAAGAGCAATGGCGATATCCCCTACGGTATACCCTTCAGGAATCGTTAATTTAATGGACTCAACGTGACCCTCTTGTAATAAGTTAATTAATTCATGGACCGATACCTTATTTGGAATTTGGTAGTGACCAGATTGTAGTTTTGAACCGGTTCCACTAAGAGCTAACCATAATTTAAACACCTGTGTAGACCGAATTAGTCCATGTTCATAGAGCATATCGGCAATTTCTGTTCCTGTAGCATCCTTGCCTATTACGAGGACTTGAGATCCTCCGTCATCGTTAAAGGTATTTGGTACAAAATAGGATGCACCTAAAGCACCACCACCTAAAATAGCAAGGCTAAGAACACCTACGGAAACATATTTTAAGGCTTTTCTCATGGATGAGTTCCTTTCTATTACAAACCATTGTATATCATCTTATTATACCATATTAAAGGCTTTCGATGTATCTCTTCTTTTATATTATCTATCATACCAAATAACCATGAGTCAATTAGTACACAAGAGATTACAATTACAAAAAAGACCCTAGTATAACAACCGTTATACTAGAGTCTTTGAGAGCTTAGAAATTACTCTTCTTCACCCATTGCTTCGTACATATTTACCAATACTTCGAAGTTTTCATCATCTTCATCTAATGGAACATATTCCTCTTCGCCTTCATCGTTTGTTTCGATGCGAGCCAAAATCATATATGTATCATCTTGACCTTCATGTTCTTCATCTTGTACATGAACAAGTACAGCGTATTCTTGACCTTCATGATTCAAGATTACATCTTCTGTAAAATATTGTTTGTTACCATCTTCATCTTCAAATTCGAGATAGAAAATTTCACCTTCGTAATTTTGATCAACCATGGGTATTCCCTCCTTTATTATGTATATAAGAACCTGTATGATATTCGCATTAGATATCTATGCGAATTAAGATTTACTAAATTGTAGTCTGTCTAAATAGCCTTGTAAAATAACGACAGCAGCCATTTTATCGATGACGCCCTTTCGTTTTTTACGACTCACATCAGCTGCGATGAGTTGACGTTCGGCCATAACGGTAGATAAACGTTCATCCCAAAATGTAACAGGCAAGTCGATGACAGCCTTCATTTTTTCGACAAATTCTTCCGTTTTTTCAGCGCGATCACCCTTGGTGCCGTTCATATTCTTCGGCATGCCCACTACGAGTTCATGCACTTCGTATTCTGAAATCAATTCACGCAATCGGTTAAAGTCATTTTCTAAGGATGTACGACGAATCGTTTCTATACCTTGAGCAGTCATCAATAGCGCATCACTACATGCGATGCCAATGGTGCGACTACCTACGTCTAATGCCATAATTCTCATTATAGTTGTTTAGCCTTTGCGTATTCTTTTAATAATTCTTCGATTAAATCATCACGTTCTAAGCGGCGAATATCACTACGTGCATTATTATAGCTTGTAATGTACGCTGGATCCCCAGAGATAAGATAACCTAAGATTTGATTGATAGGATTATATCCTTTTTCTTGAATAGATTTATAAACGCGAGTCAATACCTCTTCGGCAGTCATCGGTTCATCGTCTACTTTACGGAATAACATAGTTTCATCTGAAACCTTCATGGGTATCCCTCCTTTGTATGAATGGGCCACGTACGTGGCCCACATATATGTATTGTATGTTTCTATTATAGCATATGCAAGATATACCTATAGAACGTATTATGCGTTAAGAGCTTCTTTAACAGCTTCGCCAGCTGCTTTTAATGCATCCATCAATTTAGCTGGTTCTTTACCGCCTGCTTGCGCCATATCTGGACGACCACCGCCATTACCACCAGCTACTTGAGCTGCTGCTTTAACGATATTACCAGCTTTTACGCCTTTACCGACAACATCTTTGGAAACTTTACATACAAAGTTTACCTTGTCATCGCCCATAGCGGCACCTACGAGTACTACGCCAGAACCATCTAATTTATCAAGGCCCATATCAGCGAAATCACGCAATTCATCAATAGAGGATGCTTTCACAGACGCAGCAACAAATGCTACATCGCCAATCATAACCTTACCAGCTACGATATCAGCAGCACCTGCAGCAGAAACCTCTTTGCGAATTTGGTCTAATTCTTTAGCTGTTTCTTTAGCCTCTGCCAATACTTGGTGCAAACGTTCTTCCACTTGGGCAGGTTTAGTTTTTAATTCACCAGCAATGCGTTCAATAGTCAAACGATCATGTTTGCTGCATCGAGAGCGGCACGACCTGTAATCGCTTCGATACGACGTACACCAGAACCGATACCGGATTCAGATGTTAAACGGAAGGAACTGATGAAAGCTGTATTGCCTACATGAGAACCGCCGCACAATTCAACGGAGAAGCCAGGAACCTCTACTACGCGAACTACATCGCCATATTTATCGCCAAAGAGTGCCATAGCACCTTTTCGCTTTTGCTTCGTCCATAGACATTTCAGCAATAGCAAGATCTGTAGCCTTAAGGATTTCTTCATTTACAAGGGCTTCGATTTGATCAAGTTCCTCTTGTGTTACAGGAGAGAAATGTTGTGAAATCGAAACGCAAGTAATCAGGTGTTACCAAAGAACCTGCTTGATTAACATGTTCGCCAAGCACGCGTTTTAACGCAGCATGCAACAAGTGAGTTGCCGTATGATTACGAGCCATCGCTGCACGACGAGCTGTATCTACTTCAAGCGTTACATCATCGCCTTCGGAGATGGAACCTTCTACAACAGTACCGATGTGGTATACAGTACCTTCTGGTAAGCGTTTTGTATTATGAACCTCTACCTTGCCCATTGGACCAACGATGAAGCCAGTATCACCTAATTGACCGCCACCTTCAGCATGGAATGGTGTAGTGCGCACAATAACAGTGATTTCATCGCCATCAACAGCGGTTTGCAAGCGTTCAGAGCCTTTACCAAGCATCAATACAGAGGTTGCAGTTTCCGCTTCATTTTCTACAAGTTCTTCGTCTTTTAAGAATGTAATATCTGGTGTAGCTACCTTTGCATCTTCTTTTACGCGAGCTTCACGAGCGCGTTCACGTTGTTCTTTCATGGCAGCGTCAAAGCCTTCATGGTCGATTGTGAAACCGCGTTCGGATGCGATTTCTTCTGTTAATTCCCAAGGGAATCCATATGTATCATATAGTTTGAATACTTCTGTACCAGGAACTACAGTTGCTTTTTCAGCAGCCAATGTATCGATTAAGGAATTCAATAATTCAAGGCCTTGTTCCAATGTTTGGTTGAAACGTTCTTCTTCGTTTTGAACGACACGTTTAACGAAGTCTTGTTTTTCAGCAATGGATTTGATACCAGGGCCAAGAATATCTACAACTACATCGATAAGTGGTGTTAAGAATAAACCTTCGATACCAAGCAAACGGCCATGACGTACGGCACGGCGCAAGATACGACGCAATACGTAACCGCGGCCTTCATTGGATGGTAATACACCATCGGAAATCAACGCAGTTACAGCACGAGCATGGTCAGCAATAACCTTCAAAGACACATCTGTATTAGGATCTTCGTTGTATTTTACACCAGCCCGTTTTGCAGTTGCTTCGATGATTGGGAAAATCAAATCTGTTTCAAAGTTTGTTTTACAATGTTGCAATACGGAAGCCAATCGTTCAAGACCGGCGCCAGTATCGATGTTTTTATGTTGCAATGGCTCATAGGAACCGTCTGGCATTTTATTGAATTGAGTGAACACGAGGTTCCAAATTTCAAGGTAACGGTCACAGTCACAACCAGGTGCACAGTTAGGATCATCACAACCATGTTCAGGGCCTTGGTCGAAGAAGATTTCGCTATCTGGACCACATGGACCTTCACCGATTTCCCAGAAGTTATCTTCAAGGCGTGTAATGTGGCTTTCTTCTACGCCACAATCGTTGTGCCATGTATCATATGCTTCTTGGTCATCTGGATATACAGTGACATATAATCTGTTTTTGTCGAGTTTAATAACTTCTGTTAGGAATTCCCATGCCCAATGAATAGCATCTTTTTTAAAGTAATCTCCAAAGGAGAAGTTACCAAGCATTTCAAAGAATGTATGGTGACGTGCTGTGCGGCCTACGTTTTCAAGGTCACCAGTACGCATACATTTTTGGCTTGTCGTAATACGATGACAAGGAGGTACCAATTTACCTGTAAAGAAAGGCTTTAATGGCGCCATACCCTGCCCCGATCAATAATAGAGACGGATCGTTTTCTGGGTATAAGAGAAAAAAACTATCTAATTTTTAAATGTCCTTTGCTTTCAAAAAAACTGCAAGTATGCTTGACGCAGTTCATTACCTTTCATGTGTATATTCCTCCTAAAATAATTTACTCTTAATTATAACGTAAAAACCATAGAAAATCTATTATAACCTATATATATCCGGATATAATTAACCTTCATTAGCATTCTCTATTCCATCTAGTTGCCATAAAAAGAGATACAAAAAAGAGGTTATACAAATCAACAGAACATAATTGATTCGTATAGCCCCTTTTTATGGCTCATATATAGTTCACCAATGGTTCTACATGGAGAAACCATATATTATATAACGCGTTTCGCGCCAATATAGCGTTCGCCCCAATAACCAGTATCAAGGTCTGCTACGGCTACGCCACGGCTAGATGTAGCACTGATAAATTTACCATTGCCAATGTAAATACCGGAATGAGATGGACCTGGTTCATAGGTTTCAAAGAATACCAAATCACCAGCTTTTAAGGTTCGCGCGAGAAACTTCAACACCTACATTGTATTGTTCATCCGCTAAACGAGGCAGCGCAATACCTTGTTTTGCAAATACATATTTAACATAACCAGAGCAGTCAAAACCACTTGGTGTAGTACCGCCAAATACATACGGAACACCGCGGTATTTATCGGCTTCTGCCAAAATAGCATGAATATTGTTTGGCGTTTGTACCTTTTTCAAATTATTCAACTTAACGTTTTGGCCTGCAAGACGTCTAGATTGAGCATTTTGATTTGTGAAAGCAGATTTTGTTGCCACTGCTTTTGTAGCTGCATTATTGGATAATACTGCTTTTGTTGTACGAGGAGCACCCATCAATGCATTGTACGTTGCTGGTCCAATAATACCATCTACAGGTAAACCACGATCTTGTTGGAATAGGCGTACAGCCCATTTTGTTTCCTTACCATACACACCATTTTTATCGGTTGCATTGTAACCGTGTTTAATTAATTGTTGTTGTACAGCGATTACGTTTCTACCTTTATCACCATATTGTAATGTTGTAGCGCTTGCCATCGCAGTGGTAGCACATACAAATGTTAATGTTAATGCCGCAATTTTACTCTTACTATATTTTGACTTCATATTCTTCCTTCCTAAAACTTCAAAGTGAGTTTACTTATTCAAAATATACTAACCGTCTCTCTATTTGCATCCAACAAATACAGCTAGTCTTTATCTTCTTCAGGGCCAGGTACTTGATTGGCTATAAATATATCAGCTTTTGATGGTTCATAAGCTATTTCTGGATTTTCACCATCAAAATTTATAGCAGCTTTCACCCAATATAATGGACGTTGTTTTACCTCTTCGAATACGCGTCCTACGTATTCACCGATAATGCCAAGTCCGACTAATTGGATACCACCAATAAATAATATGGACACGCCCAAGGTGGTCCACCCGTTTAATGCTTGACCCGTTAAGTACACGTAGAGCAAATGTAGTATTAAGAGAAAACTCAAGCCACCACATAGGACACCTACATACAAAGCCGCACGCAATGGCACGCGAGAAAACGCAGTAACCCCATCAAGGGCAAAGCGAATCATTTTACGCACACTGAATTTCGAAACCCCTGCAAAAGCGAGGAGGCGCTACAAAGTGAAGTTCCGCTTGGCGATAGCCAAGTGCACCAACGATGCCACGCAAGAAACGTCCGTGTTCACGGAAATGTTTCAAAGTTTCTAGCGACTTACGATTCATTAAACGAAAATCAGATCCCCCTTCTACGATGGGAACATCTGCCATTTTATTCATCAGTTTATAATAATATTTAGATGTGAAGGATTTTGCCCAGCTGGCATCCTCCGTAGAGTCGCGTATGGTACGGACCACATCGTAACCAGCCTCCCACAAACGTATCAGTTCTGGAATCAAAGCCGGCGGATGTTGCATATCACCATCCATGGTGATTACCGCATCACCTTTGGCATAATCAAGACCACATGTCAACGCAGTCTGATGACCAAAGTTCCGTGCCAATAACACGACCTTAACTCGCGTATCGAGTTTTGCAATCTCGCGCAAAACGACAACAGACGAGTCCGTAGATCCATCATCGACATAGATAAGTTCATATTCATATGGTAGACCTGTCATAACTTTTGTTACGGCATTGTAAAAAATAGCTATATTTTCTTCTTCATTATATACAGGTACAACAATTGAAACTAACATATATCCTCCGTCGATTACTTCTATATTTTAGCGTTAAATCGTCAATATAGGCAAATTTAAAAGGTTGACAATAAAGAAGATGAACCTCATAATTCCCATAGCTATGCTACTTTTCAGGATTTTGAGGTTCATTCTCTTCATATTATAGTCTTATCTCAAACGCTTATTAATGAGCTATTTATTTATTAAAACGTTATATTTATACACTTTTTACGCATATCATATATATAGGCATTAAACTATTTGTTTTATAGCCCCGCAGCATCAATCCATGTCGTAAGATCTTCTTCTGCTGTCACCATATCTTCATCAAAAGCACCTACTACTTCAGGATAACGAGCTACCTCTACCGTATGTAGGATTGAGTCATCACGACCATTTTTATAGGTACCAACCCAAATGCCAGAAAATTGAGATTCATACCATTCTACAGGTTGATCTGTTTCATTGAAGGTAATCGTAATATGTCCACGCCCCAAAGTTTCTAGCACCTCTACTTGCTCTTCTTCAGCAAGGCCTGTCTTCTCAATATATATGGAATAGGTTGCACCAGTTTCACGTAATTGCTTTAGTGCTTGACGCAACTCATTTAGAACGGCACGTACATTATTATAATTTTCAATCATAGTGTCCCTCCTTTCTCATCCTATCAATCTATTCTTATTTATCTATAAACATATCAGTTTATTTAGGTTCGATTTGTATGCCCCATTCGCGAAGAACACGTAGAACGCGTTCTTTTACCTCAGGTAATGCCTTTTGTACAGGCGCGCTAGGTTCAAATCCTACGTCTAAGGACTCCGGTTCAACACCTATAACAATAGCATCTTCCAATGGATTTTCTTGAATGGCACGAATGCGCAATATATCTTGCATGCCTACTTCATGAACAGAAATATGGTCCGTAAAATACTGTTCTAATTCGCGATGTGGGAACTCATAGATTGTGCCAGGTGCTTCGCCACCATTAACGGCGTCAATCAAGAGGATTTTCTTCATACCCCGCATATAGGTCAATAATTCCATGCCCATCGTTCCGCCATCAATCAAGCTTATCTGAGGGGTGAAAGTATAATTAGCTTTCAAATCCTCTACAACATGAACACCAAGGCCCTCATCGGTAAGTAAAATATTACCTACCCCTAGAACGACAATAGAGTTCTCATAATCATCATAAATGGCATGTAAATCAATACGCGGGCTCTCAGAGCCCGCGTATTCTATGCCACTAAATTGTTCTTCAGTGGATATATTAGTCATCTTGTAATTCCTTTTCTCGTGGATCGTCAGGATTGCTTGGACGATATGTAGTACCAGATGGTTTATCGATACGTTCACCACGACGGCGTTTACCGTTAAGGTCTTCAATATCGATAGGATCATGGGCATAATATTTCATGCCTGAAACCATAGCGGATACTTCGCCAGATTCTTCCATAACATCTTCTCGGAATGCCATGTACACATGAATAATGGTAAAGAATAAGAAGCCCCATGCAATATAGTGATGGATAATATGAACTTTATATTCACCACCAAATAGCGTAATAATCGGTGCAAAAAGAGTTCCTATAATACCATTAGGATCAATCATCGCATACATAGAAAAACCTGTGATGATTTCAAAGAAGAACATGATGTACACCATCATATATGCCGTTCTCGCCAAGGAGTTACGTAACCAGTGATGTTCATGCTTTTGTGGAATCATCAAATAGTGCAATGTTGTTTCGCGAAGGCCATACCAATACCGTTTTTGACGGAATTTAGGCAACAATCTATCTCCGCGATTCCAAAGTGCACCAGCAAATCGGAATATAAAGGAGAATGTCAAAATAACACCCGCAATGAAGTGGATACGACGCATCGTCTCCATAGCGAACCAGCCATCAATAGCGAAAGTTGGTTCCGGATGGCCTGTAATAGCTGCAAAACCTGGATCACCAATATAAAGGCCAGTCCAGAATAAAGCTGTTACGGAAAGCACCATTGTCCAGTGGAATATGCGCAGCCATAAACTAAATACGACATACGCTTTTTTGTCAGTATGTATTAACATAAGCCCACCACCCTTTATTTACACAATGCATCAGTATTGACGGAAATAATTTTTTCGCCTTTTTTATTGTATAAATGGGTTGCACATGCGAGACATGGGTCAAAGGAGTGGATAACTTTCAAGATTTCAAGAGGTTTGTCCGCAATCTTAACATGTGTATCAATCATAGAATCTTCGTATGCACCATGTTCGTTAGCTGCTGTCTTAGGACATGCATTCCATGTAGATGGTACGATACATTGATAGTTTGCAGAACGACCATCTTTAATATGAATCCAGTGACCCAAACCGCCGCGAGGTGCATCTACAAGACCAACGCCTTTAGCATCCTTAGGCCATTTATTTGGCTCAAATTTAGATGTATCCGCAACAGTAGTATCACCATTTTTGATGTTAGCTACGAGTTTATCAAAGAAGTATTGACTAATATTAGAAGCCACTTGTGCATCAAGGCCACGACATGCGGTACGGCCAACCATTGTCGTCATCCATACATGAGCAGGCACACCCAATACTTGGGATACAGTATCGATTTGACGAACCATCATGGATTCAGCCCAAGTTGGATCAGTGATAATGCCTTGTTTTACCTTGTATATACGACGATATATTTAGCTAGTGGACCCACTTCTGCTGTTTTGCCTTTGAAAGTTGGGGACTTGATCCAAGAATATTTTTTATCTTCATCAAGGTATTCCCATTTTTCTTTTGTACCAGATTTAGGACCTGTAAATTTAGGGTCTGTCACACCATCGAGTGGATGAAGTGTGCTAGTACCATCTGGATATGCGAACCAAGAGTGATCAACCTCTTCACTGAGGTATTGAGGATCCATAAAATCCTTACCTTCTAATGGGATAAATGTAGCTTTATCTACACCTAATGCAAAGTTTTCTACAACACCATTAGAGCGAACGATACATTTTTTATGGTAATCGCCATCAGCAATACCTGTATACGCATCATCAGGATAATCGCCATAAGACATAACGCGTTTTTTCGCAAGGCCACCACCATCGACCATGCCTTTTTCAACGTAAATTTTACCGATAGCTAATAAATCAGGCAAGTAGAAATTACTTACTAAATCCTTAGCCAATGCAATAGATTGTTCTACAGCAGCAAGACGCTGTGTATTGATAGGTGCATTCATGTCATTCATAGAAATAGCACATGGCATACCACCTACAATATAGTGTGGATGAGGGTTTTTACCGCCGAATACAACGTGAGGAATAACTACGTCACGTTGACGGTCTAGAATATTCAAGTAATGAGATACAGCCATCAAATGAACTTCTGGTGGCAATAATTGGTAATCAGGATGATCCCACCATTGAGCAGAGAAAATGCCTAATTGGCCAGATTCTACAATTTTCTTTACCTTTTGTTGTACAGCTGTAAAGTAAGCAGTGGTAGCTTTAGGGAATTCCTTAGGATATGCAGAATCTTTAGATGCTGTTTCAGCTGGCGCTAGACCACTTACATTATAAGTAGCTAATACGTCATTTTGTAATTGTGCAGTTTTAGCTGGATCCGCACTAAGTGCAGCTACTGGGCTAACCCAGTCAAGTGCATGTAAATGATAGAAATGCACGAGATGGTCATGTACATCTAAAGAGCTATGCATGATATTACGAATGTAGTTTGCATTTTTAGGGATGGAAATACCAAGTGCATCCTCTACGGCACGTAACGCTGCCAATGCATGTGTTGTTGTACATACGCCACAAATACGTTGCACAAATGCCCAAAGGTCACGAGGATCGCGGTCCTTTGCAACAAGTTCGATGCCACGCCAAGCAGTACCAGAGGACAATGCGTCCTCTACCTTACCACTTGCTTCATCAACTTTTATTTCTACCCGTAAATGACCTTCAATACGGGAAATCGGATCTACTACTACGCGTTTCATTAGTGACCTCCTCCATTATTATGTTTCTTTTTCATCCCATAAGCCTTGTTCTTTTCAAGCGTTTTTCTTCTTTCATATCAAGAATTTTTATTACGCGTAAGAGTTGCAGCACCATGTACGATAACTGCAGCGGTAGCACCAACAGCAGCTACTGTGCCGATTGTATCAGCTGTAGTAATGGTGTTTGCCAATGGAATATCTGGTAAATCGTTTGTAGAATACATCGTTATCCCAGAAGCCCTTTTTTTCAGAGCAGCCAATACAACCGTGACCGGATTGAATTGGGATAGGATAAACCATTCCACCAACGCAAAGTTACCACAAGAATTATATGTTTGAGGTCCACGACAACCTACTTTGTATAAGCACCAACCAGCTTTGGATGCATCATCGTCAAATTTCTTCAACGAATAGACCAGAGTCAAAGAATGCACGACGGTAGCAAGTATCGTGAATGCGATTGCCATAAAAATTGTTTAGGACGACCTTGAGAATCAAAGGAGGAATTTGACCGAAATAATGCGTAGTGCATAACTACACCAGTCATAACCTCTGGAATTGGAGGACAGCCAGGAACTTTAATAATAGGTTTACCAGATACAACAGAGGATACAGACACTGTATTTGTTGGATTTGGTTTTGCCGCTTGAATACCGCCCCAAGATGCACAAGAACCATACTCAATGATTGCAGCAGCGCCTTTAGCAGCTTCTAATAAAGACTCTTTAAATGTACGGCCACCTACTGTACAGTAGATACCATTTTCATCCAATGGAACCCCACCTTCAACAGCGAGGATATATTTGCCATTTTTCTCAGCAATGATTTTTTTAAGGTGTTCCTCTAAAGGTTCTCCAGATGCTGCAGCCAATGTATCATCATATTCCAAAGAAATCATATTCAAGATTACATCGGATGTAAATGGTGAAGATGAGCGAATAAAGGATTCGCTACAACCAGTACATTCGTGACCATGAAGCCAGATTACAGTAGGTAATTCTGTTGTTTCTGCAGCTTTTACAACTGTATCAAGCATAGTAGGTGGCAAACCCTAGAATAGCAGTCAACGCCACGCAAGATTTCATAAATGTACGTCGACTGAGACGTCTCTCTTGGAAGAGAGTCCATAAACTGTTCACACGATTTTTCATGGAATACAGCCTCCTTACAACAACTTTGCAGCAATATGTATATATTACCTAATCAACTATAACTATTGAGAGATATATTATCTCGATTAACTCATTATATCATTTTAAATTACATAAAACTATGACATTATGTATATATATCAAAAAAATTGATAAAAAAATCACCTAGCTAGATAATATCTACTATTATCCAGTTAGGTGTTCTCATCAATTAGAATTGTTTAAGCACTTCATTGATCAAAGATTCTAATACAGCAGCTTTTTTTGTAACCCTGCAAGACGATCTAATAGTTTGCCTTCTTTAAAGAATGCCATGGAAGGAATACCTTCTACATCTTCTTTTTAAAAAGAATAGGACGCAAAGCCTTATCTTCTGCATCTACGCTGAAGAATTTAACGCGACCGTCCAATTTTTTTCTGCTACAGCTTCTACTTCTGGACGCATAACTGTGCAAGGTTCGCACCAGCCAGCCCAAAAAAATCTACAATAACGAGCTCTTTAGAACCTAATACTAATTCATCAAATTGTTCTACGCTTGTAATAGCAGTAATAGCCATCGAAAGGCCTCCTTTATGTGTTACATATTATAAACTATATAAGAAGCAAGCAATCATTAAGCCGAGTTCTGTTCCGCTTGCGCGGTGACGATTATCTTTCTAGGCGTACAGTCGCCTGCACGCTCGAGCGACACAACCCGGAAGGTAGGCGGGACCACCGTTAACCCTTCCCTATTCGGTCTTGCTCCGGATGGGGTTTACCGAGCCAGCCTGTTACCAGACTGCTGGTGAGCTCTTACCTCACCTTTCCACCCTTACCACTGACGTGGCGGTTTCCTTTTCTATGGCACTTTCCCTAAGGTCACCCTCGCCAGACGTTATCTGGCATCCTGCCCTATGGAGCTCGGACTTTCCTCGAGTCCAATGGACTCGCAACCGTCTTTCATACTTGCTTCAATTCAGTTTATCATAGCTGTATATACTATGCAAGAATATCGAAATTTACTATTAAAATAGATTTTTATTCAAAGAAAAAATCTGCTTGGTTCTCAAAGGATTGTACAGTAATATTCCAGCCACCTTTGTCAGATTGTTCTCGTAAATAATCGCGGATACCATCAGCCACAATCTCTTCTGTACCAAAATGGCCTGCATCTACGACGAGTAAACCTAGTTCTTTAGCTAGCTGTGCATCATGGTATTTTACATCTCCTGTTACATATGCATCAGCCTTAACTGCATTTTTGATAAACTCTGCACCACCACCAGAGCAAAGGGCTATCGTTTTAATAGAATCTTTTTTTAATGCCTCCAAATCTAAGATTAGCATGTGGCAAAGATTCTTGGAGGTGCTCGCGGAAGCTTTCAAAATCCATAGTCTCAGGCAATTCACCGATACGACCCAACGTACGACCTACATTAGGTTCATGTAACGTAAATACTTCGTATGCCACCTCTTCATAAGGGTGAGCCTCTTTCATAGCATTGATAACAGCCTGTTTATGAGCACCATCTACGATGACATTAACGGCCACCTCTGGTACAACCGTCAATGTTCCAGCTTCACCAATGACCGGATGGGATTCATCATTACCTCTAAACCGACCTTCGCCTGCAAAACTAAAGCTACATGATTCGTAATTGCCAATACGACCAGCGCCAGCACTAGCCATTGCTTCACGTACTGCATCGGCAGTATCGGTCGGCACAAAGGTGGTAATTTTATATACCATATCAGAACCGGTCGGAACAAAGCCTCTCACATTCGTCAATCCTAATCGGTTCGCCAACATATCATTGAGCCCGCCAATGGTAATATCTAAGTTCGTATGTGCACTATATACAACAATATCATTTTTTATCAGTTTCTCGATTAATTTACCTTGAGGACTATCTAAATGTAATGATTTCAAACCTTTAAATAAATGGATGATGGCTAATGATCATTTGGGCCTGTTCAACTATCGCATATTCTATGACCTCAGGTGTAATATCGAGAGTCGTAATGATTTTGGATACATCGCGTTGTTTCGAACCCACCATAAGGCCTACATTATCCCATGACTCAGCATAATGAGGCGGTGCCCATTGTTCCATCGATTCTATAATTTGTTTTGCTAACACCATCGTATCACTCCTAACCGATAATTAGCGCAGGCTGGCCAATTCATCTATTTCATGTTGTAATTGTTTATATTTCTCCGTATGTGAAAGTTCCACTGTCATGCCATCCAGCGCACATTGTCGTTGATATATCAAAAAATCTACATATTCATTCCACAATGCAGGTTTCTCTTTGGCTAATAAAGCCCCTACAGACCAAAGAATAGAGGTCTTTGGCAATGTATCATAAAGAGCATCATCAGAATGAATCGAATAGCTAGCATTGTCACCATATGTATCGACACAGTCAGAACGAACGGCTACAAATGCAGTGTACATTTTACCCCATATCCTTCATGATAATTTCTTTGACAATACGGTATCCTTTTTTTCCACCATATATTGGCGTAATTCGGCCTGGCCATTCTGGGGTTGTAACACATAAAACTCCAGCGGTTCTGGGACCGTTCTCAACGATATCGCGCATTAAAAACCCACCCATACCACAACAGATGGCGCCGTTTAATTCGCCCTTTTTAGTAACTTGCAAAGCCATCACCAAGGCGGCAGTCGATCACATTGCTAAGCCCTCGAGATGTAACATAGGACTTTGGCCGATTCCAAAGGGCCCTTATGAACATCACCAGCGATAACGCGTTTGGCCTTGCCTCTCACAATTAATTCAACAGCTAAATAACCATGATCCGTTCCAATATCTGCAATAGATTCTGCATGGGGAACGATATCAAAGACCGCCTCTAAACGATCCATCATAGGGTCTTGCTTTCATAACCACCTCGTATACTAACAGGGTCCACCGACCTTCATACTATCTATTCTTCATATCTATATTATAACAAAAACCTGCCCCAGTCAGAGCAGGGTTTCATTGATTCAATTTATA
>BNJU01004271.1_pt1 | contig 52822 bp, 60 predicted proteins | sample 8539281 | NCBI WGS metagenome assembly BNJU01 (sample SAMD00202456, study PRJDB9452) | human saliva metagenome | isolation source: human saliva | place: Japan | reverse complement strand
CCAAATGGACTGGTTTTATTCATAAAATATACTAATTTATGGCTCAACCAAAATCTTGATTTGCGATTTATCTTGCGTTAATTCGATAAAGCCATCTTGAACAATATTTTCCAATTTGATTTTCTTGGTAACCAATTTTTCAGCAGAGAAATAGCCTTGTTCCATCAATTCCAATACTTTAGGGAAGATGTGGCGATAAGCGATAATCCCTTTAAGAGTCTTTTCTTGAATGGCGAATTCATTTGGATTGATGCTGGCTTCGCGTTCCCAAATAGAAACAACCATACACTCACCAGCCTTATGAACTGCTGCAAGAGCTTGTCCAAGAACAACAGGAACCCCTGTTACTTCATAAGACACATCCGCTCCACCATCCGTCAAGCGATGAATGGCTTCAACGATTGATTCACCTTCTTCTGGACGAACCACAATGGCACCTAGCTCTTCTGCTTTGGCTTGACGTTCAGGGGACAATTCAACCGCATAGATTTTTGATGCTCCTGCTGCACGAAGGGCTTCCACGATCAAAAGACCAATTGGGCCTAAACCAAAGATAACAGCTGTATCGCCTGTTTTCAAAGCAGATTGACGAACTGCATAAACGGCTACAGCAGCAGGCTCTGTAAGCGCGGCTTGCTCATAGCTCAAGCTATCTGGAATCACATGGACTAAATCTCCATCTAGGACACAGTATTTAGCAAACCCACCATCTGCCGCAAGACCGACGAAGTTCAAGTTTGGATCAAGGTTGTAGTCACCAATTAAGTTGTGTTTTGCCAAAATTGGTTCAATCGTCACACGATCACCGACTTTAACACGAGTCACATCGCTTCCAACCTCAACAATTTCTCCAGCAAACTCGTGACCGAGGGTAACGGGTGCTTTTTGACCAGAATAAACATGCTCTTCTGTTGGAATGAAGATTGGTCCATCCAAGTATTCATGCAAGTCTGTCCCACAGATTCCCGTGAATTTGACCGCAACCTTTACTTGATGAGGTTGTACTTTAGGGACTTCTACTTCTTCGATACGAACGTCCTTCTTGCCATGCCAGCGAGCAGCTTTCATTGTTTCCATATGATTCTCCTATTTTTCCATGAATTGCAATTCCCTTTCAGGAAACCCGACAACCATATTGTAAACCTTTTCACAAACTTTGTCAAGAAGAAACAGACGGTTAATATCTTAATTATCGGACCGAGATGACTCTAATTTCCAACCGACAATCCAGCCCAGAACAAGAAGATAATTTTCAAAAGCTCCAATAGCATTTACTGGCAAATGATAGTTGAGATAAGCAAATAAATGATTGGTCCCAATCCCAAGCCCACCAATGATCAAGGCCAATAAAACCGTACGAAGATAAAACCAATCATATTTGAGATTTACAGCAATGAGAATCACAAGAACTGCCACATTCCAAATCCCAATCTCCCGCTGCCAACCGACAGAAACACCATATCCCGAATGACTTCCCATATAAGATGGAAAGAAGAGCTGGAAGACAATCGCTCCAGACATGGCGATGATAACCAGGACAAATAAGACTCTTAAAAATTTGTTCATGTAACTCCTCCTAATGCCAGTTGATATGTAATGATCTTTCCTATTCTAACACAATTTTATGGATAGTAAAAACCAACCTCTCGGCTGGTTTTTTTCTCTATTACTCTTCTTTCAACTTCGCCAATTCTTGGGCAAGTAGTTTAAGAGCTACTTGTGGGTTGGCTTGGCCTTTAGTTGCTTTCATGAGGAAGCCGGTGAAGGCCTTGTCCGCATTCCGCTTCCCTGACTTGAAGTCAGCTACGGCTGCTTCATTGTCTGCAAAGACTTGGTGGATGATTGGGATCAAGACTTCAGGATCTGAAATCTGTACCAATCCAGCTTTTTCGACGTATTCACGCGCACCACCACCGTTTTTCGCCAAGTGAACGAAGACTTTCTTGGCAATCTTAGATGAAATCGTTCCATCTTCGATGATGGCAATCATTTCGACCAAGTTTTCTGGTGTCAATTGGATTTCTTCCAGCGTTTTTCCTTCTGCATTCAAGAATTGCGCCACTTCACCTTGGAGCCAGTTAGAGACTTGTTTAGCATCTCCGCCAAGGGCTACCGCTGCTTCAAAGAAGTCAGAAGTGACTTTCGTCGCTGTCAATTGGTTGGCATCATAGTCAGACAAGCCAAGCTCTGCCACATAGCGAGCCCGACGGTCTTTTGGAAACTCTGGCAACTCAGTACGCATTTCCTCGATCCACTCATCTGAGATTTCAAACAATGGAAGGTCTGGTTCTGGGAAGTAACGGTAATCCGCTGCTCCTTCTTTGACACGCATAAGAATGGTGCTCTTATTCGCTTCATCATAACGGCGTGTTTCTTGACGAATGACCCCACCTGATCGCAAGATTTTCGCTTGGCGCTGTACTTCGTATTCAAGACCTTTACGGACGTTTGAGAAAGGAGTTCAAGTTTTTCAACTCCGTCTTGGTACCAAATTCCTCTTGACCGTATGGGCGAAGGGAAATGTTGGCATCCACCCGCATCGATCCTTCTTCCATCTTGACGTCTGAAATACCAGTGTATTGGATGACTTCTTTCAAAGCTGTCAAATAAGCGTAGGCTTCTTCTGGAGAACGCATATCTGCTTCAGATACGATTTCGATCAATGGGACCCCTTGACGGTTGAGGTCTACATAAGAGAAACCGTCTGTTCCGTGGGTGTTCTTACCGGCATCTTCTTCCAAGTGAGCCCGTTCAATCCCGATTTTCTTAGTTGAGCCGTCTTCCAATTGCACTTCAATCCAACCGTTGTATCCGATTGGCTCGTCAAATTGCGAAATTTGGTAGGCCTTTGGATTATCAGGGTAGAAATAGTTCTTACGGTCAAAGTGCATGTGCTGATGGATATCCATATTCAGCGCCAAAGCAGCCTTGATGCCAGCATCCACAACACCCTTGTTCAAGACAGGAAGCACCCCTGGGAAAGACCAGTCGATCACATTGGTATTGGCATTTTGCTCGTTCCCAAAGTGAGCAGAGGTTGGTGAGAAAATTTTTGAGTTTGTATTCAATTCAACGTGGACTTCAAGTCCGATGACTGTTTCAAAGTTCATTAATTGTCACCTCCGAAAATAAGGGGTTGTTGCTTGTGGTAATCCGTCGTTGCTTCAAAGGCCGCTGCAGCTTGGTAGATGGTTTCTTCAGAATACTTGGGACCAATCAACTGCAAACCAACTGGAAGACCTTGCGCAAAACCTGCAGGAATCGAAATCCCTGGAAGACCTGCCAAGTTGACTGGGATTGTCAAGAGGTCAGCCAAGTACATGGCAACCGGGTCGTGGTTGAGCGAATCCAAATCAAAGGCTACACTTGGAGCGGTTGGACCAAGGATAAGGTCATAATCTGCAAAAACTTTTTCAAAGTCTTCGATAATGAGCGTGCGGACTTGGCCAGCTTTCTTGTAGTAGGCATCGTAGTAACCAGATGACAAACTAAAGGTACCCAGCATGATCCGGCGTTTGACCTCATCACCAAAGCCTTGACTACGAGTATTCACGTAGATGTCATCCAAGTTTTTAGCATCTTCCGCACGGAAACCATAGCGAATCCCGTCGAAACGTTGCAAGTTTGAAGAAGCTTCAGATGAAGCGATGATGTAGTAAACGGCAACCCCGTATTTAGAATGAGGCAGGCTGACTTCTTCGACAGTTGCTCCCAATTTTTCAAAGTGTTTAGCCGCATTGAGGATGGTTTCTTTGACTTCTGGGTCAATCCCTTCACCGAGGTATTCCTTAGGAAGGGCAATCTTCATGCCTTTAATGTCTTGACCAATCTTAGAAGTAAAGTCTGCTACACGAACAGGCGCAGATGTTGAATCTTTGACATCTTCACTGGCAATGACATTGAGCAAGAGGGCATTTTCCTTGACCGTTGGTGCAAATGGTCCAATTTGGTCTAGTGAGCTACCAAAGGCAATGAGACCAAAACGTGAAACTGTTCCATAAGTTGGTTTGAGACCAACAATCCCGTTGAAGGCAGCTGGTTGGCGGATAGAACCACCAGTATCTGAACCAAGGGACAAACGGACTTGACTGAAGCTACAGCAGCTGCTGAACCACTAGAAGATCCACCAGGCACCTTACTGTGGTCCCATGCATTCTTGGTTGGTCCATAATATGAAGTTTCACCAGATCCACCCATGGCAAATTCATCCATGTTGGTCTTCCCGATGACAATCATATCTTTAGCTTTGGCATTGGCAACAGCTGTCGCATCAAAGATTGGCTCGTAGTTATAGAGCATTTTTGATGCCGCAGTCGTCAAGATACCATCTGTTGAGATATTGTCTTTGACCGCGAGCGGAATCCCTGATAGGAGGTTGTCTGCATCGATTCCTTTTTCATCAATAGCCTTGGCTTGTGCAAGGGCAGCTTCTTCGGCCACCGTTACAAAGGCATTGATTGCTTCTTCACGCGCCTTGATATCATCAAGCGTCGCTTGGGTCAATTCGGTTGCTGAAATTTCCTTAGAGACAAGGAGGTCGTGCAACTCTTCAATGGTTTTATGGTTGAATGACATTAGGCATCTCCTCCATCTTCTAGGATAGCTGGTACCTTGATGTAGTAATTATCTTTTTCAGGTACATTTTTAAACAAGCGGTCACGGTCCGTCCCTTTTTCAGCAACATCCGGACGCAATACGGTCTTACGATCCGCCATGGTTGTTGTTGGAGCCACACCGTTTGTGTCCACTTCTTCCAACAATTCCACCATGTCGACAATCTTAGACAAGGTTGTCGCAAACTCAGCTGTCTCTTCTGGAGAGAATTTCAATTTTGAAAGATTGGCAACGTGGGTTACCTCTTCTTGCGTAATTTTCATCTTGCTTCCTTTCGTGAAATGATGATTTCTCAATACCCTCTATTTTACCATATTTTTAGTATTTATGCGGTAGTTTGGCAAGAAAATAGAGTCCAAGGAAGGCTAGGCATTAGGCCATTCTCCTCGAACTCTAATCTTACAATTCTTCTAATTGTTCATTCACCACTTTTGCTCCCAAAACATGTTTGAAATGATTTAAAGCAAACTGGTGATTTTCAGGAGTGAGCGATGCCACTGCAGGCGCGACCACTTCGATCTGATAGCCCAGATTATAGGCATCTACTGCTGTATGGAGGACACAAATGTCCGTTAAGACTCCCGTCAAAATAACCGTATCTACGCCACGTTCCCGGAGGCGGATATCCAGATCAGTTCCTGAAAAAGCAGAATAATGACGCTTGTCCATCCAAAAGACACGTGGATCCGCTTTGTGCTCCCGATAAAAATCAGCTAAGGGACCATACAAATCCCGTCCACTAGTCCCAATGATATTATGAGGTGGGAAGAGCTTGCTTTCTGGATGAAAGGGATCGTCTACTTCATGAGCATCAATCGCAAAAAAGACATAGGCCCCTTGGTCAAAGGCTAGCCGGGTCACCTGAGCAATGCTCTCAGAAATAGCTTGTGCAGGAGCTCCTGCCGTTAGCTTACCTTCATCCGCTACAAAATCAACGGTGTAGTCAATCGAAATTAACGCTTTAGTCATTAGTAGTCTCTTTTCTTTATTTCTTCAAAAATATCTGGGATCAAGACTTTGAGGTAGGTTCCCTTCATCCCAAGAGAGCGGCTTTCAATAATACCGGCTGACTCCAGTTTCCGAAGTGCATTGACAATCACAGAGCGGGTAATACCAATCCGATCCGCAATCACGGAAGCAGTTAACTGCCCTTCATTTCCCTTCAATTCACTAAGGATAGCGGAAACTGCCCGCAATTCTGAATAGGACAAGGTATTGACAGCCATATTGACCGCAGTCCGGCGACGAATATTTTTCTCATCTTCCTCTCGTTGGAAGTTCAACATTTGAATTCCAACTACGGTACTAGCAATCTCAACCAAAATCAAATCATCATCCGCAAATTCCTTATCATTGCGCCAAATAATCAATGACCCCAAACGAATCCCAGATACATGAATAGGAGCAATCGTTGTCAACCCATCAGGAAATCAGACTTTGTCTCTACTGGAAAGATACTTAAATCGTGATCTACATCTAAATTCGCCTCTGTATCATAGACTAAACTGGCTGCTTTCGCATAATCTTCAGGTAATTTTTTATTGTCAAAAAAAGCCTCAACCCGGTCATTATTGGTTTTGTAGCGCATGAAATAACCTAGAAGAGTTCCCTTGCTATTAATAATACAAGCGTTACAATGAATGATATCAGCCAGTTGACGGGCAATTGCATTATACGGCATTTCATCTTGCAACTGTTCTTCAGAACGTTTCAAGATAGATGTAATTTTTCTCGTTTTTTCTAATAATTTAGCCATAATAAACCTCGCATATAGTCAGCTAAAGTATATCATATAAGAGGGGGAATTTCAATCGAATTATCTGAAAATTATTTATTTTTTCTACAATTATATGCAATTCAGAAAAATTAGCCCTTATGTAACAAAATATTCGCTGGATTCATTCAAAAAAGAAACCGCCTATTAGCGATTTCTCTTACACTTATCGTTTGTATTGTTTTAAGAAACGAGTCATCTTCTCTTGAATTTGAGCCAATTCTTCTACTCGAGGAAGGTAAACAATCCGGAAATGATCTGGCTCTTTCCAGTTAAATCCACGTCCGTGAACCAAGAGAACCTTTTCTTGTTTTAAGAAATTCAAGACAAACTGCTCATCATCATCTACCCGGTACATTTCACGATCAATCTTAGGGAAGATATAGAGACCAGCTTTTGGTTTGACAGCTGAGAGTCCTGGAATATCATTGATAGCCTTGTAGATAAAGTTCCGTTGTTCGTAGATTCGACCGCCTGGAAGCAAGAGTTCGTCCACTGACTGGTAGCCTCCCAAAGAAGTCTGGACCACTTGTTGGGCCAAGACGTTTGAACACAGACGCATATTGGAGAGCATATTCAAACCTTCGATATAGCCCTTCACGTGGTGTTTTGGTCCAGACAAGACCATCCAGCCCACACGGAAGCCCGCGATGCGGTGTGATTTAGACAAACCGTTCATGCTGACACAGAACAAATCTGGCGCGAGACTAGCAATAGCTGTGTGTTTGGCACCATCCATGACCAAGCGATCATAGATCTCATCTGCAAAAGATAATCAAGCCATGTTGACGAGCAATTTCGACAATTTCCAACAGAATCTCATCTGGATAGAGAGCTCCGGTCGGGTTATTTGGGTTGATCACGACGATAGCCTTGGTGTTTGAGGTGATTTTTGACTTGATATCATCGATATCTGGGTACCACTCTGCTTCTTCATCACAGACATAATGCACCGCATTTCCACCTGCTAGGCTGACCGCTGCTGTCCAAAGAGGATAGTCTGGCATTGGCACAAGTACTTCATCGCCATTATCCAGCAAGCCTTGCATGGACATCACGATCAACTCACTGACACCATTTCCGATATAGATATCATCAATCTCAACATTCGGAATCTTTTTCAATTGGCTATACTGCATAATGGCCTTACGGGCAGAAAAAATTCCTTTTGAATCCGAATACCCTTCACTATCCCGAGCATTCATAATCAAATCATGAATGACTTCGTCGGGAGCCGTGAACCCAAATTCAGCCGGATTTCCTGTATTTAAGCGAAGGATTTTCTCCCCGTTGGCCCGCATGCGCATCGCTTCTTCTAAGACTGGACCACGAATATCGTAAGCAACGTGCTCTAGCTTGACGGACTTATTGTATTCTTTCATGATTTTTTCCTCACTTTATCAAACTGCTTCCATTATACCACTAGTTAATCTGGAGTACAACTGAGCAACCTCTTTCATTCTCGATGAAATCCTATAGATATCTGATTTGACCTTTACTTTCTATGGTAAAAGGTTTAAAAATATAATTATAGGTAACATAAATGGGTTCTTCCATTTCTTTTTCACGTTTTCAAGCAGTAAAGGAGGACGGAACATGTCTCAAAAAAATACGAAAAACATCATGGTTGCAGTTGATGGATCTCGCGAAGCTGAACTCGCTTTTGAGAAAGGGGTCAATGTTGCGTTGCGAAACGGATCCAAACTTACCCTTGCTCATGTCGTTGATACACGTGCCTTACAAAGTGTCTCTAGTTTTGATGCCGAGGTGTATGAAGGATTCCAAACAGAAGCTAATGAACTGTTAGAATGGTATATCAAGCGTGCTAAAGAAGCCGGTGTCCAAAACATTGCTTCGGTGATTGAAATGGGGAATCCAAAAGTCCTCTTAGCGACTGATATCCCTGAAGCAGAGGGAGTTGATCTCATCATGGTTGGGGCAACTGGTCTAAATGCTTTTGAACGTTTACTAGTCGGGTCTTCATCTGAATACATTCTCCGCCATGCCAAAGTCGATTTGTTAGTGGTTCGTGAGACAGAAAAGACCTTATAAACTTTATAAAAACCAAAAGGTGTGAAGGAAAACGAATTTCCTCACACCTTTTTATTTTCTTCCGATTCTGCTGTTTTTTCAGAGTAGTGTTTTTGATAAGCTTTGATTTGCCGTTCCAACTCTTTTTGAATGGCTGGCTCAGGTGCATACTTTTCTTCCCAGTCGTTCGGTTTTAAAATTTTATGCGTGACTTCATCAAAGTGAGCCTTTCCATCTGGGAAAATCTTCCCCATGTTTGCGCGGTGAACAATCTCAAAGACCTCTTCAGGATCGACCCCCATTAGAACAAAACTACCATAAGTCAGATACAAGGTATCAATCAAGGCATCGACCTGCCCCACCATGGATATCTCAGCTGGATGCTTGCTACGAACCTTATTGGCTGCTTCATCTAAGGCTTGATGCAAGCTTTCGATTGAACGATCAAAGGTTGCTTCATCCTTGCTCGCTGCTCGAATAAATTCAACCAATTCCTCCTGCTTAAACATGGTTCGGTAAAGAGCCTCTTGATTATCCCAGGCCTTTGGTTCTTCCTGAGTTTGACCATCCATGAGTTGATGGAAGGCTTTGACCTTATTAAAGTGATCGTCACGACTAACAAAAAGTGACTGATCCGTGATAATGCCAAAATGTTCCAGCGCTTTTTGGATCCCGTCTTTGGTATTACTGGTCGTCGTATGCTGAGCTACTTCTTTGACCCTGCTGGTTCCATTGCCCATCGCAATCGATAAGCCAACACCCGAGAGCATTTCCAAGTCATTATCTGAATCTCCAAAGGCCATCACCTGGTCCATTGAAAATCCAAATTCTTCTCCTACGATCCGAATCCCTTCCAATTTTGAGTTGTCTGGATTAATGACATCCGCCGCAAAGGGGCTAGAACGCGTAAATTTTAATTCAGGAAAAGCTTGCTCAACTTTCTGCGTGTTCTTAGGACTAGCTAATAAGAGAACCTGATAAACTGGTCCCTGGGCAATTTGTTGCAGTTCCTTTTGATCCTGAGGGACAGCCTTGCTAACCACCTTGTTGAAGCCCTGACTAACTGCCTTCGAAAAGCCTTTTGGTACAAACCGTGCAGACCATAGAGAAATCGGACTCAAACCAAAACTCATAATTCGAGAGCCTTCAACTCCATCTTCTGTTCCTAAGGCGATCTCAATGCGATGTTTTTTTGCGTAGTCAATCAAGTCATGCAGATTCTTCTTATCAATTGGAGAAGCAGATAAGACCTTGTCCTTGGTAAATATACTGACCATTATAGGTGACCGCAAAATCAAAGTCATAGCGCTCGATAAAAGGACGGACAAAGAAGGGTCCTCGCCCTGTTGCCAAACCAACAAAAATTCCTTGTTCCTTTAAGGCGCGAATGGCTTTTTCAGTTGACTTCAAGACCATTCGACTATCATTGACCAAGGTTCCGTCAATGTCAAAAAAAGACCGCTTTTTATTTCCATGATGACTGCTTTCTTTCCGTTTTATGATACAATAAATTATAACACACATTCCAAGGAGACACACATGATTAAGAAAATTTTGGCCCTTCATACAGGAGGGACCATCTCCATGCAGGCGGATGACTCTGGAGCTGTCGTGACCAATTCATCCAACCCCATGAACCATATTGATCTGTCACTGGCAGGGGTTGAGCTTACTTCAGAAGATTTTTTAAATTTACCCAGCCCTCATGTAACTCCTCAGCACATGTTACAACTCTATCATAAGATTCAGAAAGAGGCTTCCCAGTATGATGGGATTGTCATTACCCATGGTACCGATACTCTTGAAGAAACAGCCTACTTCTTAGATACCATGGACTTGCCAACTATTTCAGTAGTCTTAACAGGAGCCATGAGAAGCTCCAATGAATTAGGAAGCGACGGCGTCTATAACTATCTGACCGCCATCCGAGTAGCAGCAGATCCCAAATCACAAGACAAGGGTGTCTTGGTCGTGATGAATGATGAAGTCCATGCAGCCAAGTACGTGACCAAAACACATACCACCAATGTCAGCACCTTCCAGACCCCCACACATGGCCCTCTAGGCTTGGTCATGAAAAAAGAAGTTCTTTTCTTCAAAACAGCTGAACCCCGTGTGCGTTTTGATTTGCAAGAAATCAAGGGAGTTGTCCCCATCATTTCAGCCTATGCTGGCATGAAAACAGAACTCCTTGACCTACTAGATGTCCAACAAATGGATGGTTTGATCATTGAAGCCTTTGGTGCAGGAAATCTTCCTAAGGAAGTAGCTGAGAAACTCTTTGAATTTCAAGAGGCTGGCCTTCCTATTGCCTTGGTTTCCCGTTGCTTCAATGGAATTGCGGAACCTGTCTATGCTTACGATGGGGGCGGAGTCAAACTTCACGAGCACGGCATCTTCTTTGTCAAAGAGCTCAATGCAGCTAAGGCCCGGCTGAAGCTCCTGATTGCTCTCAATGCCGGATTAAAAGGCGATGAATTAAGAGACTATATAGAAGGGTAGAATAACAATAGAAGGTGTGATGGTGGATACATCCGCCTTTTGTATTTAAAAAAATAGCTCTGATGGACTGAGATAATGATTGACAAGATGAATTTCAACATGGTTCGCATAGCTAGGACCTCTTTTTCTATTTTTTTACGATTATAGGGTCCACAAACTTAAAAATAAGATAAAAAGAGAGTGGGACAGAAATCGGTAATTCGTTAGAATTCGATTTCGTCGTCCCACCTCCGCACAGTTGAGTAGGGGCTGTAAAAGCTGATAAAAATCAGCGTAGTAGAACCCACTCAACCACTGCGTCTTGCTCGACAATCCAAAAGACAATTGAGAGGCTGGACTTTTGTCCCAGCCTCTTTTCTTATCCCTTCTTAATCCAGGTGTTCTTTCTGCTCCAAATGTAGAGACAGACAGTGCCAATCTGGATGCTCTCGCCAATTAGGAGTCGTGACCACCTGAACAGCTACCTTTCGTGCTTCCTCTAAGATTGGATAATCTTCAATAAGGTTGGCCACTTGAAATTCTGGTATACCTGATTGACGCGTTCCAAAGATTTCCCCAGAGCCTCGTAGCTTGAGGTCTTCTTCTGCCAAGACAAACCCATTGGTGGTTTCGGTCATGATTTTCATCCGACGCTTACCAGATTCTGTTTTGGGATTGGCAACTAATACTGCGTAAGACTGCTTATCACCACGCCCTACCCGACCTCTCAACTGGTGCAATTGACTCAAACCGAAGCGGTCTGCATCCATGATAATCATGACGGTAGCATTGGGAACATTGACGCCGACCTCAATTACAGTTGTAGAAACTAGTAAGTCAATTTCTCCCTGCTTAAAGGCCTGCATAATGGCCTCTTTTTCTTCCCCCTTCATCTTACCATGAAGGAGAGCAATACGGGCTCGGTCTCCAAAATAAGCAATCAATTCTTCCTCTAGAGCAATAGCATTTTTGAGGTCCAAGGCTTCCCGATTCTTCAATCAAGGGAGAAATGACATAGGCTTGGGAGCCTTTTTGAATTTCTTTGACCAGCCAATCCAAGACTAAATTTAACTGTTGATGCTTGACCCAGCGGGTGATAATCTCTTTTCGACCTGCTGGCATTTGGTCTATAATCGAAACATCCATATCTCCAAAAGCAGTGATTGCCAGAGTCCGGGGAATTGGGGTCGCTGTCATCATCAAGACATCCGGATTTTGGCCCTTTTCACGCAGGATCCGTCTTTGGGCTACACCGAAACGGTGCTGCTCATCAATAATGACCAATCCGAGATCATGAAAATGAACCCCCTCCTGAATCAAGGCATGGGTTCCCACAATAAGGTCCACTTGCCCTGTCTGAATCAATTCCAAGCGTTCTCTTCTCTCCGCAGCTTTTAGACTGCCTGTTAAAAGAAGAATTCTAAGACTAGGAAAGAGAGAGGTCAAACTTTGTAAATGTTGCTCAGCTAGGATTTCAGTTGGGACCATCAAGGCCGCTTGCTTGCCAGCTGTTACAGCAGCATACATGGCCAACCCAGCAACGACCGTTTTCCCGCTTCCGACATCCCCTTGCAAGAGGCGATTCATGTGGTAAGGAGAGCGCATATCTGCTAGAATTTCGTTCAGACTTCGCTCCTGAGCTTCTGTCAACGTAAAAGGAAGCTTAGCTTGAAGAGCTTTTAGCTTCTTCTTATCCCAATCCAGCACGATTCCCTGTCCGACGGAACGATTTTCTTCCTTCAAGACCTGCAGTTGCAATTGGAAAAAGAGCAATTCTTCAAATTTCACTCGTCTCAAGGCCTGCTTATATTCCTCAAGATCCTTGGGAAAATGCATAACCCGGACCGCTTGTCTGCGAGAAAGCAAGTGATACTTATCCATTAAAATCTGGGGTAAATTTTCTTCCAACAAGTTGTCTAAACCTGCTTCAAAAGCCGTCTTGATAACCTTTACTAGAGCTGACTGGCTCACCCCTTGAGATAAACGATAGACCGGTTGGAGGTCATCTTCGACTTGGGCTAACAGCTTCATCCCTGTCAAAGCTCCCTTGGCCTTATCCCATTTACCAAATACAGCTACTGTTTGCCCTAGTTCAATCTTGTCCGCTAGATAGGGCTGGTTAAAGAAACTAACTGCTAGGACCAGCTCCCCTTGTTTAATGGTAAAGCGAAGACGGTTACGCTTGTAACCATAATACTGGACATTGGCTGGGGTGGCAACAATTCCAGAAACAACTGCTTTTTCTCCATCTTCCAGATCTAAAACATTTTTTGATTTAAAATCTTCATACCGAAATGGGAAGTAGAGCAAGAGGTCCTCAACCGTTTCGATTCCCAATTTCTTGTATTTTTCTGCTGATTTCGGTCCAATTCCTGGCAGGACAGAAAGCGGTTGGTGTAAGTTCATTCTTTCCTCCTAGATAAGAAAGGAGGCTGGGACCACCGTCATCAACCTCTTTCATCTCGAACTTTTTATAAAAGGAAGCTGGGAAAAGACAAACAACTTACTTCCCACTGTCTTCCTTTGTTGGACGATAAACTCTTGGTACGCGATCACTCAAGACACAAACAACCTCATAGTTGATCGTGCCTCGATAGACTGCTACATCCGTTGTCGTTATAGCTAGATCACCATCCCTTCCGATCAATACTACCTTAGTCCCAATCGGGTAGGCCTTCGGTAGGCGAATGGTAATTTGGTCCATGGATACGCGACCGACAATCGGGCAGAATTGCCCATCAACAAGGACATGAAAACCTTGCATATCTCTGGTCCAGCCATCTGCATAGCCAATTGGAATGGTCCCAATCCACTCTTCCTCACTAGTCTGATAGGTCGCTCCATAGCCAACTGTCTGCCCCACTTCTAGTGGTTTGATATGGACCAATTCTGTTTCCAGACTCAGAGCAGGACGGATGCTATAGGGAAGCTCTAACTCTCTTCCACTTGGATTGAGACCATACATGACATCGCCCAGTCGGACAGCATTAAAAAATGGTATCAGCATGCCATAAAGTTGTTGCTGAATTGCTGGCATGAACGATTTTAGGAGTATAGGGCAAGAGCTCCAACAAGCTCTTAAATCGTTGCAACTGGCCTTGGAAATGCCGGTCATCTTTCTCATCAGCTGTAGCAAAATGAGTAAAGATCCCTTCCACTTCTGCTCCATGGTCTCTTAATAAGATCATGGCTTCCTGCAAGTCTTCTGCCGAACGAAAACCAATTCGTCCCATTCCTGAATCCACTTTAATATGAACCTTCAACCCAGTCAAATCAGACTTTTCAGCCAACAATGCTTTCAACCACTCGAGACTAGCCACTGTATAACGAATTTCCTCTTTGATGGCGATCGCAACGTGTTCTACTGGTGCAACGCCCAAAATTAAGATCGGCTTTTCACCTGCTACTTGGCGAACTTCCAAGGCTTCATCTAGGTTGGAGACACAAAAAGCATCTACTAGTGGCAATAAACGTTCTACCACTGGCTCAACCCCATGGCCGTATGCATTTGCCTTGACAACTGCAAAGGTCAAGGTCTCTTTCGGAATATGGGCTTGTATTTGTTGAACATTATAGGCAATAGCCTCTACATCCACATATGCTCGCGTTGGTCTATGTATACTAGCTTTCATTTCTTTCCTCCAAAATGACACTGGTCGAAACTAAATCGCCTGAGTGACTAATCGATACCCAAATCTTTCCACTAAAAGGAGCTTTTGAAAAATAGGGAGCTCCTTTTTGATTGGTTAGAATTTCCAGATCCTGAAATCCTACTGGACCAATTCCTGTTCCCCAAGCCTTGGAAAAGGCTTCTTTGGCAGACCATCGACCTGCCAGGTATTCCATTTTCCTTTTTCCAGATAATTGGTCAAACCGTTCTCGTTCCGTCTCTGTCAATACCTTAGAAGCAAATCTCGGATGTCTCTGGTAGGCTTGTTCAATGGATTGGATCGATTCGATATCTATCCCATGTCCAACAATCATATCTTTTCCTCTTTAATGATTTTCTATCAGCAACTCTATTTAAGAAGGAAAGGGCTGAGAATATTTTCTCCAGCCCTCTCCTTTTATTCAGCTACATACTGATAAATTTCTCGTACTAAGCTTTCTGTCTTTTCCCAACCCAAGCATGGGTCTGTGATCGATTGACCAAATACTTCTGGTTGATCTTGACGACCGTCCTCTAGATAAGATTCAATCATAAATCCACGGACTACATCATGGATAATTGGATTCCAGCTACGATTTGTAAGGGTTTCTCTGACAATGCGAATCTGCTCAGCAAATTTCTTCCCAGAATTATCATGATTGGTATCAACCAGGATAAATGGATGTTGCAAGCCCAAGGCCTGGTAACGATGCGCACTTCTAGCAGATCTTCATAGTGGTAGTTTGGAATGTTTTTTTCCCATTCGCGTCTAAAGCTCCACGCAGAATAGCATGTCCGAATGGATTTCCACTTGTCTCCACAGAACGACCATTATAGAAGAAATGGTGCCCATGTTGTGCAGCATAAATTGCATTAAACATAACCGACAGATTTCCAGACGTTGGATTTTTCAATCCAGTTGGGACTGAGATGCCACTCGCCACAAATCGATGGCCTTGATCTTCTACAGAACGTGCCCCAATGGCAACATAAGAAAGGAGATCCTCAACAAATGGGTAAGTCTCTGGATACAACAGTTCATCTGCTGTTGTCAAACCAGTTTCGGTGATCACTCGATGATGCAGGCGACGAACAGCCTTTAAGCCAGCTACAAAACTAGGTTCTGAAGCAGTATCCGGCTGATGCATCAAGCCTTTATAGCCATCTCCATTGGTCCGAGGTTTAGCAGTATAGACCCGCATCACAATGAAGACCCGATCTTTAACTTCTTCCTGAAGGGCTGCAAGGCGACGAGCATATTCCATCACTGCTTCCTCATTATCTGATGAACATGGTCCCATCACAAGCAAAATCCGCTTGTCTTCCCCCTTCAAAATAGAGGCTAGTTCACGGTCACGCGCTTCTTTGCGAGCTAAATGTTTCACCTTCTAAGCAATAAAGAGAGGTTACTGCTGTTTCATCAATGATTGGGCTAGTAACTGTAAAAGACATAGGCTGATCCTTTCATACGATTAGAGTTTTTTACCGTGGCAGTTTTTTAATTTCTTACCAGATCCACATGGACAGATGTCATTGCGTTTGATTTGACTCAAATCAAGATCTTCTGGTAAATCAGTTTTTTGAGCGGCAATATTACGAGTCGCTGTCGTTGAAATACTGTGTTCTGTACGTGGACGCTCTTGTTCATGGATTTGAGCTTTCATCATCAAACGAGTCACATCAAACTCGATGGAGCCAATCATATCGTTGAACATACGGAATCCTTCTGATTGGTATTCAACCACAGGATTGTTTTGTGCATAACCACGGAGACCAACAGCATTACGCAATTGATCCAAGGCATCGATGTGATCGGTCCATTTGCTATCCACAACACGAAGGATCAAGACTTTTTGGAATTCTCTGACTGCTTCTTCATCGCGTAATTTCGCTACTTGGTTTTCATAAACCTCTTCAGCACGTTTGTACAAGTAATCAATCACATCTTTATCAGATTTGCCTTCAATATCGCTCTCAGAAATAGTATCTTCAGGGACCAAATTGTATTTGGCAAAGTTCAGAATAGCTTCGATCCGCTCTTCCTTGCTTGAGTGGCTAGCTCCTTCAACGATCCGTTTAATGGTCCGTTTGATCATGGCCTTGATTTCTGGCGCCAAATCACGATCCGCTGTAATGACATCATAGCGTTGAGAGTAGATAATCTCGCGTTGTTCCCGCATAACATCATCATACTGAAGGACTTGCTTACGAGTGTCATAGTTGTTCCCTTCCACTCGTTTTTGAGCTGCTTCAACTTGGCGTGTAAACATGTTAGATCTGATAACAGATTCTTCTTCGCTTAGTTTGAAGCGGTCTAGCAAGGCTTTGATGCGCTCTGAACCGAAACGACGCATCAACTCATCTTCAAGAGAAAGGTAGAATTGAGATTCACCTGGATCCCCTTGACGTCCAGAACGTCCACGCAACTGGTTATCAATACGACGGCTTTCATGACGCTCTGTACCAATCACACAAAGTCCACCGAGTTCACGAACCCCTTCACCGAGCTTGATATCGGTACCACGTCCGGCCATGTTGGTCGCGATGGTAACGGCACCACGTTGACCAGCGTTCATGATGATTTGCGCTTCTTTGTAGTGGTTTTTCGCATTCAAGACTTCGTGAGGAACGCCTGCTTCAACCAAGAGGCGGGATAGGTAGTCACTGGTTTCAACGGCAACGGTACCCACCAAGACTGGTTGTCCTTTTTCATAGCGAGCTTTTACATCTTCTACTACAGCTTTAAACTTCGATTTCAAGCTTGGGTAGAGAAGGTCCGGATGGTCAATACGAGCAATCGGACGATTAGTTGGAATTGGAATAACGCGAATGTTGTAGATTTCACGGAATTCTTCTTCTTCTGTTTTACCAGTACCTGTCATCCCTGAAAGTTTCTTATACATCCGGAACAAGTTTTGGTAAGTAATAGAAGCTGATGTTTTGGTTTCTTCTTGGACTGGTACACCTTCTTTAGCCTCAATCGCTTGGTGCAAGCCGTCAGAATAACGACGACCTTCCATGGTACGACCTGTAAATTGGTCGACGATCAAGATTTCTTGATCTTCACTGACTACATAGTCGATATCCAAAATCATGATGTAGTTAGCACGGAGGGCATTGTCGATGTAGTGTGTTAAGGCAACATTTTCAATGTCGTACAAGTTTTCAAGATTAAAGTAACTTTCAGCCTTATCAATCCCAGAATCTGACAAACCAATCGTTTGAAGGGACATCAATAATATAGTCTTCTTTTTCCAAAGATTTTACATAGGTATCCGCCATGTGATAGAGTTGACTAGTTTCTGTAGAAGTCTGACCTGAAACAATCAATGGCGTACGGGCTTCATCAATTAAGATGGAGTCTACCTCATCAACCAAGGCATAATTCAAAGGACGTTGTACCATATTTTCGGCACGAACAACCATGTTGTCACGCAAGTAGTCAAAACCTATTTCCGCGTTGGTTGAATAAGTGATGTCACAAGCATAAGCTTCTTGTTTTTCAGACGGTGATTTTGCAGCCAAGTTGATCCCAACTGAAAGACCTAGCCATGAGTACAACTCACCCATCTCAGTCGCATCACGTTCTGTCAGGTATTCATTGACAGTGACAACGTGAACTCCTTGGCCAGATAGGGCATTCAAATATACCGGCATGGTCGCAGTCAAGGTTTTTCCTTCCCCTGTACGCATTTCTGGAACGTCACCATGGTGAAGAACAATACCCCCCATGACCTGTACTTTATAAGGGAACAAGCCCAAGACACGCTTGGCACCTTCGCGAACTACCGCAAAAGCTTCATACAGAAGGTCATCCAATGATTCACCATCTTGGTAGCGTTGCTTGAACTCTTCTGTTTTCGCTTTCAGTTCATCATCTGACAAGGCAGCCATTTGATCTTCGTATGAGAAGACCTTGTCTGCCATCTTTTCCAATCGTCTTAATTCACCTTTATCATTTTCGATAATTGTTTTTAATAAATTAGCCATTAGTTTCCTTACTTTTCAAATTTCTTAAATTTTAAACGTTCTCTTTATTGTAGCATTTTTTAAACATTTTTTCAAGATTAAGGCTGTATCTTACAAGACTTTCGAGTGGTTTTTTCGTGTGAGAAAATCCAAAAAGATGGCTGCTCAAGCAGACATCTGAAAGTGAAGACAAACTGTTCATTGATACAAATCTAATAAATTCTATAAAAAAATTATACTCGTTAGAATTATTCAATCATCTACTGAAACTTTCCGCTGTGAGAAAAGTGCCTGAAACAATTGTGTTTCAGGCACTCGGAATTATTGAGACATTAGGCTCAATAATTAGTCTTGGAACTTCGAAGAAGTTCGCTGACGTCCGCACTCACATTAGGAAAGTTTTAGGCAACTTTGTTTTTAATCCGAATCACCTCTAAAGCAGACATCTCTTCTTTATGCGATAGTTATTCAGACAAATGGTAAGAATAGCTTGCCACAACCACTTCTTCATGCCAACGAAGCGCATACTTCAATTTCAAACTCATTTGGTTGTGGAGAATATTTTGCCAATGTTTTTTAGGGATGAATTGAGGAACTAAGACTGTGACGGTGTTCCCTTTTTCCTTGGCCTCCTCAGCTACTTTTGAGACAAATTCAACTGTTGGTTGGATAATATCCCGGTAACTTGTCATGACATTTTCAAAGCGAATATGAGGGAAATAATGTTTAAATTCTTCTGCTACCTCAGCATCTTTGACCTTGGTTTCTTCCGTTGATACGTGCATCGCTATAACATCGTTTCCTAGGCTATTTGCATAACTCATAGCTCCCACACTTACCTGAGTGACATTCCCAACAAGGACAATGACAGTATTGCCCGCGTAATTTGTCTTTTCGATCTTCCTTCCCAAACGCAATTGAGCCGCAACTTTATCATAGTGATTACGAATACTTAAGAACATCCAAAGTAAAAGACCGATTATAGGGAAGAAAGGCCAGATCTCACTCAGACGGAACAACAAGAGGATCAAGACAATCCCATAACAGATAGCAGCCCCGAGGATATTAGCCAGCGAATACTTGAGAAATCCTTTTTGATATTGGCGTTTCCAATGAATGACCATCCCTGTTTGAGAAAGGGCAAAAGGAATGAAGACCCCAATGGTATAGAGCGGAATCAAGCTTTCTGTTTGTCCATCGAAGATCAAGAGCAAAACAATCGCACCAATCGCCAATGTCAAAATCCCATTGGAATAGCCCAGACGATCCCCTTTTTCCATATACATGTGTGGCATGTATTTATTTTTAGCCATGTTAAAGGCCAACATTGGAAAGGCTGAGAAACCGGTATTAGCCGCAACTGCCAAGATCAAGGCTGTTGATAATTGAAAGACGTAAAAGAAGGCTTGACCGACTGGGGAATTCCCTAAGATAGCTTGGGGCCATTTGGGCTAGAGTTGTTACCCTTTTGCTGGAACAACACCCACCCAGTAATTGAGAAAGGTAATCCCTGCAAACATGATCCCCAAAATCAAAGCCATAATGGTCAAAGGTAGAGGCAGCATTCTTTGCTTTTTGGTTTCTTAAAGAAGGGAACCGAATTGGAGATGGCTTCCACCCCTGTTAGGGAAGCGGATCCACTCGTAAAGGCCCTCAACAAGAGAATGATGCTGACTCCTGAAATGGTTTGGCCAACATGCGCAGTCGCGTTATAGGCCAAATGCCCTGTCAAAAATTTGGATCACGCCATAGCCGATTAAGGCAATGGTACTGACAATAAACAGATAGACCGGAATCATCAAGGATGTGGCTGATTCGCGCAGTCCCCGAAGGTTCATCAGCATCAAAAAGCAAGACCAACAAAATGGAAATGTGAAGATTATAAGGATGAAAGAGGGAATCGCTGACGTGATGGCATCTGCACCGGAAGAAACAGATACCGCTACCGTCAGCATATAGTCAACCAAAAGACTTCCACCAGCGATCAACCCCGCTTTGGGAGACAGGTTCTCCGAAGTCACCATATAGGCTCCTCCCCCTTGAGGGTAGGCATGAATGACCTGACGATAAGAAATCGTTAAACTGGCTAGAAGAACCAGGACCACAATCCCAATTGGAATGGACCACCAAATGGCTCCTGCTGATACGGTCATCAAGACCAGGATAACTTGCTCTGGACCATAGGCAATAGAAGAAAGTGCGTCACTAGAGAGCATAGCCAAGGCCTGCATTTTCCCTAGCAATCCTCCTTCACCTTCTGCACCAGATTTCAACGGACGGCCAATAAACCATTTTTTCAATGTTGAAAACATAAAAAACTCCTTGAAAAAAGATCATGAGGCCGGGAATTCCCTGCCTCTTTTTCATAAAACAGGGGTTATTCTACTCCTTTTTTTCAAGACTGTCAACTTAAATTATGAAATTTTCATAAAGTTTTCATTGTCTTCATTCATTCGAGCTCTCTTAGATCTGCCCAGCTTCTTTTCAAATTGATCCAAGCAAAAAACGAGGCTGGGACAAAAATCCTAGCCTCTCAATTATTTTTGGATTGTCGAGCAAGACGCAGTGGTTGAGTGGGCTCTACTACGCTGATTTCATCAGCTTTTACAGCCCTACTCAACTGTGCGGAGGTGGGACGACGAAATCGAATTCTAACGAATTACCGATTTCTGTCCCACTCTCACTTTTTTATTTTGCTTGATTTTCGACATAAAAGGCAATGACATCCGAAGTGTACTGGGCTGTACCAGCGCCAAACTTGTCGATGTTTTCCTTGAATTCTGGATTATAGGCATAGCCTTTGCCGATATGGCCAAAAACCTCTATAGAGCAGTCAAATCCATACGTTCGAATCGCGTCTAAAAGTTTGGCTGCTTCTTCTTGATTTTCCGATGCTGTTACTGGCAAACCAGCCTGGAAGTTTTTCGCCAAGACTTGGAAGACTTGATTAAAGGCTCTTGTCGCCTCCTCTTCTCGACCTTTTTGGCGTTCAAGCGCTTGGTCCATGACTTCTTGACCGTACTTGTCTACCGCCTCTTGATGGTATTTTTTAGTATCTTGGTAGCTAAATCCAGTAAATTTTTCCTCAATGGTCATTTTTCTTTCTCCTTTTTGTTCCTGAATGGTTTTTTGCAAGGTGGAAATCAAGGTATCCAGGCGTTGCCTTTCTTGAGTCAAATAGTCCAACTGTTTGGTCAAATGGGGCAATAAGTTAGATTTTTCTTCGGCTAAGAGTTCTGCTATTTGGTCTAAGGAAAACCCTAGATACTTATAGTAGAGAATCACCTGTAATCGTTCTAAATCTTCTTGACTGTATGTCCGATAGCCATTTTCAGATTTCACAGGGACGAGAAGTCCTATCTTGTCATAGTGGTGCAAGGTCTTGACAGAGACACCCGACAGCTCTGCAGCTTCTTTGATATGGTACATGATTTCCTCCTTACAAAGATAGTATAATCCCTCCCCTTAGGTCAGAGTCAAGACTTAACATAAAAATAGTTTTCAGATAAAAAAGGGTTGAGTTGTCCACAGCTTTTAACTCAAACCCTTTCTTTTTTATGGATGACTCACGATCAATTCTAAATCTTGCCCTTCCAAAGTCCAAGATTCAACATCGCTCGTTAAGATAAAGTGGTCTCCTTTTCCAATCGGATAATCTACCCCATCTACCTGAAGACTTCCTTGCCCTGAGAGAACGCTCACCAAGCTATAATCATGGGTCTTTTCAAATCGAACTTCCCCATTGACTACCCACTTGTGAACACCAAAGAAGTCATTGGCCACTAACAAAGTAGACGACAAGTGATCGACTTTTTCCTCAACTGGTCGGCTATTCGCTGGAGCCCCTAAGTTCAGCACATCAATGGACTGTTCAATGTGCAACTCACGTAAATTCCCTTGATCATCTTTGCGATCAAAGTCGTAAACTCGATACGTCGTGTCGCTTGATTGCTGGGTTTCCAAGATTAAGATACCTGAACCGATGGCATGCATGGTACCACTTGGCACATAGAAGAAATCTCCCGCTTTCACAGGAACCCGCGCTAAAAGATCATCCCATTCTTTGGCTTCGATCATTTGGCGCAATTCTTCCTTAGACTGGGCGTGGTGACCATAGATAATCTCTGCCCCTTCATCAGCGGCAATAATATACCAGCATTCAGTTTTTCCCAAGTTCTCCTTCATGCTCCATTCCATAGGCATCATCTGGGTGAACCTGAACACTAAGCCAGTCATTAGCATCTAGAATCTTTGTCAACAAAGGAAAGACCGGTTCTGGTCGATTCCCAAACAATTCGCGATGCTCTGCATATAGTTGGTCTAAGCCCATTCCAGCATAAGGTCCATTCTTAACAACAGAAACACCATGTGGATGGGCCGAAATAGCCCAGTATTCACCAACATGATCGCTCGGGATTTCATAGCCAAACTCATCTCGTAATCTAGTTCCACCCCAAATCTTTTCCTGCATAACTGATTGTAAAAATAGCGGTTGTGACATACCTGCCTCCATATATCCTTGTATTCAATACCTTATTATACCAAATTCCACTCTTTTTTGAAAGCCCTGCCAAGCTCTTTAGCCCCTTTTTAATTTTTTGCACGTTTTTCGCATTTTTACCGGCTTTCCGCTATAATAGGAATATGAACCTCAAAGAATCCATTATCGAATTGGCTCACTCCATTGGTATTTCAAAAATTGGCTTTACCACTGCGGATGATTTTTCCTATTTAGAAAAATCCCTCCGCCTAGCTGTGGAAGAAGGCCGAAATTCTGGTTTTGAGCACAAAAAAATATTGAAGAACGAATCCAACCACGCTTAAGTTTAGCTTCTGCTAAAAACGATTATCTCCATTGCCGTTGCCTATCCCTCACAAGTTAAAAACAACAACCTCAGAAGACGGCCTATAAACGCGGAAAAATTCACCCCCAATAGCTGGGGGCCTTGATTATCACTATGTCTTGCAGGATAAATTAGACCGCCTAGCACGAGGGATTGAAGAATTAACCGCCGACTTCGAATACAAGGGGCATGGTGGATACCGGTGCCTTAGTGGATACCGCGGTTGCTCAACGAGCTGGGATTGGCTTTATCGGAAAGAACGGCCTCGTCATCTCAAAAAGAATACGGTTCTTATATGTTTTTAGGGGAGCTTATCACCAACCTAGAGATTGAACCCGATCAAGCCGTTGACTATGGTTGCGGAGATTGTAACCGCTGTGTAGAAGCCTGCCCGACTTCTTGCTTAATCGGGGATGGCACCATGAATGCCCGACGTTGCCTATCCTTTCAGACCCAAGACAAGGGGATGATGGATCTGGAATTCCGTAAAAAGATTAAAACGGTCATCTACGGTTGTGATATCTGTCAAATCTGTTGCCCTCTACAATCGTGGTCTGGACAATCCGCTAGCCACTGATATCGATCCTGAACTAGCTCATCCAGAATTAATCCCCTTTATTGAGTTATCCAATGGACAATTCAAGGAAAAATTTGGAATGGTCGCTGGTAGTTGGCGGGGAAAGAATATTCTCCAGCGCAATGCTATCATTGCTTTGGCCAATGCTAATGACCGGTCTGCTATTCCTAAACTGTTAGAAATCATCGAAACCTCGCAAAACCAGATTCATATTGCAACAGCCATTTGGTCACTGGGAGAGCTGATTCGTGAAGTCACACCTGACTTGGTTGATTTGTTAACTTCCCTCAAAAAAACCCAAGTCCTAGCGATTATAGAAGAACGTGAACGGTTCTTCCAAAAATTCCAACACCAAATCTCACATAATTAAAAAAACTGCCTAACTGAGTTAGGCAGTTTTTAAATGTCAGTCACTTTATTTACGTAAAATAAATCTAGTGACTTTTGCAAAAAAATGATCTCATGTTTTTAGTCATGAAAAGATAGCTGAAAACTTTCTGCCGTGAGAAAAAGTGCTAGAAACAATAATGTTTTCAGGCACTCGGGAGTTTTGAGAGTAAAACAGTTTGGGAAACTGTTTTAGCCTGAGCCCAGAAATTAAAGAGCGAGGGGGTTCAAAACTAAGTCATGGAACTTCGGAGAAGTTCGCTGACGTCCGTACTCACCTAAAGAAAGTTTCCAAGAATACTTTTTTACACTTTGAAACTACCAAACTAAGTTAGGCAGTTTTTATCATTTCTTACTTCTCTCATCCAGCCTCTATCAGAAAATTCCTAATAGAGAAAAACTGACAATTCCCCATAGGAGTGCAACGACAAATCCGACCACGACATCACGGACAAAATGGAGTCCCGCCAGAACACGAACTCCTGCCAATAGCAGAGCCAAGAAGAGACCTAGGCTCGATAGAAGAGGATTCACACCCCAAGCTACCGTCGAAATGATGGCCGCCGAAAAAACATGCCGACTTGGCATGGAACTCCCCTTGCCTTCTCTCTCTAAGAGAGGTGGAAACGCGCCAAGCTCATAGGGACGGGGCCAATTGATTGCTTTTCGAATGACACTCAGTAAAATAAAGCCAGACGCCGGAACCAACAGATAGGCAAGAACAACCCAAATCTCGGAAGCTTTCAGATAAGCTGCCCAAAGAACATAAAACATAAAGGAGTGGCATCAGCAGGGTGACGAGGCGGTTGACCCACTTTAATAAAGAAAGATAATGGGGATGGGACACCAAAAATGGTCTAACCCGTTCATAGAACAAATATTCTTTTTTCATCAACAATTTCTCTTCGATCGATTCCTTAACAAGCAGCAACTGGACCTAGATCAAAATCCCTTCCAGGTGATCTAGCTCATGCTGGCAGATCTGAGCCGCAAAACCTTCTAAGCTTATGAGCTGAGGCTTCCAATTCATGTCGCGGTAGGAGACTTGAATCTTTTCAAAGCGGCTCGTTTTTCGGCTCCCTGCCAAAGAAAGGCACCCCTCTTCTGTCTCATAAACTCCTTCTTTCTTGACTAGAACAGGGTTAAAGAGAACCAAGGGCATCAAACCAAATTGGATAATGATCACTCGCTTGCGTACACCAATCATATTAGCCGCCATGCCAACACAGGAATCTTGGTGAGCTCGTAAGGTATCTTGTAAGTCTTGCGCCAGATATAAATCCTCTTTTGTCGCTTCTTCAGACACTTGACTCAAAAAGAAGGGATCCTTCATAATGGCTTTTTCCATCTTTTCTCCTCTCTTGCTTAAAAAAGAGAAGGTCATTCATCCATCTTCCCGACGAAGAACTCCCTCCCCTAGCATTTCATGCTTTTTGTTGTTTCAGCCTTACCTGATTAGTCTTTTTTGCTGACTTGTTTTGCTAAGACAAAGTTACCCAAGGTTGCTGAACCATTTCCAGCTACCGCAGGAGTCACGATGTAGTCACGAACATCTGGAACTGGTAAGTAGCCGTTCAATAATACTGTGAATTTTTCACGAACGCGATCCAACATGTGCTGTTGTGCCATCACTCCTCCACCAAATACAATCACATCTGGGCGGAAGGTTACAGTCGCATTGACAGCAGCTTGAGCAATATAGTAGGCTTGGATATCCCATACAGAGCTATTGAGCTCGATATTTTCCCCACGAATACCAGTACGAGCTTCCAGGCTTGGACCAGCCGCAAGACCTTCTAAACAGCCTCTGTGGAATGGACACACACCGTTAAATTCTTTTTCAACATCCATTGGGTGTTTGTCAACATAGTAATGGCCCATCTCAGGATGTCCTACTCCACCAATGAATTCACCACGCTGGATGACACCTGCACCAATCCCTGTACCAATTGTATAGTAGACTAGGTTTTCAATCCGTGCACCCGCATTATTACGAGCGACAACTTCACCATATGCCGAGCTATTTACGTCCGTTGTAAAGTAAAATCGGTACATTTAATGCACGACGGAAAGCCCCTACCACATCAATATTCGCCCAATGGGGTTTTGGGAGTTGTTGTAATAAAACCATATGTTTTTGAATTTTTTTATCAATATCAATCGGTCCAAATGAACCAATCGCTAAACCAGCAAGAGCTTTCAAATTTAGAGAAAAACTCAATACATTTATCAAGGGTTTCAATAGGGGTTGTTGTTGGAAACTGTGTCTTTTCAATGACGTTATTATTTTCGTCACCTACAGCACAAACAAACTTTGTTCCACCAGCTTCAAGACTTCCATATAATTTAGTCATATCAATCCTCTTCTTCAATTCTCTTTTTTTCTATTATATCATAAAGGAAAACGGTTCACTTCTATTCCTTATAGAAAAAAACTACTCTTATTTATGTTTCAACATTAGGTGAGCAACTTTTTTTATTCCAAACCTCATCTCCAAACAAAATTCAAGGACTGGAGGATACCCTAACCAGTCCTTGAGCAATCATATTTTAGATTATGCTTTTACTTCAATAATCGCATCGCCTTTTAGCAACTGCACCAGTAGCTACTGGAGTTACTGAAGCATAGTCAGCTGTGTTTGTGACGATGACCATTGTTGTATCATCAAGACCAGCTGCTGCAATTTTAGCAGAATCAAATGTTCCAAGAACATCACCAGCTTTAACCTTGTCACCTTGAGCAACTTTTTGCTCAAAACCGTCACCATTCATTGAAACAGTATCAATCCCAACGTGGATCAAGATTTCAGCACCATTGGCTGTCTTCAAACCGAAGGCATGTCCAGTTGCAAAAGCAATCGTTACTTCAGCATCTGCAGGAGCATAAACGACACCTTCAGATGGCTTCACTGCAATCCCTTGACCCATAGCACCGCTTGAGAATACAGGGTCATTCACATTTTCTAAAGCAACAGCTTGCCCAACGATTGGAGAGATGATGGTTTCATCTTGAAGAGTTGCAGGAACAGTTCCAGTCACAGCTTCCTCAACAAAACGATCTGTTGTAGCACTTTCAGTTACAGTTTCAGGTTCTTCATCCTCAAAACCAAACATGTAAGTAAGAGCAAAACCAAGAGCAAATGATACTGCTACCATAAGGAAGTATTGTGGGAGTTGACCATTTACATAAAGCACTGTACCTGGAATGATTGTGATTCCACTACCAGTACCAGCAAGACCAAGAAGTGAAGCCAATCCACCACCGATAGCACCTGCAATCAATGAAAGGAAGAATGGTTTACGGAAACGCAAGTTAACCCCAAAAATCGCAGGCTCAGTAATACCTAAGAAGGCAGAAAGAGCAGCTGGGAAAGCAAGAGTTTTCAATTTAGGATTTTTAGTTTTCACACCAACCGCTACAGTAGCAGCTCCTTGAGCAGTCATAGCAGCTGTGATGATAGCATTAAATGGGTTGGCATGGTCAGCAGCAAGCAATTGAATTTCAAGCAAGTTGAAGATGTGGTGAACACCTGATACGACAATAATTTGGTGTACCCCACCAATCAACAACCCACCAAGACCAAATGGTAAGCTAAGAACAGCTTTTGTTCCAAGAAGAATGTAGTTTTCAACAACGTGGAATACTGGTCCAATAAGGAATAGACCAAGAATTGACATTACGAAAAGAGTAACAAATGGTGTCACTAAGAGATCAAGGACATCTGGAACTACTTTACGAACAGCTTTTTCAAACTTAGCTCCAACAACCCGATAATAAAGGCTGGAAGAACAGATCCTTGCAACCCTACGACAGGAATAAAGCCGAAGAATTTCATAGCAGTCACCTCACCACCAGAAGCAACAGCCCAGGCATTTGGAAGTGAACCAGAAACAAGCATCATACCAAGAACAATACCAACCGCTGGGTTCCCACCAAAGACACGGAAGGTTGACCAAACGACAAGACCTGGCAAGATGATAAAGGCCGTATCTGTCAAGATTTGAGTATAAGTCGTAACATCTTCTGGAAGAGTCACACCAAGGGCATTCAAGAGTCCACGGACACCCATGAAGAGACCTGTCGCAACAATAACTGGGATGATTGGTACAAAGACATCACCAAAAGTACGGATAGCCCGTTGGAACCAATTTCCTTGTTTAGCGGCTTCTGCTTTCATCTCAGCCTTAGTTGAAGTTGGCAATCCAAGAGCGACAACTTCATCATAGATCTTATTTACAGTACCAGTACCAAAAGATAATTTGGTATTGACCTGAGTTAAAGAAAAGCTCCTTGAACTTTTTTTCAATATTTTTCGACAGCATCTTTTGTCGACTTTTTCGCTTCATCTTTCACCATCACACGAAGACGAGTCGCACAGTGAGCAACACTGTTGACGTTCTCAACTCCACCGATCGCATCGATGACTTTTTTTGCAATTTCTGTATTTGACATTTGCAAAAAAATCTCCTTATTTTTTTATTGTTTTGAAAAACGGTTCACCCGTCTCTACGCATTTAATTGTACCACGTATTAAGAATATGTCAACCGTTTTGCAGAAAGTTTTTTTGATATATTTTTGCGATTTTTTTGATTGTTTGAAACAATTGTTTTTCATTTTCATTCACATAAATGCCCAATCTACTCTATCCTATTGGAGCTTTTATCAGTTTTCTATTTTTCAAAAAAACTTTCATTCTTTTCATTTGTTTTCATAAAACTCAAATCTAGTTCCTCCTACTAAATTTTATGATAAACGTTTGACATTTTTTCTCAATTCTTTGGCCAAAGTCTTGCTTTTTTTTATAGAAATCGGTACTATGGAAGTAAGAAAAATTTTGGAGGAGTCAAATGGAATGGACAACAGAACTTCGGTACAAACGGTATGAAGACTGGACCGAAGAAGAAAAGAAACAAATAAAAGAAAACATGGCTAATTCTCCTTGGCATACTCATTACCATGTCGAACCCAAAACTGGTCTTTTAAATGACCCGAATGGTTTCTCCTATTTTAATGGTAAATGGATTCTTTTTTACCAGAATTTTCCCTTTGGAGCCGCTCACGGATTGAAGTCTTGGGTACAACTGGAAAGTGATGATTTAGTTCATTTTAAAGAAACTGGTCTTAAGGTTTTACCAGACACACCTTTAGATAGCCATGGAGCCTATTCTGGTTCGGCTATGCAATTCGATGACAAACTTTTCTTATTCTATACAGGAAATGTACGAGACGAGAACTGGATCCGTCATCCCTACCAAATCGGAGCTCTCTTAGACCAGGATGGAAACCTCGAAAAAATCGACCAAATCCTCATTGATCAACCAGAGGATGCTACCGATCATTTCCGCGACCCACAGATTTTTAAATTCAAAGATCAATACTATGCCATCGTCGGGGGTCAAGACCTTGAGAAAAAAGGATTCGTTCGCCTTTACAAAGCGGTGAATAACGATTATACCAACTGGGTTGAAGTAGGCGATCTTGATTTCAACAATGATCGTACAGCTTATATGATGGAATGTCCTAACTTGGTCTTCATCGGCGAGCAAGCAGTTCTTCTGTATTGTCCTCAAGGCTTGGACAAAGCAGTCCTCGATTACGATAACATCTACCCAAATATGTATAAGATTGGGGCTTCTTTTGATCCTGAACAAGCTCGTCTCGTTGACGTATCTGAATTACACAACTTGGACTACGGCTTCGAAGCCTATGCAACTCAAGGCTTCAACACTCCTGATGGAAGAGCCTTAACGGTTAGCTGGTTAGGTCTACCAGATGTCGCATACCCATCCGATCGCTATGACCACCAAGGAGCCTTCTCTTTGGTCAAAGAGTTAACTATTCAGGACGGTAAACTTTATCAATATCCGGTCGAAGCAGTAAAAGAGCTCCGCTCCACTTCTTCCGAATTTACAAACAAGGAAACAACCAATAATTGCTACGAGTTAGAATTAGCCTTTGAAGCCAATAGCAAAAGTGAGATTGTTCTCCTAGCCGATAAAGAAGGCAAAGGACTTTCTATTACTTTTGATATTGCAAATGGTCAAGTCATTGTCGACCGTAGCCAAGCTGGCGAACAGTATGCCCAAGAGTTTGGAACTACTCGTACTTGCCCGATCGAAAATCAAACGACAACAGCTACAATTTTCATCGATAACTCGATTTTTGAAATTTTTATCAACAAAGGAGAAAAAGTATTCTCTGGTCGCGTCTTCCCGCATGCTGATCAAACTGGTATCTTGATCAAATCCGGAACACCTACTGGAACATACTACGAACTAGACTATGGTCGCAAAGCTCACTGATGTCGCCAAATTAGCTGGCGTCAGCCCCACGACAGTTTCACGAGTCATTAACAAAAAGGGCTATTTATCTGAAAAAACTGTCTCAAAAGTTAAAGAGGCCATGAGAGAATTGGGCTACAAGCCCAATACGATCGCTCGGAGCCTACAAGGAAAATCAGCCAAGTTAATCGGCTTAATCTTCCCAAAAATCAGCCATGTCTTCTATGCAGAATTAATCGATAAACTGGAAGAAGAACTGTTTAAACATGGGTATAAAACCATTATTTGTAATAGCGAGCATGATTCGGAAAGAACGTGAATACATCGAAATGCTAGAAGCCAATCAAGTAGATGGGATTATTTCTGGTAGTCATAATCTGGGAATTGAAGATTATAACCGAGTCACAGCTCCTATCATCGCCTTTGACCGGAACCTCTCCCCTGAGATTCCTGTCGTCTCGTCGGATAACTACGCTGGGGGCGTTCTCGCTGCGGAAACCCTTGCCAAGACGGGGGCAAAAAAGATTATCATGCTCACAGGGAATGATAACTCCAATTCCCCTACTGGCCTCCGGCATGCTGGCTTTGCTTCCGTCCTACCAGAAGCACAAATTATCAATGTTTCCAGTGATTATTCACCCATTCGCAAAGAAATGGAAATCAAGTCCATCTTGACCCAGCAAAAACCGGATGCCATCTTTGCGTCTGACGATCTAACGGCTATTTTGGTGATGAAAATCGCTGACGAACTCGGCATTGCCATTCCAGAAGACCTGAAGATCATTGGCTATGACGGGACCTACTTTATCGAAAATTATTTCCCCCGTCTCACCACCATCAAGCAACCCTTACAAGAGATTGCTCGCCTGACAGTCGACCTTCTTCTTCAAAAAATCGAAGGAAAAGACGTAAAAACAACAGGCTATTTTCTCCCTGTTAGTGTTTTACCTGGAAAAAGTGTTTAAAAGAGAGTGGGACAGAAATCGGTAATTCGTTAGAATTCGATTTCGTCGTCCCACCTCCGCACAGTTGAGTAGGGCTGTAAAAGCTGATAAAATCAGCGCAGTAGAGCCCACTCAACCACTGCGTCTTGTTAGACAATCCAAAATCAATTGAGAGGCAAGACTTTTGTACCAGTCTTTTTCCTTATCATGATCAAGCGAAGCTCTATACTCAAAAAGAAACCACCCTCGGAGGTGGTTTCTTTTCTATCTTATTCTGCTTCCGTTACGAATTGACTTAAGACACCATTCACAAACCGAGCAGACTTTTCATCTGAAAATGTTTTAGCTAATTCAATCGCTTCATTCACTGCAACCAACTGAGGGGTATCAAATGAAGTGATTTCAAACACACCCAAACGAAGAATGTTTTTCTCCACTAGAGTCAAGCGTTCGACGGTCCATCCAGTTTTCAAGTGTTGGGCAATCTGTTGATCCAATTCATCCTTTGATTGACGAACACCAGATACCAAATTGAGTAGAAAAGCTGGAATTTCCACTTCCTGGTCTGTTTCCTCTTTGTCATGAGTAAAAGCAAATCGACAGGCTTCTACAACATCCCCTTCATACTCTAAACTCATTAGAGCTTGAAAGGCACGCTCCCGTAGATCACGACGTGATTCAAATAAAATATCAGTCATTGAGGAAATCCTCATTAAACAAATCTTTCAAATCAGGTTTCGCTGCTTTTTCAGTCACGATTCCAACCACATGGATATTGACATCATCCAAGGTCACATCTGCCATATTGTAGACAGCTGTTTTTACTGCTTTTTGGATCGCAACCGCTACTTTAGGGACTGCTACACCATACTCTAGATAGAGGTAAATGTCAACAGAGATTTGACCATCTTCTTGTGTACGAAGGTAAACCCCACGTCCAAGAGCACGTTTTGAAAGGCTATCCGATACACTCTTGTTTTCAAGAGAATGAACACCATCTACTTTTGCAGTCGCAATCGCAATAATTTTTTCTAGCACACGAGGTGCAATGACGATTTCACCGTATTGTTCAGTTGCCATAGAAGTTCCTTTCTATCAGACCTATTTTAGAGCTGATTAGGCACGAGAAACGTAAGTTCCTTCAGCTGTATTGATAATCAATTTTTGTCCTGCTTCGATGAAGTCTGGAACGTTTACCACAAGACCTGTTTCCATTGTAGCTGGTTTACCAGAACCTGTCACTGTAGCACCTTTAATAGATGGTTGAGTTTCAGCAACTGTCAATTCAACAGTTGTAGGAACCGTCACCCCAATCACTTCGCTTCCGTAGAATTGGATTTTCACTTCTGAGTTTTCAAGGATGTAAAGCAATTCGTTCTCAACATTGACAACAGGAATTTCATATTGGTCGTATGTTTCAGTATTCATGAAGTAAGCTGTGTCATCCATTTTATACAAGTATTGAGCTGGTACAGTTTCAATAATAGCTTGCTCAAATTTTTCTTCTGGACGGTAGCTTGTATCAAAAGTTGAACCAGTACGAACATCACGCAATTTCATACGCATGATTGTGTTTCCTTTACCTGGTTTGTGGTGGCTCGCTTCCAAAACGCGGATCAATTTTTCCATCAGCTGTTTCAAAAGGTCATACCAGCTTTCAACTTACTTGCTTCAATCATGTTTTCATACCTCTTTTTAAAAAATATTACTCTTTATTTTATCACAAATGCTCAGATTTCTCAAATCTGTCTCTGCAAATTTCCTTAGATCACAATCAATTCTTTTCGGTGCCAAGGTCAAGACTTCACAACCGGTTTCCGTAATCAAAGAGATCATCTTCAATCCGAACACCAGACAGGCCTTCAATGTAGATCCCTGGCTCATCTGTCAAAACCATCCCCGCCTTGATAACTTCTTTTGGAAGTTTGACTGAAATAAGGCTCTTCATGGATGTCCAAGCCAATTCCATGACCAATTCCATGAGTAAAGTACTGACCGTATCCTGCAGCCTCGATAATGTCTCGAGGAATTTTATCAAACTCACGGAAACCGAGTCCAGCCTTGGCTTCAGAAATGAGAGCTTGGTTGGCTTTCAAGACCGTTTCGTAAATTTCTCTTTCCTTGTCGCTGACATGACCTGCATAAATGGTCCGTGTCATATCACTGACGTAATGGTTATAGAGACAGCCAAAGTCCAAAGTCAAGGCATCCCCAGGAGAGATGATGCGATCACTTGGAGTCGCATGGGGCATAGCAGAGCGCTCTCCCGCAGCGGAGATGATATCAAAGGATACACCTGAAGCCCCCAATTCCCGCATTCTGAAATCCAGGAAGGTCGCCGCTTCTAACTCTGTTGTTTGCCCAACCTTGATAAACTCCAGCACATCTAGGAAGGCTTGATCTGAAATACTGCAGGCCTTGCGGATGGTTGCCACTTCTGTCTCATCCTTAATCAAACGAAACTCCATCACAAAATCAGACAAGGCTCTTAGAGAGACTCCTGAGAAAACTGTCGCCAGACGAGTATGATAGGCAACTGTGATCTCATCCTCAAAGCCAAGTTCTTGGATCGCTGCATCTTTGACTATTTTTGCCGCTTCTTCCAATTCATTGCGGGTTTCAACAATCTCAACAAAGGGGAAGCAAGTCGCATGGGCATGAATGGTATAGCGCGAATCGGTGAAGAGGACCACGCGCTCTTCTGTCACCAAAACAGTCCCATTTGATCCCCAGAAACCTGTCAAATAGTAGACATTTTTCAAGTTGTTAATGAGGACAGCTTTTAGATCCTGTGCCTTCATTTTAGTTCGTAGATTTGTAATTCGTTGGTTCATTGTAATTTCCCTTTCAAATACTGTCCTGTAAAGCTAGCTGGGTTGCTGGCTACTTCTTCTGGTGTTCCGGTCGCAATAATGGTACCACCACCGACACCACCTTCTGGTCCCAAATCAATGATATGGTCCGCTGTCTTAATGACATCCAAGTTGTGCTCAATGACCAAAACGGTATTGCCATCATCCACAAAGCGTTCCAAAACCTTGAGCAAACGAGAGATGTCCTCTGTATGAAGTCCTGTTGTCGGCTCATCCAAGATATAGAAGGACTTGCCAGTTGAGCGCTTATGAAGCTCTGAAGCCAACTTCATCCGCTGGGCTTCTCCACCAGAAAGCGTCGTTGCCGGTTGTCCCAGGGTCACATAGCCCAAGCCGACATCCTTGATGGTTTGTAATTTGCGATTAATCTTTGGAATATGTTTAAAGAAATCCACCGCATCATTGACGGTCATGTCCAAAATCTGGGAGATATTTTTTTCTTTATAGTGAACTTCTAGGGTTTCACTATTGTAGCGTCGTCCATGACAGACTTCACACGGTACATAGACATCCGGTAGGAAATGCATCTCAATCTTGATAATCCCATCTCCCGAACAGGCCTCACACCGGCCTCCTTTGACGTTGAAACTAAAACGGCCTTTTTGTAGCCTCTAATCTTGGCTTCATTGGTTTGGGCAAAGAGGTCACGAATGTCGTCAAATACACCTGTATAGGTAGCCGGATTGGAGCGTGGAGTGCGGCCAATCGGACTTTGGTCGATATCAATCAGTCGATCAATGTGCTCGACACCTGAAATGGTTTTGTATTTCCCGGGTTTCTCTGAATTGCGGTTCAACTTTTTGCGCCAGCGTTTTTTTCAAAATACTGTTGACTAAGGTTGACTTCCCTGAGCCAGAAACGCCAGTAACAGCAATGAACTTGCCCAGCGGGAAGCGTGCGGTCACCTCTTTTAAGTTATTTTCAGCAGCCCCTGTCAATTCGATAAAGCGTCCGTTGCCTACCCGTCGTTCCGTTGGTACGGGGATAGCCCGTTTTGCCAGAGAGATACTGACCAGTGATGGATTTGCTATTGCGGGCTACCTGCTTAGGCGTTCCAGCCGCAACAATCTCGCCTCCAAAGACACCGGCTCCTGGACCGACGTCGATCAGGTAATCAGCCTCTCTCATCGTATCCTCATCGTGTTCGACCACGATCAAGGTATTGCCCAAATCACGCATCTTCTTGAGGCTAGCAATCAAGCGGTCATTGTCCCGCTGATGAAGGCCAATCGAAGGCTCATCCAGGATATAGAGGACACCTGAGAGGTTGGATCCGATCTGAGTCGCCAAGCGAATCCGCTGACTCTCTCCCCCAGATAGAGTCCCGGCCGAGCGAGACAGGGTCAGATAGCTCAAGCCAACATTGTTCAAGAAGGTCAAACGATCCTTGACTTCCTTTGAGAATCGGTCGAGCAATGATCTCCTCATTCTTGGTTAATTTGAGATCAGCTACCACCTTAAGATGGTCCTCAATGGACAAGTCAGAGATTTGCCCAATATGTAGCCCCTTCTCTCCTCCTACTCGGACAGACAAGGCCTGGTCATTCAAGCGATACCCATGGCAGGTGGCACAAGTCAATTCATTCATGTAGGACAACATCTGATTACGAGTGAAGTCACTAGACGTTTCATGGTAGCGGCGATTGATATTGGTAACGACCCCTTCAAAAGGAATATCAATATCGCGAACCCCACCAAATTCATTCTCATAATGGAAATGGAATTCCTTGCCCTCAGAACCATAGAAAATCAAGTGTCGGTCTTCTGGGGACAAGTCTTCAAATGGCTTGTCCATATCAATCCCAAACTGGATCATGGCCTGCTCCAACATCTGAGGATAGTAGTTAGAAGAAATCGGATTCCAGGGTGCTAGTGCTCCTTCACGGAGAGTCTTGCTAGAATCTGGAACAACCAAATCCAAGTCCACCTCTAGCTTGATCCCCAGTCCATCACAATCTGGACAAGAGCCAAAGGGGGCATTAAAGGAGAAGAGACGAGGTTCCAACTCAGGGACGGTAAAGCCACAAACCGGGCAAGCATAGTGCTCTGAAAAGAGCAGTTCATTTTCGTCCATGGTATCGATGACCACGTAGCCATCTGCGATCCGAAGGGCCGCTTCGACCGAATCAAAGAGACGGGACCGAATGCCATCTTTGATGACAATCCGGTCTACGACAACCTCAATTGTGTGCTGTTGGCTTTTGGATAATTCTGGGACTTCTGTCACATCAAAGATTTCACCATCCACCCGCACCCGGACATAGCCGTCTTTTTGTACCTTTTCGATGATGTTCTTATGTTGGCCTTTTTTCTTACGAACAATGGGAGCTAAGATTTGCAGGCGTTGGCGCTCTGGCAATTCCAAAACTTGGTCAACAATCTGCTCGACCGAAGAAGCCGTAATCGCTCCATGGCCATTGATACAGTAAGGAGTCCCCACACGAGCATATAGAAGGCGTAAGTAATCGTTGATTTCTGTTGTCGTTCCAACCGTTGACCGCGGATTTTTGCTGGTTGTTTTTTGGTCAATGGAAATGGCTGGACTTAGGCCATCAATCGAGTCCACATCGGGCTTTTCCATATTTCCTAAAAACTGACGAGCATAGGCTGACAGGCTCTCTACATAACGTCTTTGTCCTTCCGCATAGAGAGTATCAAAGGCTAAGCTCGATTTCCCAGAACCTGATAGACCAGTGACCACAACCAGCTTATCTCGAGGGATTTCAACATCAATATTTTTTAAATTATGAGCACGCGCTCCATGAATGACAATTTTATCGAGCATTTCTTCCACTTTTCATCAATTTATTTATCCTTCATTATATCAAATTTTTCAGCATTCTTTTATCCAAAAGCGTGCTTTTTCTGTTATAATGTTAAGGTGTAAAAAAACAAGGGGAGGCACCATGAAACAGGTCTTTTTATCGACAACGACTGAATTTAAAGAAATAGAGACACTGGAACCCGGTAGCTGGATCAACCTTGTCAATCCTTCCCAAAGTGAATCGATGGAAATCGCCTCTGCTTTTAACATCGATATTGCCGACTTACGGGCACCGCTCGATGCGGAAGAAATGTCTCGTATGACCATCGAAGATGAGTATACCTTGATCATCGTAGACGTTCCCATCAAGGAAGAGCGGAACAATCAGACCTACTATGTCACCATCCCTTTGGGAATTATCCTAACAGAAGAGGCTATCATCACCACTTGCTTGGAAGAGTTGCCTCTTCTAGACACCTTTATCAATCGTCGCTTGCGGAATTTCTATACCTTCATGCGATCCCGCTTTATCTTTCAGATCCTTTATCGCAATGCAGAGCTCTACTTGACCGCGCTTCGTACTTTGGATCGCAAGAGTGAACAGATTGAAAGTCAACTGCACAAGTCTACTCGAAACGAAGAACTGATTGAACTGATGGAGCTGGAAAAAACCATCGTCTACTTTAAGGCCTCTCTGAAAACTAATGAGCGCGTGATCAAAAAATTGACCAGTGCCACTAGTAACATCAAGAAATACCTGGAAGACGAGGATCTGTTGGAAGATACCTTGATCGAGACCCAACAGGCCATTGAGATGGCGGATATTTATGGAAACATCCTCCACTCTATGACCGATACCTTCGCATCGATCATCTCCAACAACCAGAATAATATCATGAAGACCTTGGCCATGGTGACCATCGTCATGTCCATCCCAACTATGATTTTCTCGGCCTATGGCATGAACTTTAAGAACAATGATCTCCCCCTCAATGGAGAACCTAATGCTTTCTGGCTCATTATCTTTATTGCCTTTGCCATGACCGGATCGCTCGTTGTCTACCTCATCCATAAAAAATGGTTCTAACACCTACTAATAACACTAAGGAGTATTTATGTCTCAATTTGATTTGACCCAATTAAGTAAAAAAAATCAAGAATTCGTTCGCATCGCTAAACACCAATTGATTGAAAACGGCAAAACAGAAGAAGAGGCTACTAGCCTGATTGAAGAGATTCTTCCAGCTATCTTTGAAAACCAACCAAAAGGAGTAACGGCGCGAACTCTCTTTGGAGCGCCAACTGTTTGGGCCAATGCTTTTAGTGATCAGGAACGCTACGAAAAAGAGCATCCAAAAGAGAATGATGCTCCTCATCTCATGATCACAGATTCTTTCCTTCTCGTCTTTGGTCTCTTTGCTGCTATTTCAGCCTTCATGAACTTATTGCTCCTCAGGGAACCACTTATGGACTCCTCACATTGACTCTTGGTAGCTTGGCTGGTGGGGTTGTGCTCTATTTGATGTATTACTACTTCTACCAATACTACGAAGTTTCTAAACGTGGAATGAAACGGCCTGCTTTAACCAAGTCACTTCCTATCCTAATGTTAGCGATGATCCTTTGGGTTGTGATTCTCATGGTCACTGCTTTGCTCCCACAATTCCTCAATCCGCGTGTACCAAACTGGTTCATGCTCTTACTCGGTGGTGGGGCTCTTCTCCTCCGCTACTATTTGAAGAAAAAATACAATATCAAGAGCGCCAATACAGCACCTCAACGACGCTAAAAAGAAACGGATGAAGTTTTCATCCGTTTTTGTTTTACTGTATTTCCCTGTTCAATCTTTTTGAAAAATAGAGGACTAAGTCATCATTGTTTTCACAAGAACTGTAAGGGTCCAAGGGCTGATCCCTAAACCAAACTCCAGATCCATCTGGGATATAGTCCCGTTTGACATACAGTCTTTGAGCTGGGCCATAACCCGAGTGTAAACCAACCCCTAAAGTGACAATCTCTGATAGTAGCCGGACTCTTTTTTCCGCCTCTTCTAAGAGTTGATTCCCAATTCCTCGATTTCTAAATGGCTCAAAAACATTAAAATCAGATAGTTCAGGATAGACTCCCACGAAAGGGCCGTGCTTGGCAGCAGGCAATATAGTGATATAACCTGCCACAAATCCATCCGACTCAGCTACTAATATGTCTCTCTTTCCGTTCTCCTGATCCTGAAAATAGCTGGCCAAGATATCCTCTCTACCCGGCCACCCTTGGTGGATAAAGGCTTGAGAGATGTGCTCAATATCTGCCTTTATCATCCTCCTGATGATTACACCTTCCTTCATGTTGCGCTCCTTGATACCTTTCTCCCCATCATTATAGCATAATTAGAGCTTGGGAAAGGTCAAAGAGCTTCACACGGACCTAACTCACTATCACATTTCTATGCTAGCAAAAAATCCAAAAGGGTCTGAAAAAGAGGTCCACTGGACCTGAAAAAAAGACCTGTAAGGGTCTTAATTCGCTTTCTTGTTTTCAAGCTCATGAAAAAGAGGTCCACTGGACCTCAACTCGCTCTTACATTTCCAGGCTCGTGAAAAAAAGACCCGTAAGGGTCTTTTCTTTAATCTTCGTTTACGAAAGGCATCAAAGCCATTACGCGAGCGCGTTTGATAGCTGTTGTTACTTTACGTTGGTTCTTCGCTGAAGTTCCAGTTACACGACGAGGAAGGATTTTCCCACGTTCTGAAACGAAACGGCTAAGAAGCTCAGTATCTTTGTAATCAACATATTCAATTTTGTTTGCTGCGATGTAATCAACTTTTTTACGGCGTTTGAATCCGCCACGACGTTGTTGAGCCATGTTTATTTCTCCTTTATAGTTTTAATTCGTTAAACCCATTCTTAGAATGGTAGATCGTCATCCGAGATGTCCATTGGATTAGCTCCGAATGGATTGTCATCACGTCCAAAGTTTGGTGTTGCGTTCGATGGTTCAGATCCTCCAAAGCTTGGAGCTGCATTTCCTGCAAATCCTCCAGCTGAAGAATAACCTCCACCAGCTTGTCCTTCACGATTCGCGCGGCTTTCCAACAATTGGAAGCTGTCCGCTACGACTTCAGTGACATAAACACGTTGACCTTGCTGATTCTCATAATTACGAGTCTGGATACGACCTGTAATCCCAACTAAGGCACCCTTTTTAGCCCAATTTGCTAAATTTTCAGCTTGTTGACGCCAAATCACACAGTTGATAAAGTCCGCATCTCGTTCACCATTTTGGTTTTTAAAATTACGGTTAACCGCGAGTGAGAATGTCGCAACAGCCTGATTTTGAGGGGTATAACGAAGTTCAGCATCTCGAGTCATACGACCTACAAGTACAACATTGTTAATCATTAGTCACCTTCTTTATTCGTTAGGGCTTACGCGTCAACTTTTACGATCATGTGACGAAGAATGTCACCGTTGATTTTTGAAAGACGGTCGAACTCGTTAAGAGCTGCATCGTCGTTCGCTTCAACGTTTACGATGTGGTAAAGTCCTTCACGGAAATCTTGGATTTCGTATGCAAGACGACGTTTTTCCCAATCTTTTGATTCAACAACAGTTGCACCGTTGTCAGTCAAGATAGAGTCAAAGCGTGCTACCAAAGCGTTTTTAGCTTCTTCTTCAATGTTTGGACGAATAATATAAAGAATTTCGTATTTAGCCATTGATATGTTCCTCCTTTTGGTCTAATGACCCCAAGTCTTTGCAAGGGGTAAGTGAGGTTTGCTCACAAGAAACTATTATACCAGACTTTGGGATAGAAGGCAAGTAAAAATACCTTCTCTACATTCTTTTCGAAAAGATTTGTTTTTCTTCTATTATTTTCTCTCCTTTTTTACAACAAGGAAATCTCTCCCTTTCCTTAAAGAAAACTGATATCAGTTAGCTTTAAGAAAGGGCCGTTATACTACCTTCATCACAAACAAGAAACGAGGAACGCTTATGAATTATTTAGTCATCCCCGCTTATCAACCCGATCAAAAACTTCTCAAACTGGTAAAAAAACTGAGAGAAAAATGTGACTTCTCCATTATCGTTGTGGACGATGGTAGTTCTGAGGACTGCCAAGCGATTTTTGAAAAGTTAGACGGGCTAGCTACAGTCCTTCACCACGAAACCAACCTTGGAAAAGGAGGGGCTCTCAAAACAGCCTACACCTACATTCAAGAGCAAGGGCAATATGGAACAGTCATCACAGCTGATGCTGATGGTCAACATAAGGTTTGGGATATCTTCCGCGTAGCCAATCAATCGCAAGAAAATCCGAACCAATTGGTTCTAGGGGCACGCGCCTTTCAGGCAAGGTTCCTTTGCGTTCTGCTTTCGGAAATAAATTGACCCGCTTCTTGTTCAAGCAACAAACAGGGGTCGCTGTGACAGATACGCAGACTGGCCTTCGAGCCTTTACAACCAACATGATCCCCTTTATGTTAGATATCGAGGGACAACGGTATGAGTACGAAATGAATGTGCTTCTTGCAGCTAGCAAGGCCTTCCCCATCTTGGAAGTTCCGATTAAAACAGTTTATATCAATGACAATGAAGGGTCCCACTTCCGTCCTATTCGCGACGGTCTCATGATCTACAAGGACATGTTCAAGTTTGCCCTCTCTTCCCTGAGTAGCTTTATCGTGGATTACCTGGTCTATGCCTTCTTCCTTTTCGTGATGATGGCTGTGCCGATTAGTCTTCGGATCCTCCTTGCAAACGGGATCGCTCGTGTGGCCAGCTCCATCTTTAACTACTCAACCAACAAACATCTAGTCTTTAAGAACAAAGACAGCGTGGCTCGAACCGGAAGTGGTTACTTGGGACTTGCGATTGGACTCTTTATTCTCGATACCCTCTTGATTCGACTCTTCTATACAAGCTTTGGTCTCCATTTGCTCCTCAGCAAAGTGATCGTCGGACTCTTGCTTTTCGTCGTCTCATGGTTGATTCAGAAAAAAATCATTTTCAAGGAAAGGACTGCACCTACTCATGAAATTCTTTAAAAAATCTTATACCTATGCTGCTTGTTTCGGCATCCTGCTAACAAGCTCCTTCAGCTATTCTATGCTCAAGATCTTTGTCTTATCGGATGCTATCCAAACAGTCAAAGCTACGACCACTGATACCAAGTCGGCTGAGGAGGCAGCAGCCTCTGCTACTACAACAGATACCAGTTACTCCGATAACAATATCCAGGTAAGCCTGACAGAAACAACAGTTGAAAACACCCAAGTTTACATTGCAGATATTACGGTTAGCTCTTCTGACTATCTAAAAACTGCTTTTGCGCAAAATACCTATGGGACCAATGTGACGGCTAAAACTTCCGTCACTGCAGCTGAGAACAATGCTATTCTAGCCGTCAATGGAGACTACTATGGAGCTAATAGCACCGGCTATGTCATCCGAAATGGAGTGGTCTACCGTGATACGGTTCGTGAAGACTCTAGCAATGGCGACCTGGCGATTTATAAAGATGGTTCCTTCAAGGTTATCTACGAAGATGAAATCTCTGCGGATCAGTTGGTCGAAGATGGCGTCGTCAATCTCCTTGCCTTCGGACCTTCCTTGGTTGAAGATGGAGAAATTACAGTCGATACGAACTCAGAGGTAGGACAATCCATGGCGTCTAATCCACGGACAGCGATTGGGATCATCGATGAAAACCACTACATTATCGTAGTGTCAGACGGACGGACTTCTGAGAGTGAAGGGCTTTCTCTCTACCAATTAGCGGAAGTGATGAAGTCTTATGGCGTTAAAACAGCCTACAACCTAGACGGGGGTGGATCTTCTACACTTTACTTCAATGGCCAAGTTATTAACAAACCAACAACAAATGGTACTATCTCAGAAAGGGCGGTGAGTGACATTGTCTACATCGGTTACTAATCCTATCAAACAACGGTTGAAAAAGACCATCCTCTGGTACAATCTGATTTCAGCTTTCTTCTTCGTCGGTAGTCGCATCTACGAACACTTTAGTTTTGGCGAAACCTCTGCCTTCATGCACTACCTTTTCTTGATTCCTTTGATCGGCGGCATCCTGCTAGTGGCTCTGCAACTAGTGGTAAAAGGCCTTTCTCGACTCACTCTCAATCTTTGGAACTCAGCAGTTGCTACGGCAACTGCGGGGGCCCTCTACCGAGGCATTGTTAACCTCTCTGGTCGTTCAACAACTCTCGACCAGCCCTACTATTATGTTGCAGGGATCTTCCTAGCCCTCGCCCTCATCAGCCTCTTCTTTGTCCGCAGTGTTTGGGATGGAGAAAACAGCTTAAAACATTCAAAACGTCCGTTTCTAAAATTAAACGGACGTTTTTTTGATTAACCTAATACATGAACGACTTAATCTTGCCGTTTTTTACTTGCTACAAAAGCCTGCCAAAGCTAGTGAGGTCATGCCAAAGAGGCTAAGGACTGTTGAAGCCAATTCATCTTGACCTGTTTTTGGAAGACCGGTTGCTGATGTAGCAGCTACTTCTGCTTGACCACCTGTATGATAGGTAACAGCGACTGGTTTGTTTGTTGCAACTTCTTTCGTTTCAGGTGTAGTTGGTTGAGCTGGGGTAACTGGGCCTTTGGATACCGCTGGTTGGACAGGCGTCACTGGAGTTTCCGGTATCTCTAGTGTCGGATTTTCTGGTTGAATCCATGGTTTCACAATCGCTCCACTATGCACCTCTGGGTTTGGCTTGATAACGTCTTTGACCAAAGAAAGAAGGTGGAAATTGATTTGATTGCTCACTTCATAAAGGAAATCATTTTCCGATGCACGATACCCCGCTGGGAGATCCACATGAACACGATAGGAGCCGTTCATCAACATGGTCTCAAAGCGTTTCAAATCATAGATACTTTGTGGGAGAAGGCGACTGATACCATCATTCCCCACCACTTTTACGACTGTTCCTGTCGGAACCGGCTGATCAAATCCAATAGTGAGTTTGTTTTCATCTAAATAATGGAAGGCAAAGGTCACTTTCGGATGTGGATTTTCGGCTGAAACCGTCACCTTCTTCACTAGTTCTGTTCCCCAATCATAATGGTAATCAGACAAGGTGATTTTCACTGTATAAGTGCCAAAAGGTAAGTCTGGGAAGGTGCCAGCATTGTAGGACGCATTGAACTCTCCTTCTACTACACGGCCTTGGTCATCCACTACCTGATAACGAACGACGGATGGATAATACGAAATGACTTCTCCACCGCTATCTGTGAAGACCACCTCCAAGGTACTCTTTTCAGCCTTTGGTTTTTCAGTCTCTGTCTCGCCTGGTTGTTCATCTGAACTGGCTTCATTCGTCGAAGTCGTTGCCTCTACTTTCTTTCCTTCGATGTCCATCTCAGTGGTATTGTAGACCTTATCCCAGATGGTATAGCGAACAGTAGAAGGGTCCACCCCTTCCGGAAGCAGATAGCTACCGTCCTCTTGGGGTTCCAAGGCCACGGTTTCCCCATTTTTGACGTAGGACAGATAAGTCCCTGCTAGTCCACTACCAGTTTCAATCACCTTACCTGGTCGGAAAAATCCGAGTCTGCTGGATCGTACTGAGCACTTCCAGTCTCGATGCTTGGAGTCGTATTGTCAATCTTTAACCTTGAAAGTTAAGTTCTTGTTGCTTGGCCCCTGAAGCAGTTGGACGGTAAGTGATCACAAATTGGTATTCTCCATCTGGTAATTGCTTGCCGTCTTTGTCCAAACCTTCCCAAGAGATTTCATAAAACTCTTCGCTACGATTCCCAATCCGATAACTCCAGTCTGTCTTTACGGTGGACTTCATTTCCAACCTCGTAAATCGGGTTAGTACGAGTTGTGTCCTCCTTCTTGTAGACTGATAGGTGGACATTTTTCAACATTGCGAAGCATGACGGCTTTGACCTTGATGCTATCAAAGCTGGAATCATTGTTTGGAGAGAAGTAGAGTTGGTCCCCATCAAAGTGATCCCCATCCTGGCCAAGAGTTTTGGCTACGGATTCTCCATTTTCATAAACATAACTAATCAAAGAAGTAAAGTGGTTATCTGGATGACGCTCTGGCGTTTCTGGGACCTTTTCATCTGGATAATCTGTCTTGTCCTTATAGTAGTAAAATGGCTTTGTCACTACCTGTATATTCGTAGATTGGCTTTTCGATGCCACGCAGATTTTTGGTAATCTCCATGGAAAGCCAACATAAGGGAGGCTGACCAGATGTTTTGTTGTTACTGGCATCTTTGACCAGTACATAACCCTTCTAAGAAATAACCATTTGGCATTTGCTTGCTGAGCTCTTCCTTGTACTTGCTCGCATCAACCGTTACATGGATGGTCCGCTGACCATTGGCTGGAACAGTAATGGTTTCCTTGCCATCTATGGTTTCTAATAGACGAGGATGAAGGGTGAATTTGCCATCTTGAACTTGGTCTGTCTGAAGGGTCGTTTCATAACGAACAGACTTCTCTTGATTGGAAAGATTGTGGATGGTCACGTCAAACTCAAAAGTATCTGTGACATTGCCTAGTGTCAGACTACTTTTAGCATCTTTTGCCGTTACATAGAGATCTCCTAGAGCTGCAGCTGTGACATCCATGACCCCTGCGCCTTGCTGACGAACAGAGGAATAGGCATGTGTCTCCTCATCCACATGCGGAACAGCTGTACTCATGGTCATCTGTTTGACAAGAACTTGCAACTGTTCTGGACTGAGATGAGGGAAGCGCTCCTTCAAGGGCTTGTTTCACCAGTGCAGTGGCACCCTGCTGCGTGAGGAGAGGCCATACTGGTTCCCCTATCCATATAGTACTCTCCATTATTAACAGATGAGTAGATCATCCCTCCTGGAAGGGTGACATCTGGTTTGAGGTCGCCATCAGCTGACAGCCCCCAAGAGGAGAAGTCAGATAGTTGATTGGCTGCATCGTAAGGAACACGTTTAAATTTGTTGGCAATATGGAGCTGGTAATCTTTGGCATGTTGAGCTAGGACACTTCCAGCACCGTGGCCAATGACCCCAACTGGGAATCGTTCTCCGAGACCTTCTAAGTCAAATCCTACAGGGGTATTGCCCTGATCCTCGGTCTGGTAAAAGATCACACCTGTTGCTCCAGCCCTTTTCAGCTCTTTGACCTTATCCACATCTGAAACTTCGCCACCTCGCTCAGTAAGGACTAAGTGACCATTGATACTATCAGACTGATAGTGGTCTATTCCTCCCTTTTCCACATGGAGATAGCTTTGAGGGATGGTTGTCCGAAAGGCGTCGCGTTCTACAAAGGAGTGCATCGGAATTTTGCCATCTGGGAAGTCTTTTGACCCTTTTTAAGGCTTCTACGGTCAAGCTTGCTTCTGTCGACTCATGCTTGGTCAGACTATTAATCGAAGCGACCGAAAGGACATTGGGATTGACGGATGGGGTCCCTGTCATTCCATAATCTGGTGTGCTTGCAAGTGGCTTGCTGTGCCAGAAGCCATTGGTGGCCATATTGGTAGAAGCAACTGTAATGGTTACTCCCGCCTTTCTTGCAGCATCAAAGGCTTGGCGCGTGATTTCTCCCACATCATAAATAGAGCCGGAAGCCGTTCCCAAACTCATATTGATGGAATCAGCCCCTAATTTTATGGCATCTTCCACCGCCTTGGTATAGATGAAATTTTGGACCTGCCCGCCCTTGGTGTCTGAGAAAACACGTAAAAACATGAGCTGGGCTTCGGGAGCGACACCTCGGATAATTTCACCATTTGGGGATGGTTGAGAGGCATTTCCCACAGCGGTTCCAGCTACGTGGGCACCGTGAGAGATTGGATCATCTTCTTTAACGTTTTCATCCATATCACTATAATTGTGAACGTAGACGACTTTATTGTTGTACCATTTACCGTAAGTGATGCCGGCCTTTTTCTTAGCTTCTTCAATTTCTGCTTCACTCTTGTACTTGGCCTTATTGATATCTGTTAGGCGGAAAATGTCGTGTGCTGGATCCACCCCCGAATCGATAACCGCTACAACCTGTCCCTGGCCTTTGATACCCTTATCCCAGAGTGGTTGCAAATTGATCAGGCTGTTTTCTTCACTGACCTTGGTCGTAGTTGAAGCCGGTGAGGCAGGAGTAAGCTGGTTCTCAGCTACTCTGGTCCGACCAAGTGGAGCATAATCTAGGGCATCGACACGTGCTAATCCCCGGATCTTTTTAGCATCTCCATAGGTCGTCTCTAGAGCCAGTCCATTAAAGAGCAAATTAACGTCATACAATTTTTTGAACTGAATGGATTGTCTTTCGAGTTCTTTCAAAAATTGTTCATGGTCTTGGTTGGTTTGCTCGATACGCGCTTCTTTTGAGACTGGTGATGATTCTCCAACCCCATCAGAAACTTTTTCTTTCAGACGAACTAGGACCTCAACTGGACTTGAATCCTCTAGAGTTTCTTTCGCTACTTCCTTGGGAGTGTCCTTCGTAGCAAGCTCAGGATTAGCTGTTGGACTTGCCATAACAGAAGCTGACAAGGTCTTCTCTTCTTTTGGTTTCTCATTTGAAGGATTGCTAGTAGCTGAAGAGGTAGTTTGTGGTTGCTTGGTTTGGTCCTTACCATCAGTCTCTGCTGGAACATGGACAGTAGAAGGCACTTCTTCTATCGGACTAGCAGGGGTATCCTCCTTAGTAACCGTATTGGGCTCAATTCCCTTTTCATTTGTCACTGTGCTATCAGGTACTACGGCTGATGACTCGACTGTGGATGGTGCTGGTGTTACAGTATCGGCCGAAACCACTGATCCCATCAAGACCATACCGATTAAAACGGAAGCAACTCCAACCGCATATTTACGAATGGAAAAACGTTGTTGTCGATGAAATTCCATAAACTCCTTTTTATATACCAGGTTCAGGTGGCTGTTACACCACCTGAACCCCACTAAATTTTCTCTACTAGGAGAACGTTATACTTGGTCTAGATGATTTTTCTTCATTCGGATCGCACCGAAAGTGAGAAGAAGAACCATCAGTCCTACAAGACCCAGCTGGTCATTTTCCTGTCCTGTTTTTGGAAGAGAAGTTGCTGGTCGATGAGAGATTTGCTGAGACTCCTGATCCATTTCTGATTGACCTTTTTGTGTCATAGGTGACGGTTGAGGAGTGACTTGTTGAGACTCCTGATCCATTTTTATTCTACCTTTTTGTGCCATAGGTGACAGTTCAGGAGTGGATGGGACAGCCGGATTTTCTACCTGATCATCTGAGACTTCTACAAAACTGGTCAAGTAACGATTGATACCATTAGTTACGGTATAGACGAAATCATTTTCCACTGCCCGATAACCTGTTGGCAGATCAATATGGATCTGATACTCTCCATTGATCAGGATGCTTTCAAATGTCTTAGGTTCATATAGGGTTTGATCCAACTCCACTTTTTCCCCTGTCTTCTGATCAATGGCAAAGACGCGGGTTCCATCTGGAAGTTCTTTGTCAAAGACGAGGTCAAAGCGATTTTTATCGATATAGTGGTAGACAAATTTGACCAGTCCTTCAGGGTGCTCCTTGCTTAATTCCACTGTCACAGTGGTTGGAGATACCCAAGAGTAGTTTTGATCTTGAGCGACAACTTTTACAGTGTAGGTTCCAAATGGAAGAGTCGGTAGCGGATCTTCGTAAAAGCTGTTAAATTCCTGATCCACCCGATTTCCCTTGCTGTCAAAGACTTGGTAACGCATCATTTCTGGGTATTGATTGGTTGCCTCGCCTTTTTCATCGACAATTTGCACCTCTAAGCGACCGACGGTTGCTTCGCTGGTCGCAGCTGTTGGGCTTACTTCCTCCGTCCCCACTCTTTCTGTCGCCTTTTCTTCTGAAACGGTCTTACCATCCAAAGTCAGGGTGTTGGTATTATTGACCTGATCCCAGATATAGAAGCGCACAGTTTTTAGATCCACTCCTTCAGGAATCGTGTAGGTTCCATCTTCGTTTGGACTGATCTCTACTTCTTGATTATCCTTTTGGTAGGAGAGGTATTTTCCACCTAGCCCACTACCCGTTTCAATAATCTCACCTGGCTTAAAGAGACGAGTTGCAGGATCAAAGAGATCCTTAGTATTCGCCAGTTGTGGCACTTGCTTATCGACTCGGACTTTTAGAACAATCTCTTGAGGTTTGGCACCTGGTGTGCTTGGACGATAAGTGACTACATATTGATAGTCCCCATCTGGCACTAGCTGATTGTTATTGTCCTTGCCTGCCCACTGTGTCGCATTAAGAATCTTACTACGGTCATTAATCCGCCAACCGTAGTCGGATTTCTTCTGACTTTCATTGCCTTGTTCAAAAATAGGATGTTCGCGTTTGAGGTCATCTGCACGATAGACCGATAAATGAATATTGTCTACATTTCTCAAAACGACTGCATTGAGCTTGACACTATCATAGGAACCATCATCATTTGGCGAGAAGACAAGCTGATTTCCATCGTAATGCCCATCTTTTTCTCCTAGGACAACCTGTACTTCTTTGCCTCCGCGCCAAATAGTGCTGACCAAGGCTGTAAAGTGATCTCCTGAATCTTTTTCAGGTTTCTCTGCTTTTTCGTTTGCGTAATAGTAGAATGGTTTTTCATCCCCAGTGAAGGCATAGATAGGCTTTTCGATACCCTGGTAAAGTCCTGATACTGCCCTTTGAAGCCAATATATGGAAGACTTACGAGATCTTTCTTGGTTTTGGCATCTTTAAAAGAAGACAAATCCTTCTAAAAAAAGTAACCGTTCTTCATTTGATTGGTGAGTTCACTTGTAAAAGGTACTGGTATCTACAGAAATTGGAACCGTCACACTTCCCTTTAGCTGGAACATGAATGGTTTTTCTCCCACTTTGATCCAGTAGCTGACGCATCTTCAAGCTGATGCGACCATTTTTCCACCTGATCGGTATTAACAACCGTGTGATAAGTGAATTCTTTTGCTTCTGAGCCTAAAGTTGTGCACCGTAACTTCAAACGTAAAGGCATCTTTGACATTGCCAAGCGTCAAGCTGCTATTGGTTCCTTTTCCACCTGTTACAAAGACATCGCCAAAGGCTGCCGCTGCAGCATCCATGAGACCAGATCCTTGTTGACGGACAGATGAGTAGCTCTTGCTTTCCTGATCAAAATGAGGTTTGGCTGTGCTCATGACTAATTGGCGTAACAGCGTATGGATTTGCTCTGGACTATAAGTTGGGAAACGTTGTTCTAGAGCTTGCTTGATCAAGGCTGTCGCCCCTGCCGCATGGGGCGTTGCCATACTGGTTCCCTCATCCATATCATACAAACCATCTGGAATCGCCGAATAGACCATTCCGCCAGGTAGAGTAACATCTGGCTTAAGTTTTCCTTCGGCAGAAAGCCCCCAACCAGTAAAGAAGAGCATCTTGTTGGCTTCGCTATAAGGTACTTTCTTAACTTCTTGATGGAAGATTAGCTCGTATTCTCCAGCGTGGGAGGCTAGTTCTTTTCCGATAGCATGGTTCAAGACGCTGACCGGATAGAAGGATCCCCAATAGCCCATCGGAAGTTTTTGGAGGTTGTCTCCTTGCTCTTCATTCTGATAAACGAGGACACCTTTTGCACCAGCTTGTCTGAGGGCGTTGACCTTCTCTTCGTCCGTCACATCTCCACCGCTTTCAACCAGAGCAATTTTGCCTTTCACCGTAGCATTTCGGTAAGTATCTAGTCCACCTTTTGAAACTGAAACGTAAGACTGAGGACCTTCTACTGGGAAAATCAGCCGGTAAACAGGGAGATCAACGAGGCCATTTTGGAATTCTTTCTTATCCTTTAGAGCTGGGATTTCCAGACGCATGGTCGTTTTGTGATTAATCTGATTATTGAAGGCACCAATGGCTAGAACTCCATCTTCAATGGCGGGTTCATCAATCGTTCCAGTATCCGGTGCATCTGCTTTTGGCTTAGCCTGCCAGTATCCACTCACGGCGTAATTCCCTGCTGCAGCATTGATGACAACACCGGATTTACGCGCGAATTCAAAGGCTTGGCGGGTTAGGGGATTGGTATCTGCTTCAGACCCATTAACTCCACCAAAACTCATATTGATAGTATCAGCACCAAGCTTGACCGCATCTTCAACAGCCTTAGCGACGACAAAGCCTTGTTCTGTCATGCCCTTTTTATCGGAGAAAACGCGCATAAAGATAAGCTGGGCTTCTGGTGCGACTCCCTTTAGGTATTCGCCAGTTGGTACTGGCTTGGTCGCATTTCCAACGGCTGAGCCTGCTACGTGGGTCCCATGTGAACGCGGATCATCTTCTCGAATCTCATCGTTCATATCTGAATAGTTATAGGCATAGACCACCTTATCGTTGTACCACTTCCCATAAGTGATGCCTGCCTTTTTCATAGCCGCTTCCATCTGCTCTTTATTCTGATATTTGGCTTTGCTTTTATCCGTTAGACTAAAGAAATTATGGTGGACATCAAGGCCCGTATCCAAAACGGCTACCACCCGACCTTGCCCCTTGATCCCTTTGTCCCAGAGGGGCTGTAGATTAATCAACTCATTTTCATCACTAACCTTTGTAGGAAGAAGAGTGTTCTGCTTCGTTGGGCTATGTTGTGCATCCGTCCGATCCGTTAGTGGCGTAATTTCCACCTTTTCAACACGCGCTAACTGACGAATCTTCAAAGCATCCTTGTACTTGGTTTCTAAAACGAAACCATTAAAGACCAAATCAAAATCAGCTAGTTTTGTATACTGAATGCCTTTCCTTCAATTCATTCAATACAGCTTCCTTGATTGGTGCATTATCCTTGATCTGCTCCGCAATACTAAGAGGAGCAGCTTCATCTTGCTTTTTCGTCTCCAAACGTACCAGGGCCTGAACACGGGCTTCATCTGCCACGGTTGCTGAAACAGCGTCCTTATTAGCTACTGACTGAGATGCTGAAACAGCGTCCTTATTAGCTACTGGCTGAGATGCTGAAACAGCGTCCTTATTAGCTACTGGCTGAGATGCTGAAACAGTGTGATCTTCTTGCTCCTTCTTTTCAACATCTTCTTTTTCAGGTGTAGGGTCCGAAGCTGGATTTGCAAGAGAATTGGAAGGTGAGATCTCGGCAGTTTTCTCCGTCTTGGCTTGCTCTTGTGAGGAAGACTCCTCCTTAACTGTATCAGTTGCATGAGCTCCGTCCGAGCCTTTGTCCTGTCCGACTGTCGGACTCACCTCTTGACTTCCTTCTTTCACTACAAGAGCGGGTGTATCTGCCTGCCCTTCCTGCTCCTGGGCTGAAACAGTCACCCCACAAAAAAAGCATCCGACAAGTACCGATACTAAGCCGACTGCATATTTTCGTAAAGAAAAACGTTGTTGTCTGTCGCTTCCCATAAACAGACCTCCTTTATATTTTGTAAGCGGTTTCCGCACCTATATTTTAGTCCTTATCTTATGCAAAGTCAATGCAATCTAGCAAAATCTAAAAAAATATACTATCTTATTGATTTTGTCAGATTTCTCTATCCATTATTGAAGAATCTTTTTCTTGCCAAGGGGAATTCCTCAGACAAAGTTTCTTTCATTAAAAGGTACAAAAAGAAACCAGAATAACTTCTGATTTCTTTTGAATAAACTT
>BNJU01001965.1_pt1 | contig 52825 bp, 62 predicted proteins | sample 8539281 | NCBI WGS metagenome assembly BNJU01 (sample SAMD00202456, study PRJDB9452) | human saliva metagenome | isolation source: human saliva | place: Japan | reverse complement strand
CTTGGGTTCTAAATGAACCAGTTTTGGGTTTAATAAAACGCATAGTGTCAAAACAAAGCTACCGACACTTTTTATATCTTTCAAATCTTAACGAGCCTGCTCTAAGCTTGCTATCAATATGTGCAATAGCATGGCTTTCCAAGTGAGCGAATGAATCGAGAATATCCTTAACGTTCTTCTCTTCCTCTACTTGCTCATCAATATACTTTGCAATGAAGTTCTGTGATGCGCGGTCCTTCTCCTCATCAGCAACATCTGCCAACTTGTTGATAAGTTCTGTAACCTTCTGCTCATGCGCAAATGTATCAACAAAAAGCCTCCTTAGCGTCTGTCCAACTTGTCTTTAACGGCATCGATACTGGTAAGGATAACCTCACCACCACGATGAAGAACAAACTGAGCCATATCCATTGCGTGCTGTCTCTCCTCTTCAGCCTGCTTGTACATCCAACTTGAGAAGCCCTTCCAGCCTTCCTTACGGAACCAGCATGACATCTGTAAAGTAGAGATTTGATGACCACATTTCTGCCACAATCTGCGCATTGAACGCATCCTGCATCTTCTTTGATATATTCATTTCTTATTCTTTTTAATTAGTAATTAATTACTTACTTCGTTAGTCACTAATACTAATTCTGACTGCAAAAGTTACAACATTATTGTTATTTTTCCAAATTATCAGCTCAAAAATATGATTTTTCACATGCTTAAACTCATATCACACATCTATTTTTATTATCCCAGCTATATTTATACTCCTTTTTAGATGATGTGTATTGCCCCTGCACATAGTCGTACTGATGATAAACACTCAATGGTGCTGAGCACTAATTAGTTGCTATATATTGCTATGAAAAAGTGTACTTTTTATATTATTGGGATGAGGTCTACACCCAAAGCGGAATACAAACGTATTTCATCGTACTTTTTATATATCAAAAAGATTTTGCATCAAAGCGGTTACTAAAAGTAAACCTGAACTTTGATACAAATCTTTGTTTTCATACTATCTTTTATAAACGTATTCTCGTTCTACAAAAGATTATTCAATTACCACAGTTGTCCAACCATGCTTGTCTTCTATCGTGCCATACTGAATACCACGGAGGGTTTCATAAAAGCTTAGTAGACCATGGTCCTGGTTTGTCACCAAAACTATAAACCTTACCCGTCTCCATATCATCAAGATGTGATATCGGAGAGATAACTGCTGCTGTACCACAAGCACCAGCTTCTTCAAAAGCTATCCAATTCTTCTTCTGAAATAGGACGACGCTCATCTTCATTCCAAGGTCTTCAGCAATCTGCATCAGACTCTTGTTCGTTATAGATGGCAAGATAGAACTTGACTTAGAGTAACGTAGTATCATTCTTGATACCAAAGAAGTTGGCTGCACCACACTCGTCAACATACTCTTCTCCCTTTGCATCCAAATAGAACTCTGATGCATAACCTTGCTCATGTGCACGACGATTTTGCTCTAAGTGATGCAGCATAGTTACCACCAACCTTATACATACCAGTTCCCAATGGAGCAGCACGGTCAACATCACGAGCAATAACATAAGGATTAGCACAGAAGCCACCTTTAAAGTAAGGGACCAACAGGGGTAACAAAGATTAGAAGCAATATTCCTCTGCTGGACGAACACCCACCTGAGCAGATGTACCAATTAACAACGGACGAATATAGAGTGAAGCACCACTCTCATAAGGTGGGATATATTCTTGATTAAGACGAACAACCTTTTTAACCATTTCTGCAAACAACTCTGTTGGTACTTCTGGCATTACAATACCACGACTTGTATTCTGCAAACGTTTTGCATTTTCTTCTACACGAAAAACACGCACTTTACCATCTGGACAACGATATGCCTTCAATCCCTCAAAAGCCTCTTGACCATAGTGAAGACAAGTTGCTGCCATGTGAAGTTTAAGATACTCATCTGAACTGACTTCTACCTCACCCCACTTTCCATTGCGATAGTAACAGCGAACATTATAATCAGTTGGCATATAGCCAAATGACAAACTTGACCATTCAATATTCTTCATATTATTTTCGTGTTAAGTTATTATTCATGACAATTATCTACAAAAGTAAACAAAATATTCTTACCATGCAACCAAATAACAAGTTAATTAAACTTACATTTCGTTTTTCTAAATAAGAAAAAAGAGAATTATTGCTTTTCTAAAAAGCTGAATCTCGTTGTCAGTACTGCTTAGCTTTTGTTTACAGAGCTTTTACTAACTCTTGAGCTTCTTTTAATTGGGCAGCCATGAGGTCATATCAAGTTCTCCACGTTCCATTTTATCTACAATAGCTTTCCAATTTATGAACTGCTTCTTGTATTTTATTTCTTTCATTGCCTTTTTTTACATTTTATAATATATGGAATAATATGTTCTTTTAGGATAAACGTTCCACCTTCTCTACCTCACCAGTCTCAAAAACGTGTTGTTATCGTATCACCTATCTTTAAGTCTTTTAGCGTTACGAATTGTCTTACCATTACACAATGTAATACTGTACCCACGCTTTAAAAAGTAAAGAAGGATCGAAAAATAACCTTGCCACTGCTCGAAGTATATCGGAGTCGATGCTGCTCAACAGACAACTTATTTTGCAGTGTCAGTAACATACGATTTTGTAACGTGCTTAAATGAAAATCAGCCTGTTTTATAGCTTCATTCATTCTCATCACCAGCCGTTGGGATAAGCCTTCAAGCCAAGCATCCTGCTTTGTACGAACCACAGAGAACAACACTGGAATATGTGAACCAATATGTTGAATACGCATTTTCTCAACCTCTAAAGCCTTCTTCACACCATCGATTATCGCAGCTTGTGCGTTTTCTACTCTCATCAGCGTTGAAGCAAGATGGTCTATGAGATAAGCAGCAGCAGCAGTTGGCGTCTTCATACGTTGAAACGATACCATATCCAAGATGCTTTCATCACGTTCGTGTCCAATACCTGTTATAATTGGTAATGGAAAGTTTGCCACATTCTCAGCAAGATTCAAGGTATCAAAACCGCTAAGGTCGGCTGTTGCGCCACCACCACGAATGATAACAACACAATCGAAATCTTCTTCACGACTATTGATTTGATTCAATGCGTTTATTATACTCTGTTCAACAGAGTCGCCCTGCATAATAGCAGGAAACAATTCTACGTGAAAAATAGAGTCCATAATCATTAGTTTCTAACTGATTGCAGAAGTCACCATAACCAGCAGCGGTCTCAGAAGAGATAACAGCTATACGCTGAGCAAACATCGGAAGACAAAGTTCTTTTGCAAATCAAAAGACTCTTCTGCCTTTAATTGACGGATAATCTCTGCCGCTTACGCATCATATCACCCATCGTATACTCAGGATTGATATCATCAACTCATCCAAGAGAAGCCATACTGAGGGATGAAATTGAGCATGAACTTGTAACATTACTTTTCATTCCTGCTCGTACTTCCTGACCTGTAATACGAACAAAAGCAGGCTTAATAAGTGTCCAAATGTTGCTCCAACACTTTGCTGAAGCACGTGCTATAGGTACATTGCTCCCTTCGTTCTTCTCAATCAACTCCATATAACAGTGTCCACGATTCTCACGAGCCTCAGACAATTCTGCTTCCACCCTAATAAGAACGTGACAGAGTTGCATCTATCACATCTGCGACAAGACTGTTTAATTCAAATAACGAAAAGTGCTTTTGGTCATCTTTTTAGAAATATATGTTTCACTAACCACTACTGATTATAACGAGTTGCTGACTGATAGGCTGACCAAAAGTCAGGTATACCATATCCCATTATATTGTCAGGAGATTGACAATTATTTCCCGATTGACGAACAATATCTAATATCTCTTTTGCTGATTTATTAGGGCATGCCTGCCACAAACAAGCAACCATACCTGCAATAAGTGGACAAGCGAACGACGTTCCATTATCTGGTATGATATATCCCCCTACCCGATACGACATTTGTTGGACATCCATAAAGCCATCACATCTGGCTTAATACGCCCATCAGCGGTAGGGTCCCTATCGATGAAAAAGGGGCATTAACTTTATCAAGAGAAACCCTGCTCACGGTAAGAATATCACGTGCATCAGCAGGAACATTAATCTTCTTCCAGTTCCCATACCATCGTTACCTGCACTATTCACAAGTATAATCCCCTTACTTGCCAAACGTGATGCTGCTTGAGAAATTGCTGCAGTTCGTCCATTTAAATCTGAGTAACGATAGTTCATAGATATGTCATCAAAGCCGTGATAGCCCAAAGATGAACTAATGATATCAACACCTACAGAATCAGAAAACTCAACTGCAGCTATCCAAAAATCTTCTTCTGCAGGACTTTCTGTCGAATAGTCTTCCGTACGAAGCAACCAGAAATCAGCTTTAGGGAGCAGTACCCACAAACACCGTAGGCTGATTCATCGCTATTGTTGACAAAGTCTTGGTACCGCGATCCATCTCTTTATAGACATCATTATCGTACCCTGCAACAAAGTTATGTGTACCTTTTATATTGAGATTCCTAAAGGCAGCAATCTTATCCACATTCATAAAGCCTGCATCCAACACTGCGATAGTCATGCCTTGTCCCATAAAACCAAGGTTGTGCAGCTTTCTACCATTCAAACTCTCAATTTGTCCCTTACCCATACCATAATAGTCGTGGAACCGTAGAATCAAGAGATTGAAGTTCAGAATTATAACGAACACGTTGAGAAAGTGGACGGATAGAGTCTGGAGAGACAAATACCAGCTTACTATCTTTCACAAAAGACAATACTTTTAAGTCTTCTAACGTTTGGCGATTATTGCCACGCACAAGAACAGAGTTATTCCATTTACTCACAGCAACAACCTTACCACTCTCTTCTTTATCTGTTGAATATAATCAGGTGATACCGGTAGGTCTGTCGAATCAAGCTTTTAATCCCCTGCCGTTCACGTCGAAGAAAGAAGCTTTTTGATAGAAATTTCTCTGGTTTATCCAAGGAATAAGGTGTTCCATTCTTATCTTTTAAAGTAACACGGAACATATAACACTTTCCTCCTGGGTAACTTTATCAAGCCACCACTCTTATTAGAAGCTAATAAAGTAGCGCTGACCAGTATAAAATAGGAATATAATATAATTTCTGAGATAAGTTTGTTTCATAATCTGCAAACTTACACAAAATAATTGAATTATACCGCAGATATAAAAAGAAATTAGATAAATAAAAAGGATTTCCTTTTATTAGGAAATCCTTCTTGTACACCCTAGGGATTCGAACCCTAGACCCACTGATTAAGAGTCAGTTGCTCTACCAACTGAGCTAAGGGTGCATGCTAAACGAAAAAGACTTGGGTTAGAAATCAATTCTTGTACACCCTTAGGGATTCGAACCCTAGACCCACTGATTAAGAGTCAGTTGCTCTACCAACTGAGCTAAAGGGTGCTCATTTCGTTTTTGCGAGTGCAAAGGTATTACTTTTGAATTAACCAAACTTTTCTATCTAGTTATAAATCAGTCGATAATATCATGCCGTCAGGCTGAAAGTTTCAGTATAACTACATGATAATATGAGAATTACAAAATGACATGGTTCTAAAGAGAAAGCAATTATTTTTATGTATTTATAATTATCTTTCGCTCCAGATAAGTAAATTCAGACGCTTTTGATGCCTAATCAACTTATATAATTTAACCCAATTCGATCATTAGAGCCTGAAACATATTTTGTTTTTATTATCGAACAGATTGTTTAGCTTTGGGAACGCAGGCGTAGCGAGGCTACGTCAAGTTAAAAAGACGGACAAGATGCCGATAAAAAAATAAAAGATGTTAGGAAACAACACAAAAACAAGAATTCCTGAAACATTGTGGTCTAATGACCGATTTGGGTTTAAACAAATGAGGATGAAACCTACAACAGTTTCATCCTCATAATATCGTTTTATAATGATTTCTCATTATATATTATACTGATGCAAATCAACGAACTTACCACGCTGGCGACGCTCATCAATCATACGTTGTAGCTTTTGCCTTGCGATGTGGCGCAATCCATTTCTTCGCAAAAAATGTTAGGAATAGCAACACCAAGAGCAATACAAAACTAAGACTAACGAACCATTGATTGCAAAGACATAGCATGCGTTACTTCTCCAACAACACCCTGCATCCCCATAAAAACCATAAAGTGCACGATACATTAACACACCTGGAACAATAGGGATAACAGCAGGAATAGTGATACACTGATGTGGTGTATGGAGGATATGGACAGCCTAATATTAATGATAGATATCAATGCCGAACCACAAAAGTGAACCAACAACTATTCCAAGTCCAAGACCAGCATTTCCTGTTGAAGGGTCAAGGAAAACGAAAGTTACGCGTACAAACACAGATTATACCTCCAACCGCAATCCAAGGCATTAAACGATATGGAATATTATAAATCGTTGCAAAGCCCATAGCAGAAATTGCAGCAGCAACAGCATAGACATAGAAAGAGTGATGAGGAATAGTAGGGAGGTCTTTTGCAAAACCATCAAAGCTACCACATTTAATTGCCAACATAATACCAAATGACATTGCTATGACAATAAGAAGCGTGTTCATTGCACGGACTAATCCTGTGTTTATATGATTGTCTAACAAGTCATTAACAGCGTTTATTAAAGGGACTCCTGGAACAATATAAAGGGCACAAGCTAAGAGTGGATGCCAAGGAGTTTCTGTAAACAGAATTGGACGAAGGAACTCTGGTAGCGCTGCTTGAACGGTAGGTGTAGATAGAAAAGACGACAACCATGCAAGAATTGTACTAACAAAAGCCGCAACAGCAAAGTTAGCATAAAGATTAGAACCAGAATGATTCAAGAACATACGAAGACGATTACCCAATATAGCGGCAATAGAAGCATAGAAGAAAGCTGTCCAATCACAACCGAACTGAATACAGAATCCACCACAAGCAAGTCCTGCACCAATAGCAATTATCCAATCCTTGTAATAGTGTTTACCATTAGCAATCTTCTCAAGTTCCTCTTCATACTTGTCTAACGAATAGTCCTTTTGAATAGCACGCCATGAGAGTTTTGAAACTTCCTGAATAGCAAGCATATTAATTACATGCTTATCACAACGCTGCATCTTAGAAAAACTATGATATTCGTCACTAACATTCACCTGCAACATATAATAATCAATGTTCATGTGCAGATTCTCTTTGGAAGTCCCAAATAAGCTGCTGTACGCTCCATATTTCGCTTCACACGACTCGTATCAGCAGAACTTTCCATAAGAATTTGCCCTGTACGAAGGAGCAAATCGAGTTTTCTACGAAGGGTTTTCTTGGAACAATCCATCTGTTTTTCGTCCATACAAAACAATCTTTAAACTTTAAAACTTTTGCAAAGGTACAATTTATTATCCGTATAGGAAAATTACGCTGCTAAAAATCAAATCTTTAGCTTAATAATTATAGAACTTTGTTCTCAATAGTAAAAAGCCCATCAGACTTTTCGAGTAATACTACTATAGATTTTTACGACGCAAACCCCTACTCTCTTTTAGACCTATTCGTAATAAACAAGTTTTCTTATGCTTAGTAAATCTGTACATCGTAATCGTCCGCACCATTGGTGTTCATCGCCCGCACATGATGTGCTAACCCTCCGCACGATATGTGCTGTCCCTCTGCACCAAATCATTTCACAAACAGTAAAATACGGTTTAATAGAAGTTTGAGAAGGTATATATCAAAGAGTGGATGAATAAAACAAACGAGTTTCTTTCCCTCTCCTTATTCTTCAATGCCCAAAGAATCTTCTATCAATGCCGCAACGATAACAATTTTCTCGTAGAAAACGAGGTGGACGAGAAGAATCGGAACTATAAACATTGAGTTTCTTACATCTTCGTTAGGGAATCTCTCAAAGCCGTTTTTCATCGAGGTGTTAATACCGACAACATTCTGGTAACCAAAACCTTTCTGTAGGATAAAGCGATTTTAATAGAGTGTTGTAACTATGAAAATAAAGCTTCTCAAATAATTATAAAATGCAAGATGAACAATAAAACAAATAATCTTCAAAAATAAATTCCGATTTCTTTGGATTTCTCAAGAATGTTATATACTTTTGCTCATATCGTTATGAGAAAAATATGTTTTTACTGCCATTATAGCATCTGTAACTTTAACGAGTTGCTTGAGTTTCTTCCCCTAATCGGTACGAGAAAAGCTCTTGTATACAATGGTTTTCGAGCAAACACCAATACAGGGATAGCTACAAAAGTGAACATAAAAGGCTACTATTCTTTAGTTAATGATAGCACCAATTCTGTTGCTGTAGGAAGTTATTCCATCATTAACAAGAGTGGCACGTCGACGCTTGCAGGGTATAATCCTTTTATCCTTTATGAGGACGGAACATACGGAAATATTCTTTTTAATGCTGTAGAAAAGGATTTTTATGCAAATGAGCATTATAAGAGAGCTAATATGGAATTAGATAAGGAGTGTACTCCTTTGAATAACATATATCTTATGAGGAGTGGGTATTATAAGTTAAAAGAAGATACAATCTGTGTAACGACATATATATTTTATTTACTACGCACAGAACTGGTATTACTGAGGTATAAAAATCATTGATTGCAGCTCATCTACTACTTTTAGATGAAACTTATATATCTGGAAATAAAAAAATGAAAACGATACTTGTGTCGGAACAGGATATTTGAATTTATTCCAGCTAAAACACTTCCTTCTCCATCTTTGTTCCCAATTAAAAAGAAAAAGGTGGGCTTGGACTAATAAGAAGGATTGGAAACAATTTAAGCATAGTATTACAAGAACGTCAAAAAACAAATAAGAATATATTACATTTTTTTACAAGTTTATCAAAGATACACTTTAGGGTCTTCAGCGATATGGAATGATACCTTTTTGAGATTAGAACTTTGAAAAAACGTCACACAGAGAAATGGAGAACACAGAGGATTGTTTATAACAAGGCTATTGTTGACACAGAGGCACCGTTGGTGCGTGGAGAAACAGAGGATATTTGCGAGTTTAATAAATAGGTCTACTTCATTACAAAGTAGTGGTTTGCAAGATTTATTAAAACGTTTATTACCAAAGCTATCAGCAATATGTACACTACATCTCTGTCGCTCTTTGTGCCTTCGGCACCTCCGTGATATTGTTTTTTATGCTTTCACCTCCGTGTTCTCCCCCTCTCTGTGTGACTTTTATATGTAGTAGGTTTACTTTATCACTCCAAATTCCTGAAGAACCAACAATCTATTCAAAATATATTTTACTGTCACTGCCGTCATCCAAAAATGAGTCTATAACTTATTGATTTATAGCATCTTTATTTCAAGTGTTAAAAGTGACAGCAAAATAAAATTAAAACTACATTAGTAATGTCACTGACTTTAGTCACCTTTATTACTCTACATATCGAAAACCTTAATTTAACAGCTGCATAATAGTTTTTCGAATATTCTCTTTTGCAACGGTAGGTTTCATTGCTTCTGTAAGCATCATATCCGTTGGTGTAATACATTGAACTTGTGAGAAGCCTGCTTTAAGTAAAGCTGCCACATCCTTTACCTTCCCAGCTATAAGCATAACAGGAACATTCTTGCGAAGACCATATTCTAAAAACCCTTATCGGTATCTTTCCCATTAATGTCTGACTATCTGCACTACCCTCCCCTGTTATAATCAAATCTGCATCTTCTATAAGTGAAATAAAATTGACAGTTTCTAAAAGAACATCTGCACCAGACCTCATCTTGGCATTCATAAACTGCATAAAAGCATAACCCAATCCACCTGCAGCTCCAGCACCGTTATTCAAAGAACAATCAAAACCTAACTGAGCAGCAGCCATACGTGCAAAAGTACGTGCTCGACGATCCAAACAAACTATCATTTCTGGTGTCGCTCCCTTCTGTGGACCAAAAACGACAGCAGCACCACGTTCACCAAAGAGAGGATTATTTACATCTGAAGCTAAGGTTATATCTAAATCTCGTAAAAAAATTTATCACGCCAGTTTTTCCCAAGAATGTCTTTCAAAGCTGCCAACATACCAAGTCCGCAATCGCTTGTAGCCGACCCTCCAAGTCCGATAATAAATTTTCTAAACCCTCTTTGAAGTGCGTCTGCTAAGAGTTCACCTAATCCATAAGTGGTTGCACGTAAAGGATTCAATTCCTGTTGCTTAAGAAGATTTATGCCACACGACAAAGCAGTCTCTATGACGACCGTATTATCTGCACATACGGCATAGCTCGCTTGAATGGGACGCATGAGTGCATCGTGGCAATTAATAGTAATCTCCTTACAGTCGAATAACTGTAAAAAGACTTCTAACATTCCATCTCCCCCATCCGTGACAGGAACCTTTACAACTTTAACATCCTGCCAACGTTGGCGAAGACCCTGTTCAGCAGCATCTTCAGCTTCAACAGAAGAGAGACAACCTTTAAAACTATCAATAGCTAAAATAATATGCTTCATATTGACTACAAAGTTATTAAGAATTCGTGAATAATTTGGTTTTTACATCTATTATATATCTTTGCAAGATAAACTGTAATTATATACCCCTTTATGAAACAATTTTTCAAATTCGTTTTTGCTTCTTTCTTTGGAATGATGTTGTTTAGCATCGTTACAGGACTCTTTGCACTTTTTACTATTCTTGGTATGATTGCATCGCAGGATACAACCAAAGAACCTGAAGACAACTCAGTACTTGTATTGAATCTTTCAGGACAGATGTCAGAGAGAAGTGAAAATAATTTTCTTAGTCAGCTACAAGGTTCTCAAATAAATAGTTTGGGTCTTGACGATATGCTTGAAGGAATCAGAAAAGCTAAAGACAACGATAAAATAAAGGGTATATACATAGAAGCAGGTGCGTTTGCGTCTGATTCATATGCTTCTATGCAGGCATTGCGTAAAGCACTACTCGATTTCAAGAAGAGTAGAAAGTGGATTATTGCTTACGCTGACACCTATACACAGGGTACATACTACTTGTCGTCTGTTGCTGATAAAGTTTATCTTAATCCACAAGGACAGATTGACTGGCACGGATTAGCTTCTGAACCAGTTTTCATTAAAGACCTCTTGGCAAAGTTCGGTGTAAAAATGCAGGTTGTAAAGGTTGGTGCTTACAAAAGCGCAACCGAGATGTTCACTGGCGACAAGATGAGTGATGCTAATCGTGAGCAAACATCAGCCTATTTAAACAGTATCTGGGGCAATATTACAAAGGAAGTTGGCGCAAGCAGAGGTTTGTCAGTAGCACAACTGAACGCATACGCTGACAGTATGATAACCTTTGCTGACCCACAAGAATATGTAAAATTAAAGCTCGTTGATGGCTTAGTTTATACAGACCAGATAAAAGGAATCGTCAAAAAGCAATTAGGTATTGAGGCTGACAAAGACATCAATCAGGTTACTATTGCTGACATGGTGAACACTGAGGACAAAAACCAAGGTGATAAGGAAAATGAAGTTGCAGTCTACTATGCTTATGGTGATATTGTTGATGGTGTTGTAGGAGGTCTTTTCTCACAGGATCATCAGATTGACGCACAAGTTGTTTGCAAAGATTTGGAAGAGTTAGCAAAAGATAAAGACGTTAAGGCTGTTGTCGTACGTGTCAACTCTGGCGGCGGCTCCGCTTATGCATCAGAGCAAATCTGGCATCAGATTATGGAACTGAAGAAGTTGAAACCTGTCGTTGTTAGTATGGGTGGAATGGCTGCTTCTGGTGGCTATTATATGTCAGCACCAGCCAACTGGATTGTTGCTGAGCCTACTACAATTACAGGCTCTATAGGGAATCTTTGGTATGTTCCCTGATGTTGAGCGGTCTGCTAAGAGAAAAACTGGGTTTAAAGTTTGATGAAGTAAAAACCAACAAATATGCAGACTTCGGCACACGCGCTCGTCCTTTCACAGAAGAAGAAATGTCATATCTTAGCCAATATGTAAACCGTGGTATAAACTCTTCCGTCACCGTGTGGCAGAAGGACGTAAGATGACTGAAGAACAGGTTGAGAAGGTAGCACAGGGGCATGTGTTTACTGGTCAAGATGCACAAAAGATAGGACTTGTTGATCAGCTTTGGTGGATTGGATGTTGCTGTAGCAAAAGCTGCACAACTTGCTAAACTACCAAATTATAGAAAATGTGCTTACCCAAAGGAGCCTAACTTCTTAGAGCAAATGATGGAGCAAACGAATCCTAATAATTACCTCAGCCAACAGTTACGTGCTAACTTAGGTGACTATTATGAGCCATTCACACTCTTAAAGACCATCGACCAACAGAGTGCAATTCAGGCACGTTTGCCATTTTATCCTAATATCCATTAATCATATATGGAAGGAGACCACATCAAAATAAACAAATGGCTATTGCCTTTCAGCTGGCTCTATGGGCTTGGAGTAAGACTGCGCAATGAGTTATTTGAACTGAACATTCTCAAATCCCGACAGTTTGACATTCCAGTCATATCTGTTGGTAATATTACCGTGGGTGGTTCTGGCAAAACTCCCCACGTAGAATATCTTATCCGATTACTGAAGGATAAAATGAAGGTGGCTGTTCTCTCACGTGGCTATAAACGTAAGAGTTGTGGATACGTATTAGCAAACGAGAATACTCCTATGCGGGAGATTGGTGATGAACCCTATCAAATGAAGACAAAGTTCCCTGATATTCGTGTTGCAGTTGACAAGAAGCGATGTGAGGGAATAGACCGATTAACATCTGACGAGGAAACAAAAGATACAGATGTAATCCTTTTAGACGATGCTTTTCAGCACCGATATGTACATCCTGGTATCAATATCCTGTTAGTTGATTATCATCGACTTATCATCTATGACAAACTTCTTCCTGCTGGTAGATTACGTGAACCACTCTCAGGAAAAAATCGTGCAGATATTGTGATTATCACAAAGTGTCCTAAGAGTCTAAACCCAATAGACTATCGTGTATTGAGTAAAGCTATGGAACTCTACCCTTTCCAACAGCTTTATTTTACGACGTTAGACTATTGTGATTTGGAACCTATCTTCAGTAAAGGAAGAAATATACCACTCACAGAGATAAGAGGAAAAAATATCTTGTTGCTTGCTGGTATCATGTCACCAAAGCAATTGGAGTTGGATCTAAACTCTTTCACAGGAAACAATGCACTGACAACACTATCGTTCCCAGACCATCATGCATTCACAACAAAGGATATTCATCGTATTAACGAGACCTTTGCTAAAATGCCTGAACCAAAATTGATTGTCACAACAGAGAAAGACAAGGCACGCCTTGTTGATATTGATAAATTATCAGACGAAGTAAAAGAAAACATTTATGCACTTCCTATCAAGGTAAGCTTTATGCTTGACAAGGAAGAGACATTCAATAAAAAAATAATATCCTATGTACGAAAAAATTCAAGAAACAGCATCTTGGCTAAAAGAGAGGATGACCACAAGTCCAAAGACAGCCATCATTCTGGGCACAGGCCTCGGACAATTAGCTTCAGAGATAACCGATAGCTACTCATTTTCTTATCAAGATATACCAAATTTTCCAGTTTCAACAGTAGAAGGTCACGCTGGTAGCCTTATCTTTGGACGACTTGGTGGTAAGGATATCATGGCTATGAAAGGTCGCTTCCACTTCTATGAAGGATATAACATGAAGGATGTTACCTTCCCTATTCGTGTAATGCACGAGTTAGGCATTGAAACATTGTTTGTTTCAAACGCTTCTGGCGGTATGAATCCATCGTTCAAGATTGGTGACCTCATGATTATTACAGATCATATTAATATGTTCCCAGAACATCCGCTACGTGGTCGTAACTTCCCTACAGGTCCTCGTTTTCCTGATATGCACGAGGCATACGACCATAAATTGGTTGATTTAGCAGACTCTATTGCTAAGGAGAAGAACATCGAAGTTCAGCATGGAGTTTACATGGGCGTACAAGGACCAACCTTTGAAACACCTGCAGAATACCGTATGTACCACAAGATGGGAGGTGATGCTGTTGGTATGAGTACCGTACCAGAGGTTATCGTTGCTCGCCATAGTGGTATTAAGGTGTTCGGCATCAGTGTAATCACTGACCTTGGTGGCTTTGATGTTCCTGTAAAAGTTAGCCACGAAGAGGTTCAGGAAGCTGCAAACGCTGCACAGCCACGTATGACAGAGATTATGCGTGAGATGATTAAACGCTCATAAGGCATATAAATATAAAAAGAAACTAAGGCGTTCTTTATTCTATAATTCATAGATAAAGGACGTCTTAGACATTATATCAATAAGCTATTAATAAAGTAAATGGAAATAAAAAGACCTTGGTGAATTCGGACTAATCAACCGTCTCACAAAAGATATACAACCAATCAACAACTCTACCATTATGGGCGTGGGTGATGATGCTGCTGTTTTTACACTATTCAGATAAAGAAACACTTGTCTCTTCACAGATGTTCATGGAGGGTGTACAGTTCGATTTAACTTACATAGACATGGAACATCTTGCCTACAAGGTGGCTATGATAGCTATGAGTAACATATTCGCTATGAATGGACAGCCACGTCAACTCATCGTTTCATTAGGGCTTGGAAAAACGTTTCAAAGTAGAAGACCTTGATCAGTTCTATGCTGGATTGAACAAAAGCTTGTGCTAAATGGAATGTAGACATTGTTGGAGGTGACACGACTTCTTCATATACGGGACTTGCTATTAACCTCACTTGTATTGGTGAAGCTGCAAAAGATGATATCGTCTATCGTAGTGGAGCAAATGAGACCGATCTTATCTGCGTTACCGGTGATCTTGGTTCGGCCTACATGGGCTTGCAGATTCTCGAACGTGAAAAAGACTGTTTACTACCAGCAAGTCCAGGAATATAATAATAAGGTAAAGGAAGCACAAAAGCAATAAAGATGAGAAACGACTTGAAGCTTTACGTCAGGAACGATGCAGCCATTGAGGATTTTCAGCCTGATTTTTGCGGGTAAAAGAATATCTTATTGACCGCCAGTTGAAACCTGAAGCACGTGGTGATGTACTCAATCAACTGCGTACAGCAGGCATACATCCAACCTCTATGATTGATATTTCAGATGGATTGGCAAGTGAATTAAAAACATATTTGCGAAAAAAAGTCACTGCGGTTGTAGAATTTATGAAAAGAATATTCCTATCGATTATCAAACTGCAGCAACCTGCGAAGAGTTCAATATGAACCTTACAACAGCTGCTTTAAATGGTGGAGAAGACTATGAACTTCTTTTTACAGTACCTATCGGCGATCATGAGAAGATTGATAAGATGGAGAATATCAGACAGATAGGGTTATATAACAAAGGAAAAGCTTGGGTGCATTCCTTATTGCTCGTGATGGTAACGAGTTTGAGTTGAAGGCACAAGGTTGGCCTAAAAAAACGAGAAATAGCCAACTTGTTAAAGGATGTAAACAGAAACATTTTTTTTATGAAAAACTTGGAGGAATAAAAATAAAAGTACTACCTTTGCATCGCAATTGAGAAAAGCAACACAAACGTTACAAAAAAATTAGATTGCAAATAATGATGGTGCCATAGCTCAGTTGGTAGAGCAAAGGACTGAAAATCCTTGTGTCCCCGGTTCGATTCCTGGTGGTACCACTCCTCCTTTCATCAGGGCGGTTCTCGCAAGAGGCCGCTCTTTTTTTATTACTCATTATAACCTCCTTATAAGGGGTCAGTCCTAAAACCCAGTTGCAAAGCTTATACTCTAAGCACATAATTTCATAAGTGTTTATTACCTTTTGCATCATGAAGAATCACCAAAACGGCTCAGTAGAAATTGTCTTTATAACTTGACGTAGCCCGCTACGTCTGCGCCAAAAAACAAACAAGATGCTCGATAATAAAACACAATATGTTTAGGCTCTAATGAACTATTTGGGTTAAAAGAAAAAAAGCGATGACCTTCACAGGTGATCGCTTTCTTTACTCAATAGGTATTAGTCTTTTAAAGGTAAAAGATTGTTTTTCAGGATAACAATCACAAAGATATATTATTTTTCGCGTCACATGCAAACTTTTAGTAGATTATTTTTCATTATAATGATGTGTCGGACACATCATTATGCAAAAATCTATTTTTAACGAAATAAGTCTCAAACCTCTTGTTTCATAAGGTTTTTTTGTTATTTAAAAAGTTCAGAAATTTAAGTTATTCCACTTTGTATATTAATAGCCTTTTTGTAATGCTATATGAATAGTTGTGCGTCTATACTTTTATCATAACACCACCGATCCTTTTGTATAATAATTTATCCATTAAAATGCTTTTTGTTATCCATAGTGTCTTCTTTATTCATAGATTATAATTAACTTTGCAAAGAATTTATGTATAAGTTAAATATTAAGTAAAAAGCAAAACCTTCCATTACTACATTTATAAATGATTATGAAGAAAAGAACAATCGTGTTGTTTGGAATGCTCCTTATGGTTTTGACTGCTGTCGCTGGCGGCAAAATCAAGGTAGCATGTGTAGGAAATAGTGTGACATGGGGAATGACAATTATCGATAGAGAAAAGAATTGTTATCCAGCACAACTACAGAAGATGTTAGGAGATAAATATGAAGTCAGAAACTTCGGACACTCTGGAACTACACTACTACAACATGGACATCGTCCCTATGTCGACCAACAAGAGTACCAAGACGCTTTGAACTTCAAGGCAGACCTTGTCATTATCCATCTTGGACTCAATGATACCGACCCACGAAACTGGCCTGAGTACAGTGAAGAATTTAATGCTGATTACATCCGTCTGATTGATAGTTTCCGTCAGGCGAATCCTAAAGCAAAGATTTGGATTTGTCTTATGACCCCTATCTTTGAGCGTCATCCACGTTTTGAGAGTGGTACACGCGACTGGCATGCGCAGATTCAGAAACATATACGACAAGTGGCGACTGCGACACGAGTTCCGCTCATAGACTTAAATACACCTCTATATAGTCGTCCCGACCTTCTTGCCGATGCTATTCACCCGAAATGCTGAGGGCGCAAAAGATTATTGCAGAGACGGTCTATGGAGCCTTGACAGGCAACTATGGTGGACTTGCCCTGTCTCCATTGTATACCGATGGTATGGTTATTCAGCGCAACAAACCTATTGTTTTCCGTGGAAAAAGCAAATGCAGGTGAAACTGTTAAGGTCAAACTTCAATGGGCATATGCTTTCAGCTATAACAAATGATGCCGGAAAATGGAAGATTACCTTCCCTGCTGAGAAAGCTGGCGGACCTTATAAAGCCCAAATAAGTACGAAGAAAGAAAAAGCTACTATTAAAGACATATACGTTGGTGAAGTGTGGCTTTGCTCAGGGACAATCAAACATGGAGTTACCTGTAAATGCTGTACAGAGCAGGACACAAGACTTGAAATGAGGGCTGACAGTCAGACACACTTACATCTTTTTTTAATATGTCAGCTATCTACCCAACGACTGCCGTAGCATGGTCAGCTAATGCTTGCGACTCTGTAAATCGTCATCAGTACCTCCATATTGGACCATGGCGTAACTGCTCTCGAGAATCTTTGGGTGGCTTCTCAGCTGTAGCTTATCACTTTGGAAAAGAAGTTAGCAGACAGTTTGCAGGTCCCAGTAGGTATCATCTGTAATGCTGTTGGTGGTACCACTACAGAGTCATGGATTGACCGCCATACGTTAGAACAACGTATGCCAGCTATTCTTCGTGATTGGTATCATGGAGATTTCGGTATGAAATGGGCACGTGAGCGAGCATTGCAAAAACATCAGCGTAAGTAAGAACCCACTGCAACGTCATCCTATGCACCAGCCTATATGTTCGAGACTGGTATGCTTCCACTAAAAGGGATATAGTATCAAGGGAATTGTTTGGTACCAAGGTGAGTCCAATGCACATAACATGGAACTACACGAACGTCTCTTCCCGATGTTACAGAAGAGTTGGCGTAACTTCTTCCATGACCCAGAGCTACCATTTTATTTCGTACAGCTCTCCAGCCTGAATCGTCCTTCATGGCCACGTTTCCGTGATTCTCAGCATCGTATGGCATCAAGACAACGTAACACCTGGATGGCTGTTACAACAGATGTGGGTGATTCCTTAGATGTACATTACACGAACAAAAAAAGCCTGTCGGTGAGCGACTTGGCTTACAGGCTTTACACCATAGTTATGACTACAACATAGAATCTGATGGTCCTATCTGTCATTCTGTATCAGCAAAAGACAATGGAATTGAATTGCAGTTTATTCACGCAAAGTCACTATCAGCTAAGGGCAGCCGCCTTATTGGCTTTGAGGTAGCAGGTGCAGATGGCATCTATTATCCAGCAGAAGCACAAATAACATCATCTAACACAATTCTTGTTAAGTCGTCTTCTGTAACACGCCCACTCTATGTTCGTTATGGATGGCAACCTTTTACACGTGCCAACCTTGTGAATGAGGTAGGATTACCATGTAGTACATTCCAATGGGCAGTAAAGAAATAAAGGTGTTTTATAACCATCGTTCTTTGTTTAGAAAAAAATGATACAATTAAGTCAGACTGTCCGCAGTCTGACTTTTTATTAAAACCATTCCAGACAGAATCCTATTTACTATATTACACAAATAGATTTTTCTCCCTTTATAATCCTTGATGTATCCCTATATATTTGGTAGATTAACCATATCATGCATCTACAATAGGACACTCTCAATAACTTTATAGCAAAAGAATTTAAGAACTTCATCATATTTATGTGGTGATTAGCAACTTTCTTTTTAACTTTGTACGCTATCTAAAAACCCCTATCAATGATTGATACAACAATGAACAACTATACCTTATATAATTCAAAAGCACTCTTCTACCCTATTGGTTACAACTTCAATAGCTGCTCTCGGCATTTCCTTTCCCAGCCAAAGCACAACAAGTAAATACACAACCCAATATTATCTTGTTCATGGTAGACGACATGGGATGGCAGGACACATCCCTTCCCTTTGCCGATTCGATTACTGCCAATAATCGGAAATACGATACACCTAACATGGAAAGACTTGCTTCCGAAGGGATGATGTTTACAGATGCTTATGCAACTCCTATCAGTTCGCCCTCCAGATGTAGTCTGATGACAGGGTATGAATATGGCTCGCCATCGGGTAACGAATTGGACTTTACATCGCGATAAGATGACAGATGGGAAACGAGATGGCGTAACATTACCTGATTGGAATTATAATGGTATTGCGCAAAGCGGTAATGTCGCACATACTACAAAGGCTATATCCTTTGTACAACTCCTAAAAAATGTAGGCTATCATACCATACATTGCGGAAAAGCACACTGGGGAGCTATTGACACTCCGGGTGAGAATCCGTGCCATTTTGGCTTTGACGTAAACATTACAGGTACGGCAGCTGGTGGATTAGCTACCTATTTAAGCGAGCGTAATTATGGTTTTACGAAAGAGGGCAAACCCACATCTCCATTCGCTATCCCAGGCTTGGAACGTTATTGGGGTACTGGTATCTTTGCCACAGAAGCCCTTACACAAGAGGCAATAGCATCATTAGAGAAGGCTAAGAAATACGACCAACCTTTCTATCTCTATATGTCTCATTACGCTGTGCACGTACCAATCGATCGAGATATGCGTTTTTACCCTACGTATCGTGCACGTGGTCTTTCGGAAAAGGAAGCTGCTTACGCTTCATTGATTGCAGGAATGGATAAAAGTTTGGGAGATCTCATGGATTGGGTCGCAAAGGCAGGACTTAAGCGAGAGACCATCATCATCTTTATGAGCGATAATGGAGGACTCGCCTCATCATCCTATTGGCGGGATGGAGAACTTTACACGCAGAATGCACCACTCAAGAGTGGTAAAGGTTCTCTGTATGAAGGAGGTATAAGAGTTCCCTTTATTGTAAAATGGAATAATATTGTAAAACCAAATACTCGCTCTCATGCACCTATCATCATAGAGGACCTCTACCCTACCTTACTCTCCATGGCTGGAATTAAGAACTATCATGTACCACAAAAAATAGACGGACAAGACATTACACCTATTCTTCGTGGTAAACAACAAGGTGATAAGAAGCGACAACTGATATGGAACTATCCTAACATTTGGGATGGAGAGGGATTGGGAATCAGTCTTAATTGTGCCATTCGTGAAGGGCAATGGAAATTGATTTATTCGTATCTCACTGGTCAAAAAGAACTATACAATCTATCCAGCGACCTGTCTGAGAAGAATAATCTTGCTTCTTCTCACCCTCAACTCGTTGCTCGCCTTTACAGACATCTCACATCTAAATTACACAAAATGAATGCACAGAAACCAATCGTAGAGGGTGAAAAAAGAAAATAAGAGTGGTTAGTTTAAGTAGACATAAGTTATTCATTGATTTTATTTCAACTGCATCATTCTACTCTTATAGGATAAAAGAGAGAATAGTATCTCCTTGAGTGGTATCTTATCAACTTTACGAAATAAGCTACTGACCCAACAGACTAAGTAAGTTCTTTGTAGTACAACTTGTTTATAACAATAAGTTGAATCTACTTTGGTGACATTTTGCGAGATGTTTAGCAGGCGGCACCATTGGTGTTTACCAACAACACAATATGTGCGGAGCATCAACACGCTATGTGCGGAATGACAACACATCGGCTGAAGATTGTCAAGGAGTCTCGTTTTGGTTATTATAAAGAAGACTGTAAAATGCTTTATAAAGAACTAATATAGGACAACTCTACCAAACAGCACTATAAAAAAACGTCTTATTGATATAACACTTTATCATAGTCAATAGTCTTCAAAACAAGACGACGACGATTGCTGTTGAAACTTGGAGAGATGACATTCCTCTCTTTGCAGTAGTCTTTTGTCTTTATTCCAGCCAGATAAAGCAACAGATGTGGTAGATCATCTGTCATAAACTTATTACTTCTTGCCATCAATGTTTCCGTAAAAAAATCTTGCGATGTCTCTGCTTATATATAGGCGAACACCATATCCAAAAAGGTATTTCAAAACTCTTCGTGATACTTCCTGAGATTGATTTGTTCGACTTCAGTTAACCTACCAGCCATATTTACATCTTTACCATAGCAATCCTCTCCATGGTCAGACAAGTGAACAATAATGGCATCCTTGTTACGGAACTGTTCTACTATCTTGTTCAATACAAAAATCATTATAAAGCGTTGCATTATCGTAGTCTGCAATAGTTTGTTTCTCTTTATCTGTCAAGTCCATACGCTTATAATCCTTTATTCCAAACTTCTTCATATTACTTTTACAACGCAATGAGTATTGAAAATGCTGTCCTAAAAGATGAAAGATTATCAGTTGTGGCTTCTTATAGCTAATGATATCTTTATAATCATTTAATAGATTCTCATCATAGTTATGAATCGTGACATTTCTATAATCAAACATTTGCTTGTTTAACTGTGGATGATTTAAGAAGAAACCACCTACAAGATTATTCGTCCAATCAGGTGTATAGTTAATACCATATGGAAATTGATTAGACAAGAAACTGACATGATACCCCGCTTTCTTAAACACTGCTGGAAAGAGTACATACTACTCCAATCACCTTTCTCGTCAACGGATTGCAATGAGAAAAATTTTGCTTTGAACACTTTACTCGTTAGATTCCATGGTGAAACAACATTAGTAAACACTGCTAACGAATCTTTACCATTCATCATGGCAAGTTGATAAGGCGTTGTTGGCAAGGGATAGCCATACAGTTGAGAATGGTGTCGGTTGGCACTTTCACCTATAACAAGTACAATTGTAGGAGATGTGAAAGAACATGAATCTACTTTTATTTGCTGATTAGCCATAATGACTCCATCAACCTGCTTTGCTATCAAGTGGTTTGAATAAAGTCCATAAACAATACGTTCGACTGGATGATAAAGATGTGCAAACCCATTAGTAACCGCAACCTCAAGTTCTAAGAGATTCTTAACTCTATAAAGCTGAACCTTATCATAAACACTTAAAGCTATTCCTACAAAGATTGTAAACATTAAAGCAAAGGCAACAAAAGGTTGCTTGAGATAAGAGGTTGGAAATGTCATCTTCTTTACCGCCATAACAATATGACAGAGTGCAAGAAAAAGAATAATATCAGCTGCAGAAAAGAAAAGTTTTAGATTAAGATATTGCAAAAAAAACTCTGTAGCTTCTCTGCCTGTAGTCTCTTGCGCTAAAAGAAGCATTGTCGGTGTAATTGGAGTATCAAAGAGTGTCTTACAACAAGTATCTATTATGGCTACCACATAAACAACACTACTCAACATAATCACCAACCCTTGACGTATTGTTTGTTGACAAAAGACTCAGTAAAAAAACAAATAACATATAGATCCGCAATCAATTCTATATAACCAAAAAAACATTACGATGACTCACATTCGTAAAGGCACCAACCAACAGCATAAACATAAAGAAAAGAGAATTCTCTTCTATTGGCTTTACCATCTTAGTTACAAAAGGTACTTTTCATTTTTCGTATTATTGATTTGCTTCATACTGTTTTCATCCAATCATGATCTTTAACATGCTATAATAATCAGGATTAGTTACAAAGGTACAAAATAGCATCCGTATTTTCAAATAATTGTTATTTACATAAGCGTTATAAATATATACATTATACCATAATTCTATATTGATTGTCTATTTATGTAACTTAACATAGCTCGCTATACCTTTAACCCAAAGATAGACAAGCTGCTCAATTATAAAACAAAAGCAGTTTAGGCTTTAACAGGCAGTTTAGCTTAAAAGAATAATTATAACTACTAAGCCTAATCATAAGAACGGTGAGCACATACCAACATGTAGCTCACCGCTCAAAATAGCTATTTATTCTTCAATTGATTGGTTTCAACATAATAAGAAGAAACATCAAAAGAAAATAACGATAGAAGTTGACAAAAGGCTTAAGAATTATTTTCTTTTCTGTTTACCAAGAAGTTCTTGTATATTTTCTTTACCTGAGGTGCAAGGAAAATAATACCAATAAGGTTAGGAATTACCATCAGACCATTGAAGGTATCTGCCAATTCCCATACCATATCTGCTGCAAAAAGACAGCCAAGAAAGACAAAGAGAACAACAAGTGCACGATAAGAAAGAATACCTTCTTACCAAACATAAACTTGATATTCATCTCAGCAAACATATACCACCCAATAATTGTTGTGAAAGCAAAGAAGATTAGACTGATGGCAAGGAAGATAATTCCACCATTTCCAAAAAGCTATCTCGAAAACCTTCTTGCGTAATAGCAACCGATTTTAAGCTTAGATTTTTGGAAAGAACCTGTCAGCATAATGACAAAAAGCTGTTGATGTACAGATAAGAACGGTATCAACAAAAAAACACCTGCCATAGCTACAAATCCCTGCTCAGAAGGGTCTTTAACATCAGCCAAAGCGTGAGCATGAGGTGTTGAACCCATACCAGCCTCATTCGAAAACAGACCACGAGCAACACCATAGCGAATGGCATATTTCATCACCGTACCAGCGGCTCCACCTGCTGCTGACTTCATAGAGAAAGCATCCTGGAAGATTGTACGGATAACATGAGGCAACTGATCAGCAAACATATAAATGATAACAAGCGAACCCAAGATATACACAACCGCCATGAAAGGGACTAAAAGTTCGGCTATAGCGGTGATTCGGCGTTGTCCTCCAATAATTACTACACCCACAACAGCTGCTAAAACAATACCTATAATATAAGAAGGTATATGGAAAGCATTATTCAAAGCTATTGAGATAGAGTTTGCTTGTACCATATTTCCAACGAATCCCAACGCAAGAACAATAGCAATAGAAAAACAAACAGCAAGCCACTTACTACCAAGTCCATAATAAAGATAATAGGCTGAGCCTCCGACCGTCTCGCCATGATACTCTTTCTTATACTTCTGGGCAAGTACTGCCTCAGAGAAAATGGTGCTCATTCCTAACAATGCAGATACCCACATCCAGAAAATAGCTCCCATACCACCACTTGCAATAGCTGTTGCCACACCACCAATATTACCAGTACCAACTTGAGCGGCTACAGCTGTGGCTAATGCTTGGAATGAATTAACTTTTGTTTCACCAGGCTTTCGCTTCTTGAATATTGGACCAAAAGCATACTTAAACGCCAAATTTAGATGGCGAATCTGTGGGAAACCAAGGTAGACAGTATAGAAAATGCCTACTCCTAACAATGCGTACATGAGAAAACTATTCCACAAAAACTCATTGAACGCTTTTACATAGTCTAATACATTCATCGGCTACACAGTTTAGATATTAGTAATAGATTAGTGGATAATACCACATTAGATTGTTTAGTAACAGATTAAATAATCAATCTTACGCCGCAAATATAGTATTTTTATCTTTTACAAAGCAACTATAAAAAGCAACTTTTTGAGTTAATCACAGAATTACTTTTGTATTAACATTTTTCATCATGCAGAGCTCAATCTGATGCTGTTTTATGATCTAATTAACGGTGTAATTATCATTCATAAATCTCATTTATATCTCTCATCTGCCTATATTGAAAAATCTCATCATGAAATACTTCAACTATACATACCGCATTGAAAATACTTTACATAAATCTAAATAAACCTATCAAAATAAAGACAAAAAACAGCGTAAATGTCATCTTTCTAACCAACAGGGAATCAGGCACTTAAGTTAAGGCATTTCAAAAAGATGCTTAATAGGCTCTAAAGGGCGTTAGTAAAACCTCAAAAGGGCGTCTTTTGAAAGCCTATTGGGCGTTAACTGAATGCTAAAAAGAGCATATTTTAATAACGAGATAACTCAAAAATATTTTTACAAATATAAAATAAACAGAAAATAAACTACTCTAATTAAGATTGTATCGCATGATATGTTAGTTTAACCCAAATCGGTCATTAGAGCCTAAACATATTGTGGTCTAATGACCGATTTGGGGTTAACTCCTATCCTTCTGCAAATCATCATGTATCAAACTTAAAGATTTCATCAAATTGCAATGTATAAATAAAAAAAGGCACAAGAAAAGTTATAAATAATTTGGAATTATCAGAAATTCTTGTTACCTTTGCACTCGCTTTATAAAAAGCATAGGGAGATTCGCTAGCTCAGCTGGTAGAGCACAACACTTTTTAATCGTTGGGGTCATGGGTTCGAGCCCCCATGCGAATCACTTTGGTAAAATGAAAGAGAATAACTTATACGGTTATTCTCTTTTTGCTTGATAATCAGCTAATTATGCGATATTTTAGAGTTCATCCTGCCTCAAAAAGATTATTTTTTTATGGTGAATTTATGCGTTTTTAGTTACCGATATTTACTTATCTTTTGTACCCATAGTGATACCACTTGTGATACCACTTTTTGATATTTTTTTCTTGTGATACCAAAATTTAAAATGATGATATTATCATATCCAACATCAAGATTTGTTTTCGATAGAAAGAATTGTTCCTCAGATAAAAAGAAAGGGACTTGTACAACTGGAGATAAAATACGATCGGAAAGCGTAAGTGGATTAGTAGGTGCTAAAGGTAATGAAATACTTGGTATTTTTAGCTAATTATGATTGTAGTGACAAAGGGATCGGCTACAACCATCTAATTCAGATGGAACTGTAGATAGTTGGTTAGATAATAAATATAACTTAATGAATACATTACAACATGAGTATTTTCCATAAACTTGACGATCGAAAGAAACGCTTATAAAAAAATCATCTTTTACATGCATCAGTTGATGAGAGAGCCAGTCGTACCAGGACCTTTGCCCATACATCTGACAAATTGAGCTTTAGCGTAGCTATAGAGTTCTCAGAGTTGGTAATGAATGCTTATTATCAACCTAACAATAATACAAAGGCTGATGTAATGAACCTAATAGATAAATTTAATCAGAATAATACTGGAAATATCTTTTTGAAGTTTAATCCAGCTGCCAGGACTATGGAGATAAATATTAATAATTTTAAAAAGACCATTAAATATGTACCAAGTATAGATAAGTTTAACTTTATTATATCAAAAGACAAAAATGAAAAAGAAAATTATAATTATTTGTTTGTTATCTCATCTTAGCTTTTCTTCATTGGCAAAAACAGCTTATGATAGCTTTATGCTTAATTCATACTACAGTCATGGAGATGAACTAATCGCTAAGATAGAAAAATACAATATGGAACGACATACCTATCCTCTATCCTTAGACTCGATAGGAATAAAGGAATATGATTTGGGTGGAGGTCTCATATATAAGAATCTTTCTTTTAGATACTCTTGTGTAGGAATCGGCGATTTCCGTTTATCTTTCTATTATGGTTCATCATTCTATACCTATTCTCCATTATTAAAAATGGAGTAAAGACTTAGACTTAGATACCTTAAATATTATTAGAACGAGGTCTTTTCTTGGAGATAAGTAAAATGGAAAAAGCAAAAGAAAAATGAGACAGGTGTTAAGAATAATACCCCAGAATAAGTTAAAAGCAATTTAAGGAGTTTAGCGTATCTGAAACAGATTCTATCTATTTTGTACAAAACTATTATACAAATAATGATATAGCAGAAGAAGGCTTTGTAAAAAGAGACAAGGGGACTTTTAGCAGAATCGGAAGATGGAAATTCTATGCTAAAGATGGGAGATGCATTATGGTATCGTATGAAAATAAAAATATTGAAAAAGGATATGTTATAGAGGAAGGTTTTCCACGTAATAATGTTGATTATGTTAGTGAGTAATCGATAAAAAGATAGAGTTATGGAGTGATGTTACTGTAGCTCTCTAAACACTTGACGAGCAATAAACAGGGACGTCAGAGCGTTATTGTTGATAGGATAGGTTACGATAAGGAGGGTCATACGGTCTATACGAAGCTCGGTAACGGCACGGAGACCACCTATACATATGATAAGCAGCGTGAACGTCTGCAGGTGATGAACCTTACAGCGGACGGTCAGGCTGTGATGGAAAACAGATATCGTTATGATGCTGTGGATAATATCCTCGGTATTACGAATGCTACCGACCCAACGTCGCTTACAAAACTCAATAGGGCGAAGTTAGGAGGAAGGAGTTCGCATACGTATGAGTATGACGAACTAAACCGCCTTATCCACGCAAGCGGTAAGGCTAAGCGTGCATCGTATGATATGGTGATGTCGTTCGGACGGATGAGTGAACCGCTGACAAAGGTGCAGAAGGTGGATTCAACAACAACTGCGAAGTCTTATAACTTTGCTTATAAGTACGAGGACAGTAACCATCCGACGGCTCCAACACAGATAGGTCATGACCATTACACATACGATTCCAACGGTAATCCAACACTGGTAACGAACGATTCAACCAACACTACCCGCGAGATGTACTGGGATGAAGACAACCGTCTGATGGTACTCTCTGACAATGGCAAAACGAGTCGATATACGTATAATGCTGCCGGTGAACGCATCATGAAGAGTTACGGTACGATGGAAGGTGTGTATATCAATGGTGCACCGCAGGGTATTACATTCCATGAGACGGACAACTTCACGCTTTATCCTGCAAGTATTCTCTCTGTTAACAAGAATAGATTCACGAAGCATTACTTCATTGGTGACAAACGAATCGCTTCAAGGATAGGAACGGGTCTGTTCAATAATGTCTATGGACGCAACGGTTCATACGTAACAGCTGGTCAGCAGGACTATGCTGAGCGTATGAATCAGATTCAGACACAGAAGGAAGCATACTATAAGAAGGTGGGTGTAGCCCCTGGTGTACCGACAGAGAAGGGTGCGTATGGTGATCCGGAGAACACAGGTGTAGGTTATAATGCCGTCCTCACCGAACTCGGCAACCACGATGTGCCACAGGGTTGGGTACAGACTCCGAAGCCGAACACCACACCAAATACCAACCCCGGTCCGCCTGTAAGCTGGAACGACCCGAGCAACCCTGATGACCCACAGGCTGGTTATGGATATATTCCTAACGACACCACAAAAGAGGAAACCTTCTTCTATCACAGTGACCACCTCGGCTCAACGTCTTACATCACAGATGATAAAGCCAACATCACGCAATATGATGCTTACCTGCCGTATGGCGAACTCTTGGTTGATGAACATAGTAGCAGTGAAGAACTGCCATATAAGTTCAATGGCAAACAGTTCGATGAAGAAACAGGTTTGTACTATTATGGTGCAAGGTACTTGAATCCAGTTACGAGCCTGTGGTATGGGGTGGATCCGTTGGTGGAGAAGTATGCAAGTATGGGTGGATATGTGTATACGCTGGATAATCCGGTGAAGTTAGTGGATACTGATGGACGTATCGTAAATTATCCGAAGAATCAACGTACAAAAAGGACAAAAGTATATTATAAAAAAGATGTTGTCTCATCTCCACATGGTTCATCCACAGCTCAAGCAATTATGGCCTTTGCGACATCTAGTATTATTGTTTTAGGTGCTGATGATGCTACAGGTATTGGAACTGTGGATGATATAGCAATACCAATAGTAGGCTTAGTCGGCTTCGGAGCATACGTCTATAATGAGTTTGTAAGTGCAAATAGCAGTCCCAAAGAGTCTATCTTCTTAGCTGCAGAGCATACAAAAGGTGCTAGAAAATCAACTAGTGATAAGCACACTGCTCATCGAGCCGGATCTTCATATGGACAGAATCGAAATAGTAACCGGGGAGACAAAAATAAAAAATATCAAAAGAAAGCAAATCCAAATAAACGTAAAAATGGGAAGTAATGGTTTCTTACTGCAAGAGGAGACGAAGCGAATAGATGAAAGATTGTCACTTCTTAAAGCCGAATCACAATGGGATAATCTTAAACTATTCTTAGTAAAAATGTCAAAAAAATATTATAATGAATCATTCTTCTTAACGGAACTATCCAATGTTTGTACTAAGTTGGAACAATTGGAAGAAGCATATGAATATTCACGAAAAGCGTTTGAGTTGAATTCCGCAGACTACTTGGTTAAGTATAATTATATATTTGCATTGCTGAACTTGGATAGGCTAGATGAAGCTTTTGTCATTATTAAACAAATTAAACGTGTTAGTACAATACATATAGCCTATAGTAAATCTGGAGAAGGTTTAAAGTGGGCTAAATCTATAAAGAATGACACGAAATATCTTGAAGGAGTATATTATCTAAAAAAGGTTTATTGGCTAAAGCCCAAAAAAATGTTTTACTCTACATTTAAGGAATAGAAGAAGAGGAATATATAGTGATTTTACTAAAAGGCAAGTTATGAAGAAAATTAATGAGTGCCTACACCATCCAAAGCCATGGGGGTGAAACAATGCTGGAGACCAAGGTAACCGATGCCCTAGGCCACACGGCAGAGAGCTATACCGATGCTAAAGGCAGGAACAGAGAGACCGTTCAGCATGCAGGGGGTGAGAACATCACCGTCAGCTATGCCTACGACCCCGTTAATTTGGTAACGACAGTTACCCATCCCAATGGCCATACTACTACTTACGAGTATGACGAGCTGGGCAGAAAGCTAAAGGTGAACCATCCTGATGCTGGTGAAACGAATATGACTTATGATGCGGCGGGTAACCTCCTGACGAAGCTCACGGCAGAGCTTAGGAAGTCGATATCTGACAAGGGTTACATCTCTTACACCTACGACTTCGAGCGACTCCATGAGGTACTTTATCCAGAAAACCTCTTTAATCGTGTTACTTATACCTATGGTAAAGCTGGCGATAAGTATAATCGTGCCGGTCGTCTTGCCCTCGTTGAGGATGCTTCGGGCGGTGAAGCCTACTACTACGGTCGACAGGGTGAGGTGACGAAGACTGTCCGTACGGTCATGGCGAGTGTGGCAGATATCAGGACTTATGTCTATGGTGCTACGTATGATAGTTGGAACCGTGTGCAGACGATGACTTATCCTGACGGTGAAGTGGTGACTTATCACTACAATGCTGCAGGACAGGTGGAGAGCATGACGAGCAATAAACAGGGACGTCAGAGCGTTATTGTTGACAGGATAGGTTACGACAAGGAGGGTCATACGGTCTATACGAAGCTCGGTAACGGCACGGAGACTACCTATACCTACGACAAGCAGCGTGAACGTCTGCAGGTGATGAACCTTACAGCGGACGGTCAGACTGTGATGGAGAACAGGTATCGTTATGATGCTGTGGATAATATCCTCGGTATTACGAATGCTGCCAACCCAACGTCGCTTACAAAACTCAACAAGGCGAAGCTGGGAGGAAGGAGTTCGCATACGTATGAGTATGATGAGCTGAACCGTCTTATTCATGCAAACGGTAAGGCAAAGCGTGCATCGTATGACATGGTGATGTCGTTCGGACGGATGAGTGAACCGCTGACTAAGGTACAGAAAGTGGACTCAACAACAACTGCGAAGTCTTATAACTTTGCTTATAAATATGAGGACAGTAACCACCCGACGGCTCCAACGCAGATTGGTCATGACCATTACACGTATGATGCCAACGGTAATCCTACACTGGTAACAAACGACTCTACGAACACTACTCGAGAGATGTACTGGGATGAAAACAATCGTCTGATGGTACTCTCTCTGATAATGGCAAGACAAGCCGTTATACTTACAACGCTGCTGGTGAACGTATTATGAAGAGCTATGGAACAATGGAGGGTGTTTATATCAATGGTGCACCACAGGGTATCACTTTCCATGAGACGGACAACTTCACGCTTTATCCGGCAAGTATCCTCTCTGTAAACAAGAATCGCTTTACGAAACATTACTTCCTTGGTGACAAACGAGTTGCTTCAAGAATAGGAACAGGTCTGTTTAACAACGTTTACGGACGCAACGGCTCATACGTAACGGCTGGTCAGCAGGATTATGCTGAACGCATGAATCAGATTCAGACACAGAAGGAAGCATATTATAAGAAGGTGGGTGTAGCCCCTGGTGTACCTACAGAGAAGGGTGCGTATGGTGATCCAGAGAACACGGGTGTTGGTTATAATGCTGTCCTCACAGAACTTGGCAACCATGATGTGCCACAGGGCTGGATTCAGACTCCACGCCCCAACACCACACCGAATACCAACCCCGGTCCACCTGTAAGCTGGAACGACCCAAGCAACCCTGATGACCCACAGGCTGGTTATGGCTACATTCCTAACGACACAACGAAAGAGGAAACTTTCTTCTATCACAGTGACCACTTAGGTTCAACGTCTTACATCACAGACGATCATGCCAACATCACCCAGTATGATGCTTACCTACCATACGGTGAACTGTTGGTTGACGAGCACTCATCGAGTGAAGACTTACCTTATAAGTTCAACGGCAAACAATTTGATGACGAAACAGGTCTATACTATTACGGTCAGCAGGACTATGCTGAACGTATGAATCAGATACAGACACAGAAAGAGGCATACTATAAGAAGGTGGGGGTAGCTCCTGGTGTACCAACAATGAAGGGTGCGTATGGTGATCCGGAGAATACAAAGCGAGGATATAACTCTATCATTGACACACTCGGTAACCACGATGTGCCACAGGGTTGGATTCAGACACCACGTCCTAACATGACACCAGACACCAACCCTGGTGCTCCTGTCTCATGGAATGCCCCGAGCAACCCTGATGATCCACAGGCTGGATATGGCTACGTTCCTAATGATACTACACGTGAAGAGACCTTCTTCTATCATAGTGACCACCTCGGCAGTACGTCTTACTTCACAAACGACCACGCCAACGTAACAGATAATGATGAGTTTATTAAGTAAAATTGATTGATAAAAAGATGAGAAGAATTATTATATCTTTTTTTGTTATTTTGCTAATAGATTTCTTTATGATAATCTTATTCATCGCTTTACACACATGACCGATGAACCCTTATCTATGGTAGCAAATCTTCAGTTTGGAATATTGAAATACATCTGTGGATTCCCTTTAGTTATCATCAATACAGAGTATCCTTTCTTTCTATCAGAATCCACTTTCCAAAAGCAAATAATTCCCATGGTGATAATGAATATAGTTCTGCAAGTACTATTGCTTGAAATATATTTTAGGATTAAAAAATAAAAGTATCAAAATTTACCACCCATTAAGCCTTATCTGCGTTTCCTGCATATTAAATAAAGATAGGTTCAAGCCCTAAAGCTTTTATTGGATATGCAGAGCTTGCGGTTTCGCTTGTTTGATAAACTTGAATACCCCTCAGTGAGGCATTCAAATTTATGCTTATTGACATGCTCCTTTACTACCCATTTGTTATTTGATTTAGCAAAGACGGTACTCTAACTTAGGATGCCGTAGTAATGCAACTATCTATCAGACGTTCATCCTTATATAGAGTGCCTCATACAAGTTAGTAAAGCCTAAAGCCAGCTGAAAGGAGTTGTTAAAGTCTGCCAATATTGCAGCTTATTCAAATTAAATAGGTAATTTTGTCAGTCGAATGAATACAAGAGAATTACAACAAACCAAGCAGAGATATAACATCGTAGGTAACAGCGATGGGCTGAATCACGCCTTAGACGTAGCACTTCAAGTTGCGCCTACGGATTTGTCAGTATTAATTATCGGTGAGAGTGGTGTCGGTAAGGAGATTATTCCACGTGTAATCCACGATAACTCACCACGTAGAAGGGAGAAATACTTCGCAATTAACTGTGGTTCTATCCTGAAGGTACTATCGATAGCGAACTCTTTGGTCACGAGAAAGGCTCTTTTACTGGTGCTATCGGTGAGAGCGAGGGATATTTCGGTATAGCTAATAAGGGTACGATCTTCCTCGATGAGGTGGGCGAATTGCCTATCGCAACACAAGCACGACTGTTGCGTGTGCTGGAGACGGGAGAATATATACGTGTGGGCGGTCAGGAGATTCGTAAGACAGACGTGCGCATTGTTGCCGCAACGAATGTCAACATGCGTAAGGCTATCAGCGAAGGTAAGTTCAGAGAGGACTTGTTTTACCGCTTAAATACAATTCCTATTCAGATGCCACCACTTAGAGAACGTGGGGAAGATATTATCTTGCTCTTTCGTCTGTTCGCTATGCAAATGGCGGAGAAGTATCGTCTTCCGAAGATTACTCTGAATGAGGAGGCACGCCAAATAATGCTGCAATACAAGTGGCCGGGTAATGTTCGACAGTTGAAGAACATTACGGAACAGATGTCTGTACTGAGCGAGAAGCGGGAGATTGATGCAGAGACCTTGCTCCACTTCATACCCCGCGACCGAGGATAGTACGCAGTTGGCAACTATTCAAACGGCAACGGTTCGCCAAGTTATGAGAGCGAACGAGAGATATTGTATAAGATTCTATACGAGCTAAGGGGCAACGTGAGTGACTTGCGTCGTGACCTTAACAATGTTAGGAAGCAGTTAGAAGAGTAGGCAACTCAATGGTGCAAGTGGGTTCCAACCAGCACCTATAGCAACACCGAATCTACCTACTGCTCCTGACAAACAGCCTATTCAGACCCCATTACAACAAGTTGAAGAGGCGGAGGCGGAGGAAATCTCAGAGCCAGAGACGCTCAATCTTAACGATATTGGAAAGCAATTAGTGGAGAAAGCACTAGAGCGCAATCATGGTAACAGGAAGAAGGCTGCACAAGAGCTCGGTATCAGTGACCGCACACTCTATCGCCGTATCAAACAGTATGGATTGGAGAAAGATTCTATAGAATAAGAACCTCACAGAGCGATTCTAACATAAGATGAATAATAGAAAGAGATTTAAGTCAATGCGCCCAGCCAAATGGGGATTCGCTATTATTTGCATACTTCTATTGGCGGCATGCAGTGTTTCCTATAAGTTTAATGGTGCAAGTATCAATTATGACAAAGTGCACACGATACAGATAGCTGACTTCCCTATCAGATCTGCTTACGTATGGGGACCAATGGGACCAATGTTCAACAATCAACTGAAGGATGTCTTTGCTAACCATACACGTTTGCAACAAGTAAAGCGGAATGGTGATATGAAGATAGAAGGCGAGATAACGCAGTACCAACAACGCAATAAGAGTGTGTCTAGCGAGGGTTACTCGGCTCAGACGGAACTTTCGATAACGGTGAATGTGCGCTTTACGAATAATACAAACCATAAGGAAGATTTCGAACGCCAGTTTACTGCTACGTCTAGTTACCTACTACGCAAAGTCTAAACTCCGTACAAGAGAAGTTGGTTACGGATATGATAAAAGGATTTAACTGACCAGATCTTCAATGCTACAGTAGCTAACTGGTAATCCGAAAGAACGCTATTCACTTATAATCATCGTCTATCACACATCAACCAATGGATATTGCCAACCTCATTAAACATCCGGAGAAACTGAACAAGGAGACCTGATACAACCTTAGGAGTCTGCTTGCGCTATATCCTTACTATCAGCCAGCACGCATCCTTCTGTTGCAGAATCTCTTCTTAATGCATGACCCTACGTTTGATGATGAATTGCGGCGGGCAGCTGTCTATATCTCTGATTGTCGCATACTCTTTAACCTTGTTGAGGTATCCACTATCAACTGGCAACGCAAGAGAAGCAGGCAGAAACTAATCGAAAACTATTTCTGACGACAAGCAACCTACACAACAAGCCGAAGAAGATCGTACTCAGCTCGCTCATTGACTCCTTCACTTGATCAAATCCCAGAAGATATATAGCGAAGAAACGGCAACACCTCATCGAAAGCATGACACCTGCTGATGCTACCGTTGATTACGTAGCTTACTTACTTTGAAAGCCAGAAAGTGAGCAGAAGCAAGATCGAACGCCGCAGCTGAAAGGACAAGAGCTAATTGATGACTTCATCAATAACGGGGGTGGTAAATTACCCTACAAGAGGAAACAGAATACGAACCGAGGATAACAATGATGATGAGCAGCTGAAACAGAGGGATACTGGTTACTTCACCGAGACTTTGGCACGTATATACATCAAACAGAATTAGATATTCCAAGGCACTGGAAATTATTAAGCGATTAAATTTGGTATATCGATCGTTACTTGCAGATCAAATACGTTTCTTAGAAATTGATAATAAATAACAATATTAAATAAGACAAGAAAATGTACACGTTATTCATGTAATCCTTATTGTGATTGCTGCTCTCTGATGATAGGAGTGTCTTGATTCAAGAAGTCAAAGGAGGTGGTTTATCGTCTACTTCTCTTCATCTAATAGACCACATGCGGGAGTTCGCAAAACTACTAGCTCGTAGAGCTACGCGTACATGTCGGCTTACTGCAATGGTCGTTATCAGTACGAGCTGCATATAGTTTGCTCAACAGCAAACGACAGATGAGAGTGTTATAGAGAAGCTGCAATAAAAGCAGGCAATAACGCAACAAATCCCTAACATCACATGGCAACTTTGGCAAGTCCAGCAAAAGCAAAGCTACCCCAGCACCAAGGTGCATGCAACCTACCCACAGGCTCCATGCCACCCAAGCCTAAGTAGGAATTGAGTATTAGTGCGGAAATATTTGGTCAGTTCAAATAAAAAGCCGCTACTTTTGCACACACAAAGAGAAATAGCCAACACGGTGGATGATAGTTCCAGTTGGTTAGAGCGTCAGATTGTAGGTTCTAGATATGTCGTGGGTCTGGAGTCCCACTTCCACCCCAAAACGGAAGACTTTTATAGAGTAAGGTCTCCGTTTCGTTATAGTCTATTGAATACAGGTTGCAAAAGTTGAAGTTAGGAAGAAACCAGGATGACCTTGATAACGGGTCGAAAACGAATAGGAAGCAAATAGGACAATTATTAAACGGAAGCTAGGCCGGTCAATATGAGAATCGAAGAATGGTGATGAGGGGGTTGTTGATAATGCGCAGATAAGACTCATAATAGCGCTTAATCCCATCCGAATAGGCCTATAAGACGTAAGAGCAATGACAATAGTATCTACGGCACACATGCTTCAAGGACTTACTCTTAGGCAATAATCATCAGCTAATGTTTCCACCCTTCCATGTAGTCATGGTGATTTTCCTCTGAAAATACAGGAAATATTCTTGAGAATACGTGAGATCCCACCTGAGAATAAGTGGAGAATTATCTGAAACTACAAGTTCCAAATATAGACACATGGGATCCATATTTTTAATACATACGTAACACAATGACACATACGTGATTCAAAATGTTAATGTATGGGTTAGTATGTTGTCATTATTACGTGTCAACTATTTACCTGTACTGATTTTAGTAAAGATCATAAATAGCGCAAGAAAGCCAAAGTTACGATTCACGGACGGTAGCACGGCCTACAGGCATCAGGGACTTAAATCCTACCCAGGGATTCTGGGCTTTAGAACCTTTGAAAGATCGACTTTGTGTCAATGATGTTTGGCAGATAATCGCGATTAGGATGGAACTTACGCTGTTCACAAGGAACTTCGTGCCAGTCAGGGCGCATACCATAAACGGTTTCTTCACGTCACCTCTGTCGTCTTATAGCTACGTATCGAACAAGTGTATGCCTTCAAAGGCAAACTCTTGTATGACGCTGGGTTTCAATTGCTGCACGATCTCATCTTTGTCATAAATTAGCTAATGCTGGGAGATTCATGCTTAGGCGTTGGATGAGTATCCACTGCATCAGCAGACCAAGCATTGCGGTGAGGCAAGCTGCTCTCGTTACGCGCCTCATAGCGAGCACCTCTGCATAAAGGGATAAATGAAGCCTGTCCAGTCGTACTATTGGGATACCATCGTTCTCTTGACCATATTTTGCGGCCAATAGCCCGTGCGTGTGTGGTTGCTATCACCAATACTATTCGTCGTGTACTATGTGTCCAGGTAATCATCGAAACCATTCCATAGGATAGAGGCTGCTAAGCGGGATCTCTATGCTCAAACGGATGATTAGGGTCATAGAGCGGCGAATCTTGGATGGACTTCCATCAGCGTGTTGATAGGTATCCACTAAGTCTTTGCGCTGGCGACAAGGTTTTCCCAAATCCACCCATTACAATAGGTAAAGAAGGTCCTATCACGCTTCCTGCTGGAGTCTCTCTCTCTAGGATTCGACAGGTATTCGCGGTCGTGAATATTATCTCTCATAGCCCCTCAGTGCAACAGGCTGGAAGAGGTTTGGTGGCACTGTTATATAGTTTGGTACTCCCGCTGTCTATTTCATTTTTGAAGTAATGGTTTCAGCCATTACACTTATGTAAAGACAGAGCTAATCGTGCTTTGAGCGCATAGCAAGCACCCGTGCACCAGGTCAGTGACTGCCACCTGATTTGACATCAGCAATTGGTGCAGCCTTGCCGGCTAGACTCTTCTACAAATGCAATTATAAGTAGCTCTTCCAAAGTGGTGCATGCCCTGCATTGGTTCTCCCAATGCTGTAAGATCAAGGAGGCACCCTCCCATAAACTTGGCTCAATGTTGAATAGGAAGGCTTCTAGGAACCGTAATTCTGGAAACTTAGTCCTTACCCAGTAGCCAGCTACGGCATATCTATATGTTGATAGAACACTAGACGGATACCCCTGTAAGGCATCCCAAACCTGCTGGAAAATGCCCATCTGTCGACACCGCCGTAAAAGCGATCCTTGCTCTGCCCGACAGTACAGGGACGGTATTATCAGTGTAATAAAATCCAATATAATGGTGGTTCTTTGGGGCCACGGGATAGATTTATACCAGTCACGTATTTTCACTGAGGCCCTCTGTAGAAAGATGTCAGGAATACTTCTATCTTTAGGTCACGCTGCAAGAAACTAATATTACAAGAAGTAAGTGAAAGCTAGTGCAAAAATGCCAAGCAGCAATACTATATTTTGGTTCTCATGATTATAATCTTTTAGAATGTTGGTGTTAAGCCCTAGTAGTATAATTACGCGTCAATGGGTAGCAGCTACCAGAAACTAATTCTGGGTTCATACCATTTAGGCTTTAGGAGATGGTAAAGAGGTTATCTATGCTACCATAAATACGCATCCTACTAACCCATACTTGCCTCAAGAAGCCGGTAGGGCGTATATCCGAGTTGACATTGCATCTTCAAAGTAAGAAGCATCCTGTACCTGTAAAGCCTGAGATGAGCTCTGTTCTTCGGTCAGCCGTAGATAGTCGGCATCGAAGCGTTAGGGAAGTATCCCTCCGTCCAATCATCGAGGCACTTGTCTGTCACCACCACCATTATGAAGGTATAGCGTATCTCGGGCACTGGTGTGTTTTCACGTCGGCTGCACCTTCAGCACTGCAATTGAGATCGAAGCCCTTATACCGTTGATATTAATGCCATAGTTGATCTTAGGGAAGTATGAACTTTAGAATCTTTGGTCATTGTTATCCAAATTTTATCGTCATCATTGAGATTACGATACTTCAAGTCACTGCGTACGTAATTGTCTAATAACATGATTGGCCATTCCTGTTGTAACGGAATATCATCGCACATATAGCCATAATACGCCCAAGTGGGTTTCAATGAACTCGCCTGTGGACACGCTCCACCGGGTCGACTATCTTTATTGCGCATAACTGAAGCCTCTGCTATAGAATAGACGTCGCCGAGATATGATTGTTAGTAACTGCCTAAAAGTTCAAACCTGTGTTACGAAGTTACCAGCATCTGCTAGGAGGCCACCTGCCCAAGATACTGTGAATAGGAGCTGTATGATTATCGTGCGCGTATCCTTACGGGAAAACACATCCACGTGAAGTTCAGGCGGTTACTAAAGAGAGCTGCACAATACTCAAAGTTCCACCTGCGCTGTCTTCCCATGTAACATTAGGGGAAATTTCATGCATGATGAGATGATACCTGAGATCGCAACTGGTCGTCGTTGTAATCCGTAACGCAAATCTGTAAATTGCAAGTGTTCTGGGTAAGGATAATAGTTGACGGAAGTCCCATCAGAATTAATGGCCCTTGATTACAAGTAATCCCCAGCTGACAGGCGCAACCCCCGGTTGTTGTCACGAGTGACTGCAAGGAAAGTTTCTTCTGTGATACTCTCCAACCGCAAAGAGAAGGATGTGGGAAATGCACCTGAATCGCTTATTCTTGGAGCGTGAAGTACCACTATAACGCAAGTTAGCCTCGAAGAGATACTTATCAAAGACATACATAATCAAGCGCGTCAATGCAGTGCATAAAGTTTCAACCTCATCACTGCATCTGCACTCGCCCTTTACTCACCAGCACCAACTGGCTGAGGCCATTGCAAGTTCCTTAACGCATAGAGGCAATGCTCACGTGATATCCCTCGGAGATATACGTTTGTAAACTACTAATGCCAGGCTCCTGAAGGTCTGAAGTATAATCGAGATGGGGTTTCCTGTGTGTCTGTCTCAAAATACTTGATATCTGTAATTTCCCTTGGTATATAGCCAGGTGGTTCCCACCACCCAGATCACAATTCGGCATTGATGCCCAGAATGGCATTGACATTTGCGCGGGTGATTGCTGTAGCGCTGAATGAAGAAGCTGCAATACTACGGAATTTCTTAAGCCATCAACTATGCTCACCGTCAATCCAAGATTACCTTTGAACACTCGTCACAATGTTTGTGCCTGTTCCACCTATCTGAGCGGAAACTGAGTTTAAGTGCCTGTTTTTGAAGAGAGTGATAGTCGTATTTGCATATTGATGGCTGTTGTGGTGGTGCTTCTAAAGGCATAATGCACTGGGTTGCCTACCCTTCGCAGGAGAGGCTTGTTTGCACACAGAGGAGAGTTGAAAGAGGTTCGAAGACAGCTTCTCAGACGCGCTATTTATTTGTGCATCATGTTGGTTAAGATATTAAACTTCATGGTAGTTTGTGTTATAAACTGTCAGTCCTTACTTCAAAATAGTTCATCGCTAAAGAGGTAGATAACGCGGTCCTCCGCCCTTATAATTTATACGTGATGGTTATGGGAAGAAGCCCTTTTCACTTTAGCAAAGCACCCAACTAACTGTATTTGATAGCGGTCGGATCATACCATCTTGGCTTTGTAGGGCATTTATAAGGTGCGGCTTATTTCCATCATTCTATATGATCTACCAGTTTCGCAGGAAATATAAGAACCAACATATTTAGGCATACGAGTGTGGCTTGTTGCCAACCAACATAGCCATCAGGCGACGGCTGCGCCCCTTCTGTCCGTGTTTCCGTTGTGTAATGAGGACTAGCGTAAATTATTAGTTGCCTGAATGTGCCATAGATGGCAGGAGGCTGCAGCATCTTTCAAATACCGAGCATATTTCTATCGTTAGGCTTACAGCACTCAAACCAGAATTTAGTCCATCGCACTGAGACTTACCTATGGTGCCGTAATCCACGGCCATCAGTTGACCTTTGGTCGGGCACTCCGCATACTGAGTGCCCTGATACAGTAACACCGTGCATGAGACCTGTCAACATGTTCTGAGGCCGTCACTACCCAGTGCGATCTCACCAACTTATCGACTGATACGGTAGCAACAGAGCCCGTCAAGTTTCCGTTCCATGGTTCACATAGCCAAATCACATCATCTAGCACTTTATTACTCAGCTCGTCGGTGATGGAATGTTCGCTTTGCCCGCTGTCTCGCATGAAGTGTCTTAATCCGAGCCTGCATAACTCACGACCAACCTGACCCGTTCCTGTCGCACCTATCGTAAACTCACGCATATCCACATGCAGTGACAGCTCCACTCAAGTGTCTCGCCTCTTCACGACGTAAAGCCCTAGCAATGGCATCACCATTATTGTCCATCACCATACCATGAATTACATTGCTCTTCTGCTGCACAACCATGACAGCATTTTATCATCCGCTGAGAGAGTCAGGGCTAATTCATTGGGAGCATGCAACATGATGCAGCGAAAGGACTCCGCCATGAATAGTCTTCGCCCTTCCCTTGCAGACTTGAGTAGTCTCTCCTTTGTCTCACAAGATCACAGCTGTTAGATTAGTATATTGCTTTTTATGATTTAGGATCGCGGTAGCATCACGCGTCAAATATAGGTAATTCTAGAGCTGCCAACTAATCGAGACATTTTCTGACAACTTTTTATACGACATGTATATCCTTTTAGGAATAGTCATGCGCTAATATATCTCAGCAAGAGACTATCCAAAATTAGTAGGGACAAATGCCTTCGGCTGCACTACTTTAGCATCATCCTGTCAATGAAGAGGGCTAATGAATGGAGAAAGAGAGCGTCTCGCATGACAAGTAGAGCCTCCCTCGTCACCGGGTAAGGAAACGCCTTCTAACCGCCAAGCAAACGCCTTCTTCCTTTCAGCAAATATATCCTCTGAGTATATAAATAACGGCTATCTACTTCCTTTACGGGAATGAGAGGAGGTTATGGAGATGGCCTCTTTATAGAAGAAAAGGACGCTCAGAATAGTTCTAGCATCCTTCTCTCTATACAATATAGGTGAGTGCCACTGGCATCGTAAACTACTTGCATGAGCTTCGGTCGCTCAATGCATCTGCAGCTCCACTCGTGTTAGCCTCGCCGTAGACGCGAATAATAGGCCTAGTGTTTGACTTATGAGATGAATCCCATGCATCTGAGTCGAGCTTCACGCCATCAATGTCCGCGACATTGCACGTCTTTCTTGTCCGTACAACTCCTTTGCCACGAACAAGGATTGCATCTTACATCGGTCTCCTGGCGACGGCACAATACGATTCTTTGCTATGGACACTACTCTCGCGAAAGTCGATGTAACTCACTCTGCTCTTCATTCCCTTTGCAGCATAAATGAGCTGGCGAACAAGCTATACCAACGAGTGCATCACGTCCATAATGGCTTCCTCTGGGGTAAATGACTCCACCATTACCTTTCACCACCGATAACGGCTCCCACCTCATCTTTTGTGGTTACGCGGACTCACCGACCGCTGATGCAGACACTGCAGCCATGCGTCTCGGTAACATCACGTAGGGCGAAACGCAATGCGAAGAGAGGCTGCGAACGGTACTACCTTCACGTGGTCGGCAGGACACAGCAGCCACAGCGAACGAGTGTGTACCTCTCATCCATACATCTTACCATCCTCCTGATGAATGCCAAACGACCCGACTAATTAGACAACGATACCAAGACTCATGGCCACTGGCCACCCCATACCCTCATACACAACAAGTCACTCTTTCAATAGGCGAAGACGAGCGCAGTCAAATTTCAGCTGGTTCACCATTAAGGAAACTTATATCCAACGCCCAGATTTGGTCTAGCAAACTCCAGGGAGAATGACGCCACCTCAACAGAATCTGATAGAGTCTGCCAACCACACGTAGAACTTTCACGCCTTCTTGGACAGCCCAAGGTCGAGCAATCAAGCTTCATAACCGCATCAATGGACGTCAACCATCAAACATGATATCATCCGACACTCCTACTCCACCCATGCTAGTCAGCACACCTGGAAGCCCTACGTGCAGTGCCACTGGCGCTCGCACCTATCGTTGGATGCAGTCAAGAACTCCACCCTCTCGTTCAGAAGCTCGCAGTGCATTCCCAATGACGAGTGGCTACAGGAAGCAGTGATAGATAATCACCTCCATCAGCACCGCCACTCATACGCACTGCAGCTCCTGTGGTAGGCGTTGTAGCAGGGCCCAATGTCAGCTGTACATCTGCTCCAATACCCATCAATGTGCCACATACCACAGTTACCAACTATCATACGTCCAGGAGATACGAGCATCACGCCCAACAACCATCTCTTTAGCTTTCTTTCCGGTGCGCATCAGCGATGAAAGTAGTGCAGCTGACGTGAACTCAATGGGCATGTCCAGCGGGCTTCAGTGGTCTCGCACGACCTCCGATAGTACCAGCGGATGCCGGAAATAGATTTTATAAGAGTCATGCGTTTTGAATATCTTTTATGAGGGCAGTTGGCCACTCTATTATATATATTAATGTGCTGATGTAGAGAAACCGTCGCTGATAAGTTATATCATAGAAACATGGGAGTAAAGCTGAGCTGCTAGAAGCATCATCTGCCCCTTAAGGTGTGATTGGAAACAATTAACTTCTCACATGAGCTTTAGTGAAAGGATGTTGCTGAAGTGATACGTCCGGCCCTTAATATAAGGTAATGGGTACGAGCCAAATCCAGCAGGTACAGATGCCGTCTTATGAAAACATCACATCATCACATCAGAAGATGGGCACAAAACGAGCAGTGCATAAGTACCATTTAGTGTTTGGTCACAGACATCTATCGACCTTACTCCAAAGTATAGCACATTGTTCGTAAGCTGTAAGGTGTCTTTAAGAGATTGTCTTCACGGAAGGCGACAGTTAATCGTAGCGGTTTCACTCCGCTGAATAGCCCTACCTGTCCCTCATCTACTATCTGCGTATACACGCCTGTATTCTAACAGCACATACTGGTTCTTGGTGACATCAGTCGTAGCCCTGTTTCTCAAACATCTCTTCCGTAATGACATTAATGCTATGCTTGATGATATAGTCGTTCATCGCTTTCTTCTCTCTATCGAGTTGATTGGCATAAGTCTCGCTCTTACTACATGAACCAAAAAGCGAGTATTACCGCCAACATCGCTATGAGAAATGATATCTTCTTCATCCTTCTTATTTCGTTTCTATTGTTTAAAATATACCTTGCAAAGGTAAGAAAAGTATTTTTAGATAGGGCTTATCCTATATTAGAAAAATATTAAATAGCGTTTGCCAGCCTGCTGTAATCTCATTCCCTTTGCTTGTTAGGCATGAGTTAGACGACTTAATTTCCCTTTATAAATGAGGATTGTCAGGATAAGTCATCATCCGTACCTTTGCAGCACAAAAACATTTAAATTAAGCCATCTTATAGCTGTTAAATGCTCTTATTATTTGTGTCCCTAACTATCAGTGGGGCAGCTGATAAAACCCTGACTCAACAGCGAACAAGAACGTATCACTTGATGAGATCGTAGTAACTGACTTTAAGCAAAACAAGAGAAACCTAACCTCTGGCTACGGTATCAACCATTAGCACTCTGCAATTACAGAACCAGCAGATTGTGAATCTAAAGGAGTTAATGGCTGGATGCCTAACTTCATATGCCTGACTATGGTCTCGTAGCTAATCACACCAGTATATATCCGTGGCATAGGCTCGAAGAGTAAGGGCTCAGCGGTGGGCTTGCATGTTGATGGTGGTGCCCCACTTTGAGTCATCAGCATTCAACATTGACCTCCAGTGATATTGCCGCCGTGGATGTGTCCTGAGGTCCACAAGGCACTTTATACTGAGCGTAACTCTATTGCAGGCATTATTAATGTTTACACACATAACCCTTTGACTATCAAAAGACACGCATCAAAGTTGGTTATGGAAGGTTTAATGACTTCGTTGCACAGGCTTCTAACTCATTCGAAAGTGAGTGATCAATCTCGGTTTTCTACCTCTATCTCCTATCATCACAACGATGGTATGTTTACCAATCACTTCCTAAAATGAGAAGGCTGACAAGCTGAATGAAGGCGAAGGACGTATAGGAATCTCATTGGAGACCCAACACGATTGGCTCATCCATCTCAATAGTACGCTCACACTTAGTAAGCAGAATGGGTATCCTTATGCACCTTATGACATTGTAAAAGATGAGCTGTCGCTCTATCAGTTATAACCAGCAATAGCCTTACAAACGTCTTATCTCTTTTCTACTGGTTTCCAAACGAAATGATATGAGAACGGACATATTAGTTTCACTAGTCAGACATCTTATCAATTCATCAAATCACACCAAGGACTTGACCAGAACTTCACCCCGAAGGACATATTCTTCACTGATAATAGCTATCATCAGAATATGTTATCACAGGACATCACCTTGAAGTCGAATGACAAGGGGCGTTACCAATGGATTATTGGCGTCAGGTGGCATGTTGCTACATTCCAACCACTCGCTGAAACGAGCTATTACACGAGGAATTTCTCAACGCCTCACTACCTATAAGAACTCCCACTACGGCCATGCAATCTATCATCAAAGCTCATATAATATATGGAGAGGCTTATCAGCAACAGCGGGTTTACGCTTTGATTACGAGCACGCAAAGACGAGTTACAACCAGGAGAAGGTAACGCTTACAACAGGCGCAACGGCTCATGTAAGGGACTTTATTAGTAGTGCTAGCTTCCGCCAATTCACACCTAAGTTCACGCTTCAATATCTCACAAACAAGGATAACCTCTACTATGCGAGTGTCACTAGGGGTTATAAGCCAGGCGGATTTAACACGATATTCAAGACTGATGCCGAGCGTACTTACGCTCCAGAATACAGCTGGAACTAAGAGGTTGGAGCACGATTGAAGTTCTTGAATGGGCGAATGCAGCCGAGGCCGATTTATTCTACATTGATCATGGCGACACATGCAAACGACTTACACTGTCCCTCGTGTGGGTAAATGCGATTGCAATGCAGGACACACTGATAGCAAGGGTTTCTGAGCTTTCAATGGCTTATCATCCAATCAAGAGTTTACAGCTCACAATGAACTACGGATACACCCATGCTCGTTACTTGGAATACAAGAAGAGTGCTAACGAGGACTTCTCTGGTAATAGACTTCCTATGGTGCCTAACCACACGCTATCCTTAGATGGTACTCTACACCATTATGCAGGCTGGATGGTTTGATAAGGTAGTATTTAATGCTGGTTTAACAGGTCTCGGTCGTATCTATTGGGCTGATGATAACATCGTCCGACAGAACTTCTGTGCAACGCTCCAATGCGAAAGTTAGTATCACAAAAGGGTATAGTTACTAGGATCTATGTAAGAAATCTAACGGAACTCGACTATATGGCGTATGGCCTCAAGATGTCAACGGCACTACGCACAGAAGGGTGTTTCTATCCTTTTCGGTACTTCTGTCAGCGTGACATTCTAGAATTAGGCAGAAAACCAACGAATCATATGTTCAATAGTATATCTTCAAAGAAACTAAGTCCGGTACGTTCTTCTGTCTATACATCGTACAGATGGTACTCTTCATCCTTTCGCAGACAGCCTTTACAGGTAATCGTGAGGAGGCAATATAGTCTTGCAACCATCGGACTCAGCAAAACCTTGTCCGACTACCATGGACGATTAAGTTCCTCTGGTCGCCCTTCATTGACCGACATTGCGCAACAGTGGGCGACTACAAACGAACGATTATCACCACGGAACTGATATATGCCGTTGCACTCTTAGCCACCGGGCCCATCAATGTGCACTCGGAAATTACGCTCGTCATCATCCTGCTCATCTCCATGCCTCGCCTCTGCTACACAAGACATAGCTACTGATGCGCTTGCCATACTCGCCTTCAAGAAACACGATCATAGTATGCTGAAATAGTATGCAATCTATGGGAGCTTGAGGCGCCGTCATTGGTGGAGGACTATTACCATCTTACTTAAAAGCCATGGTTGGAAATGTCGTAGTGCCCCTGCCCAGCCTTTTGATTTGTTACGATGATGATCATTCCTTTACTGCTCAATACCATATCAGAATAGAGAATGAGAATATGAGGAGCGCTCAAGTGGACTGGATATCTTCCGCCTTTACACGTAGCAAATATGGCGCAGATAGGATTCCTAATGATCTATTACATGGGCATAATAGGTATTCTATCCATGTTACGCCCTTACCTCGTTGATAAGGGTTACGACATGAAGGAGATTGGCTTCCTTACGGGAATCGTTGGTACCACTGCCTCCTTTATTATGGCATGGTTCTCTGGAGTACTCCATACGAATCGGGAATACATAAAGCACGTATCATCACAGGGCCATCATTCTGGCACCTGTACATTTCCTTTGCAATGACCTTCACCGACTTCAATAAGGCAGTATCTGCCGCGGGCATCATTTACATTCAGGCTGTTACGGACTAGCTACCGTGGTTCTTCTACACCCTCTAGCCATGCGATGCGTCTCGCCCCGCAGAGAGGGTACAGACTTCACGATACAGATTGTAATCAGTCATATAAGCGGGCTGCTCGTTGCCGTACTAGCGGGAACCGTGGCACACCTCTTCGCTTATCGCGGTCTCTACATAGCCGAAACTGCGGTCGCTATCATTAGCCTCATCTATGTACTTATAGCCTTTTAGACGGGGAGAAGAACTCATAATTGTAACTGAAAATGATACGCATGTGTTACTGAAATGACACATACGTGTAAATGAAAATGACTCGGTATGTGTCTACAGGTGGTAACACATATGTGTCACTGAGCTTGACTCGTATGTGTCGCTAAATGCACTATATAATACCCATTCTTAGGTATTGCCGTATTCACCTGTTGTATATACTTTTGCACAGCGAAATATATAACGTTTCAGGATTAAAACAAATATCACATGTTAACAAGACTACATTCTTATTTATTGTTGACGGGTACCTTATTATTATAGTGCTGCCCTTCCTATTCATGCACAAGCGCACTCGCAAGGGGAACTACAAAAAGATAGCCTAATGCAAGACTCGCTATCGAGCACCCCGTTCTTACATGACCAGACATTGCAAACCGTGGAGGTTATCGGACGTAACGAAAGGTCATACAAGAACACACACTCATTCATTGAACTAAGACGGAGACACCGTGAAGGACATTCCGCAGTCCATAGGGCTACGTAACAAAGGAACTTGTGCGCGACCAAGGTGCAACGACTGTCAACGACGTGGTGAAGAATATCAGTGGCGTAAGCCCTTACACCTTCTATAACGACTTCTCTATCCGTGGATTTCGAACAACAGGTAACCGAAATTCAGGTAACCTCGTCAATGGTATGCGTGCACAAACTAGCCTTTGGAAACAGCAGTCATTGGCTAACATCGAACGTGTAGAAGTTATCAAAGGTCCTGCTTCAGCCCTCTTTGGAAACGCAGCACCAGGAGGTGTCATCAACCGTGTTACTAAGAAGCCGTTGCCTTATAACCGCACTACAGTATCGACAACTGTCGGCAGTTTCAACACCTTGAACACCTATGCCGACTTCACAGGTCCGCTGGATAAGAAGCATACCTTGCTCTATCGACTCAACCTAGGTTACGAGCATACCGACTCCTATCGTGACCTACAAGAGAACACGAATTATATCATCGCACCTTCTTTCTCATTCCTACCAACACACAGAACACGCTTCAATGTCGATGTTGTATATCAGCGTACAGATGGCAAAGTGGACCGTGGTCAGCCAATCTTTGGTGATGGTGACTTGCGTTCAGTGCCTATTAGCCGTTCGCTATCAGCTACGAATGACTACCTGAAAGAGAACCTTGTAAACATCACGCTTGGCGTGACTCACAAGTTCACAGATAACCTCTCACTCAATGCCACTACCTGAATTCATCCTACGATGAGGACTTACGTGAGCACAACCAAGCTAACGCTTACGTGAAGTTAGCAGATGGTTCACAAAGCCCATCACGTATTCTCATGCAATGTCTGATACGTCAGCGCCACTTCCGTAACAATAGTTTTAATACCTATTTCAACTATAATGTGACAACGGGTACACTGCGTCATCGCATCCTGCTGGGCTATGATTACTTCCAAATGGCACAGCAGGCAGGCTCATCTGCTATGACTGCTGGCGGATACCTACTCAAGGATGGAACGACAACAACAGCCTTTAAACCTGCAAACATTACATCGCTACATACTAGACAAGGATGGTAATCCAGACCAACGTCCCCTATTATGACTTGACAAGTAATAATAACAACGTGGAGCGTGACTACTCTAAATACGTCTTCGTAACAACGGCTCTCTCGCCTTATTTGCAATATTCTCACGGCATCTACCTGCAGGAACAACTTGAGGCAGGCCCCGTTAAACTGCTCTTGGCTATCCGCCAGGAATACTTCACAGATATCTTGAATTACAAGACTAACAAGGAGACACGCACCACACAACACGCCTTCATACCACGTATTGGTGCAGTCGTTGCCATTAATCAGAACTTAAAATGTATATGGCACTTGGGTAAAGGCTTTGAGCCACAGAGTGCGTCTGTACAGGGAACTTAATACAGGTGACCTTTTCTGACCCAGAATATAGCCAACTGGTTTGAGGCAGGACTCAAGGGAGAATGGTTCGACAACGGCTCAGTACGACGCTCCTTCTTCCATCTTCAGTAAGCGTAACACGCTCTATAATGCAAATGATCCAGCCAATCCAGAACGATTGGAGCAGGTGGGTGAAGAAACATCAAAGGGTATAGAAATGGATATAGCAGGCTTCATCTTACCAAACTGGAGTATCGTTACTAACTATGCTTATACACATGCAGCAATCACTAAGACTGCATGACTGACTCCAGAAAAGGACTTTGGTATGCAACGTCCCAATACTCCACGAAATGCCTTTCAAATATGGTCGAAGCATATCGTTCTATCTACGGTGCGCTACATGTAATCCTTTGGTTTCGGACTCGGCTTGAAATGCTGCAACCAAACGATATGGACAGGTCGGACGACGAGAATACGATTGTTTATCCCGGATATGGCTTGGTGAATGCGGCTTTTATACTATCGTCTGCGCAACCCACAAGCCAACTGAATCTTGATAATGTGATGAATAAAGTCTACTGGGTAGGCGGTTACGACAAGCTCCGCTCATTCCCTGGAGCACCACGAAACATCAGGCTACGGTGACTTATCGCTTCGACAAGTAGGCGACTGATATTCTCTGAATATCAAAAGGGCTGGAACACAACAAGTGATTCAGCCCTTCCTGCATATCCATAAGGCTGTCTCAACAGACCTTTAACTCCTTATATCGAACTAATCCTATCTGCCAGTATCCACAGCTTGCTTTAATTTCGTCGCCCATCCCGATACCATCTTTCAGATTACCTGGCGATGCAATCCTGCGGAAACCTGTTCATGACGTCAATGGTATGGAGCCCAGCATCCGTTTCGGGCATATATTGCGGGATAGCCTGGCTATGTCGATAAATGCGAATGACGTCTGCACGTGTGCCTTCGGGGTATCCTAACATCGTATGAAGAGACTTATTCACCAATTCCGTAAGCTCTTCATCCGTCTTATTGAGAGCTATTCTGGATGGCGAGCACCGCCAATGAAGAACGCATAATTGGCTCCTTCTTTAGGTGAACGACCTTCGAAGCAAGCGGAAGGCATGAGGATTCCCAATACATTCTGGCGTTCTTTAGAAGGTACCAAACCACCAAAAGCATTCCAATGTACACGCCCCGTATTCCTCATTCCCACTCCAATCTCTATTACAGGAGCATAATAAAGGTTGCTTAAATCGTTGAGCTGTTCAGGTAAAACTCCAATAACTCGGTAAAGTGCAGGCTGGACAAGTGGTAATGACTTGCTCAGCTATTATAGTATTCTCGCCCCAAACTAGTTTCCACTTATCTCCTAACGGCTCTATTCTCAACTCCTTGCAACTCGTTATGATTCTATCCTCACCTATGACTCTCCCTAACGCAGAAACTAGGTTGCGGAATCCTCCACACGTTGAGAAAACATCCTTCGTCGCACGCTTGTCTCTGGCTGTCTTTGGCTGTTTAGCCAGTGCTATAGAGCCTTTTATAAAGCTACCATACTGCTGTTCTAGAGCATAGAGCTTAGGCAAGGCGAGGCGAGTGGGTAATTTATAGGACTGCCAGCATACACACTCGAGAGGAAAGGGTCAACCGCATAGTCCACTAAATGACCGCCCTAAGCGTCGTTCAGCAAGGCTTCCAACACTCTCATTAGGGTCTGTTCCCTTCTTACGCCATGGTTCACCAAGGATGCGGAACTTATCCTTCAAGGTGAAGAGCGGGGTTGTGATAGCTGACCAAAGTCCAGAAGGTAATGCACGAAAGCACCCATCTTTCCATATCAAACGGCACTTAGCAGAACGCTGTGCCACCTCTAGCGCACAATCATCGCCTAACATATCGAAGAGTTCAGCCACCTCTGGATATTTAATAGTACCCGTATCATCCTGTTCCATAAATGAGCCGTCTATCTCTTCCGTCTGCATGAGTCCGACCAATACGCCCAGTCGCCTCCAGTACCACGAACATCCTGACCTTTATGACGCAGGTGGGCGGCACACGTAAGACCAGTAAGTCCGGCACCAACCACAACTATCTTTCTTTGTTGTTCCATATTATTTATGTTATATAGAAAGCCTTCGCCCGCTCTTTCTTCAATAAAGCAAGGGTGAGATATAAGGCTTTTTATATCGGCTTTTGAGAACTTCTTATCAGTGTCTATCATCATTGGGTCGAGGTTGCAGCCACTGTTCTAATCAAAGGGATTGCCCTCCCCTGTCATCTCCAACGTATGTTCTGTCAAACGAAGAATACCATCGTCCATCTCTTGCAGGCGTTCTACATCATAATCGATAGCCCTTTTCACCTCAGCAACAGATATTGCTAAATCCTTCTGCAAGATGTGTCCAATCAAGATGATAGTTACACATCAAACGCTCTAGCGACCCACGTACAATCTCGTTCTCTAGGCTTATTTGTGCAACCCTATGGACAGGTAACGTGCCCTTTGTGACCCCTGCAATATATCTACTATAGACTTTGTATTCTGGGCATAGGCTGTATCTAACTGACTAATACCTGTTACGCCAAAGGCATACACTTGTCCTGTTGTGCGACGAGTACAATAACCTTGGAAGTTACGATGTAATCTATGCGACCGCAAAGCCTCAGATAGTTCATCATTAGGGAGCACAAAATGATCCAGACCAACACTAAGATAACCTGCCTCATGCAGTACCTCTTTAGCCTTTTGGAACATCAATGCCTTCTCTTCCGCACTAGGGAGACCAGCCTTCTCAAGTATCATCTGGCGCTTAAATATCCATGGGCAGTGACCATAACTAAAGGTTGTAACTCGGTCGGGAGCGCATTTGCACTGCACGTCGTCTATTGTAGTCTTGAAGCTATCCGACGTCTGAAGCGGTAAACCAAAAAGGAAGTCCATGTTAAGACTAACGCCTGCGTTACGAAGAATAGCCACTATCTCTTCCGTTGGTAATTCAGAAGGTGTGCGATTAACGAGCCTTAGTACATCCTCATTGAAGTCCTGAATACCCAGACTAAAACGATTAAATCGTGCATCCAACAATCCTTGCCAGTCCTTTGACGTTAGATAACCAGGGTGACATTCTATGGCGATTTCGGGCTGCTCTATCGTTGAGAACAGAGATAGTAAATGCTCATTTAGTTCCTTCAAAACACTCACTGGCATAGCAGTTGGACTACCACCACCATAATGAATCTGACGATATACGCCTTACTCTTATCCAAATGGGCTGCCACGCATGATCTCATCTCTTTATGCAACGCTTGCACATATTCTGCAACCTGCTCTTCCTTTAGCCATTGATAGGAATTACAGCCACACGGCAAAAGACGGCGACAGAAAGGCATGTGGAAATAGAAGTAGCGTCTTTTCATGCACCTTCAATATATAATCCAACCTCTTCGTGATAATTTTCCTGTAAAAGGATTTAGGAAGAAGGTTATGGATAACTCGTATAACGAGGTTAGACATACGGAATAGAATAACGAAGTTCTTGCTTTCCATGTCGAAGTTTTCAAATTATCTGAGTCAGCGTACGGATGTTTTAATATAAACAATCATTTATGAGGAAAGCGTTTTA
>BNJU01000379.1_pt1 | contig 52832 bp, 63 predicted proteins | sample 8539281 | NCBI WGS metagenome assembly BNJU01 (sample SAMD00202456, study PRJDB9452) | human saliva metagenome | isolation source: human saliva | place: Japan | reverse complement strand
TGTTTGTCTGTTTTTAGTAAAAACAAATGGTAGAAAGAAGGTTTTCTACCATACTTTCTACCATAAACTTATTTTTCTGCATTGGCGGCATCCATTAGGCTGTCCAGCGTGTTTGCAATCTTTGATTCCAGCCTCTCTGTCACGTGCTGATAGAGGTTCTGTGTTATGCCCGTATCCGAGTGGCGAAGTTGACGGCTTACAAGCTTAATATCCACATCATTTTCCAATAGGATAGTGGCTGCTGTATGCCGAAGGTCGTGAACTCGTATAAGAGGAATTGGAGAACAATCTGGATGGCTATCATTGTACGACTGAATTAGCTTGTGTAGAGTCTTGCGATACCAGTTCGGATCATAAGGGGGCTCCGATTTCATTGGCCATTACGAACTGGGTATTATGAAAATAAGGGCCAAACCGCATGCGGTTAGTGTCATATTGGCGTTTTACATGACGAAGGAAAGAGGTAACGTGCTGCGGAACAATAATGCTATTTTCAGACGCTTCCGTTTTCACCGTGTCTAATACAAGGGCTGAATTTATACTTCTTTTGATATACGGATAATCAAGCCTGGCTAAATCATCAATGGGAATTCGCAAAAGACTGTGGCAAATGTGTAGGATAGACTCGTTAAAGTCAATATCTTGCCAACGAAGGCCTGCAATTTCTCCACGCCTTAAGCCGCAGAAGATACCGAGCAAAAGAATACAGCTTACTTTATTTCGGATATATCCCGATTGTTTCGACTGTTCAGTGGCGTATTCAATTAAGGCTAATGCGTCAGTAGTAGTAAGCGCTTCGTTTTTCGGCTTAATCGGTGCCGGGGGATCCACATCTACCAGCGGATTGCGATTTAAGAGCTGCCATTTCACAGCCTGGTCTAACGCAGCCTTTAAAATGCGATGAGTTAATCGGACTGTAGTATTAGAAAGTCCTCGGCTGCCTAATTCTTTGTAATATGTGGCAATCGTAAGAGGTGTAATCTTATCGAGCTTATGTCCTCCTAAATCAGTTACAATTCGCTTACAGATAGCCCTGTAATTAGTATAAGTAGCAACCTTACGAGCAGGCGGTTTAATGCACGTGTCGAGCCACCTGGTGAGAAAATCAAGTAGTGTAGGAATTCCTCTTCCCGTGAGAATGGTTGCCCCTTCGTCCTTCTCGCTCAAAAGCTTTCGTTCAAGCTTTTCGGCTTCACGCTTACTCGTACCGGATCGTATCCATTTCTTTTTCCAAGTATTCGTTAACGGGTCTTTCTGAGTGATGACAACGTAATATATTTCTTTTTTCTTTGAAATCATAAAAAATACAGCTCCTTTCTGAAAAGGGGCTGATTATGATATACTGATAGCGTAATCAGCCCGTGAGAAGGTGGATTATATCGCCGCGGTATTGGTAGTACCCGGCACGCCCGTATTCTGTTGGTAGCAGAGTACGGGCTTTTTTGTTTACTTATTGAATAGTCGTTAAAATATCCCATAAGCGTCGGTTGATATAATAGTTTTCACGACCTTTTTTTATTTTAGTGACGATACCTAATTCAGAGAGAGTTTTTAAGTACTTAGAAGCAGTTTGCGGCTTTGCAAGTCCACGCTCTACTAAAAAGCTGATTTTGCAATAAGGTTGTTCAAACAATAGTTCAGCCAACTCTTTTGAATATATAGACGGAGCTTTCGTCTTTAAAATCTGAATAACGTCCTCTTGTGCTCTATAGATTTTCTGAATAGAACACAAAGTCTGTTCAGCAGTTACTTCAATCCCATCCAACATATATAAAATCCAAGGGATCCAATCGCCGTTTTCAGTAACTTGTCGCAGAGATTTGTAGTAGGTTGTCTTGTGTTGAATAATATAGCGAGATAAATACAATATGGGAAAAACCAGTAAATTTTTGTGAATTAAATAAAGAATATTTAGTATTCGGCCGACGCGCCCATTGCCGTCGGGAAAGGGATGAATGGATTCAAACTGGTAATGAATGACTGCCAATTTAATTAGAGAATCAACTTGATCATTATCGGTATTGATATATGCTTCTAAGTTTGACAATAGCCTTAGAATGTCTTCTTGATTGTCGGGAGGAGTATATACAACTTCTCCTAAGCTGTTTTTTAATACCGTTCCGGGGATATTTCTAATTCCATCAGTTCGTTGCTTTATTATTTGAAAAAGTTTAATAAACACGTTAATGGTTAAAGGGTATCCTTCATTATGTAATTTCTGATACCCATACCAAAGGGCCTCTTTGTAATGCATGACCTCTTTTGCCGCGGGGGAAATTTTAGCGTCTGTAGGTGTGGAAAAGGCCTGGTATAACTCGTCGTTAGTCGTGACTACGTTTTCAATCTCGCTAGAGGATTTTGCTTCTTGTAAGGCTATAGATTGTAATAGCAATAAAGGATTGGATTGCGTAAATGTCCACCCTTGTAATTTAGCCAAGGCTTTATTGGCGGAGATCGCTTTTTTTAATACCTCTTTGCTTTCTAAATCTTCTTTGGGCGGAAGTATAGGGAGGTTGTTATTCGGGATTTCTCGAGAATTAGTCATAAGGTACTCCTACAGCAAATGATATACATATTAATAAACACCTTTAATTATTACTGAACTTTTAAAGGTATTCACATGATACATTTATGTGGTAAAGGTGTCAATGCGATACCTTTAAATTTCTCTCAAAAATAAAGCTATCGTTAGCATACCTTTATTAGGTAAAGGTATCGAAAGTCCAATATGTTCAGCGCCTTAGTAGTAGACCGATATTGCTGTCGGTCTGCTGTAAGGGTCCCGTTCAATAAATTCGTATGGATAATAGGAATAAAAACTAAGTATAGCAAAATTATATTTTCCTATAGGAAAAATCGATATATAAAAATGTAAAATACGTGATACAATTAGAAAAAGAAGATTAATATATGGAAGGAGGAGGTATTATGGGGAAAAATCAGGGAAATAATTTCAACAATTTTCCTCTTTCTTATTTTTACATCAATCGTGTGTATAATAATTTCTTTAGGTCTCTATATAGGGGGTATCCACTTAAATCAATATATAGATATTGGTAGATGGATTGCTAGCGTTATTATTGTTCTATTTTCGCTGAGACGAAAATATTTAGTCATTAACTAGTCGTCTTTGGGCGTTTTTATGTTTAAATCATCAGTAATTTCTTGAAGGACTTCCACGGATACGTGGGAGTCTTTTTTTTGTTTTAATAATTTTAAAATAAAACCTAAGACTCCATCGGTTGACAAGTCAGCGTTTATTCCTTCCTGTTGGGTATAAGAAAAATGAGCTTTTCCACCGACGATTAAAAAGCCAATAATCGCAAGACAATGTATTTTCAACGGGTCACCGAGAAACTCAATAACTCCGGGACTTTGAACATTTATTCTAGTTGAAATTTCATTAGAAAAAGTGTCTTCTGTTTCCAATTGTCGACTGTCAATCGAATTACTTAACGTGGATGCGTATTCCAGTAAGCCGGTAATAAATAAAGGTAAGTAAAGAGCTGGGATATTTGTTTTTTTCTGCACAGCAAAATTAATATGAGCAACACCGTCAAGAATATAGTACGGGTTTATAGCTCTTTCTATAAATTCTGCATAGTCATTCGCTTTGGATAAGGCCTGTTGGTTTCTAAAAAACAGATATAGTTTTGAATCGACCATGTGTTTTTTTGCTGATTGAATCCATTTAACAGAACGTCTCTTTTTAAAATGGCAGGCATCCTCATCTTCAAGAACTTCATCTGTCAATGTTTCTTCGTACCAGGAATCTTCCGTTAAGACACCAAAGGCAAACAAGTTAGAACGAGCTGCAGGAATAATCACAATATCGCCCTTTTTCATTTCAGAACAGAATCTGTAAACCTGATTCATAATCCGAGTAGTCATCCGGCCATATATCAATTTATATCCTTTCAGAATCTCTTCGGTTCGTTCTTTTTCGGCAATAGGTTGTATATCGTCCCAACCGATGGCTACATAGTCGTTTCCATAGAACTCTTCAAAAAAATCTCCACTATTTGTTCTCAGAAACCAATAATTTCTACGGGGAACCTCAACGGGGAGCAGATGTTCTTCTTTTAGATACTTTAACAAGTCTTTTTCTGTAACGGTGGAAAGCAATGATATATACCTCCTTGAAAAAATGGTCTATCAAAATAGATGAGATTATTTTAAAACGATCGCCGCAGTTCAATGACCTTGCCGATAATGGTTACGGGAAGGTCGTTTATTTCTTCGTTTGAGTAAAAGTGCGGCTCGTTATGTATGCTTGGCTCCATACTTGGCCTGCACTTCCGGAGAGAAATACATGTTATACGCCTTGTTGAAGATGTAATTGGCTATCCACCAGTTGGATTGATTTTTACTAACGTCGTCTATCCTTGTATATTTAATGGGATTACTCCAAGGGGAATCTTCTTTTCTTGCTTTCATGCTAACATATCGTTTTTTAATAATCTGATTATCATAGTCATAGAGATATTGGCTCGTTATTTGAGCCCATTTTCCCATTGTAAAACTGTGAATTCGTTCATCACATTGAATAACATAATATGGTGGTGCATAGCGGATTACAGAAATGCTATCATTGTCGACAAAGACAGCTGAGTCTATATTCTTTGAGATCTGGACGTAATTAACGGCGTTAACCGCAAGGGGACAAATGAGTACACATAAAATAGTTAATAGCAATTTTTTCATAAAGCCCTCCCGTTAAAAATTTTTCTTCTTACATAAACCTTGTCATTTATACTACATGATAGTAAAACTCGACGTCTTCGGCGACTTTATCGGGAATAATATTGCTTCGGCGAATCATCTCTTCGATCATACTGGCTTGCATATCTTTTCCGAAGTCGTCATCGACAATGTGTCCAAGCTCATGTAAGACCTCCTTTTTTGCCTGTTCTTGAGATAATGACTTGCTGACGATAATGGAATAGCTGCCGTCGGCGTTTGCCGTTGCGGAAGCCTTGGCGTGCGGGATAGAAGCGAAAATTATATTAATCGTCATGTACTTTATTTTCTTCCTTCATTTTTAAGAATTTGATGAAATTATATGCTTCTTGCATTTGTTCCCTCGTCAAATTACGACTACTGCTAAACAATACTCTTAACTCCGGATTCGTCCTCAGCTCTTCGGCGTATTCGGCTACCTCTGGGTCGGTGTAGTAGCCTTGTTCTGATTCGTCTTCTAAAAAGTAGCTTTTACCAACATTAAAATAATCAGCCAACTTCTGAATTACGCCCATTCTAGGAATAGCCTTTAATAGTAACCATTTCCCCACAGTTGATTCGCTAACGCCAACAGCTTGGGCTATTTCCCTTTGGTTAATATCTCGTTCATTCATTAGTTTAGAAAGTCTAATACTAAATAATTTTTTAATATCATCTTCGGTAGGCATATAACCGCTCCTTTATTACAAATACCGTACTATCTATGCGATGATGATAGAATAATTTTCTTAAAAAGTCAATAATATTTCTGAACAATTAGAATTATTTTCTTGACACGGGAATTAAATTCTAGTATCATTTGTTACGTAAAGAGAATATTTGAACAAGGAGGTGATAGAATGCAGATATCCTTAAAAGCGGCTAGGGTTAATGCTGATTTAACAATACTGCAAGCCGCAAAAGAAGATAGGCATTGGCAAGGACACTCTGATTAAATGGGAAAAACGGTCGGGGCTGGTTAATCCTATATATCAGGAAAAAATATCTGAAGCTTATCGAATGCCGATTAATTTTATTTTTTTTGGCGACAAAACTAGAATTTAATTCCCAAAACAACAACCGCAAACAAGGAGGGAAGCAGATGAACGAAAAAGAAGCCACCCGCAAATTGAGTAAACAGCGGATGGCAAAGCTTTTGCAGATTAACAACCAATTAGTAGACATATCTAGGATGGGGGCATCAACTCCTAAGGTCTTGATTGATAGGTATGTCCGAGTAGGGGAGATGCTCGATCGATTGATTATCGAAGAAGCGAAGATTCAAGAAGCGACAAGGAGGAATTAAGTGGAAGGTACTATGGGATTACTACTATTAGTTATGTCCATTCTGACAGTCGTTAATATCGCTGTCTCAATCGGAATTACTCATAACATGCGTTGGTTTGAACGGCTACGAGCTGATACGGCAGAGGGTGATCGATGGCGGCGGATAGCGATTCAAAACGTTATATTCACCATATATGTGGTAGTAATCTGGTGGCTGTTTCAAGTAAAAAATTAGTTATAAATCCTAGTATGTAGCTGATTATGATTAGTCCATAATTAATTTTATTGGCTTTTGTTGGTGCGAATAGATGGTGAAAGACACTTCTTGATTCATCGGTAAGCCAGACCTTAGGTGTTATGAGCTTTTCGAAAAATGTCGCCATTTTGGTAGAAATGTAGAAAGTTGCCAACAGCAGACCAATGCAAACACTAGCGTTCAGTATATTTTGGGGAGTTTGTTGTGTAGATGCTAAAAAGAACAAAAAAGCGGCAAAAGGAAACAACGTTAATGCTATACCACACATCTTATAATGGCGCACAACAAAACGCTCAATGGCAGAACTTTCCTCGTTGAACAGATTTTTGACTCTATGGGATAGACCGAGCAAGCGGTCATTATTAGCCTCATAACTAATTGTTGTTCCCGTATATAAATTATTAGTCAATTCTAAAGAAAAGATGGGTAGACGGCTGTCATCGTCTGTGAGTATTTCAATTTTCAATTGCTCCAAATAATTAACCTTGTTTTCTGCGTAATAATCTGTGAACTCGGGGATAGTCGCTGATGAGATGTGATGTGTTGATATTCGAGTATTGTCAAATGATTTAAATATTTCAAGGAGATGCTCCAACGTGATAGGGGACACTGTAGAAACATACAATTGTTCAGAAGAAAGAACTACATTGCTTTTATACATAGATTATCCACCCTTTCAAGATAAATTTTTAACGACTACATAGATAATTATAGCGTATCACATTGGAAGGAAACAAAGAAAGGAGCCTTAAATGGAACAACGAATCATTGCCGACATTATGTACTCGGCAGTAGAAATCGCAAGGTTGTTACACACTGATATTCAGAACATTTATAAGTGGGTGAAAACGGGCGAAATCCCGCACATTAAGCTCACCGAAAAATCAGAAATACGGTTTGCCGGATGGGAAATCAGAGCATGGCTCGATAGCAAAGCGACGGGAGGAAACGCTAATGATTGAACTTGAAATTGCAACGTGTGTAATCGTCATCGCCGTTGTACTGGCGTGTATATGGATTGAGATACGGAAAGGAGCGTAACAATGAATGCAGACCAAATGATAAACCACATGATGGCGGTTATTTACACGACTGCGGATGTGGAAGGTATCCAAGTAACAAGGCACTTTAGACCTCAAGAAATTGTCGATTCCACACTGGCTGCGTGCCACAGTATTATCAATGGCAAACGCCTGTCAGAGAGAGAAACAGCGGTGCTTATCGTAACATTTGGGGATACATGGAGAAATTACATTCGGCGTGCCGGTAACGTTCTTATATCGTTTCACTTCGAGTTAATCATTAGAAAGAGAGGGATGTAATGATGAAAGCTGCCACATTACAGAGTCCGCCTGAGTGGATCAATCAAAGATACTACGAAATCCAAAACACTCCGATCCGTATAGTTCGAAGTCATAGTATCGGCTATTACGTTAAAGAAGGGGTAAAAGCGGCACTTACGTTAACAGCTATTTACTTATTAATTGTACTTTTAGCACTTCTTTAAAAGGAGGTTTTCATGAATTGTGAGAGTTGCCCGAATCGGGATTACTGCATTCCCGATGAGTGCATAGGAAATGGCCGCCCTCTGCAGCAACAGAAGACGGCAAAAACAACTAAAAATTAATTTTCAATTAAAAGGAGTATATCACATGACAGTAAATCATGTGTGCGGTGAACTCCGTACCCAGGGTTCAAATCCCTGACTCTCCGCCATACTGTAAGACAGGGACTGCGTTTGCAGTCCTTTTTTGTTTGTCTTATAGATAGGTACTTACACTCGTGGTTTGCATGAGGGGATTTATATAATTTTTAACGTGAAGCGATGGTATGACTAAAGAAGCGTATTCGGCTTTATTGAAAAATTCGGAGCTCATAATTTCAAAATTTAGGAAAAAGCTTGCTGTATTTGCGGACAACCTTAAAGTCAAACAAGTTAAAGTTATGACAACACCGGGTAATGTGTTCACAAGAGTTATTGACTGTTTTTTGACAGGAGCTGATAATAAGCCTGATGAAGCGTCTATTTTTTTTTGTCTTTTCACGATGAGTACACCCGTCTTGTACAGATGACCTGTTAATCATGTATAATAAAATAAAAATCATCGGTGTTAAAATAACTACATAGAGGAGAATGGATATGACTTTATCCGATTGGATTCAAGAACATCTTTTTCAAACGTATGTGACATGGCATATGAAGAGTCCCCTATATAATAGTAAGGGCTTTCATATAGACGGGATCAATAATTCCCTAAAGGCCATGGAGGACGGGATTATTACTTATACGGAGTTGTACCCGCCTTATTCCGTACAAGGGTGCACGTCTATGAAGGCTCGTGTCGGTAAAAGTTCGGCGATGATGGACCTTTATTTAGAGTTGGAGGGTAAGTGCTATGTCATTGAGAATATGACCTACGCCGAGGGGATACGGATCATGCGAGACTTTGTGAAAAAACGTATCTTGCCTGAACGAAGCCGGTATGTGGAAACCGTAGAATTCGATAAGCAAGCCTTGGAGAAGTCGTTTGCAGAGTTAGCACTGCTCTTAATCGGTGATTCTGAGCAGGTTAAGCAATTTATGTCCCGGGTTCGAGTGGATTCTATGGAACTCATAGATGACAGCTGGTATGACTTGTATGAAGTACTGTTGGCGTGTAACGTGGCTGCGGATTTAAGCCTGAAAATCGACAAAGAAAGTCTAGTGGATGTTGTAGAACGGTTGGCCGGACCCAAGGGGCTGAGCGTTAATGAAGCGTCTTTGGACGAAGACGGATTTTCTACTCAATGGATTGAAGCGATTAATTCTTCATGGCAGGGATATAGCCTGATAGACATGGATATAGGAACGGATTACTACGTATTACTGGTTCTTAGTGATGAAGAATTTAAGAGAGCTGAAGCATTAAGTCGAATGCTTTTCCATAGAATGGTGCTTGCAGAAAAGGCGTAAAAACTTTTCGTAAAGACTTTAGTATTACTCTGATATATGTGAAATACGAGAAATTTGTTTGTGAACAGGATTTGTTTGGCTTAATTATGGATTGAGCGAAAGCTCCGAAAATCGATATGATTTTCGGAGCTTTCGCTTTTATATGGTGGCCTTTAGCGACTTTGAAAAAATGAAAACCATGTACCGAAAGAATAACATGCCGCATAACGTTTACGTATTAAAAATACATTTATAAATTTTTGATTTTAAGGTGTAACTCTTAAAATTGAATTGATTATGTACATAAATTATAAAAGCATGGGAATACCGGGTTTTATATATACAATAGTAAATCGAACGAGGAAAAATCTTTGCAAAAAAGTAATCTTCCGGAAGATAATTTTTCTGAGACCCTTGTAAAATGGCGTTGTTATCACAAAAATATAAGATTGAAGTAGAAAAAAAGTACGGATCTTAAATAAGAATTTCAAAAAAATATAATACTCGGATACTGTTATCTGATACTGTAAGTATTGAATAAAAATAAAAGCGATGAACAAATGAATAAAACGCATATATTGTTGCGAAATTGTAAAGAATGTAATATTATGGAAACATAAAGAAAAATATTGCATGGGAGTGGGTGAGCTGTTATGAATGAAAGATATGTGAGAACGCGTTTGGCTGTAGTTGCGGCTACTGTGTTACTGGGTACAACCTGTGGCGGTTTTACGGCCCTGGCGGCACCGGCCGCCAACCCGGCAGGAACCGGCGACGGCGTAGCCATCGGTACGGGGAGTTGGGCTCCTAAGGCGGAAAATGTAGCTATCGGTGCAGGAACACGTATTGAATATTACGGCGGTCTTGGTATGCCCGCGACGGGTGATATTGTAATCGGCGGCGGTGCTCATACGAACAACTATGTCGACCAGGGCGGCGGCATTGCCATCGGGCATAAAGCTTTTGCCGAAAGCATGAATGGCCATCAAGAATTTGATTTTGAGTTTAATCAGTCAGGAATAGCAGCAGCACATGGGAATCCCCAACATCCTGAAAATATGGTAACGGGTATTGCCATCGGTAAAGATGCATATACTCGCTCGGGAAGCGTTATGGTAAGCACTCATAACTATCGCGGTAATATCGGTGATATTACGGTTGATACGGGTTCTGTAGCGAATATGCGCAATTATAATATTAAAACCGATGCTACAACAGTAGGCACGAACAGTTTTAATAATGCATCCTTCGGCGTGGTCAACGGAGCTTATTCGGCTATTACAGGTAAAGACTATAGTAAAAACTTCGGGGCTACCATTACGGGGTCTTTAAACAGTATTGAATCGGAAACGGTTGCTAATAATGATGCAGGTGTTGCCAACAGCATTGTCGGATTAGCCAACAGAACTCATAATACGAACGGGTCGTTGATCTTCGGGGCAGGCAATGAAATCACCAATTCTATCGGCAGTTTGTCAGCACCTGCAGGCGGGGCACCTTCGCCCAAGGATTTGGCTGATACGCTACGGACGGCTGTACAAAATGCCGACGGTGGCGGCTCGACGTTGGCTATGGGGATGGGCAATAAGGCGGATTATACCTTGGGGTCTCAGTTGTCGGGCGTGAATAACACCTTAAAAGGAACCTCTGCCGCTTCCGTGAGCAAATATAATTTGTTGAACGGCTATAAAAACACGGGTACTGATGTGAATCATGTGTCGGTTGTCGGCTCGGAAAACACTATAAGCAATACAGATAATGCCATTGTCATGGGTGATAAACGGACGTTGACCAACGCGAACGGAAGCATCATTTTAGGTTCGGGGAATTCGGCTCTTACGACAAGTGTAGGCAATGCTGTATCCGTCGGATATAACGCTAATGTATTGCAAGCCGGCGGTGTGGCTATAGGTGCTAATTCCGTGGCTTCCGTAGCTGCCGGTGCCGTAGGCTATGATCCCCATACCGGAGGCGTTTCCTCTAATTCGTCGTCTACGTGGAAGGCGACGGATGCGGCTGTTTCCGTCGGCAACGGAACAACGGTGACGCGGCAAATCACAGGCGTTGCAGCCGGCACGAACGATACGGACGCCGTCAACGTGGCCCAACTTAAACGCGTTATTGCCGGTACAACGATTGTAGATAATACTCTGGTAAATCGGCTGGGAAATCGTGTGAATCGAGTCGGTGCCGGTGCCGCCGCTTTAGCAGCTCTTCACCCCTTGGCATTTGATCCGGATTACAAATGGGACTTTGCAGCCGGTTACGGTAACTATGCCGGTGCCAATGCCATGGCTGTAGGTGCTTACTATCGTCCCAATGAAGATATTATGTTCAGTATGGGCGGCTCCTTCGGCGGCGGAGAAAACATGATGAATGCCGGCGTAAGCTTTAAGCTCGGCCAAGGAACTCATGTAAAACGGTCTGCATCGGAGTTGAGTAAAGAAGTAGAAGAGTTGAAGGCTATTGTAAAAGCTCAGAGCGAGGAAATTCAGGCTTTGCGGGCTAATCAGGAAGCTTTGGCACAAGCTGTGGCAACTCAAAAATAGGCCTTAAGATCAAGACCCCTCTTGATTGTGAAAGGATATAATAAGTGGCAGAAAGCCGCTGACAGGGCGCATATCGTCGTGTCGGCGGCTTTTTGCAAGTTCGGGGACAATGGGCGTATAATAAAACGCATCCGAACTATGGAAAGGAAGATTTTATGAATAGGATGAACCCTTATGTATATATGTTTTCACTCGGTCATTTTTCCGTTGACTGGGCGCAAAGTGCTTTTCCCGCCTTGTTACCCTACTTCATAACGCTTTGCAGCCTGTCTTACAGGGATGCAACGGCTCTTTTATTTGCCAACATTCTTTTGGCATCGGTTACTCAACCTATTTTGGGATATTATTCCGACAAGGTGTCCAAACCCTGGTTTATCCCTTTCGGTGTTCTCCTGAGCGGTCTTTCCCTTACCGCCTTGGCTTTTACGGATAATTACTCGGTTATTTTTATATGCTCTATGTTGAGCGGCTTGGGGTCATCTATATATCATCCTGAAGCGGCCCGTATGGTTAATGAAATATCGGGAGCCGTAAAAGGCAAGGCTATGGGGACATTTTCCGTCGGCGGCAGTGTGGGATTTGCTGTAGGACCCATTATAGCCGGCTTATGTGCCTATGCCTTTGATATTCACGGGCTGGCGGTTTTCGCTGTTGTTAACACCGGCTTGGCCTTATTTCTCTATCATCATTTGCCGAAGGTTTTGGCACAAATCGATAGGAATGAAATTGTTGAAGACACGGTTACAGGTAGGATAGAAAAACGAAATGATTGGTCTTCTTTTAGTCGACTGACGGTCGTCATCTTTGCTCGTTCCATAAGTTTTGCCGTTTGTAATGCCTTTATTCCCCTCTTTTTGGGTCAAGGTGTTGGGACGTACACCGTCCGAAGGGAGTCTGGCTTTATCCCTACTCTTTGCCATCGGCGTTGTCGGCACCTATGTGGGCGGCCTTATTGCGGATCGGACAGGTTTTTGTCAAGGTAATGCGTGTAGCCATTACGCTTATGGTACCGGCCATGTACTTTTTCGTTCACAGCACGACGGCTTTGGAAGGCGCACTCTTTATCGTACCTGTAGGACTGACCTTGTTTGCTCCGTACAGTGCTATTGTCGTGCTGGGACAAACCTTTTTGGGTAAGAATGTGGGCTTTGCCTCAGGCGTAACCTTAGGTTTAAGTATTACCATAGGAGGGCTTCTCACGCCGTTGGTCGGTTGGGCTGCCGATATATGGGGGATTCCGACGGCTTTACAAGTCTTGTGGATTTGTGCGGCCATAGGAGCGATTTTCACTTTTTCAGTGCGAGAACCCAAGGATGCGGCATGAGCAAAATGATACAGGTTGCATGTATGATTTCTGAATCCGTATGGCAATAGGAGGAGTATCTCTAAAATTCATCTTTTTACGGTTTTTCTTTTTCATCAATATGGTATAATAGCAACCGTAAAAAATGGTTTTGTGTGCTTTAAAGGGGACTTTATTATGACCATTGAATCCTATATTGACTATACGAACCTTAAGCCCGATGCAACGCCGAATGATATTATTCAACTTTGCAAAGAGGCTAAACAGTATCGATTTGCGTCCGTATGTGTCAATTCGTCGTATGTGCCGCTTGCCCGCCGTGAACTGGCCGGATCGTATGTGCGTATCGTTTCGGTTGTAGGCTTTCCTCTCGGAGCGGTGGCTTCGAGTATTAAGGCGGCTGAGACGACCTTTGCCATTGCTAACGGCGCCGACGAGATCGACATAGTGATTAATGTAGGGCAAGTAAAGGCCCGCAATTGGGATTATGTTGCCGACGATATCAGCGGTGTCGTAAGGCGGCGAACGGCCATATTGTCAAGGTTATTTTGGAAACGGGACTTTTGGCGGATGTGGAAAAAGAAGAAGCTTGCCGTGTGGCAGTAAGGGCAGGGGCACGGTTTGTTAAAACATCGACAGGATTCGGTCCGGGAGGGGCTACGGCCGATGACATTCGCTTAATGAAGAAAATTATCGGACTTCGTGCTTGCATTAAAGCTTCCGGAGGTATTCGCGACTATCAGACGGCACGGACTATGATTGCTGCCGGAGCCGATCGCATCGGAGCCAGTGCCGGCATTGCCATTGTAGAAGGAGAAGCCGTTGACAGGTCATAAAAACGATCTGGAAGCCTATGCCGCCCTTGTCGGGGCGGCTCGTTTTGCTAATAAGACCGTTTCTACAGAGCCTGCCCTGCCGGTAGAAACGGTTACTGCCGCTGACTGTCGGTCTTCCGTTACCGTCTTGGCCAGCGGTAGCGGCGGAAATGCGACCTTAGTGTGTTGCGGTTCTACAAAAATTCTTATCGATGCGGGGATCAGCTATCGACGTATTACGAACGCATTGGCGGCACGAGGCTATAGGCCGGACGATATCGATGCTCTTTTTCTGACGCATGAGCATACGGACCATGTACAAGGATTACCGATTTTATTGAAAAATACGGATATGCCCGTATATACGACGGAAGAAACGTGGCATGCCTTGGGAAAGACGGCAACCTCTGCACCGGGACGCTTCGTGCCGTTGACGAAACGAGTCGGTGTGGGTGACATTTATGTCGTACCCTTCGAAATTCCGCATGATGCGGCTCGGCCCGTAGGTTATGCCGTTTATGACGGGCAGACGAAGATTACTTATGCTACCGACTTGGGATATGTCACGCCGGCCGTAAGGGGAGCGGCGTCTCATGCGGATATTCTTGTATTGGAAGCCAATCACGATGAGAATATGGTGCGTCAAGGACCGTACCCTTATCGGTTGCAGCAACGCATACTCGGCAGTTACGGACACTTATCCAATGATGCGGCTGCCGATTTGTTGACGCAGTTGCCGCAAAAGAAGAGGATGAAAGTTCTTTTGGCACATAGAAGTGATAAAAAAATAATGAACCTGTCAAGGTCATTAAAAACCGTAAAAAAAGTAAGTTCGAACGTAGCGGTAAAGTGTTAGGGTCAAGATGTGTTGGTAAGATTGGCATGTAAAAAAACAGCGCCGTTCGTTTTGACGATAAGGAGGAGCATGATGAGTAAAAAAATCTACGGCAGCCGTAATAGCGGCTGTTATTCTTATAGGGGCCGCCGGCTTCGGCGGTTATTATTTACATGACAGTCTGAAAGATACCCATACGGTTCCCGTGCAGGTTCAAACTGCAGACGGTAAGTCTGAAACCTTGTCCAACGCCCGCAATACGGCCGTTGTGCAGGCCGTAAAAAAAGTAGGTCCCGCTGTTGTAGGTATTACGACGAAGGTATATAATCGTGATATTTTCAATCGTCCCGTTCAGGTCGGTGAAGGCGTTGGGTCGGGTATCATATTCGACAAGGACGGCTATATTGTTACGAACAATCATGTAGTAGGCAATAATAAAACAGTTAACGTATCCTTGGCCGATGGCCGGACCTTTGAAGGTACTGTCGTAGGAACGGATGCACGAACGGATTTGGCAGTGGTTAAAATCACGGCGGATAATCTGACTGTTGCAGCCTTAGGTGACAGTGATACTCTTCAAGTCGGTGAGCCGGCTATTGCCATCGGCAATCCGTTAGGCCTCGAGTTCCAGGGAACGGTAACGGCCGGTGTCATCAGCTCTTTGAATCGTACGATTGTCGGTGAAGGCGTACCGATGGAACTGATTCAGACCGATGCGGCTATTAATCCCGGTAACTCCGGCGGAGCTTTGGTTGATGCCGACGGAGAGGTAATCGGCATTAACAGTGCCAAAATCGCAAAAGAAGGCGTTGAAGGACTCGGCTTTGCCATTCCTGTCAACACGGCTCGCCCTGTACTGGATTCGCTTATTAAAAACGGTCGCGTTATTCGTCCTTACCTGGGTCTATACGGGTTGGATAAAGCCATGGCGGCTCGTTACGGTATGGATTTAGGAGTCAAAGGAATTTATGTATATCAGATTGTCGTCGGAGGGCCTTTGTACGGATCGGGTATTCAACGAGGCGATATTATTACGAAAATAGACGACAAGCCTGTCGATGACTATACGCAGTTACAAAAACAGTCGAGTCGTATCAAGTCGGAAATACGGTAAAAGTAACCTATATGCGGGGAGATTCGGAACAGACAGCCGAAGTAACCCTTCAGGAACTGGCACCCCAGACGGATAGTGATAATTAATGAAATTTCATATTATCGGTAGCGGTAAGATTAAAGAGAAATACTTGACGGCAGGCATTGACGAGTTTTTAAAACGTCTTAAACCGTACGGGCAGGTGCAAATTACGGAAATAAGCGAAGAACGGATGCCGGACAATCCGTCGGCAGCCAAAAAAAAGCAGATTCTCGACAAAGAAGGCGAACGGTTGCTGAAAAATGTACGTCCCGGTTCATATCTTTTTGTTCTTGATGTGCAGGGAGATCTTATTTCGTCGGAAAAACTGGCACAGGCTTTTGAGGACTTGTCGTTGCACGGATGCAGTGAGTTTACCTTTCTCATAGGAGGTCCCTTCGGGTTGGCCGATGAAGTCCGCCGAAAAGCCGACCGTTGTATTTCTTTCGGTCGCATTACGCTGACACATCAAATGATTCGTATGATACTGACGGAACAAATCTATAGGGCTGTAAAAATCATGCGGCACGAGCCTTATCACTTATAATTACAACGTGTATATCTATTTTTTATAAAAGAAAGATAGTATAATAAAGGTACAAACAACGGTTTCGGCTTACAGGTCGGAACGAAGGGGTGGATACTATGAGCGAACGCAAAGCAATGGATATTATGGAAAAGGTTTTTGTAACAGCCGATCCGAGTACAACCGTTTTGGATTTAATCCAGCTGTTCATTAAAAATAAGATTACGTCTATTCCTATTGTTAACGATGACGGCACATTAGCCGGTATTGTTACGGATGCCGATTTGCTGTATAAGAAAATCAAGCCCCATGTGCCGCACTATGTCAATCTTCTCGGGGCCAGTATTTACTACAACGGAATCAGTGAATACGATAAGAGCTTTAAAAAACTCATGGCCAGTACGGCTAAAGAATTGATGACTAAAGATGTTATCATTGCGGCTCCCGATGCGGATGTGGAACAGTTGGCAGGCGTTATGGTAGCAGAGCACCTCAAGGTCATTCCCATTGTAGACAATAAGCGTTGTGTGGGTGTCGTTACACGCCGATCTATTTTGGAAGAAATGCATAGAGAATACGAAGAAGAAAAAGCCTAGGTACATTTTATAAAAAATCTGTATATGTATGTGCGGACACTTTCCCGTGAAGGTGTCCGCCTGTTTTTTATATAAGGAAGCGGATTTACGCTCTTTCTACAGGCGATTTAATTGGTTTGAGCAGTTATTTATGGTATAATTCGGTCATATGAATAATGGAATATTTCAGAGAGGCAGGGCTGTTGATGGACTCGAAAGAATTAGTCATTGTCGTCGACTTTCGGCGGGCAATATAATCAGTTAATAGCACGACGGGTCAGAGAGAATCATGTATATTGTGAAGTCTACCCGTATCATAAAGCGGTTGAAAAGATTAAAGAACTGAAGCCTCGCGGAGTTATTTTTACAGGCGGACCGAACAGTGTATATGAAGAAAAGGCACCGCATATCGATGCTGCTGTCTTTGAACTGGGTGTGCCCGTTCTGGGATTATGCTACGGCATGCAGATGATGGCATATCTTCTGGGCGGGACTGTTAAAGAAGCGGATAAGCGGGAATTCGGCAAAACGGAAACAACTGTGGATACGAAGTCCCTCGTCTTTAAAGGCTTGAAAGAAAAAGAAATCGTGTGGATGAGCCATACGGATTATGTAGCCGAAATTCCTGAAGGCTTTAAGATTACGGCTCATACGGAACACTGCCCCGTAGCCGCAATGGAAAATGCGGATAAGAAATTGTATGCCATGCAATATCATCCTGAAGTGCTTCATACGGAACACGGCAAGGAAATGTTGCATAACTTCCTCTTTGAAGTATGTAAATGCAGCGGCACATGGACGATGGCAAACTATGCCAAACAGGCTGTTGAAGACGTGCGTCGGACTGTCGGTGACGGTAAGGTAGTACTGGCTCTTTCCGGCGGGGTCGACAGCTCTGTGGCGGCGGCCTTGATTTCCCGTGCCGTTGGCAACCAATTGACCTGTATTTTTGTTGACCACGGTTTAATGCGAAAAAATGAAGGCGATGAAGTTGAAGCGGCCTTTAAGGATTCGGGAATGAACTTCATTCGCGTCGACGCATCGGATCGCTTCCTGTCTAAATTGGCAGGCATTTCCGATCCGGAAAGAAAACGTAAAACTATCGGCGAAGAATTTATTCGCGTCTTTGAAGAAGAAGGACGAAAAATCGGTGCCGTCGACTTTTTGGCACAAGGCACGATTTATCCCGATGTCATCGAATCGGGTGCCGGTGATGCGGCAGTTATTAAAAGCCATCACAATGTAGGCGGCTTGCCGGCTGTTGTAGACTTTAAGGGTCTTATTGAACCGCTACGCAACCTCTTTAAGGATGAAGTTCGCGAACTCGGTGAAGAACTGGGGTTGCCGGACTATCTCGTATGGCGGCAGCCTTTCCCGGGACCGGGACTGGCCATTCGCGTTATGGGCGAAATTACAAAAGAAAAACTGGACATCTTGCGTGATGCCGATGCCGTTTTTAGAGAAGAAATTGCGGCGGCAGGCCTTGATCGCTCCATAAACCAATACTTTGCCGTCTTAACGAATAATCGGTCTGTCGGCGTTATGGGCGACTTCCGCACATATGACTATACCTTGGCCTTACGAGGCGTAACGACAACAGACTTTATGACGGCTGACTGGGCGAGAATCCCCTATGACGTACTGGATAAAATCTCGAGCCGTATCGTTAACGAAGTAGAACACATTAACCGAATTGTGTATGACATAACCAGCAAACCCCCTTCCACGATTGAATGGGAGTAACTCTTAGCCCGCAGCCTTCCTACGGAAGTCTGCGGGCTTTAGAGTTACCCCCGCGAGGGTTGCGAGGAGTGCAGGCCGCGAAGCGGCAAGGACGACCGCAACCTACCGCGTATTGAGTCCATACCCCCGCGAGGGTTGCGAGGAGTGCGGGCCGCGAAGCGGCAAGGACGACCGCAATCTACCGCGTATTGAGTCCACACCCCCGCGAGGGTTGCGAGGAGTGCAGGCCGCGAAGCGGCAAGGACGACGAGGGAGTAAAAGGTTTTTATTGTACGAATACGTAAGGTGAGATCATGGAAGACAGAAAAGTAGTGTTTTTGGTTCTGATTACCGGTTTTGTAGCGGGAGTCATCGGGTCTTTTTATATTCATTTAATGCATTTTGTACAGCATCTTGTATATGCCTATTCTGCGGCTGACGGGTTGGATTTCGGACAGGCTGTGGCGCGAGTATCTCCCGAACACAGACTGGCGGCTCTCTTCGGATGCGGTCTGGTTGTCGGCATAGGGTGGGTGCTTATTCATCGATACGGCTCACCGCTGGTGGATATTAAAACGGCGGTTCAAGATGAGAAGAAGACCATGCCCTTAGTGACGACTCTGGTTCATGCGACCTTACAAATTATTACCGTCGGTGCCGGCTCACCGCTGGGACGAGAAGTAGCCCCGCGGGAAGCCAGTGCGGGTATTATGAGTGCGGTTGTAAAGCACTGCAATCTAACGTGGGAGAATCGGTCCTTGATTATTGCCTGTGCCGCCGGAGCCGGTTTGGCCGCCGTATATAATGCCCCTTTGTCGGCTGCCGTATTCATTTTGGAAACTCTCGTTATGACTTGCAATGTAAAGGCTGTCGGTACGGCCTTGTTATCGTGCGGATTGGCGGCAGGTATTGTACGCTTTGTCGTAGGAGATGCGGTTCAATATGCTTTACCTATGCCGGATGTAACGGGAAGTTACCAAACTTTTGCCGTTATCTTGGGAATCTTTACGGCTGTAACTGTTCAGTTCTTTAATCGGACCGTAACCGCTTTACCGAAGTTTGACAGAAAAAGTCCGAAAATGGCGGTTGTTGCTATAATTGCCTTTTGCCTTTATCGGCCTCATGGCCATGTGTTTTCCTGAAATTTTAGGTAACGGCAAGGCAGGCAATGAATTGACCTTTACAGATTCTATTAATTGGACCTATGCAGCAGGCTTGTTTGCTGACGAAGTGGCTTGCCGTATTGGCAGCCCTTACGGCAGGTGCCTACGGTGGCCGCATTACTCCGTCTATGATGCTGGGGAGTACGTCGGCCCTTGTCTTAGCTGCTTTGTGGAGTGTTTGTATCAGTCCCGTATCTTTGTCTTTTGCAGCCTTTGTAGGAGCTGTCGTATTTTTAGGATTGGCACAGAAAATGCCTCTGACAGCTTGTGTATTTATGTTGGAAATATCTCGATTTTCAACTGAACTTTTTTATCCTATGGCTCTGGCTATGGGAACGGCCTTGATAACGCAACGATTTTTACAAAGAAAATATGAATGAAGTCGACCGGAACAGATAGAAGCCATATATGACTATGGCTTCTATCTGTTTTTCATTTAATGCCCGTTGGTTATGGAGTAACTTAAACGTTTGATTTATGTAGACCGCCATACTATACTATTACTGAATAGAAATATTAAAATCTAATTTAATCATCTTAGGATTGAGGCGGCAGAAAGAAAACGGAAAGACAAGTGATGCAAGCAGCTTGTCGGAAAGGAGTCAAAATGCCGAAGGGATCTCCGGAGTTAACACGGGCGCGTAGGGAAGAAATTATTAATGCATGTGAGAAGCTATATGAGGTAATGAGCTTAAAGAGGTAACAATTAAGGAAATTTCCAAGTATACATCTTTTACGAGGCCTTCCATATACAATTATTTCAGTACGAGAGAAGACATTTTTCTGGCTTTATTACAGCGCGAATACGAAGCGTGGATTCGTTATCTGGAAGCGGTAAAGCCGACATCAGACGAAAAGACAGCGTCCGGTTTTGCCGGCATGTTGGCTGAATCGCTCTCAACACGACCGATCTTATTGAAGCTTTTAGCCATGAATCAATTCGATATGGAAGAGCATAGCGACGTTCGTTGCTTGGCCGAGTTTAAAAGCGTCTGTATGGCGGCCAGAAAGGCTGTGTGCAGCTGTTTGGCCCGATATGTCCCCTACATGGGGATTGCCGAAGCGGAAGCTTTTGCTTATGCTTTTTTTCCTTTTATGTTCGGCATTTATCCGTATACAACGGGTACAAAAAAACAGGCGGAAGCCCTGGAGTTGGCTAATGTTGCTGCCATGCAAATGAGTGTATATGAATTGGTTTATAATTGTGCCGCCCGTCTTTTAAAATAGACGAAATCCGGAATTTCTGTTGTAGCAATAATATAGAAAATGACGAAAGTCGCATCATTTATGGATGCGACTTTTTGTTATGGCCGTGATGTTTGTTCGAGACGATGCTTTGTGGTACACTCATGTGGATGAAAGCGGGCAATAATAGTGGAAATCAGACGTGCAGTTATTGTAGACTTGGCATCTATGGAACAGATATATGCAAGGGCCAGGAAGTTTATGATTGCTACGGGAAATCCTGACCAATGGGATCCTTCTTACCCCGGCCGAGAACTTTTGGTAAAAAATATTACCGATGGCCAAGCTTATGTATTGGAAGAAAAAGGAAGGGTTCACGGTACTTTTGCATTTATTGTAGGAGAAGAGCCTACGTATACGAAGATTTGTGACGGACAGTGGCGTAAGAATGAAACGTACGGAACGGTTCATCGCTTAGCTTCGGACGGGACTGTAAAGGGAGCCGGTCGTGCCTGTCTTACCTATTGTTCAGACCGGCAGCCTTATTTGCGGATTGATACGCATAAGAATAATCTGCCTATGCAAAAGGTCATAGAGTCGTTCGGGTTTAAACGGTGCGGAATCATAACTGTAAGAGGCGGAGAACGGATAGCTTATGACTATATCCGTTCGGGAAAATCAGGTAAGACGTCTATGTCTGTACAAGCAAGGCGTCTTATTTTACAATAAAATGATGAGTAAATAGACCGCATAAGGCATAAGGACGGTGGAAAGTATGAAGTTGTCGGACATAGGAGAGTTCGGGTTTATAGACAGAATTAAAAAAACGATACGATTGTAAATCCCGCATCAGTTGTTGTCGGTATAGGCGATGACGGGGCCGTATATAAGACAACGGAAGGCAAGGAGCAAGTGGCCGTTATAGATACGATGATTGAAGGTCGACATTTTATTATCGGTAAGACGGCTACCTGGTACGAAGCGGGATATAAGGCCGTGGCGTCCAATTTAAGCGATATTGCGGCAATGGGAGCCGAACCGACGCACCTGGTTCTGTCCGTGGCTCTGACACCGCAGATGGATGCGGCGCAAACGGATGAATTGTATAGGGGCATGAAGGATATTTGCCGTCATTACGGTGTTAATATTCTCGGTGGAGACACGGTAGTGTCATCTGAAGGGTGCCGTGCTTACGGTGGCGGCTTTCGGTGAAATTGAGGCGGGCAAAGGCCGTCTTACGAAGCGGCGCCGTACCGGGTGATATTGTGGCTGTTTCCCATACGTTGGGAAATTCGGGAGCCGGGTTGGATGTCCTCTTGGCAGGAGATGCAGGCTACGCGGCCCTGAAAAAGGCACATGCTATGCCCGTGCCGCAAGTAGAACTGGGGCGATTGGCCGTAAAATACGGGTGTCACAGTTTAAATGATATTAGCGACGGCTTAGCCAGTGAAAGCAATGAAATTGCAGCGGCCAGTCATGTAGATCTGATACTGGACAAGTTGCAAATCCCCCCTGTCTGATGAACTCCGACGATGGTGCGAAGTGTCGGGAAAGGATCCGTATGCCTACGCTCTTACGGGCGGTGAAGATTATGAGCTCGTGCTGACTATGGCACCCGATGATTTTTATTTACTGAAAGAGGAGTTTTCCTCTCTTACGGTAATCGGAAAGGTTCAAGCAGGGAGCGGTAACGTATATTTGAAAGACGGAGACCATACGCAAGTATTGGCACCGTCGGGATGGAATCATTTCAGCGGAGGCGAATAAGGTGATTACTCTATATACCCGTAGTGAAGCCGAAACTATAGCCTTCGGCGAATGTGTGGGCAAGGTTTTAAAACAAGGGGATGTCATCGCTCTTAAGGGGGATTTGGGGGCCGGCAAGACGCATTTGGTCCAAGGAGCGGCTAAGCAAATGGGGATTACTTCACCCGTTGTCAGCCCCACCTTTTCTCTTATGAATGTATATGACCATGTACCGCCTTTGCATCATTTCGATTTCTATCGTCTTGAAGAAGAATATGAGCTGGATTCTATCGATCCGGAAGAATATTGGGAGACGGGGATTTCTTTTGTAGAATGGTCGGAAAAGTTTCCTCATCGACTTCCTGATGATGTGGCAGTGATTACCATCAAAAAAACAGGTGATACTCAGCGGGAGATTACAGTAGAAGCAGATGAATCCCGTTGGAAAGATTTATTGAAAGAGGTAGAAGGATATGCTCTTGGCCATTGAGACATCTTGTCTCGTTTCAAGCGTCGCACTTTTGCACGAAGGCGTATTAAAGGCGGAAGTAACCGTTCAGGCACGATTAACTCATTCGGAACAGCTTATGCCGCATATTGCGGATATGCTTACCAAGGCGGCTGTCAGTAAGAAGGATGTTGACGGAGTAGCCGTATCCGTCGGGCCCGGGTCTTTTACGGGTTTACGCATCGGTCTGGCTACGGCCAAGGGACTGGCTTTTGCTTGGAAGGTACCTCTTGTGGGGGTTGAAACGCCGCGTAGCCTGGCGTGGAATTTTGTTGATTCGGCTTATGCCGTATGTCCGCTTATTGACGCACAGAAGGGGAATGTATATGTATCCGTGTATTCGTGGCGGCAGGGCAAGCTATATGAAGATGAAGCCGTTACGGTTATGGCGGCAGCGGATGTTATTAACCGCGTATCTGAAGGAAATCAAAAGGTTGTGTTTTGCGGTGACGGAGCCTCTAAGTTTGCCGATTTGATTGCATCCGGCGGAGACAAGTGTTTGCTTGCTCGACCGCACCAAATTATTCCCAGAGCCGGAGCTTTGGCAGTAGCGGCACAGGAACGTTTTGACAAGGGCGATACGGATGATTGTATGACCTTGACACCGGCTTATAAGCGGCGTAGTGAGGCGGAAGTGCTTTGGGAGAAACGGCACGGTGATTCAATATGTCCGTAATTGTTCGTAAAGCCGTACGGACCGACGACAAGGGAATTTATGAGGTGGAACAGGATTCTTTTTCCATTCCCTGGTCTTTGCCGGCCGTGCAACGGGAATTGGAGTCCGAACGGGCTCTTTACTATGTACTGGAGCGAGAAGACGGTACGATCGTCGGGTATGCCGGGTTGTGGCAGGTTCTTGATGAAGGGCAGATTACCAATATTGCCTTGCGCAAGGAATTTCGTCACCAAGGGTACGGCGAATTGCTGGTGCGTGTTTTGATGGAAGCCGCATGGGAAGCGGGTTGTACTGAAATATTTTTGGAAGTGCGCATTTCCAATCAGGGAGCCATTCACTTATATCGAAAATTGGGCTACGAGGTATTAAGTGTACGAAAACATTATTATTCCGACCCCGTAGAAGATGCCTATGTTATGGATTGTAAAAAAGAAGCCTACCCTTGGGTACGCTGATGAAGGATAGAGATAATGTATACATTAGCTTTGGAAACGAGTTGTGATGAAACCTCCGTGGCCGTCATTGAAGACGGGCGTCGAATTTTATCCAATATTATATCTACTCAAGTGCCGATTCATCGTAAGTTCGGCGGCGTCGTGCCGGAAATCGCTTCACGACAGCACATTGAATATGTTATGCCTGTTGTAAAAGAAGCGTTGGAAGAGGCTGAAATCACGTTGAATGATGTCGACCATATCGGGGTAACCTACGGACCCGGTCTGGTAGGGGCCCTTTTAGTCGGGGTGGCTACGGCTAAGGCCTTGAGCTTTGCCGCCGACAAACCCTTGGTAGGGGTTAATCATATGGAAGGGCATATATTTGCCAACTTTCTCAGTCATACAGAATTGGAACCGCCCTTTTTGGCTCTTGTCGTGTCGGGCGGCCATACTCAGCTTGTAAAGGTGCTGGGCTATAATCGATTTGAACTCATGGGACAGACTCGGGATGATGCTGCAGGAGAGGCTTTTGATAAGATAGCCCGCGTCATGGGGTATCCCTATCCGGGAGGTCCGCAAATTGATAAACTGGCAGCCCTCGGAAATGCCGATGCCGTTGTTTTTCCTAAGGCCTTGCATGAGAGAAACAACTTTGAATTCAGCTTCAGCGGCGTGAAGTCGGCAGTACTCAATTATTTGCACACACAGGAGCAGCGCGGTGAAATGTATAGTCCCGAGGATGTTGCGGCGTCGTTTCAAAAGACGGTTGTAGAAACACTCGTTGAAAAGACTGTCAATGCGGCGGAATTATCGGGGCTTCGTACCGTCGTCCTGGCCGGCGGCGTAGCGGCTAATCACGGCTTGACACAGGCTATGGAAACGGCGTGTAAAGAAAAAGGATATACTTTTTATAAGCCTGAGCCGATTTTATGCACGGATAACGGGGCTATGATCGGCTGTCGTGCTTATTACATGGCTCAAGACGGCCGTTTCGCAGATATGACTTTGAATGCGAAACCGGCATTGTCTCTAACGGGAACGGAGACATAGGAACGTATGCCTACTATAGCGGATATCTGTCATAGTGACAGTCACTTATCGGACGTACAAATTCATATTTTGGAAAAAAGTGAGCCTTTCCTTCAGTTTGCCGCCGATTTGGCGCAACGAAGGTTGGCTCTTTTCGTACCGTCATCCAAAGAGGGATTTCTCGTGTCGGCAGCTGTGCGTAAACCCTTATTTGCAGCGGAAGGTAAGGCGGATACATCGGTCGGTGCTATCGTAGCTTGCGGGGATGAGCCGGTTATTGCCGATGTGTTTACGCAAAGGCGAAGTTTGACAGCACACAAGGAAGTGGATTACGGTCGTACGGAATCCATGACGGTCTATCCTTTTGTCGATAACGGCGGCAAGGTCATTGCCGTACTGTCTTTTACGGGGGAGGTGGCGGCCGATAAACAGCTGTTGACGGAAACGGCTTTCAGTATCTTACAAGTGCCCGCTTCGGCCGATGAAGCGGGATTATACGGTCGCCTGTCCGTTCAGGACGGAGTCATCATTGTGGATAAAGGCGGACGGATTATTTATGCCGATGACACGGCGGAAAAAATCATGAGATTACGGGGGCGTACGTCGCCGCTTAAGGGAGAAAGCGTTTTTACGGATTTTGCTGATCTAAGTGCCGCACGCCACGCACTGGTAACACGGCAGGGAACGACGGAAGAGATTAACAGCCCCGAATCGTCGTTGACTTTAAGGGCTATTCCTCTTGTGCGAGGCGGAAAACTCTTTCAGCTGGTTCTCGTCTTAACGGAACGGACGGAAATAAGAAGAAAAGAAGAAGAACTGCAAGTAAAGCATTCGGTTATTAAAGAAATTCATCATCGTGTGAAAAATAATTTGCAAACCGTTGCCGGTATTTTACGCATGCAAATGCGGCGTGTCGAGCATGAAGAAGCACGGGACGCATTGCAGGAAGCTTTAAATCGTATCCTCGGTATCGCGTTGGTTCACGATACGTTGGCATACGGGGAAGAAGAACGAATAGATTTGGCTAAGTTAGGGGAGAGTTTATTGGGATTGACCGTTTCCAGTCTCACGGAAATCCGAGAACGAATAAGGACACACTTTAACGGTGAATCGATTTTCGTGTCATCAGGCGTAGGCGTGTCGGCGGCTTTGATTTTAAATGAGCTGCTTACCAATTCCGTGTTACACGGATTTTCAGACGACGGTTGCGGTGATATTTATCTTTCCGTCAAGAGGCGAAACGGGCAGTGTATACTTGTCGTTACGGATACGGGGAAAGGTATGGAACCCGGAATAGACGGTAAAAAACGCTTGGGTCTGGAAATCGTGAAAACTGTGGCGGAAAAAGATTTACACGGCAGTTTTTCTATCTGCGCCAATCAACCGTGCGGGACAACGGCGACCATAACTTTTCCTTACATAGAGGAGTGATGAAAATGTCTTATCGCATAGTCATTGCCGATGATGAAGCCCTTATTTGCATGGATTTGAAAGAAATGCTGGAAGAAAGGGGTCATGTCGTCGTTGCGGAAGCGGCTGACGGAGTGCAGGCGTTGGAAGCGGTGCGCAGCAAACGACCCGATTTGGTTTTTCTGGATGTGAAGATGCCGCGGCTTGACGGAATTCATACTGCAAAGTTGATTCATGGTGAAAAATTGGCTCCCGTTATCTTACTGACTGCCTATAGTCAGCCGGATATTGTAGATGAAGCGGCTAAGTCGGGTGTATTCGCCTATTTGGTAAAACCTGTCAATCCCGCCAATTTGTATCCGGCCATGGAAGTGGCCGTATCTCAGTTCAGGAGCCAACGTCAAAAGGATGAGGAGTCATTTCGGCTGAGAGAAGAGAAACAGCTGCTGAAACTGTCGGCTAGGGCCAAAGAAATTTTGGTAAAAAGATACGGTATTACGGAAGGAGAGGCACAACGGCGTCTTCAACAGTATTGCATGAAACACGGTATCTCTATGAAAAAGGCGGCGACCGATTTAATTCGTGCAGAAACGAATAAAAATAAATCTTGACTTTTTCACCTTTAATGGGTAATATAAGTCTTGTGGTTAGCACTCATAAAACTTGAGTGCTAACAATGAAGATGGAAATGAATGATATGAGGAGGAACATACAATGATTAAACCGTTAGGAGATCGTGTAGTAATTCGTGTATTAGAACAGGAAGAAAAGACGGCGAGCGGTATTTTCCTGCCCGATACGGCTAAAGAAAAACCGAGCCAGGGGGAAGTTATTGCCGTAGGCTACAGGTAAATTACAGGACAACGGTACGCGTACTCCTTTGGAAGTAAGCGTAGGCGATAAAATTATTTTCTCGAAATATGCAGGTACGGAAGTTAAATATGACGGTGTTGATTATTTAATTGTCAGTGAACGCGATATTTTAGCAACTATATAATATAGCATTTCTTATAAGGAGTGACTCATAATGGCAAAACAGATTTTGTTTAACGAAGAAGCACGCCGTGCGCTGGGCAACGGTGTAGATGCATTGGCAAATGCAGTAAAAGTAACGTTGGGACCTAAGGGCCGTAACGTAGTATTGGATAAGAAATTCGGCGCACCTACCATTACGAATGACGGTGTTACGATTGCTCGTGATATTGAATTGGAAGATCCTTTTGAAAACATGGGTGCACAGCTCGTAAAAGAAGTGGCTACGAAGACAAATGACGTGGCAGGCGACGGTACGACGACAGCTACCTTATTGGCACAGGCTATGATTCAGGAAGGCATGCGTAATGTTGCAGCCGGTGCTAATCCTATGATTTTGAAACGCGGTGTAGAAAAGGCTGTCAAACGCTTGGTAGAAGAAATTCAAAAGCGCGCTATTGAAGTCAACGATAAAGAAGCCATTGCACAGGTCGCTTCCATTTCCGCGGGAGATGAAGAAGTAGGCGGCTTGATTGCCGATGCTATGGAAAAGGTCGGTAAAGACGGCGTTATTACGGTTGAAGAATCGAAGACTATGGGTACGCAGCTGTCCGTTGTAGAAGGTATGCAGTTCGATCGCGGATATATTTCTCCGTACATGGTAACGGATCCGGATAAGATGGAAGCCGTTATGTCCGAACCGTATATTATGGTAACGGATCGTAAAATCGCATCCATTCAGGAAATGTTGCCGACCTTGGAAAAAGTAGTACAGGCAGGTAAGGAACTTCTGATTATTGCCGAAGATGTAGAAGGCGAAGCTTTGGCAACTCTCGTAGTCAACAAGTTGCGCGGTACATTTAAAGCCGTTGCTGTAAAGGCTCCCGGATTCGGGGATCGTCGCAAGGCTATGTTGCAGGATATTGCAACCTTGACAGGTGCTACGGTTATTACGGAAGAAGTAGGCCGTAAGTTGGACAGCATCGGAATTGAAGACCTCGGTACGGCACGTCAGGTACGTGTAACGAAGGACGAAACGACTATTGTCGAAGGTCATGGCGATGCTGCGGCTATTAAGGATCGCGTAGCACAGATTAAGGCACAGATTGCCGAAACGACGTCCGACTTTGACAAAGAAATTACAGGAACGTTTGGCTAAGATGTCCGGCGGTGTAGCCGTTATCGAAGTAGGTGCTGCTACGGAAGTTGAATTGAAAGATAAGAAGCTTCGTTTGGAAGATGCTTTGAACGCAACTCGTGCAGCCGTTGAAGAAGGTATTGTTGCCGGCGGCGGTACGACCTTTATCGATATTCTTCCCGTGTTGGATGAATTCAAAGAAGAAGGGGACGTACAGACGGGTATTAATCTCGTTAAGCGAGCTGTTGAAGAACCGGTTCGCCAGATTGCGCATAACGCCGGGTTGGAAGGCTCGGTCATTGTTGCCAAGGTTATGGATTCTCCCGACGGTGTGGGCTTTAATGCACTCAAGGAAGAATATGTGGACATGGTTAAGGCCGGCATTGTCGACCCTGCTAAAGTAACGCGTACGGCTTTACAGAACGCCGCTTCTATTGCGTCTCTCGTACTTACGACGGAAACGCTTGTTTCGGATAAACCCGAACCGGCAAGTGCGGCTCCCGCAATGCCCGGCGGCATGCCCGGCGGCATGCCCGGTATGATGTAAGCCGACATATATAGCCTATAAATTGTCTGCTCACAGGCGATGTGAAATCAGGAAGGCCGAGTCCTCTTTCGAGGGATTCGGCCTTCTTTTGTGTTTTGCCCGTAAGCATTCAATTTTGGTGTTGCTTTTTGTACGGTTCTTTGTTATAATTCTTATTGTTCCGTATGGAACACGTTGTTCCTCAATAGCTCAGTCGGTAGAGCAATCGGCTGTTAACCGATTTGTCGTAGGTTCGAGTCCTACTTGAGGAGCCATGGCCCCTTGGTCAAGCGGTTAAGACACCGCCCTTTCACGGCGATAACATGGGTTCGAATCCCGTAGGGGTCACCACACTCGGGCGATTAGCTCAGCTGGGAGAGCGCTTGCCTTACAAGCAAGATGTCGGCAGTTCGATCCTGTCATCGCCCACCAGAGAATGCAAAAGCGAACTACTTATTCTTATCGAATTGATAAGGATGGGTGGTTCGCTTTTGTCGTTATACCGGATTTTTATATATTCATCGTATACAACTACATAAATGCCGATAGACATCCGAAGTGCGATATTTGCGATGTGTACGCACATGCCGACCTGTACGGACTTGGTAAGGGTATATTCCCGAAGGATAAATTCCCAAAGCTCCCTGCACATCCTCACTGCTTATGTCGAATCAAGCCGATTGTTGACGGCATGATTGATATGAGCAAGCAAAAGGATAATGTTGATAAGAGTGGAAAGGCTTATATCGACACGCTTCCGAAACGGGAGCAAGAGCGGCTACTTGGTGCCCATGGCAGAAAAGATGTAATGGGCGGCAAGAAAGAGTGGATGCAAAAGGCGAGGGGCTGGGGTAGTGAAGGATTTTCCTTGCGTATTCCTTATAATGGCGGCTCGAGAGGTGCTGTTGGGGCGAAATTGAATGATACTAATGACCCTAGCGGCAAAAAGAGAAGTGCTGCAGCAGAGCCTATGTATGAAGAAATGCGCAGAGTATACTTGAAAAATCCATCATATTATGCCAATAAATGGGCTACGGATTTAGGGATGCATCCTAGCGGCGTAAAAAGAGCCATCGAACATCTATTATTTAACAAACATCATCTTATCAAAGATGGGAAGGCATATTATGGCAGATTTGAGGTTGATTATGACATAGCTGCTACATTAATGAATATCAAAAATGGCAATATAGGTGAAAAAGAAATGAGGCTATTTAGGCATGAAAGACTTGGATCTGAATTAATGTATAGGTATAATTACAAATATAACGATGCACATGATTTAGCGAATAAAAAACATAATTTTGAGGAATTGGTGTGTGGTATTTAAATGTTGATATTAAAGTTAAAAGAAAACAATGAATATATGGCGATATATGAATTTTCACCGAGTGGCACTGATTATGTCGGTGTTATAGGAATTGATAAGAAGGCTAAGGAAATTAAGTTAATCAATACCTGTGCAGCCGACTGGAAATATCGTGCTCATGCTTTTAAACGAATGGAGGGGTATGTTGAACAAGATATATATCCCGCAGAAGATATGGTTGCATGGCATTAAAGACCTTAAACAATTGTTTAAGGTCTATTTTTATATAACAAAATAAAACATAAGACCTTACAGGCCTGTACTGGTGAATGCATGGGCCTTTTATATTGCCACAAATTAGCAGGAGGCGAAATGTGGTGCATTCATGTAGAAAAGGAGAATGACACATGACAATGGCAGAATTGTATGCAGCACCGGAAAAGCTCGACGGTGGTGCGGCGATGGTGGAGACTATTAAAGCGGAAGTCGGGAAGTTGAATGTAGAGTCAAAAGAGTAGCGAGAAGCCAAAGAAAAAGCTGCAAGGCAAGAAGCCGAACCGGGCAGAAATCGAAATGACTCCATCGGTGTGGGTGAAGATTAGGAATCGAATTTATCTGCGAGGTATTCATTCTGCAATAGATAATATTATATAGACAATTCAAGACGGACTTACCGAATTGTCGAAGAAATAAGCAAAAGACCTTCCGGAATATTCCGGAAGGTCTTATTTTTGTAGAAATTACAATAAAGAGGTGAAAACATGATAACGGATATAGAAAAAGCCGTTAGCCTTATATCTCAGGTAATAATCACTCTGGTCGGATTGATAAGTATCCGGGATAGGCTTAACGGCAAGAAGTAAGAGGAATGGGGGCAACGCCCTCATTCTCTTACCTATATCCTATCATGGAAAGACATGAAAAGAAAGTACATGTTAGCATTATTTATCGGATTTATCGGAATCCCAAGTTGCAAAACTACGGTACCACCGAGAAGACATTGTGTATTAATATTCAACATAGCGACCTGACGAAGCATATACGAGAACCCTTAGGGGGAGATGAGCTCTATTGTAGGCCGCCGTATGTTGCCTAAGCCGTTTCCTTAGTGTATAATCCTCCTATTAGTGATTGTTGGAGGAGTGCCGTGTTACGAACGGCTATGAGGGAAAGGAAGAAAAATATGTTACCGGAAAAATTACACGATGTCTTGAGCTATGAAGGGGTTGTATCACTTACGACATGGACGCCTGAGGGTCCGCATGTAAACAATACATGGAATACGTACATCGTTGAAAAAGAGGATGATCGATTGCTTATTCCGGCTGCCGGTATGAACAGTACGGAAACGGACTTGGATGTAAACAATAGGATCATCCTTACCGTCGGTGCCAGAGAAGTGGAAGGGTTTAACGGATATCAGGGTACGGGATTTCGCATTACCGGTACGGCCAAGCTCATAGACGAAGGTGAGGACTATGAGATGATGAAAAAGCAGTTTTCCTTTTTGCGAAAAGTGTTAGAAATAAAAGTAGAAGAAGCAAAACAGTTACTCTAAAATAAATTAAGAAAGACCTCTTCAAGAGGTCTTTCTTTTAACTTTCGCATTGCTCATAGATTTGTATGGTGGTATACTTTTACGTAATCGTTAAAGATATTTATATTTAGGGGTGATTGCATTATGGCACGTTTTTCTACATTTGCACAAACATTACAGGCTGACGATATTGCTGAAATTTTGGCATTGACTCAAAAGCCGGAAGTTATTTCCTTTGCCGGCGGCTTGCCTGCACCGGAGCTTTTTCCGATTGAAGAAATGAAAAAGGTAGACGAAGCCATTTATACGGAACAGGGACGTCAAGCCGTTCAGTACGGGCCTACACAGGGCTATGATTTGTTACGCGAACAACTGGCGGCTCGTATGCAAGATAAGTTCTTCGTTGACTGCACTCCCGATAATATTGTCGTTACGACAGGATCTCAACAAGCACTCTTTATTTAGCCCAGATTTTGCTTGATAAAGGGGATACAGTTCTCATGGAAAGCCCGACTTACATGGGTGCCATCATGGCTTTCGATCCGTCCGGTCCGCGATATACCACCGTTCCGACAGATGAAAACGGCATTGTTGTTGAAGAGTTGGAAAAAGTTTTGGCTTCAGACGATTCCATTCGCATGATTTACGTCATTCCCGAATTCCAGAATCCGACGGGCATTACATGGCCTGTTGAACGCCGTAAGGCCTTTATGGATGTCATTAATAAATACGATGTCGTCGTTCTTGAAGATAATCCGTACGGTGAAATTCGTTACGGTATCGATAAATTACCGTCTTTGAAATCTATGGATACTCAGGGTAAGGTCGTCTTTATGGGGTCTTTCTCCAAAACGTTTATGCCCGGTTTTCGCTTAGGCTGGATTGTAGCTCCTGACGACGTTGTCGATAAGTTTGTTAAGTTTAAGCAATCCGTCGACATCGGTACGTCTACATTCGGTCAGCGGCAGGCCGCTTACTTCTGCAAGATGTATGATATGGAAGCGCATATTAAGCAGATTACGGATTTGTATGCCAAACGTCGTGATTTAATGTGCGACTCCATGGAAAAATATTTCCCCAAAGAAGTTAAGTTTAATCGACCTCAGGGAGGCCTTTTTACGTGGGTTACCTTGCCTGAAGGGATTGATGCCAAGGCTTTGATGCGGAAGGCTATTGCAAAAAATGTAGCCTATGTTCCGGGAGTCATTTTCTATCCCAACGACGGAGAAGTTAACCATTTCCGTCTCAACTATTCGAATATGACGGAAGATCGTATTGTTGAAGGGGTAAACGCTTGGGAGAATTGTTGCACGAAGAGTTGGATAAGTAAAGGCGCTATGTAGCATTGCCTTAAGCAAGGGACTGTAATAAAATGTATATACACATTTTATTACAGTCTTTTTTTGCCGTTTGAATGGAAGCGGCATGGGTGAGGGCATGAAAGCGACGGATATATTACAACAGTATTTCGGATATACATCCTTTCGACCCGGGCAGGAAGAGGTCATAGAAGCACTCTCGATGCATCGGGACGTATTGGCCATTATGCCGACGGGGGCGGGAAAATCTCTGTGCTTTCAAATACCGGCCTTAATGAGTAAGGGTGTAACGGTAGTTATCTCGCCGCTGTTGTCTTTGATAAAAGACCAGGTGGATGCTCTGCAAGCACAAGAAATCGGGGCGACGAGTATTGACAGTCGCTGTACGGTAGAAGAAGCGAATAAACGCTTTTTTCTTTTGCGACAAGGGAAAGTAAAACTTTTGTATATATCGCCCGAACGACTACAAAACGAGTATTTCACAGCCGTCATGAAAAGTGTAACCGTGTCGGCCGTCATTGTTGATGAAGCTCATTGTGTATCCCAGTGGGGCCATGATTTTCGCCCCGGTTATCGGTTGATAAAAGACTGGATCGAGTCGTTACCGCAACGTCCTGTTGTAGGAGCTTTTACAGCCACGGCAACGGAATACGTTAAACAGGATATGTTGAATCTTCTGGGATTGAAAAATCCTCTGGTTTTGGTAGGCGGTTTTGATCGGCCTAATTTATATTTTCGTGTTATCAAGACTGCACGAAAGACGGACTTTCTTATTTCTTATTTAGATGAACATAAGAAGGAAAGCGGCATTATTTACGCCGCCACGCGCAAGGAAACGGACAAGGTATACGCTATGTTGCGTAAGAACGGTTTTTAAGGTCGGTCGTTATCATGCCGGCTTTGACGGATGAAGAACGGAGACGTGTACAGGAAGATTTTACCTATGACCGTATTGAGCTGATTGTGGCGACCAATGCTTTCGGCATGGGAATTGACAAAAAGCAATGTTCGCTTTGTCATTCATTGGCAAATGCCGAAAAAAATATGGAAAGTTATTACCAAGAGGCCGGGCGTGCCGGACGAGACGGAGCACCGGGGAATGTATCCTTCTCTTTACGCGCGGCGATATTATGGTTCAGAAGTTTTTTTAATCGATGTATCATCAACTGATGAAGAGCAGAAAAAGAATGACACGGCTTTAATGAATCGAATGGTCGATTATTGTGAAACCTCTTCGTGCTTACGGCGTGCGATTTTGGAATATTTCGGTGAAACAGTGAAGTATGAAGAGTGCGGAAACTGCGGAAACTGTGATGCCGAAACAACGGATGAAGACATAACTCGGGAAGTAAAACTCATTTGTATGTGTGTAGATGAATTAAAAGGGCGTTTCGGTCAGACTGTCGTGTCGGCCGTCTTGCGCGGAACGGCAACGGAAAAAATCAGGCAGTACGGCTTTGAACGAAATGCGTCTTTCGGTATGCTCGGTGATTATTCGGCGGCAGATATGGCGGCGTTGATTCGCTATGCCGTAAGTCGCGACTATTTATCAGTGGCAACAGGCAAGTATCCCGTCTTGTCTCTGACGGCGGCCGGCAGAGCTTTACTGGGGCCGGGTAAGAGTGCTCCCGTAATGCGTGTGCTTAAGACGGAGGACTCGGTGCCGGCAAGGGCCGTACATAAGCGGAGCATTCGTAAGATTTACGATGAGGAACGATTGCGTCCCTTATTTACGAAGTTACAACAACTTCGATATGAGACGGCACGGAAAGAACATATTCCGCCCTTTGTTATTTTCTCCGACGTAACGCTTTGGGAGTTGGCGGAACAAAGGCCCTCAACACTTGAAGAATTGCGCAGTATAAAGGGGATAGGCGACTTTAAATTACATAAATACGGGCCTGCGTTTCTTGATATTATAGTAAGTGACGGAAAGGATGACTGATCTTATGAGTTTGGCAGATGAACAATACTTGAATATTGTAGAAAATATTCTGGAACACGGATACTTCGATCAGAACCGGACGGGTATTCGGACCTATAAATTGCCTCATCAGATGATGCAATTCGACTTGGAAAAAGAGTTTCCCATTTTAACGACGAAATTTGTCGCTTTCAAGACGGCGGTAAAGGAGTTATTGTGGATTTGGCAGCTACAGAGTAACGATGTACGAGAACTGCAAAAGATGAACTGTCATGTATGGGATGAATGGATGCGTGAAGACGGGACGATCGGTAAAGCCTACGGGTACCAGATTCGTAAATATAAACAGTTGGATACGCTTTGGAGCAATTGCGGACGGATCCGCAAAATCGACGCATGATCGTCTCTTTGTGGAATATTGAAGACTTACCCGATATGGCCCTGCAGCCTTGCGCTTATCAGACCTTATGGGATGTATCCGATGGCCGACTGAACTGTATGCTTGTACAACGAAGCGGTGATATGGGTTTGGGAATTCCGTTTAATATGACTCAGTATGCCGTTCTTGTTCACCTGATTGCACGTTCTGTCGGGTTGCGGCCCGGCTTGTTTACTCATGTCATCAATAATGCACACATTTACGAAAATCATGTAGAGGCTTTGAAAACGCAGTTGGCGAGACGGCGGGAAGCGTTACCGGCACCCCAGCTGGTCATTGATGAAGGAATCACAGATTTTTATGAATTTAGGCCTGAAAATATCCGCTTGGAAGGGTATACACACAAGGGGAAATTGCCCATGGAGGTCGCCGTATGATTTCTTTGATTGTAGCGCGAGATGAAAACGGCGGCATCGGTAAGGATGGAGATTTACTGTGCCATATTTCAGCGGACTTGAAACGATTTAAAGCCTTGACGACAGGACATGATTTAATCATGGGGCGCAAAACGTTTGAAAGTTTACCGGGCCTTTTGCCGAATCGCAGACATATGGTTATTACGTCACAGAAAGACTACAAAAAGGCCCATGAGGGTATAGATGTATATCATTCTGTAGAAGATGTATGTGCTTCTCTGGTGGAGGACAAGGAATATTTCGTCATCGGGGGAGCCTCGGTTTACGAATCTTTTTTGCCCTTGGCACAGCGAATGTACATTACGGAAATTCATGAAGAATTCGCGGCCGATACCTATTTCCCGCAAGAAAATAAAAGTGAGTGGGCTATGACTGATAGGCATGACTTTGAAAAAACATTGAGTAATAAATATGCATATTCTTTTGTTGATTATGTTCGAAAATAAGCCGAGAAATAGGTTGGCTATCGAATTTATTACATACATGCATTGGAAATATTCGTTGACACTGGATTATAACTATGTTACACTTAGGCCATAGCTAGCAAGATAGCTGGAAGTTTTTATCTTAGGAGGATTGTGTCATGCAAGGTAAAGTAAAATGGTTTAGTGCAGAAAAAGGTTATGGCTTCATCGAAAGAGAAGACGGCGGCGACGTATTCGTTCACTTCTCTGCCATTCAGGAAGACGGTTTCAAGTCTTTGACTGAAGGTCAAGAAGTTGAATTCGACATCGTAGACGGCGCTCGTGGCCCTCAGGCAGCTAACGTAACAAAAGCGTAAACTCCGGTAACGACCTTTATGACGGTAACTTCGGTTACCGTCTTTTTTTATTTGTATGCTCGTAAAAGCTTTGCAGGGCGGTGTTTAAAAGGTTCGGGGAAGAAGAGAGTATCCCTTGTTTCAACTATAAAAGAATACTATAATTAAAAAGAATTAAACGAATGAAAAAACAGAATTATAATGTCGAAGACATATATAGTGATATATGTCTATGAGAAAGGAGACTTCCGTGAAAATCGTTGTGACTTGTGCCGTAACGGAGGCACATAAAGAATTATTGGAAAAAATCGCACCGGGACATACTTTTGTATATGTCGGGGACAGTATGGAAGGTACCGGGTTGTCTATTCCTGTGGAACGGGATGTCATAAATGATGCCGACGTTATTATCGGTAATGCGGACCCGCACCTGTTAAAGCAGGCGGAAAAGCTTAAATGGTTACAGCTGAACAGTGCCGGCGTAGGGAGTTATGTCGATGCCGTCGGTAAAGACGTTCTTTTAACCAACGCGACGGGGGCGTACGGTGTAGCCGTTGCGGAACATATGGCGGCACAGCTTTTAATGATGATGAAACGGTTGTCTGCTTATTACGACAATCAAAAGGTCGAACGTTGGCACGATGAAGGACCGGTTCAGAGTGTTTTCGGGGCGGAAGTTTTGGTTGTGGGATACGGCGATATAGGAGCCACGTTCGGACGGATCTTGAAAGGAATGGGGGCCCGTGTTACGGCAGTGCGGCGTCGTCTTACCAAGGGACTTGACGGGGCGGATGCGGTAGCCACTCTTGATGATTTGGACAGTCTCTTGCCAAAAGCACAGATTGTTGCCTGTGTGTTGCCCGATACACCGGAAACGGCAGGGCTGTTTACCAAAGAACGATTGGGAAAGATGAAAAGGCAGTCTTGGTTTATCAATGCCGGTCGCGGCAATGTTGTAGACAGTGACGCTTTGTGTGATGCCGTAGCGACAGGCAGGTTGGCAGGTGCGGCATTGGATGTAACCGAACCCGAACCTTTACCGCAAGGTCATCGCCTTTGGCATACGCCGGGAATTTATATTACACCACATGTATCGGGTGGCCTGCATTTAGAATATACCCATAATCGCATCATTCAAATTGCCGCTCGAAATTTAGAACTTTTTTTAGCGGGAAAAGCATTAGAACATGAAGTAGATCGTCAAAGCGGTTACGGCAAATAAAAAAGGTTTCTACAGATACGGGTCTTTACTTGTCAGATATGAGAGGGACGAGTGAAGACCCGTATTTTATATTGACGAAAGTACATGATGTTTACAGAATTTCAATAATAAAACTCATTGAAACAATATAAAAATAGTGATATTCTATACGGAGTATGTACCGTAATTACGACAATATACGAGCAGAGGACGGGAAAACATGAAATTTATTTTGTTTTTTATTATGGTCTGTCTACTTATAGGAGGACAGATTTTAGGGGCCAAGTTTCAAATAAAATCATTTAATGAGGCTTTGAAACGGCTTCATAAAAAAGGCAACGTCGGCGTAGGCACTAAAAAGAGGAAGGTGGGCCCCGGTTATGTAGTGCTCCTGGCCTGTGATTCGCAAGGAACGATTACAGGGGGAGAGTTGATGCGAGGAATTACGGTTTTTAATAGTTTTAAGGAATACGGAAAATGGAACGGCCAATCTATTTATGATGTAAACGCTCGACTTAAAGCCGGTAATGAAGAAGCACGAGACGAGTACAGCGGATATATTGCGGCTTTGGATGCCTTGGAAGAAAAATTGGCGGAGCAGACTGCCAGCGAGGAGGTCAAGAGATAATGGAATTTATTGCCATGTGCGCCAATTCATTTATCGACTTGTTCAAGGCAGGGGCGCAAATCTTTACAGGCTTTGTTACGGGAATCATCCCTCTTGTAGTCGTTTTGATGACGGCCGTCAACTCATTGATTAAGCTCATAGGAGAACAGCGGTTTTACGGATTTGCCCGAAAAGCGACAAAATATAAGCTTACACGCTATACGTTGGCACCCGTTTTATCCGTTATATTCTTAACGAGCCCCATGTGTTTTACTTTCGGGCGTTTTGTAGAGGAAAAGTATAAGCCGGCTTTTTATGATGCACAGGTAAGCTTTGTGCACCCTGTTACGGGACTCTTTCCTCATGCCAACGGAGGCGAACTTTTCGTGTACATGGGTATTGCTGCGGGTATTCAGGCACTGGGCTATCCTTTGGGGGATTTAGCAGTTCGCTACTTTCTTATCGGCATAGTAGTTATCTTTTTACGCGGAATCATTACGGAACGAATTTATATATACATGAATCGTAAAGCGGGACGAAAGGTATAGGTGACACATGTATAAATCAGTAGTTGTTTGCAAAGGTGCCGGCGGTTGGGGCGGGCCGATTACACTGATACCTACCGCACAACGACATGTTATTCTCAGTGTGACCGGAGGAGGAATTCACCCTATTGCCAAGCAACTAGGTGAATTATCGGGGTGTGAAGTTGTCGACGGTTTTACAACAGGAGTCAATGACTCGGAAATTCTGGCCGTCGTGATTGATTGTGGAGGTACGGCACGGTGCGGTGTTTATCCCCGGAAGGGCATTCACACGATTAACGTGGTTCCCGTCGGGCGTAGCGGACCTTTGAGTAAATATATAACCGAAGACTTATACGTATCGGGTGTGACGCCGCAGTGTCTTGCTTATGCAAGTAAAGAGGCTGTCGTGCGCGAAGCGGCAAAAGAAGCTGCCTCCGTATCGGTGAGCAAGGAACCTGAAAAAGTGCGGCAGTCATCGGCTAACATAGTGACACGGATGGGCATCGGCATCGGCCAGGTGGTCAATAAATTTTATGCTGCCGGTAGAGAATCTATCGATATAACCATCAAAAAGTATTTTTGCCTTTTTATGGCCTTTTGTCAGCATGATTTTAGGAATTATTACGGCTACGGGTGTCGGTAATGTTGTAGCTGTTACCATTTCTCCCGTCGCCGCATCCTTGCCGGGGATGTTGATCTTGGCACTCGTGTGTGCTCTCCTTTTATTTCACCTGTCCTCGGCCCGGGAGCGGTTATTGCACAGGTTATAGGGTACGCTTTTAGGAGCGGAAATCGGTTTGGGGCATATCCCTCCGCAATATGCTCTGCCGGCTCTCTTTGCCATTGATGCACAAGTCGGCGCCGACTTTATTCCTGTCGGCCTGAGTCTTGGTGAAGCGGAACCGGAAACCATCGAACTGGGCGTGCCTGCCGTCTTGTATTCACGCATGATTACAGGTCCTTTGGCCGTATTATTGGCCTATGCCGCATCGGTAGGCTTGTATTAGACTCTTTCCGTCTTCCACTAGGGAGACGGAATTTTTTTATTTTTCAGACGACTTTGACTTTTTTTGCCCTTTATAAGGTATGATAGATGAGCATAAAGAAAAGTATGCTTACATAGAAGGGAGTTTTGAAAAGTGGCTGAAGAAAGATATGAGTTTCAGGCTGAAACAAAACAATTATTGGATCTTATGATTCATTCTATTTATACAAACCGTGAAATATTTCTGCGTGAATTGATTTCCAACGGCTCCGATGCTATTGATAAATTACATTATGAAGCATTGACGAATCGCGATTTATTGGAAGGCGATACGGAATTTTCTATTCGACTGGCCATAGATAAGGATAAGAAAACTTTGACTGTTGCCGATAACGGTATCGGTATGGACAAGGAAGATATTAAAGCCAATATCGGCACTATTGCCCGGTCAGGGACTAAGGCCTTTTTGGAACGTTTGAAAGCGGAAAAAGAAGATAGTGAAAGCGTATCGGACAAGGAATTAATCGGTCAGTTCGGCGTCGGCTTTTACTCGGCATTTATGGTTGCTAAAGCCGTTACGGTCTTGACCAGAAAGGCCGGTACGGATACCGGATATTGCTGGAAATCTACGGGTGACGGTTCATACACCTTAACGGAATGCGATGTTAAACATCACGGGACGGCTGTCGTACTGGAACTGAAAGATGAATTTACAACAGGTGAGGATGATTTCCTTGATGAAAGTCGCCTTTCCGAATTAGTTAAAAAGTACTCCGACTATATTCGCTATCCCATTATGATGAATGTAACGGTAAAAGAAGTACCGAAAAATGAAGACGGTCAGCCCGTTGAAGGAGCTGAGCCGATTGAAAAAACGGAATTGAAGACTTTGAACTCCATGCAACCCTTGTGGACTCGGAACAAGTCGGATATTAAGGATGAAGAATATGCCGACTTTTTCCGTCATCAGTTCTATGAATGGGAAAAGCCTATGGAAGTATTCCATACAAAGGCTGAAGGAACGGTTGAATACACGGCACTTTTGTTCATTCCCGGCAGTGCTCCTATGAATCTGTATTACAGTGATTATGAACCGGGCATTCAATTGTATTCACGTCATGTATTTATTATGGATAAGTGCAAAGATTTACTTCCCGAATACTTGCGGTTTGTCAAGGGGCTTGTCGATTCTCCCGACCTGTCCCTCAATATTTCGCGTGAAATGTTGCAACAAAGCCGTAATTTAAAAGTTATCGGTAAGAATTTGGAAAAGACTATTTTAAAAACGCTGGCTCGAAAGGCGGAAAAAGAACGTCCTGAATACGAAAAGTTCTGGAACGAGTTCGGAAAGTCGATTAAAATCGGCATTTACAGCGGTATGATGACCGGAGAAAACAATGCGGACAAGCTTAAGGACTTGGTACTCTTTTATTCGGCTCGTCAAGGTCGTCTCGTTACCTTGAAAGAATATGTAGAGGCTATGAAGGACGGGCAGCAGAAGATTTATTATGCTGTAGGTAAAGACAAGGAAGGCATTGATGCTTTGCCGCAGACGGAATTGCTGAAGGATCGAGACTTGGATGTATTGTATCTTTTTGACCCCGTAGATGAATTCGCCATTGAGGCTCTTCATGAATACGACGGCAAGTCCTTCCATTCTGTAAGCCGCGGTGATTTGGACTTGGATGACGATACATTTAAGGAAGAAAAAAAGAAAAACGAAGACTTGGCTAAAGATAATGAAGGTCTGTTACAAGACATGAAAAAAGCCTTGGAATCGAAAGTGGTGGATGTACGCCTTTCCAATCGGTTAAAAAGCGGTGCCGTTTGCCTCGTGGCCGATGCGGCAGGGCCGTCTGTAGCCATGGAACAGGCTTTTGCCGGTGCGGATAATCCGTTTATGAAGGCACGGCGTATTTTGGAAATCAATCCTCATCATGAATTATTCAATAAACTGAAGACTTTACATGACGGAGAAACGAACGAGGATGCATTCAAAGAGTACAGTGAACTCTTATACGATCAGGCGCTATTGTTGGAAGGAATTATGCCGGAAGATCCTGTTGTCTTTGCGCAACGCCTTGCAAAAATGATGGCTAAATAAGTTGACGGAGCGGTTCGTAGCCGCTCCGTTTTTCTACCCGTTTACGTGTACATATGTTCGGTCTTGTGCTAAAATAATAAGACTTACGAAGTATAGTTTCGTAAAGAAACGGAGCATCAGTTTATGAATGTAGAAGAAAGAAATAAAGATTATGATCGGTCTCGGCCTTTTCGCGTTGAATCTCCCTTTGAACCTACGGGAGATCAGCCGGCAGCCATAGATTCATTGGCACACGGTATTGAAAGCGGGCAGTGGGCTCAAGTATTATTGGGAGCCACGGGAACCGGTAAGACATATACGATGGCCAAACTGATTGAGCGGGTTCAAAAGCCTACGTTAATCATTGCTCACAATAAAACCTTGGCAGCCCAACTATGCAGTGAATTCAAGGCTTTTTTTCCGGATAATGAGGTGGGCTATTTTGTCAGCTACTATGACTATTACCAACCGGAAGCCTATATCCCTACAACGGATACATATATTGAAAAGGATTCGGCCATTAACGATGAAATAGATAAGCTGCGTCATTCGGCGACGATGAGTCTTTTCGAACGGCGTGACGTGATTATAGTCGCTTCCGTATCGTGTATATACGGCTTGGGTGACCCGGAAGATTACAGCGATTTGGTATTGTCCTTGCGTTTAGGGCAGGAGAAATCTCAAACCGAAATTTTACGAAAACTTGTGGACATTCAATATACACGAAACGATTTAGATTTACAGCGCGGGACCTTTCGCGTACACGGGGATACGATTGAAGTCTTTCCGGCGGCTTTCGACAGTTCCGTCATTCGTATCGAAATGTTCGGTGATGAAATTGATCGCATGACGGAAGTGGATGTGCTGACAGGGGAAGTATTGGCAGAACGAAAGCATATAGCCGTCTATCCTGCCAGTCATTACGTAACGACGAAGGAAAAGATGCAAAGAGCCCTCGGTACAATCAGCGAAGAGCTGACGGAAAGATTGCAATATTTGAAGAGCCGGGAACGGCTGCTGGAAGCACAGCGTTTGGAACAACGTACGCGGTATGATATGGAAATGATGGAAGAAATGGGATATTGTTCGGGCATAGAAAACTATTCTCGCCATTTGTCTGGACGCAAGGCCGGAGAAGCCCCGTATACCTTGCTTGATTACTTTCCCGACGATTTTATGATTCTCATCGACGAATCGCATGTTACCATACCGCAGCTCAGAGCTATGTATGCAGGCGATCAGTCACGCAAGGAGTCTCTTGTCGAATACGGGTTCAGACTTCCGTCGGCTAAGGATAACAGACCTTTGAATTTTGACGAGTTTACGGAACGGATTAATCAGATTGTCTATGTCAGTGCGACGCCCGGCGACTATGAGATGGAAGTACAGACTAATTTGGCCCAGCAAATTATTCGGCCTACAGGCCTTCTTGACCCGAAGGTGGAGATTCGCCCCGTTACGGGACAGATGGATGATTTGCTCGGTGAAATCCGCAAGCGCATTGAAAAGAAAGAGCGAGTTTTAGTAACGACGCTGACTAAGAAAATGGCGGAAGATTTAACTGAGTTTTTAAAGGAGACGGGTATCCTTGTGCGTTATTTGCACTCGGATATTGCTACTATAGAACGGGCTGAAATCATTCGTGATTTACGGGCGGGTGTATTCGACGTTCTCGTCGGCATTAACTTATTGCGCGAAGGGCTGGACATGCCGGAAGTCTCGTTAGTCGCTATTCTCGATGCGGATAAGGAAGGCTTTTTAAGATCCGACACGGCTTTGATACAGACTATGGGGCGCGCGGCTCGTAACGAACACGGTACCGTTATCATGTATGCCGATACGGTAACGGGATCCATGCAACGGGCTATGGATGAAACGGAGCGTCGCAGGGCCGTACAGGAAGCCTATAATAAGGAGCACCATATTACACCTAAGTCGGTTAAGAAAGAGGTTGTAAACTTGATTGAACTGACGAAGGTGAGTGAAGAAGAAAAGAGTTACGGAGCTGCCGATACACCGCTTACTAAAGAAGCCTTGCACAAGGTCATTCACTCCTTGACTCAGGAAATGAAAAAGGCGTCAAGGCAGTTGGAATTTGAAAAGGCGGCGGAAATAAGAGATCGCCTGGGACGGCTACGACAAGAACTGTCGCAGATGAGTCATGACGACACGTTACCGAAAGAATTGGCCGGACAGGCCGATATGCCGTCGTCACGCACGGTTCGTAAGGTTCGCCATCCGTCGGCGCGTCGTCGCAAGAGCGAGGCCGTAGAAAAAGGAAAGTCAACGAAGGAGTAAAGACAGAGGTATGTCTGAAGCGAAAATTATTATAAAAGGTGCCAGACAGCACAATTTAAAAATATAGATCTCGAATTGCCGCGTGATAAATTCGTCGTCATTACGGGGCTTTCCGGGTCGGGAAAGTCTTCCTTGGCCTTTGACACGATTTATGCGGAAGGGCAGAGACGGTATATAGAATCTCTGTCAGCCTATGCACGTCAGTTTTTAGGACAAATGGATAAGCCTGATGTAGACTACATTGAAGGCTTATCTCCGGCTATTTCCATCGACCAGAAGACGACCAGCCGCAATCCCCGTTCCACTGTCGGGACGGTTACGGAAATTTATGATTATCTTCGCCTGCTTTATGCTCGTGCAGGGGAAGCCTTTTGCCCGTCGTGCGGTAAGCCCATTCGTCAGCAGACGATAGAACAGATGACCGATTCCGTCCTGGCCTTGGGAACCGGACAGAAAATCATGGTTATGGCACCTGTTATTGACGGCCGCAAGGGAACTCATCAAAAGCTTTTGGAAAGGCTTGTTAAAGACGGGTATGTGCGTGTACGTGTAGACGGAGAAATTTATTTGTTATCCGACGATATTCATCTTGATAAGAATAAAAAACATACGATTGAAGTCGTCGTGGATCGTTTGGTTGTAAAAAAAGAAATCGAAACGCGACTTACCGACTCATTGGAAACGGCCGCCGCTTTGAGCGACGGTATTGTACATGTGCTGAAAGTTGATACCGGGGAAGTACTTACATTCAGCCAAAACTTTGCTTGCCCCGATTGTCATGTCAGCTTACCTGAAATCGAGCCGAGACTATTTTCCTTTAACAGTCCTTTCGGGGCTTGCCCGGCCTGCTCCGGCATCGGTAGTACGATGGAAGTGGATCGTAAACTTGTTTTGCCCGATGAACATAAAACTTTTTCGGACGGTGCCGTTGCGGCTTTAAGTAATAATCCCAATTCCTGGTTTATGAGGCAGCTCGGAGGATTGTTGGCGGGACACGGCTATTCCTTGGACAATGCTTTTGCCGATTTGGATGAAGAAACTCAAGACAAGGTCATGAACGGGTCGGAAGAAGAATGCACCTTTGACTATGAAAATTTAAGAGGCGAAGTAAAGACCTTTACCACCCCTTTTGAAGGGATTATTCCCATGGTGCGGCGCCGTTATAAAGAGGCATCTACCGATATGATGCGAGATCAGTTTGAGGAGTTTATGTCCGTTAAGCCGTGTTCGGCTTGTCACGGTTCGCGGCTTCGCCCTGAAGCACTGGCCATTAAGGTCGGCGGTCTGGATATTCATGAACTGACGGAGCTTACAGTAAGCCGGATGATTACCTTCTTTGACGATCTGAAGCTAACGGAAAAGCAGGCTCTCATCGGTAAACAAGTGTTAAAAGAAATTCGCGCACGGTTGTCTTTTTTGGCTACCGTTGGCCTCGATTATCTGACATTGGCACGAACGGCCGGCACTTTGTCGGGCGGTGAAGCTCAACGTATTCGACTGGCGACTCAAATCGGAGCCGGTTTGGTGGGAGTCCTGTATATTCTGGACGAACCGTCCATCGGGTTGCATCAGCGGGATAATGACAGACTCCTGTCGGCACTTAAACACCTACGTGATGCGGGCAATACGTTGATTGTCGTAGAGCATGACGAGGACACGATGCATGCCGCCGATTGTATTGTCGATATCGGGCCGGCTGCGGGAGAACACGGCGGCCGTGTCGTAGCACAGGGAACGGCGGCAGAAATTATGAAATGCTCCGAATCGTTAACCGGGCAGTATTTATCGGGCAGGAGATTCATTCCTTTGCCGGAAAAAGACGAGCCGGTAACGGTACGTTTATTGAGATTCAAGGAGCGAAAGAAAACAACTTACGAAATATAGATGTACGAATTCCCGTCGGCACACTTACGGTTGTAACCGGTGTCAGCGGTTCCGGTAAATCTACTCTGGTCAATGAAATCCTCTACAAGGGAATGGCAGAGGCGGTTTACGGGACGCCGCATCGTCCGGGTGAGTTTAAAGCCATTAAGGGAACGGAATATATCGATAAAATTATTAATATAGATCAGGCTCCTATCGGGAGGACTCCGCGGTCTAATCCTGCTACGTATACGGGGGTTTTCGACTTTATTCGTCAACTTTTCAGTCAGACTGCGGAAGCCAAGATTCGCGGCTATAAGGCGGGGCGTTTCAGTTTCAATGTTAAAGGCGGTCGTTGCGAAGCTTGTCGCGGTGACGGTATCATTCGCATTGAAATGAACTTTTTGCCGGACGTATATGTGCCGTGCGAAGTATGCCACGGTGCCCGTTATAATAGAGAAACGCTGGAAGTGAAGTATAAGGGTAAAAACATTTCCGAAGTCCTCGATATGACGGTAGACGAAGGAGTGGAGTTTTTTGCCAACGTGCCGCGAGTGCTGAACAAGTTGAAGTCTTTGCAAGACGTGGGACTCGGGTATATACGTTTGGGGCAGCCGGCGACAACCTTATCGGGCGGCGAGGCTCAGCGTGTCAAACTGGCTACGGAATTGTCAAAACGTAGTACGGGTCGGACCTTATACATTCTCGATGAACCGACTACGGGGTTACACAGTGCGGATATTCATAAGCTTATGAATGTGTTGCAATTGCTTGTCAACGGAGGGGATACTGTCGTTGTTATTGAGCATAATCTGGATGTTATCAAAGCCGCGGATTATCTTATCGACTTAGGGCCTGAAGGCGGCAACGGAGGCGGTACGATAGTAGCTACGGGCACACCTGAAGAAGTATGCAAAGTTGCGGCCTCGTATACAGGTAAGTTTCTGGCTCCTGTTTTGGAACGTACGAAAAAATTGATGAAAAAGAAGAGGTAAGTCATGGCCGTCCGTGAAGACGTGTTGGAAAAAATTAAAGAACTGACTACCGAACCCGGAGTGTATTTATGGAAGGACGAAAAGGGACGGATCATTTATGTAGGCAAGGCCGTTAATCTGCGCAATCGTGTCAAGAGTTATGTGCGCAAGGATTCGAACAGGGCTGTCAAGGTGGCGGCCATGATGAGTCATGCCGTCGATTTGGAAACGATTGTCGTCGCCAACGAAGCGGAAGCACTGATTTTAGAAAATACGCTTATAAAAAAGCATCATCCGCGTTATAACATTATGTTGCGTGATGATAAGACCTATCCCTATATTAAAGTGACGCTTAATGAAGAATATCCTCGCGTTTTTATGACACGACGCGTCTTGCGGGACGGGGCCCGTTATTTCGGACCCTTTGCCGATGCGGGGGCGGTTCATCGCGTTCTGAAATTAATGCAGACAGCCTTGCATTTGCGGACGTGTCGTTCCATGAAGGTGGAACGGCCGTGTTTGCAGTATCATTTGGGACATTGCGAGGCTCCCTGTGTAAACTATATAAGCAAGGCGGCCTATCAGAAACAGGCCCGACTGGCTGTAGATGCGCTGGAAGGCCGCAACCGGACTCTCTACAAGGAGTTGCAGGACAAGATGGAGGCAGCCGCTGCAGCGGAGCAGTTTGAAAAGGCGGCTATGTATAGGGATCAGCTGGCAGCTTTAAAAGTCATTCAGGAACAACAGGATATTGTGACTACCGGTGCAGGCGATACGGACGTTATCGGGTTTTATACCGAAGGAGATAAAACGGCCGTGCAGATTTATACAATTCGCGGCGGTAAACTTATGGGGCGGGAGAACTTCAGTCTTGACAACAGTAATGATGAATCGACGGCGGCTCTTACCGGTGCCGTATTGGATCAATATTACGTAGAAGGCGTTTTTATACCTCGTGAAATTGTCGTCCCCGATGTAGAAGATAAAGAAGCCTACGAACACCGCTTAGGAGTGCAAAAGGGGAGGAATGTAGACATTATTATTCCCCGGCGCGGAGTGAAGAAACGGCTTCTCGAAATGGCCGAAAATAATGCAAAAGTACTTTGGGAACAACGTCGCTTGCAATGGCGGCATGACAAGAACAAGACAACAGGGGCCGTAGAGGCTCTGGCAAAAGTTCTCGATCTTCCGTGTTTGCCTGTACGCATGGAGTGTTTTGATATCTCCCATACACAGGGAATTGAAACGGTAGCGTCCATGGTCGTTTTCGAACAGGGAAGACCGGCTAAATCAGAATATAGGCGGTTTAAACTAAAAACCGTACAAGGAAAGCCGGATGACTTTAAGTCTATGGCCGAAATTATGGAACGCCGTTACAGTGAAAAAGACTGGCCTGTTCCCGATTTAATCATTATTGACGGCGGTAAAGGGACAATTGCATGCGGCCCTTCCCGTTATCAGACAGGCCGGAACGGATGCACCGGTCATCAGCTTAGCTAAGCGGATTGAAGAGGTCTTTGTCGAAGGTCGCAGTGAATCGATTATTCTCAGTCACCATACGCCGGAGCTGCAATTGCTGCAGTCCATTCGTGATGAAGCTCATCGTTTCGCTATTACGTATCACCGTAAACTGAGAGGAAAACGAAGTCTCGTATCCGTCCTTGATCATATTGAGGGGATCGGTCCGAAAAGGCGTAAAGCGGTTTGGCAAGCTTTTAAGACATTGGATGATATTAAGGCGGCCTCTATAGACGAATTGGCTGCCGTAGACGGTATGAATCGCAGTGCGGCGGAAAATATTTACTATTTTTTCCGCCTGGGTACGGATGAAAAACGAACGCTTATCAACAAAACTTAAGAAAGGCGTTGTAGCGCCTTTCTTTTTTGTTATATAAAACTACAAATGGAAGACGAGAACGGGTTGACAAAGAAGAAAGTATGCGAAAAAAGCGGCCCTACCGCCATGCGAGTATTTGTCAACAAGCTCTGAATAGGATATAATTAATCAGTATGTGAAGTATGTTTGTATGTTTAGATGGAAGGAGGCGTATTTTCGTGTCCTCGGAAAAACAAAGAACTATCGGCAAGCCTGTTTTTTATGAAGGCGTAGGTCTTCATGCAGGGCTGCCTGTACATATGACCTTAAGGCCCGCAGACGTTGATGAAGGTATCTGTTTTGTACGCACCGACTTGCCCGGTAACCCGTCCGTTCCGGCAAATCAGTCGTACGTAACCAATACGATGCGTGCGACGACTCTGGAAAAGGGAGAAGCCAAGGTATTTACGGTAGAACATGTGTTATCGGCCTTGCGAGGCCTGAAAATTGACAATTGTGTTGTTGAAATGGATTCGCCTGAACCGCCTGTGGGCGACGGCAGCAGCGCCGTTTTTGTCGATATGATTAAAGAGGCGGGCGTTGTCGAGCAGGATGCTCCGCGTAATGTATACGCCGTAATGAAGCAGCGGTTGGTGCAAGAAGATGATAAATTTATAGCCGTGTTACCTTACGACGGATTTCGTATTACTTTTACGTCCATTAATCCCCATCCCTTGTTAGGAGTGCAGTTTTTCGACAGTGAAGTGACGGAACAGTCTTATATCGACGATATTTCTTATGCCCGCACTATTGCCTTTACGGAAGAGTTGGAAATGATGCGTAAATTGGGCCTTGGCAAGGGCGGTACAATAGAAACGTCGTCGTATATGATAAGGATACGTGCTTGTCTCAATTACGGTCTGATGATGAATTGGTACGTCATAAGGTGTTGGATATTATCGGCGATTTATCCCTTATCGGCAGACCCTTAAAGGGCCATATTATAGCTGTTAAATCAAGCCATAAATTAAACAATTTGTTGGCTAAGTGTATTTATGAAGACATGTAACGGGAGGAATTGAAATGACTTTGGAAGTTACGGATATTATGGAAATTTTACCGCACCGGTATCCCATGCTGTTAGTGGATCGCATTACCGAATTGGAACCTATGAAATATGCTGTAGGTATCAAAAATGCGACTTTTAACGAACAGTTTTTCCAAGGGCATTTTCCGGGAAAACCGGTTATGCCCGGAGTTCTCTTGGCCGAAGCCATGGCACAGGTCGGTGGTGTGGCCTTGTTGTATCCTGAAGAAAACAGAGGCTTAATACCCTTCTTTACGGGTATTGATAAGTTGCGTTTTCGTCACCCCGTTCGACCGGGTGACCAGGTTATTATGCGGGCCGATATTATCAAAATTAAAGGTCGTATGGGAAAGGTTACGGCACAGTGTCGCGTAGGCGATACTGTTTGTGCCGAAGGGGAATATCTTTTTGCTCTCATGCCCGGTCAGAAAAAATAAAAAAAGCTGAAAATCGACGAATAAGACAGAAAATCCGGTAATCGATAAGATACGGAGCCGTAATCGGCTGTATTTCCGGTTATAAAAATTTATTAAAACGGGATTGTATAAAAAATTCAGACGTACGGCACCGTCTTTCGGTGCAAAGGATATTGAGGAGTGACATTCATGACCGACGAAAAAGAAAGAGAATCTGCCGACCTTATTCATCCGACAGCTATTATCGACCCTCGAGCTGAGATCGGAAAAGGCGTAAAAATCGGTCCTTATGCTGTCATAGGGCCTAATGTAAAAATCGGCGACGGCACGGAGATTATGTCGCATGTCGTCATTGACGGATGGACAACTATCGGTAAAGATTGCCGCTTTTTCCCGAGTGCATCCATCGGTTCGGAACCGCAGGATTTAAAGTTTAACGGCGAAAAAAGCTATGTCATTATCGGTGACCGTTCCGTATTTCGTGAATTTGTAACGGTTAGTCGCGCTACGGGTGAAGGCGAAGAAACTCGTATCGGTAACGATTGCCTGTTTCAGGCTTGTACGCATATTGCCCATAATTGCATCGTAGGCAATCATGTCATTATGAGTAACTGTGCCGGCTTGGCCGGTCACGTTACCGTAGAAGATCGTGTCGTTATCGGCGGTATTGCCGGCGTGCATCAATTTGTCAAAGTGGGTCGAAATGCCATGATCGGCGGCTTGGCCAAAGTAGTTCAGGATATACCTCCTTTTGTTATTGCCGACGGACAACCGGCACGTATTATCGGGTTAAACAGTGTCGGGTTGGCCCGTGCCGGTATTTCCGAAGAAACGAGACGGGAGTTGAAAAAGGGGTTCCGCCTCTTATATCGTTCGGGTCTTAACTTGGGTCAGGCTATCGAATCGATGGAGCAGGAATTAAACAGTAGTGAAGAAGTAGAACACTTATTACGGTTTTTGCGCAATGCGGAACGCGGTATTTGCAGAGGGGCTAAAGACTGATAACAAAGGGCAGGTAAGCGTTGTCTTGCCTACCCTTTTTTTGCTATATCCGTGCTGACAGAAAGTGTCGCTTTTTGGTATAAATTAAGCGTAGTACGAGCCTTCGTGTCTCAAGATTTACTATCTATTTTATCGACAATCGTTTTGGCGATTGCACTACTGTTATTGATAAGAAAGGACTAATACAATGAGATTCGACGACGTTATGACGCTAGCCGAAGCAAGCGAACGCTTCGGTCGTGCAGCAAGTACACTTAAGCAGGCGTGCCTATCTGGTCGCCTGGTTGAAGGTGAAGAATGCCGCAAATCCGGCGGCGTATTGTTAGTAACCAAACAAGGCTTGGAACGGCTTTACGGAAAGGAACATCCGACACAGACATACTATTTCGCCGAATTGCAGAACGCCGGCAGTTATAGGCAAACGAAAAAACTCAAGGCTACAAGCCTTCGTGCTGCAAAGCGTGAAGCAAGTATGCGGCAGGCATTTTACGGCACTGTCCTTGAAATCGGCTGCGAGGTAAACGAAGACGGGTTCATTTTAAATCCCGTTGCTAGAAAAGAAGTAGGTAAGCAATGGAAAGATTTGATTTAATTATTAAACACACTCGATAGATAGACAAAGACCCCTCGTATGAGGGGTCTATTTTTATCGCGTCAAAAATTCGGCAAAAATTATATGTAATTTATGTTGTTGTATGTAGGATTTTTAATTTTCCGTTCTTTGCCATTGTGCTATAAATACCGTATAATAACATATTAGAGAATTTAAAAGAAATTGGATTAGAATAGAACGTACTGTACATTAATGTAAGGATGGTATACATGGGT
>BNJU01000326.1_pt1 | contig 52898 bp, 82 predicted proteins | sample 8539281 | NCBI WGS metagenome assembly BNJU01 (sample SAMD00202456, study PRJDB9452) | human saliva metagenome | isolation source: human saliva | place: Japan | reverse complement strand
GGAAGTTACGGTATTACAGGCCAACCCGCATCATTATGGCGGAATTTTTTAATGGGGAAGTAAAAACTATTCTGATAAGCATTTGATGAACTATGAAAAAGGCGAGCTTGCAAAATATATTGGCAATGTATTTCAAAACCATCGGATCAGTTTTTGCTACCATTGCGGAAGAAGAAGTCGCCTTTTGTCGGAGAAAAACTTAGGAATGCCCCTTGAGGAATTAAAAACAAAAACAAAAGAAGCCTTTGAAAAAAATGGGAATTAGCGACTGATGGACAAGAAACTTCCGAACTTTCCGGAGGACAAAAAGCAAAAGTAGCAATTGCTTCCACTTTGCTATACTGATACCAAAATTATTTTCTTTGACGAACCTTCCTCCAATTTGGATTATCAAGGATTGTTTCAGTTTAGAGATATTGTTCGCAGTTTAAGAGTTGATGGGAAAAACAATCCTGTTGCGGAACATCGATTGTTCTTTTTGAAATGATTTATATGACCGCTTAATCTATATGAAAGACGGACGATCGAAAGGGTGTTTTTCTCAAGGAGAACTCCAGAGAATGACTGCAAAAATATGGATTGCGAGCAATCAGTTATAGGTCCCTGAAAGCACAAAACTTGGAGTGCGAACAAGAGAAGGCTGCGAGTATCGTGGATTTAAGTATCAATATCGGGAAAACAGGAACTCATAAAGAATCTTTCCTTTGACCTTTCATTATGGAGAAATTATGGCGATTATTGGGGAAAATGGAATCGGAAAACAACATTAGGAAGAACTTTATGGGCTTTAATTAAAAATAAAGGGAAAAATAAGCTATGGAAAAACAACGAAAGAAAAGATTGAAAGCAATCATACTATATGATGCAGTGATGGGATTATCAAATTTTTTTGATACGGTGAAAATGAATTGATCCTCAAAAATAAAGTGAAAGATAGTGAATATCTGAAAGAAGTCACCCCACATTAGGGCGATTGATTTGTGGGATAAAAATGGATCATCCGCAAGAGCTTTGGTGGCAAAAAGCAAAGGCTTGCACTTTGCCACTGCCTTTTTGAGTGAAAGGAAAATCATTATATTGGACGAGCTGACTTCAGGGCTTGATTACAAAAAGAATGAAAGAAATAGGAGCTATGATAAGGAAGTATGCCGCTAAGAGACCGGTGATTACATACCCATGATTTAGAACTTTCTTTGAGGTGTGTAATACGGTGCTGATGATTGACGACAAGACTTATAAAAAGATACCTGTAAAAGAAAATGAAGTTGAAATATCGGATTTTTATTTGCTCCCATAGGATAAAAAAATTTTGGTATCAAAGGAGGATCTAGATTATGAATTTAATCAAACAGTATGTAAAAGAATATAAGAACACTTACATTCAATCCGTTCTATTGGCAGTTTTAGGAGTGGTATCCGGTCTTGCTGCATATATCGTATTAGCAAAAATGATTGTAGGACTGATTGGAAAAACGCAGAATTCGAGTTTTATTTGAAATACGGTCTTATGGTATTAGCCGCAATGGTCTTGAAAGGAAATCTTGCAGCGGCTTCCACTCCATATCGCATCAGGCAACTTTTTATTCTTTAAAAAGAATAAGGAAGAAATTTCAAAAAACTGTTTCGGATGCCCTTGGAAAAGGTTATGAATATTTCTTCCGGTAAGCTCAAGAATATTATTGTTGATCAGGTCGATCTCCATGGAAACAACCTCAGCATATATTATTCCTGAGATGACTGCCAACATCATCGGTCCGATTCTCTGCTGATCTATATGTTTATTTTGATTGAGATTGGCACTTGTTTCCTGATTCCTCTTGTGATTGGAACAGTTCTGATGAAATCGGTGATGAGTTCTTATGGGAAAAAGTATCAGCAATCGGTGGAAATCAATCAAAGAATGAATAATGCAGTGGTTGAATATATCGGTGGAATTGAGGTCATCAGATGTTCAATCAAAGCGAAACTTCCCTATCAGAAATACAGTGATGCAGTCCATGAAAATGCCTCGTTTTACTATCATTGGATGAAAGGAAGGATGATCGGTGTCTGCGTACAGTAAAAATCTCGCCCTATGTCCCTGCTCACAATCCTGCCGTTAGGAATTTATTTTTATTTAAATGGCTCTTTAACAATAGCGACCTTTATAACCATTATTGTACTTTCCTTCGGTACTGTCGAAAATATACTGACGGCGACTCAATTATAGTGGACGATCTGTCCAGAATAGGAACGATTACCAAAAGAAATTGATTGATTTTGGATGCCCCTGATCTTGAGCATGGTAAAGGGAATGTTTCGTTATCCGGTAGTATTGAACTGAAAATGTGGATTTTTCCTACGTGAAAGATCAAGAAGATATTAGAAGGAGTCAGCTTATCTATTGGAGAAAATCAGGTAACCGCATTTGTCGGTCCGTCAGGAGGCGGAAAATCGACCATTACAAAAAGCTGATTGCAGGGTTTTTGGAATGCAGATGCCGGAGAAGTGCATCGAGGAAAAACATCAAAGAGATTCCGCTGGAACAGTTATCCGAAAACCATCTCTTATGTATCGCAGGACAACTATCTATTCGATATGTCTGTCAGAGAAAATATAAGAATCGAAAGCCGTCGGCAAGTGATAAAGAAGTAGAAGAAATAGCAAAATTATCCGGCTGTGATGAATTTATTAGAGGACTATCAAATGGCTATGATACGGTTGCGGGTGAAGGCGGAGGGCATTTGTCCGGAGGAGAAAAGCAAAGAATTTCTATCGCAAGAGCCATGCTGAAAAATGCACCAATCGTCATTTTAGATGAAGCAACCTCCTATATGGATACTGAAAATGAGAGCATCGTTCAGGAAGCCATCAGCAATTTGGTGAAAGGAAAAACATTGATTTTAATTGCACATAGGCTTAGAACCGTTGTTAATGCAGATAAGATATTTGTGGTCGAAAACGGGAAGATTGAAAGCTGTGGACAGCATGAGGAACTTTTAGAAACATCAAAAGTCTATTCCTCTTTGTGGAAAGCTGCGGGAAAGGAGGAGCGTTATGATTACAGTATTTAAGAAAAATATGGAACTTTTGCGGAAAAAGGAACAATCGAATATACGAAAAGTCCATTATTGTCGGCTTCCTTTGTGCGGCGTTTAACGCACTGCAAATGGGCGGTGTGTATTATGTTCTCGTTAAAATATTTGATGAAACTCTTTCCGTGAAGGATATAGCTGTTGTCTTAGGGATTCTTCTGTCAGCTTAGTCTGGAAAGATTATCACGCAATATGTTTCTCAGTTGAACAAACGCATGCCGGCTATTTTATGGCAGCGGATAAAAGAATTTGTATCGGAAACAAGCTGAAAAAAGTACCGATGGGATTTTTCAGTGAATTCAGCTTAGGAAAGATTACAACAATGAGTACAACCACTCTCAGCCAGATTGAAATGCAGGTACCGATGTTGCTTGTGCTTGTTTTAGGCGGATTACTCAATACTTTTTGTTTTTGCCTTTTAGCCTTGTTTTTTTATTTGTATATAATGGTGGGAATCACCGCAGTTTTAGGAATCCTTGCATTTTTTTATTGTCACTTATTTTATGGAGAAAAGTCAAGAGAAAAATGCAAGTGAAATTGGCATCGCTCAAACGCATTTGACAAAAACAGGTACTGGAAACCGTACAGGGAATGCAGGTGATTAAATCATACAATTTAGGCGGCAAGAATAATAAAAGAACTTAGCAATGCATTTGAAGAAAACTGTAATATTACAATGAAACTTGAAAAAAACTATGACTCCATATATCGCCTTGCAGAGAATTGTCCTTGGAATCAGTATTGCCGCTATTATTATTTTATCTGCCAAGTATTACATGGAGGGAAATATGATTTTGGCAGATGCCATTATGTCGATGATTGCCGGTTTTATTATCTTTGAGGGAATCAAGGCGGCAGGAAAGTTCTATGGCAATACTGAGAATTGCGGAAAACTCCATCGACAGCTTGAAATATTTGGAACAGATTCCTGAAATAAAAAGAAGGACAGGAAACAAGTCCAATCCGTCACCCTAATATTGAATTTAAAGATGTTTCTTTCGCTTATGATGAAAAGACGATTTTAGATCATATTTCCTGTGAGATGAAGAAAAACACCATTACTGCCATTGTCGGTCCGTCCGGAAGCGGAAAGACGACTTTTTGCAATTTGATTGCAAGATTTTGGGATGTGAATACAGGAGAAATCTTAATAGGTGGGAAGAACATCAAAGAGTATACTCTGCCCCATCTGATGAGTCATATCGCTATGGTATTTCAGAGTGTCTATCTCTTTGAAGATACGATTGAAAATAATATCAAGTTCGGTGTGCCAAGTGCTACAAGAGAAGAAGTCATAGAAGTTGCTAAAAAGGCGATGTGCCATGATTTTATAGAAGCCTTGCCGAATGGGTACGATACATTGATTGGTGAAGGTGGAGCCACTCTTTCCGGTGGAGAAAAGCAGAGGATTTCCATTGCCAGAGCTATGTTGAAAGATGCCCCGATTGTCATTTTTGACGAAGCCACAGCAAATATTGATCCGAAAAATGAAGATAAGCTAAAGGCTGCTATTGAAGAACTGACAAAGAACAAAACCATTATTATGATTGCTCACAGGCTTTCTACCATACGAAACGCCGATCAGATTTTAGTTTTAAATAACGGAAAAATAGAACAACGAGGAAATCATGAAGAACTAATAAAGCAAGGCGGTTTGTATAAAACATTGATCAATATGAAAAATAAAGCAACTGTTTGGAAGATTGCCAATTAGTGAAGGAGATGGTTAAAATGAAACAAAATATGAAAGAGCAATTGTTAACCAAAAGACCGATAGATTTGTTTTTCAGCTATCTGTTCCGGCAGTTATCGGAATGATAGTCATCGGTCTATATCCGTTAACGGACGGAATCTTTGCTGAAAAATCATAGGACAGACAGCAATGACCGCCTGTGGTGTTGCAATGCCCCTCACCTTTTTAACAGCGGTGTTTCAACCTTGCTTGGTGTAGGTTCTGCTCTGTCCTATCAAGAGCAATTGGAAAAGGAGACCAGAAAACCGTAGATAAAATCATGGGGAACTTAATCTTTTGGGTGATTTTGTTTTCAGTTATCATCACAGTTGGAGGAATCCTCTCGCACCACACTTTTTAGATATGGTGGGTGCAACAGGTGAAATCAAAGCCTATGGAATCAGATACCTTAGAGTAATTTTCATCGGTCTCTATTTAGAACTTTACACAGTCTGCCAACATGGTAATGCGTGGCGAAGGACTGATGAAAAAGCCATGCTGATTATGGGATTTGGTGCTTTTGCTTAATATCATCCTTGATCCAATCTTAATGACCGTTATGGGTGAATATGCCATTGAAGGTGCTGCACTTTTGCAACGATCACAGCACAGTTTGTTCAAGCTGCTGTAACACTACATTATTTCTGAAAAAGAGTAAGGTTGTTAAAATTCATAAGATACAGTCGGATACGGAAATCAAAAAGAAATGTTCATGTCGGTTCATCCGCTATGATGATGCAACTCTGTTTATGATTCAGCAGACCATGCTTTATAAAATGGCATTTAAATATGGTGGAGATCCGAACGGAATTTAATGGCGGCATCACTGTGTATATGCTTTTTCCTTTATTCCACTTTGGGGAATGAGTCAGGGCTGCAACCTGTTGTAGGTACAAACTTCGGAGCAAAAGCAATTTGATAGAGTAAGACAAGGTATAAAGGTATTTTCTATTGAGGACTTGTGCTTGCAGCAATCTTTTGGCTTCCATCTTTACTGTTTTCAAGTCAGATACTTTCCTTGTTCGGTGTAGAGGCTAGCATTATTGCACAAGGAGTAGGAAATTTCAGATTGTTCTATTCTGTATTTATCTTGTACGGCGTGATGGTTATGACGATTACATTCTTCCAATCAATCGGAAATGGAAAGAAAGCCGAACCATTGTTATGCTTAGACAACTGTTCCTGTTTGTTCCTGCAATGCTCTTTTACCAATGGCATTTGGAGTGAAAGCTCGTTTGTTCACGCAGCCTCTTGTAGATTTCATTATGATTGTTGTTGGATTATAATGATGATAAATACGCAAAAGAATCTCGAGAATCTGAATTTAGCAGTAAAAGTATTGCTTTGTAAGACTAAAAATCCTAACAGCTAATTTTTAAGGAGGCACATTTAATATGTATTGAGAATGTGGAGAATATATGTGGATATTGTTTTTATCAACAAAAAATATTATAAATTTAGGTTTACAATATAAGTGCAACACTAATAAAATAAAAATGACTATAAGTTAAAAACTTGTATAATGGAAGTTACGACACTAAAAATACAAGGAGTCTGAAGATTATGAGCCACTATACATCTTAGCATAGAAGAAAGAGAAAGGTCAAGAAGTTTGTTTGAATCAGGGTCAAGTATACGAAGCATCGCCCGCATACTTGGGCGCCCCTTCTACCATATCCCGTGAGTTCAAGCGTACGCCACGGTTCTTATGCCGCTCACCACGCTCAAAAGAAGTACATCAAAAGAAAATCGACTGTGGAATGAAACCGATCCTGAATCGAATGAAATGGTTAAAAATTATACGTCATGGACAAGCTGAACCAAATGGACTCTCGAGCAAATCTGATGGAAGAGCTAAGTTTGAAAACAGCCTTTCATATTTCTTATCCAACGATATACTGAGCAGTATTCTTCTGGAATCATACCCATGTCGATCAAGAAGAAGATGAGATTCATGAACAAGCACAAACGTAGAACTACTGACGATAACAGAGGTAAAATTCTAATACGGTAAATATCTCTGAAAGACCGAATGGTTGCATAAACAGAAGCAGATTTGACATTTTGAAAGTGATACTCGCACTGGGAGCAGGAGAAAACCGATTACTAGGATACATGTGGAGAAAATCCGTTTTTAGTAGCTTTTAAGTTAGAGACAAAAACAGATAAAGAGTTTAGCGAAGCAACGATAGAAGTATTTAAAAACCTTCCAAAAAGCTTAAGAGGAGCTTCACTGTTGATAATGGCAAAGAATCGGTCAATGCATACATCATGAACAAACAGGAATGGAGGTTTATTTTTGCGATCCGTACCTCCGTGGCAAAGAGGAACCAATGAAAACACGAACGGTCTTCTAGATAGTTCTTTTCCAAAAGGAACATCATTAAAAAGATGTTACAAACGAAGAACTCTCAAAAGGTTGTGGACTTAATTAACAATAGACCAAGAAAAAGATTAGGATTCAAACTCCATTAGAAGTTTTAGCTAAGTTTTTCAAATATTTAAAAAGTGTTGCAATTTAACTTGACAATCTATCAATATATTATATATGTTTTCAAATTGGTTTTGATTCTATCCCTATATTGCTCTTTTGAAGTATTAAAACCAAATATAAGAAAAAGTCAAAAGAATTTTTACCATTCACATCTAAGAGGATTTCGCATGTCAGATGTAGAGGTCCTCCTTTTTGTTCAAAACAGGAATTGTAAAGGTTTGAACAAAAAGGAGGATTTTGCAAATGACAGATGAGAACAAATACATTTATGTCAGAGGCAGGAAGATATAGGGTATCTGACGAGGTGTATAAGGTATATAAAAAGAATTAAATCACGAAGCTTATTTAAATAGACAAAGCAGAAAGTATAAAGTCTCACGGATTTGAGGACTATAAGCTTGATTTAAAATTCCATTGCAGACGAACATGTAGATATCGAAAAATCATTGAAACAAAGATGAGGATTGAGGATCTGTATAAAGCATTGGGAAAGTTAAATGATGAAGAGAAAGAACTGATTTATGCAATCTACTTTGAAGAAAAGACACTCAAAAGATATTGCAAATACACTACGATACCAATCTGATGAAGATCAGCCGTATTAGAGATAAGATTCTAAGAAAGCTGAGAGATATGTTGACAGGTAGTTTTTGTGGGGAAGGCAAAGAGATTTATGCTCCTTTGCCTTTTCTTTTTCTCTTAAAAATAAATTTTTCAAAAAAAGTGTTAAAAGCACTTCTGAAAGTAAGGTTTATATATAGAGGAGAATTTTACCTTGGGAAAAATTGAATATATTTTTGAGATATAAGAGCATTGTTCTTTGACAACCAAATAGACCAAAAACAGGACGTTAACCATTTATGGAGCAGCATATCTTAAAACGCCAAGACCTTTCTGCTGAGAAAAATATTAAGATGGAACTTTTATCTTAAAAATCTCGGTTTTAAATAAATACTTGTAAAACAAAGGATATAAGAAAGTGAGCGACAAATTGTAAGGTAGAACATAGGTGGCAGCCTATGTGCGAAGATATAAATGGGGATAATGATACATCTACAGTTGATGCCGGCTCGTCTTGAAAAAGAGGCGGAGGTGAAATTCTATGTTGTCAGCCAAGACACCTGTTAATGTCATAAAACTTAAATTTAAGAAAGGAGCATTTTCTTATGAAAGAACGTAAGAGAAATCCCACAAAACAAGAAAAGAAAAACGTGGGATTAACATATAAAAGATAAAAAAGATAAGCAGAAGATAAATCAGATAGAAGGATATACCGTAACAGTAAGGTTTTTCCGATAGCGGACTTTGCTTAGAGCATTTAATTGACGCATATATCAAAGAAAAAAACTTTTTGTAATATGATGATAGGAAGTTGTAAATAAAAGATTGAGATAATCTTAATAATCCGAACTTCATTTTTGAGAATCGGTATTGCAAGAAATGTTTAGGAGCGGTATAATAAGCATGTGGAAGCTTTCAACCTTTATTTGGTTTATTGTATAAATCAAATTGAAGGAGGCTTTTTGTGTTTAAAAATAAGGCTTGTATGTATTTAAGATTGTCAAAAGATGACGGTATGAGTATCGAAAGCAACTCTATTATAAAATCAAAGAGAATTGATACAAAAGCTATGCAAAGAAAAACAATTTAGAAATAGTCAAAAGAATATGTAGACGACGGATATTCCGGAACAAACTATGACAGACCTGCATTAAAAGATTTGATGGAAGAAATCAGTAAGAAAAGACAGAGCATTTGATATTATCATTGTAAAAGGATCTATCCAGATTCGGGAAGAGACTATATCGGAGCAGGAAAGTATATTCAAAAATATTTCCACAGCTTCATATCAGATTTATTTCTATCAACGACAATTATGATAGTAAACATGCGGATATGAGCGATACGAACTTGATGTTGCCTATCAGAAACTTTATCAATGACAGCTATGCCAGAGATATATCCAATAAGGTAAAAAGCTCACAGAAGATGAAACGAGAAAAAGGGACTACATCGGTTCCTTCGCACCATACGGCTACAAGAAATCGGAAGAAAATAAGAATAAGCTGATCGTAGATGAAAACGTCAGTGATATTATCAAAAGTATCTTTGATATGAAACTGACAAGGGCTATTCTTCCAAAAGCCATTGCAGAAGAATTAAACGATTTAGGAATAGACTCCCTAAAATATACAAAAGAAAAATCAGGACTAAATTATAAAGGCGGATTTTGAAAAGTAAAAAGGGAAGAAACTGGTCTGCCAAGGCAATCAATCGAATTATAGAAAATGAAGTATATATCGGTACAATGCTGCAAGGCAAAAGTGCTACAATCAATTATAAAAATAAGAAACAAATCGAAAAAGACAAAAAGAGACTGGGTTAAGGTAGAAGATACCCATGAAGGAATCTATCAGTAAAGAAGTATTTTACATTGCAAATCGTATGTTAAAAAGGGATTTGTATAATACGAAAGATACAGACCTTTTTAGTGGAATGTTATTTTGTAAAGACTGCAACAGTCCGTCTTGTGAGAAGAGTGGTCAAAATATAAAGAAAAAGAGCAAGTGTTTTATATCTGCTCAAAGTATAACAAGGAAAAATCTTGTACAAGGCATAGCATGAAAAAGGGAAGATTTGGAAGAAATATTGACAGGTATTTTTGAAGGCTATTTGGTTTTCCATGAAAAATTTGTATCAAAAATTCAAACGATTGATATTACAAAAAAATATTGTAGATACGCAGATAGGGATACTCAAAGAGAAAAAGAAATGACTCAGGAACTTCTATCTTCCCTATATGTTGACTTGGAAGAAGATATTATTTCAAAAGAAGAATATCAAATGTTTTCGAAAAGAATTATTTGGAGCAAATCACAAAACTGAATGAAAAATATCGAGTATAGAAGAAAGAAGCAGGAAGCAGCAAAAGAACACATTAAAAATAATGAAAAATGGCTGATAGACATCAAAAATATAAGGCACTCACAAAAACCGGACAGGCTTTTCATTGTGATGCTGATTGATAAAAATCTTATAGGAGAGGATAAAGAAATTGAGGTGATTTTTAATCATCAAGAAGAGGTAGCCTTTTTAGAAGCGATGGCAAATAGCAGGGAAGAAAAAACAGTACGAAAATTTGTAGAAAGTGAGGTTTGCTATGGCTAGAACAAAAAGAGGTATGAAACCTCTGTTACAGAGAAGAAAATAAAAGAGAACCTTACGATCTATCAGGCGGGAATTTATACAAGATTATCTCAGGAAAAGAAAAAGAGGAATATAGGGATAAAAAGCAATTCTCTTGCTATGCAGGAAGAACTTTGTATCAAAAGAAGCCAAAAGAAAAGGGGATTCGTGTATAGAAGTTTATCAGACTATGAATACTCCGGAACAAATTTTCAAAGACCTGCCTTTAATGAAATGATGACAGACATCAAGGAAAGAAAAATAAACTGTATCCTTGTCAAAGACCTGTCCCGATTTGGAAGAGAATATTTGGAAATTGGAAACTACATTGAAAAAGTATTTCGTTCTTGGGTGTTCGTTTTATATCCGTAAACGATCATTTTGATACGGAGCATGAATCGGATGATAAAAAATCCCTTGAAATTACAATCAAAAATATCATCAATGACTTGTATGCGAAAGATATTTCCAAAAAGGTAAGCAGTACCAAACAGGCGAAAATGAAACAAGGGTATTTTATAGGAACCTTTGCACCTTACGGCTATAAAGCGGTGAGAAAAGATAAGGGAAAAGTTTTAATCGTAGATGAAAAGGTGAGGGAAGTTGTAGAGCTGATTTTTGACTTAGCTTATAAAGGCATCTCAAATAGAAATTGCAAGAGAATTGACGAAAAACATATACAACCCCTTGGCAATATATGAAAACCGGAGAAGTTTTAAGAAGTACGGATAATAAAAAAACAATGGAGCCCCAGTCATTAGGGCACTAAAAATGAAGTCTATATTGGAAATATGGTACAGGGATGCATGAGAAAAAGCGTACGAAAAAGAAAAAGGAGATATAAACCTTAGATGAATGGGTTAAGGTGAACATACCACGAAGCTGTTATTGATGAAGAAAAATTTTTTGTTATTCAAAAATCTTAGAAAAGAAAAAGGGGATATCGCAAGAGAAAAACATAATTTATATAACAAAACCAAAACAATTGATAATAAATATAAAGGACTTGTGATATGTAAAAGAATGTGACAATTATTAAAAACACGCCATATGAATACTTCCAATGATCATGCGGGAATAGAAAAATAAGGAGCAATATTATTTCTTTTGCAGAGGAGAAGATTATCTGTTTGAAAATGAAGTACATTGCAAAATATGGGAAAGTGAAATTGATAAAACTTGTTTCATACTGTAAAAGGAAATTGTAGAATTTTAAGTTCAAAAGACGACTTGAAAAGAATAGACTGAAATATTTTTTTATCAAATGCCAATTAAAAAGATATGGAAATTAAGCTAAAAACCTCACAAGAGTAAGAGAGAAGATAAATCATTGGAACTTCAAAAAGAAATATGAGGAGTATGTGAGAGGGGAACTCTTATTAGATAATTATCAAAAAGAAAAAACTATTATTCAAAATCAAATCTATTCTCTTGATGAAGAAATTAAGATATATTTTAATAGGCAGAAGAAAAGTAAAACAAAAAGAAACGGAATTGGAACACTTTATAAATTCCATATTTGATATGAAAACGAAAGATATGGGACAGCATAGATGAGGAGTTTATCCATAAAAATCATTGATTCTATTCAAATATCAAAGAATAGAGAAGTGATATACACTTTAAAGTTCGATATATCAAAAGAAAGTAGAAGTCTTAGGAGGTCTTAGTTATGAATAAATTAGCTATGTATTTGAGACTATCCATAGAGGATTATCAGAAAAAGGGAGAAAGTGAAAGTATTCATAACCAAAGAGAATATATCAAAGCTTATATTAAAGAGCATAAAGATCTGATGGAATATGAAATATCGGAATACGTAGATGATGGATTTTCAGGAACCAATTCCAAACAGACCGGCATACTCAAAGATTGCTTGAGGATTTAAAAATAATCATATAGACAGTATTATTGTAAAGGATATGTCCAGATTCTCAAGAGATTATATTGAAATGGGAAACTATCTGGAAAATATCTTTCCTTTTTATGGGGATTCGATTTATTTCATCAATGATGGTTATGACAGCTAAAAGAAGGAAGCAATGGAGTAGAAATTGATACTCAATTCAAAAAGCTTTATTATATGATTTTTTTATTCAAAAAGAATTATCTCAGAAAAATAAGAGGTATATCTCAAGAATTAAAATCGCAAGGGAAAAATACGAATGGATTAGCAATCGTTTGGATACTTAAAAAGACCCGAATGATAAAACATCGTATTATTGTAGACGAAAAGATGGTATTTATTGTAAGAGAAGCATTTGAGCTTATCTCACAAGGATATTCTTGTAGAAAAATAGCAAGAATATTTAATGAAAAAGGGATATATTACCTGTTCCGATAGAAAAAGAAGAACTTGGACTTACAAGTTATAAGCATAACTTAAAAACCGGAACAGAAGTAAAAAGAGAATGTGGCAAGGACCGACAATTGCTCAAATGACCAGTATGGAGCTATATACCGGAGATTATGTGTATAATCAAATTAAAGAAACTCATATAGGCGGACGAAAATCGGAACGATTGCCGAAAGAAGAGTGGAAAAAGAATAGAAAACACCCATGAACCCATTATATCCAAAGAAATCTTTCTAAAGGTGCAGGAGCTAAAAACAAAGCAGAGGGGAAAATTTTAATCATCGAAAAGAGGTTACAGATGAGTTTATCCCAATGTTTAAAAGAAAAGTATTCTGTAAGGAATGTGGAAATTTGCTGTACTATAGAGGTGAAAGCCATCATTTAAAAAGGTGTGTATCGGTATAAGAGCTATCATTGTCCATATTGCAAAGAAAAATAAAAACAAGTAATCATATAAAAAGAACAGATATTGGAAGAAGTCTTTTGGAACGGTTAAAGAATGCCCTGCCTTCATGAGTACAGAAAACACTGCAATTGATATAAAAGCAAATCAAAATTATATTCATGGGATTGAGGATATAAACAGCAGCCTGCAAAAAGAATATGAGAAATATAAAAAGAAAGAATTATCCAAAGAAGCATATTTACAAAAGAAGCAACATCTCTTGCTCAAGAAACAAAGGTTAGAGCAAGAGTTAGAAAAAGAGAACATTTTAAACCTTCAAACGAGATTTCTGCTCTATCTGATAATAGTAAAATTACCAAAGAGATTGTAGATACTATGGTGGAGAAGATTGTGGTATCAAGATATGGAAGTATAGAAATACATTTAAGAAAAATTATTATGAAGTATAAATTACTTGAAGTATAGTGAATATATTTCGATTGATATAAAACTCGCCAAACATAAAATTACTACGCCAAAACGAAAAATAATAGCGAAGAAAAATGAAACCACTTGGAAAAATCACTTATATTTATAGGTTGTTGAAAAATTATAATTCCTCGATTTCGAGGGGATTATATTTAAAACAGAATTAAAAAGTATAGTTTATGATAAAAAAAGATAGTTTATGATAAAAAGTTTACTTAGGAAAAACAACGAATGCTATAAGTAAGAAAAACAATTGAAAATTTTACTTAAATCTGATATATTTAAGCTAAGTAAATAAATTTAACTTAAAGGATAGAATTATGAAATTAGAAACTGATAGAGCAGGTGTTTTGAAGAGAATGCAAAAGTGATTATGAATGTTTTGTTCCTCATGATTTAAAAATATTTGAAATTAAACATAGATGGAGAACTTCAGAATTTAATAAATAGGGCTTATCTTCTTTTAGGAAGATTAGACGGTATGGCAACGACATTACCGGATATTGATCTGTTTGTATCTATGTATGTGCAAAAAAGAAGCAGTTATTAGTTCACAACAGAAGGTACACAGGCTTCACTGATTGACGTTTTACAAAAAAGATAGAAAAACGAAAAATAAAAGATACCGAAGAAATTGTCAATTATATAAAAGCAATAAATTATGCCTTTTAAAAGGTTGGAAGAGTTACCCTTATGTATGAGATTGATTAAAGAAACTCATTCTATTTTATTATCAGGTGTTAGAGGCAATGAAAAATCACCCGGAGAGTTTAGAAAATCAAAATTGATTGGATATGCTGATGTACATTAAATACAGCAAGTTTTGTTCCTCCTGCTCCTGGCGAAATGGAAAAGTCCTTAACTGATTTAGAGAAATATATACATGAAGATAGCTTTATTCCAAATCTGATAAAAATTGCTTTGATTCACTATCAATTTGAAACAATACATCCTTTTTGGACGGTAACGGGAGAATGGGAAGATTACTTATTGTATTGTTTTAAAAGAGCGAGGGCTGATTGAATATCCTGTTCTGTATTTAAGTTATTATAGAAACAGGTATTATGAATTATTGAATAATGTTCTGTAAAGGGAGAATTTGAAGAATGGATCAAATTTTTTTCATAAAAGGTATATGTGAAATATCCGAAGATGCAATTTCATCTATTCAAAAATTATAGAGTTAAAAAGCTGATATTGAAAAATTCGTACATACCAAAGGGCAATATTTCAAATCTTCTTTGATATATGATTACCTGTTAAGGCATCCATTCTTAGAAACGGAAGATATCAGACGCTTGTCGGATTTAAGCAAACCAACGGTAACAAATTACTTGAAACATTGATAGAACTTGGAAATATTGAACTTGTAGAAGAGAAGAAACGATATAAAACAGTATGTATATAGAAAGTACGTCGATATTCTTTCAGAAGGAACAACATTATAAAGAATGATTAGAAGAATCACTTAAAGAAATTTAGGTGATTTTTATATCATATACTTGATATCGTAGGGAAAAACATTAGCAGGATTGAATATCGCAACCGAGCGTCAAAAAGGTAGATGAAAAAGAGCATGCTGTTTTTATCAGGAAAATGGTCCGTTGGTTGATGTCTTACAAGAAGCATTAGCGCGTGATGATGAGAAAGAAATGGTACACTGAGGCTATAAGAAAACAAGGGAATTTATTCAGATAATTCACTTTTTCGTGATGATGCAATATCTGTTAACACGCCACCTATAGAAAGAGTTGTGATTTTGATGAAGCACAGCGTGCTTGGGATGAACCAAATCTACAGCTTTTTATGAAAAAGAAAAAGGGTATATCCAATTTTAATATGTCAGAACCTGAATTTTTGATAAGCATATTAAATCGACATAGATATAGCTACTATCATATGTTTAATTGGTGGAGGTCAAGAGATAAACAAAGGAGAATCCGGAGGTATGTTTTGGCTGGTTTGAGGCTTTTAAGAAAGGATTATTCTGAGTGGGATGTGTATATCTCAAATAAAATTAGTGATAGTGAGTATTGTAAGATATGATATAAACCATTTAATGAGAGGAATTGAAATATAAGGGTCATTGATGACTTACATTTATCTGTTTCATTGCGTTCTTTTAGAAGTGAGAATGTTGCAGCATTTGTTAAAAGCAGTTTTAGATGTAGATAACTCACTGCAAAAGACGCTGTATAATAATGTAAAAAGATTATCCGATTTGTATAACTAGAGACTTTGGAGATAGCAAAGAATGGGTAAAAGGCAGCTAAGTGATCTCAACGTTATGGAATTACCGCAAAGTTCAGGCGCAAAACGACTTCTGCTAAATATGGGTGTGGGTACAAAATAAAGTGGATGCTCCAAATTGGTTTCTGAATGGAATAGAAGATGTTAGATCGTCTAACTTCTTGGAAGAAACTGCAACTGAATTTGATAGTACAAGGTTTAGAACTGATTGACCATTGTTTGTTGGGATGCTAATTTAAGGTTTCGCAACGATCTGTTTTTGAGTATTTTTGAATGGTGAACAAAAGCGGCAAAATGTAAACAATGAAGATAATATTCTATATTTGAAAAATGCTTACAGAGTTCTTTAACACGTGCTCGACAAGGTTGTTATTTTTGTACCAACTGAAATGACAGTGATGAAACTATGCAAGTAGTTTTACGATGGTATCTACCATTATTTAAAGGAAATTGGATTGAGGAAGTTTAGTTAAAGAGTTGATACAAAAAGTTTTTGAAAGTTGCAAGGAGAAAATAATGATAGTTTTGATAAAATCTATCTAAAGGAAAATACTGGTTGAATATAAGAAACGATTTGTTCGAAAAAGCAATGGCCTGATGAAAATCGTAAATGGGAAGCAGTAAAGGTTTTCAAGATAATTGAGTGAATGCTGATGATTTTTCCGGAATGCTGAAAATCTTTATCGAAGACCGACGCCCGCTGGCATCACTGAATAAATTTCCGGCACAAATGATAACTAAGTTTGCAGAAATTGTCTCCGAAGAAGTAAGGTCGATGTTTCTGCACTTTTTGATGAGAGTAGGATGTATATGAGCGTATCGATACCTTCAAGCAAAAGTCCCACGGTCTTCTCGAAAGGTATGGTTCTGGTGCAGCATCATTATCAGAAAGAAAATCCAATCTGCACTTTATCTTTGGTTAAGATATCTGACAAACTATTATGTATAAATTCAGGAAGTGAAAGCTATCCGATGAGTTGCAGAGTGACTATATTTTAAAACAGGGGTGATTATAGCAAACAATATTCGTAATTTTTAGCTTTTACAATGAAATCTGTGCTGAGTTACAACTAGACGAAGAATTAAAAATATGCTTGCTTTCAGATAACAGAAACCCATTATCCGGACACTGAGCTTAGGACGCTGACAATGGACGTTGGCTTTTTCATTAGGACATACCTCAAAGAAAGATGTTGATGCACCGTCAACGGATGAATGGTGGCCAATACATTATTCGCCGGAATTGATGGTAAAGATTGGGAGTCATTGCTTATGATAATGAAGTGTTCACAGACAGTAGCTTAGAGATTATGAAACGATGCTTGATTGTGGAGGAAAGGCAACTTGTGGAGGAGTTAGTAATGAAAATACGGTAGAGAGTGAGGACTTATTCTTCAACTTCAATGGACCTTTCCAAAAGAATAGTTCAAAAAACCGGATGTCCTGTAATGTCGGTTGAGGATGAGAGGAACAAGCGGTGGCCTGTTTTATATTGAAAGCGCATAAAGAAAGATGAAAAAGGTTCAATTGTTTGGAAATTGAGAACTGAACTTTCAGAGGCATTGGGACGAGTTGATTTGTCAAAGTGAATCTTTATCAAAATTCATTGCTATCTGTCAATGGAATGGAAGGTATAAAAAGATGATTTCTTGAAAGAAGTGTATATGACAGAAGCAGTGCATGACAGACTTGCAGCTGTTCTCAAAAAGAAGAAAAATATTATCCTTCAGGAGCCCGGGAGTGGAAAGACATTTGCTGCCAAGAGGTTAGCTATCATGATGGGTGAAGTAGATGATCTCATCGTATTGAATATATTCAATTTCATCAGAATTACTCTGCGAAGATTTCATGATGGATGCAAGCCCGGACGACGGTTTGAACTTAAATACGGTATCTTCTATAGATTTCTGTCAGAAGGCTGAAACCATCTGATAAAGACTATTTCTATTACTCGATGAACCACGCGGGAATATGAGTAAAATTTTTGGAGAATTGCTTATGTTGATAGAGCCGGATTATCGGCAATAAGATTACCTTGCGTGTATAACGGATTGAGTTTTTTCTGTTCCAAAGAATTTGCACATCATCGGCATGATGAATAGCTGATAGAAGTTTAGCTATGATTGATTATGCATTAAGGCGCCGCTTTTTAGCTTTCTTTGATATGGAACCTGGTCTTTGACTCGAAGCTGTTTCATCCATTATCAAAACGGATTTTCAAACGACACATTCAATAGCTTAGTGGAACGAATTTCAAAGGAACTTAACCAAGAAATTATGAAGGATAAGTCACCTGCAAAGGTTTTTGATTAGTACAGTTATTTTTGTAATATGGATGTTTGTCTCGAAGAATCGTTGAAGGACGTTGTTGAATCTGATATTTTTCACCGATATAAGGAATATTGGTTTGATGATTCTACTAAACCCAACATTGGGAAAATAGGGCTGTGGTGTGTTTCAATGACAAAGGATAAGAGCATCTTAATCAACAATATCTACTATATGTTGTCTATGCTTTCAGATCTCTAACTCAAGATACCGCATGATGATGTCGCAATTGAATCATTTGATGAAGGGCACGACCTTTTGGCAGCGATTCTTGCGAAAGCGAATCGAATTCAACTCAAACAAGGACTATATCGTGAATATATAAACCGACAGGGAAGAACTTTCAAAGTGTGGAAAGATAAATATGTCTGGGACGATAAAGCAAACCAATTAGACACACAAGCGTGTTTTGACTTGATTTCGATGACTTGATCTGAAAACAATTTGTTCAATCAGATTATAAAAACTACGGTGTCTTTATATTAAGAAATGATACAGTAAAATCTAAGGCACAAAGATGACCTAAAAAAGAAAATAGTTATCACATTGATTTTTGGAACCAACTTATAAGATGGTCTTCGATTAGATTTCAAAGAAAATAATCAAACTTATAGAACGTTGATCAGCATCTGCAGTTAATACTTGAAGGAATGCTGATGACTCACGGATCAGGAGAGTATCGATTAGCATCATTTGTGGATGAACAACGTATATGCAGGTTGTACGAGAAGTTTATTTTGGAATACTACACTCGTCATTATTCTGAGCTCAAGGTAAGTGCGTCGCAGATTCCATGGTCGGTAGATGACGGAGTCAGAACAATGCTCCAATTAGCGCAGAGTGACATCTATTTCGTGAAGGATATACAGTGTCTGATTATCGATGCGAAATATTATAGCTGCATACAACACAGACTCAATATGACAAGCATACCTTTCATCTCAAATACATGTATCGATTTTTGCTCATGTGAAGAATCGTGATTATGAGTTTGGAGAAGAGGAACATACTGTTTCCGGAATGCTTCTTTATGCGAAAACAGAAGAGGAAGTTCAACCGAATCATGTTTATCAAATGCATGGGAATCAAATATCAGTAAGGACATTGGATTTGAATCTGCCATTTGTTGATATAGCCGGTCAGTTGAATCAAATTGCAGAATCACACTTCAACTTACCTGAAAGGATAGAATCATGAGTAGAGGGATAGAGCAAGGCAAAACTAATCTTGCAAGATGATAAGACTGTTATTTATGAATATGGTTTGTACAATTGGAATGAAGAAAAATATAGAAATGCCGAGCAAGTTTGTGATGGTATTGCGCCTTTTATGTTATTTGTTTTATGATATCAAGAAGAAGGAAACATACCGGAATACATTGGTTATGATGTATAAAGAGCAAGCACTATTTCTACTCACAATTGATTTTTGTTGATTTCGTACATGATGAGAAATTGCAGAAAAAGAATGAAAGTGGAAAGTATATTCACAATAAGAGATAGATGAGTTAGAATAGATAGGAGAGATGACTTATGTATATTGAAAAATATTGGGGTGATTTCATCGGTGGTTCCGATGATAGCTTAAACCTTGTAGCATTTTTGGAAGATTGTAGGAAAGAGGAAATTACTTTCACCGAAATTTTTATCAAGATTGGACTGATAAACAGAATTGACTCGTCAGACTGCAAAATCCTTTTAGAATTTAGGGCACTCTATTGGTCTCGGATATGGACTTTCATTTTGCGATTGATGTGATTACCGATCTGCTGCAATTCTTCTGGAGTGTCACATCAGTGGAGTGTGAATCTCGTGATTTGTCTGATAATGAAGATATTTTCATCCCTGCAGATACGAGTTACTGCCACGGAGGAGGAACATTCTTCCGTGAATCATGCTCTATGCATTTTTACCAAAATCCCAAGACTTATGATTTATATGAGATGATAGGAGACGATATTGTTGAATTAGCTTATGGTTGTAGAGGAAATGAGAAAAGAACTGCAAGTAGGATATCATCCATCAATAAAGAAAGCATTGGAAATAATCGAAAAAGGAGCAAATGAATTTTGGCTTGAAATTGATGACAAAGCTAAAGAAAAGACAAAAATATTAGATAAATTAGTAATCCAATTACAAACTGAAAATATAAAGCCACTTAAAATATCCAAGTCAAAAGTTACACAAAAACCATACTTTCATACAGGTGATATTCTGCAGTAAAATTTGATGATGAGTATAGGCTGTTTTGATTTTGTTTCTTCGGCAGACGAAAGACCGAGAAAGTTAGAATATAATTTTGCTTGTACCTGTTTATTACAAAAAGAAAAACCAGCATGGAGTGATTTTTGAATAGCAAGATTGCTTGTATGATGCAAAAATACATCTTATTGTTTGAAAACAGATTGTTGGTTTAACCACAAAGATTTGGGGCTGATATTGAATAAGTTTGAAAAAATCGGAAAAGTGGAATTGGAAGATTATGTTTTAGGTATACTATCTCTGCTTCGACATTGAAGATATTTACCATCAAATTACCCAAAATACTTCGAGAGGAAAATGAAAGATACTTCTAATCTGATACGAAGTTTTGAGGTTACTGAGAAATTATAAATTCCAATTTGCTAGTGAGGTGGGTTCATTTGAAGGAATATGTTGTGAGTTTGGAAAAGAGTTTTTCGATAGAACATGGATTCAAAGAAGAGGAAAAAGAGCCTAGCTGATTATAAATCAAATGATGATGAATCTATTAAGAAGTTGGCATTGAAGTGTTCCAATCTGACGCTTAATGTTAGAATGTAGGAGTCTTTCTTTTTGGATACCCATCGGAAGAAGAGGATATTTTAACATCATGAGATAAAGTTTTCGAAAGATGCTAATTGAGAGTTCAGGAGGTTTCGGTGAAAGCATTTGATGAATTTTGTAAAAACAGGGTATGAAAAATCACTCAATCATTGATACATGGTTAGTAACAGCAATCCAACACGAGGAGAGCCGGGATAGAGGGATTAAGAATATGGACGAACAGATATTCTAAAGATCATCCGCAGGAAGCAATCAAACGAATAGCAGGATTAAAAAAGATGATACGAGTGAATATGTCAGGAAGTCGGTGGGAAATGCTTTTTAAGAGATATTAGCAAAAATTTCCTGAGCTAACTCAGAGTGGAACTCAATGAATGGACTTAGAAAAGAAGGAAATCAGTCAGTGTACAAGTTAGCGAGTAAATTTATTCGTTGACAACTGTGCATATAGGAACTAAACATTTCATTCCTTGGCTTGAAAGGGCGTACATTGATAAGATTTTGTGACAAATTTCTGTGATTTTTAAGAATAGTAGGATTGAAAGTTGTTTGTATTGACTTATCGAATATTACTTTTTAGTGTCAAAGGATCACTGAAAGAGTAGACAATGTAATATATCTATGCTGTAGATAGGATAGGGAACATGTTAGACGAAATCAAAGATTATTGTATCGCTTGAAAAACAGAATATGAAAATAACATCATATGCCATTTTTGAAAAGATTTTGAGGACTCTAAAAGAATATCTTGAAAAAAATGGAAAGCCATCTTTGGCGAAAGGAAGAATATCCTTCAAATCGTTGATGATATGCACACTTGCCTCGTTCAATTGGAACTTAGATGGGGAGGATAAGTATATTGAATTATTGGAGAGTTTCTTAAATAGATTTTTCAGATACTAGACGATAGTGAGAAAGCAAGAATTTATACCAATATTGCTTTCGTAACGATTATTCTAAGCCTGCATTAGAGTATTTGATGAGCCGAAGATGTAAAATCACCCGTTTGCAGAAACATATACCGGTCTTGGACTTCATTATTTTATGAATATCGAGTTTTGTAGAGATGAAAAACATATATTGAGCAAGAAATATTTTGAAATAGCAAGAGATATGGTTGAAAGCTATGAGTATTCTTTCAATTATGCAGTCTTTATATGAACTTAAGAAATATGAAAAATGCCAAAAAATATTTTTGGACTGCATAGAAAATATCCGAATCGAATGCGACTGATGTTGTATATTGCCCATTGTGAGACTTATCTCGAAACAAAGAAAAAGCTATCTATTACTTGCATAGGTAAAGGATGGATAAGATGATAATTATTCGTTAGACACTGATGTTATTGACGAATATGAAATTTTTGATGGTATTATATGCCGATTTGATGAATACGATACATTTTTAACTTATTGTAATGAAGCGGTGGAATGTAATTGTTATACAGCGGATTGGGAACAGTATTATTATGTTTTATGGCAAAAGAATGAGAAAAAGAAGTTTGCTGAGCTGGAAGAAAAGAACAGAACATACTTTGAAAATATGATAGCAGAGGCGATATCTGATAATTATTATGATAGGAAGAAGAAAAGCAAGAAACGATTGCGGACTGGGGAAAAATGACAAAGAAAGTGAAGAAATCGATTCTCGCATCAAGGAAGATGTTTCCAAACCTGAACTGCAACTGTCTTTGTATCCTGAGTATGTATGCTTTATGGTGGACTGTGTCAGACATCAATTTTAATCACATGATTGTACAAATCCTCATGTAACACTTGACATTATCTTGGAAAGAGAAGTGATGTCTATTGTTAAATGGGGATTTTTATGTTTCTCATCGTTATCGGTGTGTACTGTATTTCATGCTAAAACTTATATTGAATTTTGATGATATGATAGTGTCTACAACAGGATGTTATTCTTATGGGAGCAAATTGTTAGCAGGAATAAGCTTTGATGGAGTTAATAAAAAGCGAATCATCACTAAAAATTTTTAATATAGATTAAGTGAAACAGATGAATATTCTAAGAAAGAGGAATGGACAGTAATCATCCGTAGGTGCTTTGTGATTTTCCAAATGATTTATTGCCGTATATTTTGTAGTTCTAAACGGATAAAATCAGATCTTTGTTGCGGTGTTTTTTACATCTCCGAATTTTCGAAAACAAACCTGCGATGTTATGGTTTATAGCTGTATATGACAAAAGCGTTTGAACTGTCGTAATTTTGAATGCACTAATTAAAATAAGCAGAATAGAGTGTGGAGGATTACACTAATCACCGATTAAAGTTATACATAAAATCTGTTTTTAATGCTGTTATGTTTTTCTTTTTCTTTATTTATAATTACGTACTTTTAAAATAGTGTTTAGTATCAACTGCGAATAGGAACTCATATTGGGACAAAGCGTTACTGAATCGAGAATTGTGAATAAGAATTTAATGCGTGACAGAGGGGCGTAAGCGACAGAAAAATAGCGTAGGTTTCGAAAAGAGTATTGTCACAAAACGACATCGATTGATAAATATCGGTTTATAACCGTCACATGCGTGGTATAACAGTATTACCAAAGGCAAGATATATAGGAGGATATGATGGAGGTCACAAAAACAATTGAAACATACAACTTAAAAAGTTCCAATCTTTGAATGGAGCACAACTGAAATATATTGCATTCCTAACCATGTTAATCGATCATACAAACAATGCTTTGATTACCCGTGAGTGCTTGATGGAAAAGACTGTTGTTACACGTATCTCAACTTATTTTCCATTTTAGGAGAATTGCTTTTTCCTGTCTTTTTATCTATTGTAGAAGGTCAAACAAGCAGTCGGAAAAATATTTGTTAACGCTAATTGTATTTGGATTGATATCAGAAGTGCGTTTGATATGTTTACATCAAAACTCACCATATTGAATAATATGATGTTTACATTAGCGCTATAGTTTGATAACGATTTGGATGATTGACAGTCTGAAAGAAAAGATCTAACAAAATTGATCGGCATATAGTATCAATTGTCGTTGTAGTACATGTAGTGCTGCAGCAATGGCGCTAAGCTCTTGACTATGATTATCATGCCATTATTGTGGCTTATCTTTTTATATCTTTTTATGATAGACCGTATTGGGAGCAGTTTTGGGATATCTATCCATTATAAAAAGAACCTGATTCCTTTTGGATCTGTGCATCGGCTGACATACAACGAGAGAGAGGAAGCAATATAAGTGGTTCAACTCATCTTTTTCTATCCCTCATATTCTAATACTTGAATGTTACTGTTTTACTTTTAATATCTAAAGCCTCTTTTATTTTAATCGACATTTTGATATAAACAAAATTTATTTCAATATTCAAAGCTCGACTTTTACCTCAACTGCTTTTTATATAAAACAAAAATTTATCAAAAGGAGATGTGTAAAGCTATGAAAACCAACACATGTAATTTCAGCGTTGCTTTAGTTTCAGGTGCTATGAGTTTTGACGTTATTGTCGGTTTCTTTTCATGCGTTTTGCGGATACGGTAAAAAGTACATTGAACACAGAAAGCGAAAACCATTGCATTAAATGATGCGAGAAAGTAAAATCTTCTAATGAGATTTGTAACTGCAAAAATTAGATAGAGAAGATGGTAGGATAGTATATGATATCGAATTTTATGTTGGCAATATGAACACGACTATGAAAATAGACGCATATACAGGAAGAATTTGTCAAAAGATGCCGACATTGAATATGTTGCTCCAAGGCAGCAACCAAGAAACAAGCAGGACATTGGAATTGCTAAAGCAAAGAACATTGCATTAAATGATGCGAAGGTGAAAGCTCAATGCAAGATTTGTGACTGCAAAATTTGATATCGAAGATGCAGTAAAACAGGTGTATGAGGTTGAATTCCTATGTCGAAATAAGGAACATAATGTGGATAGATGGGAACAGGAAGAATTTTTGAGAAAGATGGATCTTGAAAATGATGGTGCATTGTTACTGCAACCCAGTACGCAAGGTGGAAAGTATATTATGATGAGAAAGCAAAGAGTATCGCATTAAATCATCTCCAAAGGTTTGACTGGAAAGTTTTGTAAAAACGGACTGGATCAAGATGATGGAGAAGAATAATGATATTGAGTTCTATTTTGGAAGAAAGAATACAACTATGAGATAGATGCAACAACAGAAAAATTTTGACATATGAAGAGGATAATGTAGACTCTGATTAAGATTTGCTACTTTGAGGAAGGTTTATAGAGTTTATTTGATGGGGATTTTGTCTCCAATTTGTTTGAATGAAATTCTGTTTTGTTGAATTGTAATGGAAAGCACAGAGAAGTTATTTCGGTAAATGATGTTGTGTTTTTGAAGAATTTCAAAGTGTTTTCTAATGTTTACAAAAATATTTTCAATGGATAAAAACATATGCTATGTTGTTCTCTTTAGGTATATTATTAAGATAGTGTATTATGACCGAATATAGATTGACCAAGTTTGATGGAGGTTAGTTACACGGTGTATATAGATTTTGTCTGTAAACGAAAGTAGTGGATTGATATTTCAATTAAATATTGTTCGAAACGAAAAATGATAAACATTGAAAAATGATAGAAGGAGATTGCGAGGCAAATGAGTAAGTCAATGAGTAAGAGAATAGCGTTATGAGAATGGACAAGCGTTTTTAGTTTATATTGCTTTGGGGAGTAATGATTCCAAATAATGTTGTTCGTGCGTGATAGTAACAGAGTGGGGATCGTCCAATGACAGGCTTGAAATCACCGATGAGGAGGGCAATATTTGACAGAAAGTGACGGCAGTCAAGATGGAGCGAGGGAAATGACGGCAGTCAAGCTGAAGATGAAAACAGTGGAGGAAAGCCGACGGCGGTCAAGCTGAAGAGGAAAACGGTGAGGAAGACGCCGAACAAACAGATGAAGAGCAATTTTTCCCGAAAATGATACCTGATGAAATTTTGTTACTGGCACTTCTATGGAGAACGGTAAAAATAGAAGTCTCTGATGATAATGGCAACATAGTCGATGAATCAAACGGTGAGGAACATCGGTGAGTCCATATGCAACTTTGGGCGACCATGACAGACACAGACGTTTACCATTAATTATACGCCATTCTCACACGGTAGGAGCGGACGGAGAAAGAGAGTTCGGAAACCAAAAACTCGTAGTGGATATACCGCGTTACGGATTTATGCTTACAAACCCCGGCAATGTAGGAGGGAACTTTAAAAAAATCACAATGCTGGATGAAAATGGAAAAGTCATTCCATTGGATGCAGCAACACAAAACAACTACGATAAAGTTGTGAAAATTATATATGATTTAAATGAGAATGTCCTTGGGGCTTTGGGAGCAAATGCAAATTTGACATTTAATATTGCATTTAGCCGAAGGAGTCTGACAAAAGAAGAATGTGAAAAGTGGCTCAATGAAGGTAAACTGGAAACAAATCTCAATGTTGCGGCCTGTGAAGGTGATAATAACGAGCCTATTGTAAGCACAGGAAACCCTTCCGATATAGGTGGAGAATGTCTCGGAGAACTACGGTGATACAAAAACCACAGTAACGGGAGACAGACATTTGAATGCCAGCAGAATGGCAAAAGATAACAAATGTAGCGATGGTACTTTCATGATACCGATCCTATGAGCGGACCCTTTACAGGAATAGAGACTATTATTATTACAAACAAGGAACAATCCATGATGGAGTATCTATTGATGAAATTAAAGCAGATTAGCTCTATGCTCCTAAAACTGAAAAACGCTGAAGGAAATTTTTGTTTTTAACAAATTACGTTCATTTGACGGAAAGTATGATAATGACCGTGGATCTTTTTGGAAGTAAGTGAAGTAAAAATGATGGGACGGTAAGTGAAACTACTATATTTTAACGCCATAAACGACCTATGATACAATCGAACTGACCACTAACTGGGAAGATGCTTTTTACAAATGGAATTTCAGTGTGCGTGTTATTGACGGGATAGAAGATATCGGCACAGAGAAGTTATAGGAAGCGAAACTCCTGAATTTGTTTTTGAAACCCTCACGAAACAGACGGCAAAAGGAAAGTTGTCATCAGTGAGCCTGATCAAGGTAAAGATTAAAACTGAAAATCAAGTGTTGCAGACGGATATGCTACATACTAGCAGGACAGGATATCAACTATTTAAACATGGAGAGAATTTCATACTGCAAATGCGTATCCCGATGCTAATTATTCAGATATCGGCTATACAGTAACGAGTAATAATATTAAAGTACTGTAGAGAACGACCAATGGCATGAATATTTCCAAAGAACAAGATGGGGAAAAATAGTTGAAAACCTGCGAATTTCGAAGAAATTCAGCCCACCGCATGGACGGGAACTCATGCTACATGGGCAAAAGATTATTATAAGGTAGAAAAGGTTGTTTATACTACAGAAGACAAAAACAGTCCATGAGGGCAGTAAATCTCATGCATAGAACAAATGATATAGATAATTTCTAAAGTACTTTTTGGTACTCAGGTGAAGAGTTACCAAAGTGGAGGTGCACTGGGAAACAGTTAAATAATGATATGTTTTAATGCGAGGTAGTATTGGCGATGACATAACGCCACAAACCCATAGAATGACAGAGGGGCAGTAAATTTGATATTTACGTAACACCCGAGGCAACGGGGCTGTTACAGTAAAATATTCGTACAATCAACTTATTCCGGCGCGATCAAAACGACAATTTTCGATTATGAGGCCGAAGGCAGTGGATAATCCTGTAAACGATTTACACAGAAGCTAAGGATGATTTCTTTGCCACAGTTAAACCATGCACACCTTGAGAGCGGAAAAGGTTCAGGGATGACTAAAAAGATTTTCCGCACCAAGCAGAAACGGCACATACTATGATACTTTGGACTCTTCTTTAACTATGGAACGAATAAGGAATTTGCTCCTTGACGAAGAATCCAAGAATTGATTTAACAGTAGGAAACTTAAATCTAAGGGATTGGACAAACCGGCCGACAAAACAGGACTGCTTACCGGAAAATTCATAGCGAACAAAGCCTCGAGCGATGGAAAATCACATATAAAACGGTCATTACCACGACCGATAGCGAAAGTGAAGAGATATAATATCGGTGATATCAAGACGGAACTAAAACAACTCTCGGTATTAACAGAGTATGAACATTTATCAAGCATTGTCTTGTTAGCGATGGAGAATATAACATGGACTCTTTTGCAGACAAAGAAAACAGGAAGAGTTGTACTGTTCTCCAATATTGAATACGAGCTTAGAAATACGGATTTTGAAGGCAACTTGTCTCTGGAATTGATATAGGGCGTGTGTTATAATGCTAAGAACTTTTTGTTCAAAATCGGGAGGGAAATGACAATGATAATCAGAAGCACGGGGAATCCATATTCATGATACTGGCAAAGGACAAGCCTTTGGATAGGGGATGAATTTCATATATTACCACAACGTTACGCCCTTTTGACAAGAACATATTGTAAACAAATAAGATGACAGGATATATGGCACTAGGAATAACGGTGATGATACTAATGCGCTTTCCCAGTCAGGAACAAGTGCATGAAAAGGCAACTTTCCGGACAAAAGCCTATTCCTATGCTATGAATGTGGATGTACCGAGATGGGAAAAATGCCTTACGAATTTCTGAACTCTGCTTATATGAAATAACAGACAGTCAGTTTACTGCAGATGGGATAAGTGTGTTTAGGCTATGATAACTCATCGCGCAATGTGAAAATCAACAGATTAGAGATGCTGATGGAAAAACATGGATTAAGATGTCCATTACAGACAAAGGAATAGAGGTGCTCAAACAGAAAATCCGAAAAATTACCAATGGTGATTGGTAACATTCATTCAATAGACTATAATGACGCTGCTCAAAGTTTTTGAAGACCTGATCGTCATTACATTAAAAGTTTGTAAATACACAGCGTTACAGTACCGAACAAATGAGCATCATCCATACGAATGATGTATTACGAGCACCCTGGAGAGCAAGCTTAACGGCAGCAAAAGAAGAGTACCACAGCTGCAACATTGAAGGGATTTGATCACCATGCAAAACGCACATGCCCTCAGCAACTATGAGAAGAACTGGATTAGACTTGGGCAATATAGAAGAAGTTGTATCCAAGAATGCAGCGGTAGGCTCAAACCCTGTTCCCGGAAAATATGAAAACATTGAATACGGTACAGAGAAGCAAGTTCCCTACACAGAAATTCCGTTCTGACGAGAAAGACAATTGAGAGGAGATTTTCGTTCAAAACATCGGATGCGGGTATTTACGAACTATACGGAGATAATTGGAAACCTGAGAGCAAAACATGTCCTATACGAGCAAGAACAAGACAGTTCAGACCTCGAGACGAGAGTTGATATGTTTCAAAGGAAAGCGGAAATAATAGGAGGCAGTCATCCGGGAAACATCACGAACAGCACAGATGGAGGAACCAACCAGTGTATCGGCAGGAGATATAGCAATGGTCGAGTAACCCATGTTAAACTTGATTTGGGACAGCGTCCTAAGGGAAGCCAAGTTAATACTAAACTGCCCCTTCGAGCTGAGCAAAAAACCACAACGGAAGAACTTGCAGCATATATGGGAGGTAGGCTTTAAGGCAATAGATGAAACAGACAATGTGACAGAAGGATATATTAATCCTGCAAAATATTTATGGAAATTATACTGATTACTTCATCTGATGTTTGGTGGATAAGAATGAAAACGGAAAAACTTGATGCAGGAGAAGAAAAGGCTATGGTATTACATTAGAGCTCTATTCTCCTGGTTATGATGTAACGGTTAACGATAAGTTAATTCCTAAAAATACATTGATTTCAAGCAACAACGTATGAAAACGAAGATATGGAAATTGAAGAGTTATATGTCTGATGCAGGTCAGCGGGACGAAAAGTCATTATGCCCGACGAGGAAAACAAACCAACCTTTGAAAGTGAAAAGCAGGATAAGATTAAAACCCAAAACTCTGATTTTGACAGAGAGCTATGCAACGGCTGAATGACCCAAATAACAGGAGAAAAATACTTGATTATATAGGTTGGTGGACTGCAACGTCCCAAGATAAAAGCGAATCAGGTAAAACTTCACGTGGGAGAAGAGTCGGGAAAAGACAGCCAATGCTGTTGGCAACAACGATCACCCTACTGAAAAATCCGGTAGTAAAACATCTTCCGTTGAATAATGCTGTTGCGGAAGTTTCATCACTGGTAAAGTGAATGAAAATGACCGGGCAACTGTTGCAGAGGTTAACAACTGAAAATACACTGCAGAAGCAAATGAACCTCAAGATACTGAGAATGAGTAGATCATTGTTTACGGAAAAGTAACACTACAAAACGTGTTGATGTAACAGGAGGTACTGAAAGATATAGAATACTATCCATCCGTTAAAGAAGATGGAAATGATGTTGACACAGATAGGACTGAAACGAATGCCGACACAATGAAAAGATCCATAGTTTTAAAGGCTGGGAACACCCAGGCAGATGGAATGGTACAATGATTTGATGAAACAGTTTTAAGACACGAAAATTGACAAAGACACAGAGCTATATGATTTGCTAGAACGGGCGAGGCACACTCCTAGATACAACACTGTAGGACAACACCCGAGGAGGTCACAAACCCGGGAGGAGGGCACAACACCCGGAGGAGAACACTACGGGAGGTACACCACCTGGGGAGGCACAAACCCGAACAACACCGCCGGAAGGGACATCACACGTGGAGTCAATACTGCCTGTGGTTCTATTACCAGCAGGGCGGCTCAACAGAGCCGAGAGCAACCCACAATACCAAAGAATACCGGATTTTGAAGAAGTCAGTATTGAAAAATATACCCTCAAGTCGCTCATCATCTTCCAAAAACAGGAGATGGATTAAACTAACGTTGTTATGCGAGCCTATTCTTATATTGCAGCGCACTTTACCTTTATAGGCTATAGACGCAGAAAAATCAAAGATAAGAAAAAGAAAAGAAACAACTTTCTTTGATGTTGGAGTTGCTGAATATACTGTCAGCAATTGAAGAAATTAAAATTAACAGGGCAAAAATAGCGCTGTTAATCGTACACAACATCAATAGCAAACCAAAGTGTATCAAATAGTAATATAGAAAGTGCAGACCTGCTCAATATCGAGATGATTGAAACGCAAATAGAAAAAGCAAAGGAAAAGCAAAGGAAAAGCAAAGGAAAAGCAAAGGAAAAAGCAAAGGAAAAGCAAAGGAAAAAGCAAAGGAAAAGCTATCTCATCAGTATCTATGCGATAATATGATAGGATAAAGCACAACAATGAAGAACTCATCTTGTACAATAGAGAGTTTTTCTATTGATGTGTTTGGAGGACATCTTACACTTAGGTGGAGGAGGTCTCTTTATGTTCAAATTGATACTTATATGAAATAGTAGTATTTGAAAAGAGCATATAATCAAAAATAGGTATTTAGAACGAGACTTTGAGACATAATACACTTATTGCATAACAGTCCAACCAAATTCAAAGTTTGATTTTTAATGGATAGGGAAGGAGATAGAATGAAATCTTTGTCATAGGAGTTAGGGTTCTTTTCTGCCATGTTTTCATGATGATTTTTACACTGTCATTATATATTCGTCTTCTGATTGCAGTAAAACATAACAAAGATGTACCACGTTGGATGTACAAACTGGGGAAAAGGTATGATATAACGAGGATGCGTGGTATCAATTCAGAAATGGGATTAGCCAGAGAAAGAGATTTTACAGACAAGTCGGCATTGAAAGATGTCCATTTGTATCTGTTTGGAGTAGTAATATCAAACATAGTAATTTATTATGTGTTTTGCGGTAGATGCTTTACAAAATGATATGGTGAAAGTTTGGTTATCTGCTGAATTTGTCATTGGTCTTTCTATAGATTATGGTATCATTTGAGGAATTTTATGGTTAAGTTCTCTTCAAAAATTTAGGAAAAATATTTATAACAATTTTATTCAACAGCAGCAGCGCTGTTATAGGTATGTTTTTATATCCATTGTTATTTGTAGGGTGTTGTCTATAACATTAATCGGAATGCCGGTCAGCGCCTACTGTTGAGCAGGGAACTCTAAGATTGTTATCGGACATATCTATGGCAAATGAATTGCTTTCAAACGGATTTACTACGGGTAAGACAGCTGATGATATGATTGTAAACAAACGAGACAGTCATATTTACTACGGTGAGACAGTTGAGCTCGTGAAGGATGGCAAAATCGTAGGCTATGTGAATGTAACACCAAGATATGAAGATGAGGCAAGGCTGAAGGACTGTGTGATTACTACTTTGGTATTTCATCACAAAGTGAGACATTCGTCGATATCAAAATATGTGATAAAACCATTTCTCACATTATCACTCATGATTTTGAAAATACAGATATGAAAGACATTTTTCACTTACACCAATCAGTTATCGTGAGGGAAAAGGGTATAGACAATTTTCATTAAGAATGCAAACTTATCCACATATTTTATGGAAAAGTTATACGATTGAGGCAACTTTTTGACGAGCACGATTCCAATCAATTTGAAGTTTTTGCACAAATATTCTCTTTGGGAATAGGTTGAAGAATGAAACAAATTTTGAAAGATAACAATTTTGGGATATTTGACCTGTTGTACAAATGAAAGAGATTAAAATGGATATGCCTTTTAACCGGACTTCATCAAGTATCATATAGACAATATTACCGGGAAGAAAAAGTCGTTCATAAGAGTGTGTGTACTGAGATTAGAAAGAAGCAAATGAATGGTATCCTAAAAATAAATGAAGAAGGAGATTTAGAAGATGAGAGTTCCGACTTACTTACAAAAAGAAAACTATAAATCGTAAAAGAAGAGAGAAGATTTTTAACGGTAACCATCATGAATGAAGAAGAGAATGGAAGGGATAACGAATTTTTGAAATTTACTATTTTGGGAATTGTTTTTAGATACTATGATTTGTGGGATTTTTGATGATAAAACTTGCAGGCGACGAGTCTTTGCAAAATTATTGCAAAAATGTATTAAGACAGGAAAAGAGATACTGTTGTTTGATGAAGCGAAGTATGGATACAACCCTCTTTTTTTCGATGAATTCGATATGGAACATGGTGTCAAAAAGAACTCTTACCAAACTTGATATTCCGTTGTCAAAAATCAGGATTGAGTTCGGTTACAGTATAGACTGGAAGACTGAAAAAGGAAGATTATGAGTTGGATGAGAATGATAGATTAGAAAACACTAAACGGCAGGATTATTTCTTGGGAAGATATTAAGAAGAATGCTTTTGATTATATTCGAATTTCGGCAACAGATGATAAGGAAACAGTAAGAGAGATTTGTGAATTGGAGCTTGCATAATACAAAAACAGTGATAATATGAAGTGTTTCAAGTTGAGGAAGGAGAAAATTTTATGGTTGGAGATGTTCTGGCGCAAGATTTTGACAAAAGAAGATGTAAGACCCGGAGGAGTATTTATGATTCATCCATTGATGGAAGAACAATGTGCTATGCCGGATAAAGCCTTATTTGCAGACAATTTTGGACAGACATTTAAACGCGTCAATTGTTTTGATATTCAAAAGAAAACGGCATGTTTTGAGGCAAAGTGATTATCGTGTCTTTTTGAAAACGATAAGATAACCGCTCGTCCTCAATTGATGATTACCTCTTGTAGTAAGAGTCAAAAGCCGATTATGGATGATGTTGCAAAAACCCAACTATGGAATTGTCCGAATGGAGAAGAAATACTGAACGGTGCCATTATCAAGTGTTAGCTACAGATATAAGTTAGCTTCAGTATTAGAATATAAAGAAAGAGCGGAACTGTTAGTGGGTATATTGACAGCATTGGTGAACTGTATCCTACGTGTAAGGCAGTCGTGTTTGAAAACTCTAAAAAAATGTTGACAAGAGAAGCAATATTACACTGTGAGTTGCCGAAGAAGGAAAGATTTCTGTACTATGGTGTAAATATTCGATTCTTCAATATTCAAGGTACGAATGATAGTTAGCAGACCATTGGGAATGAGCACTTTGTTTTTGCCGGATGTCAATACCATTTTCACAGTTTGAATCCTACGATGTAGTAGAATCATGCCTATGATATGCTCTACTATATTTATGATTACAACAATCCGATAGAGTCCGGCAATACGATTACGGGTTTGTCGGATGGGAATCCGGATAAAGATGTCAAATGGAAGTTGCAGTATGAACAATCTCTTATTCAGCCGTTAAGAGAAGTAATTGATGTCAATACATTGGAATTTGCAGAGGAAACAGAGAATGATGATGATAAGACATTGAAGGTTAAGGTCGTCATAGTTCGGTATGCTTATTTTTGTTTTAAGTATTCGGCATCTATCCTATTTGTTAGAAATGATTGACGTTATTAGAATCAGGATCAAAAGCGGAAGATATCGATAATAAAGATTGCAATAATTTCATATAAATCATTAAGAAGGTGGCTTTTTCTGTACCAACCGCCTCCCAATCACTGTTGATAAGAGGATAGACAGAGTCTATAATACCAAGATACCATTTTACGAAAGCATTATTTTGATATTGAGGATTCATCACTCATCCAAACCAGAGAAAGCAAAGAGATATATGATTCCGAAAAATCAAGGTAAGGACCCGTGTGCAAACATCAATACAGATGCTATCCTTATCCTCTGACTTAAACTTTGTAACATATCATCTCGTTTTGATCTTTTCTAAATTGATACAGAATGTACTTATATTGAATGTTTTGTATATCCATTTTTATGTCAAACCTCCTATTTATATCACATACTGTTCGTCTCGTGATTGTATTGTTATTGATACAGTTATTATATCACAAGATTTGTGTAAAAATAGCTACTATGGGACGAAATAAAAAAGGCATTTTATGTATAGATAAGAATTTACAAAAACAGTTGACCGACGGTCATTTTGGTGATACAATTCTTTTGTAGCGATAATGACTATTGGTCATTTTGATTTATGCAGCAAGAATGAGGTGGAATGATGGATAAATTACACAGCGATATGAAAAGTTCAAAGACGGATAAAAAGAATCTTTTGATAGAATCTGCTACAGAGCTGTTTAAGACAGACGGAATCAAAAATACAACAGTATCGGATATTACCGGAAAGGCGAATGTTGCGAAAGGAACATTCTATCTGTACTTTAAGGATAAAGATGAGATAGTGAATACGGTTATTATAGAGCAGGCATACCAGATGTTATGTACTGCAATCAATCATGTGGAAGAGAAACAGGGAACGGTTGCAGATAAGGTGGTTATGATTGGTGATGAATTGATTTCTGCATTTATCAATCGATGCGAAGGACATAGAGATTGTGCACAAAATCTATATAGAGGTCTTTTTTCGAAAGACAACGGGAAAGAAGGCTATTTTTCCAAACCGGTGAAAGAGTTTATCCAAAAGCATGGAATTGTAGATGTGGAGCGTTCTGACTCTATATTATTATCGAAATGGTTGGAGGAGGTGTTAGCAACTCAATTTCCAAATAAAACCCCTATATGATAGAAGAAATTAAAGAAGAGTTATTTTCTGGCACTGAAGCATTTGTAGAAAGTTAGTTGAGACAAAATTTAGTTGTGTGACAGATGTTTTAGGAGAGAGATGAGGAAATTGCTAATTTTTGCAAAAGAAATTGCAAGACATAACAAAATCGAAAGTTATGTTAATTGCTGTATTGTTGATGACTACCTTTGTATCTATGGCAATAGAGACAGAATAAACTATGATGTACTCTATTATTTGCCCTAAGGATAAAGAGTCCGTCATAGGAGAAAATATGATAGAAGATGAAAATGTAAAAATGGCGGCAACGACTTTTTGATGATAGATAATATGCCAGATTCGGATGTATACGATTTGGTACAAAAGATTAAAAAAATTCCTGCTGTAAATGATGTGATTTATGGTTAGAGATATTGTGGGAAGCTCTGTTCCCAAGGAGTTTTTGCCAAAAGAATTGTTGGACAACTTATATTCCAAGAATGGCGAGCTTATTATGGTAAAGTATGAAGAAAAATCGGCATCAGAGTCCACGATGGAGGCCATTGATGAGATGAACAAGATGTTGAACAAACAGTGCTTTGTCAGCGGGCTGTCGGTTCTTTTTGAAAGATATTAAAGCCTTGTTTTGAAAGAAATGCTACGGTATGTTATTCTTGCGGCAATATTATCCCTGATTGTCTTGACTCTTTGTTTGGACTCTTGGGTACTCCCGTTTGTTTTTATGGCAACAATAGGAATCGGAATCATATACAATTTTGGAACCAATATATTTTTGGGGCAGATATCCTACATTACACAGGCGATTGCCGCGATATTACAGTTGGCGGTCACGATGGATTGTGCGATTTTCGTGGCATCTGGTACGAGAGAGAAAAGAAAATTGTATTCCAAACAAGATGCGATGGCAAATGCTATCGGGTGCATTTCTTCGTTAATCGGGGAGTTCTCTACTACGGTAGCAGGGTTTGGGGCATTGTGTTTTATGAATTTTACTCATTGATTGGACATTGAATCGTGATGATGAAAGGTGTTAGTGCTTGGTGTTATCACTTGCGTTACGATTCTTCCTGCAATGATACTGTTGTTTGATGAGCCGATTCACAAATATACCCACAAGTCTATGATTCCGACTATCAGTAAGTTGACGGATTTTGTGATGAAGCACAAAAGGACTGCACTGACATTATTTTTGATTGCATTTATTCCAGTCTTATTATTTTCAATCTCATGTTCCTATTTATTATGATATCTGCAGAGCACTTCCGGAAAACTTTCGGAATCCAATATAGGAAAGAAGAAATTGAACAGGATTTTGAATGACAACCAGTCATATTATTGTAATGAAAGATGATTTGAAACCATATGAAATGGATTCATTGATAGATGAATTGGAACAGATTGACGGAATCAAGAGTGTTATCGTATATCAAAAATTTGTCGAAAAAGGAGTTCCGGACAGCTTTATTCCTCAAAGTCTCAAGGATGTTTTGAAGAAGGACGGCTCACAGATGATTATGCTGAATTCCAGCTACGAGCTCGCTTCGATGAAGTAAATCATCAAATTGATGAAATGATACGAATCGCAAAAGAAATACGATAGTGATGCTAAAATAACGGGAGAGGCGGGTCACCAAAGATTTGTCCTGAAACGGTTAATCGAGACATCAGAGTAACAAATTTTTCTTTCTATTGCAGCAATATTTATGATTGTAATGAAGTGTTCAAATCTCTGTCGGTACCGCTTATTTTGGTATCCTGTATCGAATTAGCGATATTTATTAATATGAGTGTTCCGTTTTTAGACGGAAATTCAGTTGCATTTGTGTAACACCGATTGTAATCGGAGCGATACAGCTTGGAGCAACGGTGGATTATTCTATCTGCTCACTACAGTTTCTCAAGAAGAGCTGAAATTGGGAAAAGTAAAAAGAGGCAATTACCATAGCGACGAATTCTTCCGCAAAGTCCATTATTACCAGCGTATTGGTGTTTTTACCAGCGACACTCGGTGTAATTCTGTTCTTCTATTGATATCATCATGATATTTGTATTACTCTGCAAGGGGAAGCATTATATCGGGACTGGTGATTATATTTATTCTTCCTCCGATTCTTTATCTGACGGAAGAGTTTATCAACAAAACATCAATCAGATGGAAGGCATAGAAAAGAGATATAAAAATGATTGTTTCTTTGAATAAGAAAAATACTTAGGAGTTCGATAACAATCAGAGAAATTGGACACCAGGGACAGAAACCTCAGATATATGTTAATAGCGAACAAAAACGCTTTCTTATGATGATAAGGATTTAAGAGTAAGGGAATCATTATTTGAGATGGGACAAGGATTATTTTGAAAGGAGATTGATTATGAAACAAGGATATGCTTTTTGGAAAAGAAAATTGCATCCGTTGGTGTTCGTTCTGAGGATGAGCAATGCTTTGCCAATCTATGCAGATGTTCCGATTACAAAACATGAAACAGCATACGTTAATTTGAATGCGGACGGAAGTCAAAGAGAGACCATTGTACCAAATTGGCTGAAAGACAGTAGGTTTTTAAGATGTGGAGATGCAACAACGTAGATGATATTGTCAATGGAGCAGCAGCGCTGCACCGATTAAAACACAAACAAATCTTGAATGGGAAACTCAAAATAAAGATATTATTTACCAAGGAAGAACAACAAAAAAATTGCCGATAGAAGTTCATATCAGCTATTATCTTAACGGAGAAGAAATTTCTCCGGAAGAACTCAGCCGGAAAATCCGGAAAAGATAGAAATCAATCAGAATTTGAGAATTCACTATTTGCACAGAGCGATAAACGCAAAATAAAGAAAATTGCACACCGTTTACTGTAACGAGTGTGATTGGATTAGACAGTGAAAAATTTTCTGACATATCGGTAGAGAACGCAAAAATATTTTCGGACGGAACTAAGCAGATGATAGTGTTCCTCGGATTTCCCGGATTGAAACAATCTATGAGTTTTTCGGATTCTTCCATAGACAGGATAAAGGATATTGATATTCCGGAAGCGTTCAGAATTTCGCCGATGTCAAAGACTTTGAATTGAGCACTATAGCGGTGGTAGCGCCTCACCACCGACTGGCATGATAAAAAGATATGGATCCCGGTACCGGTGAATTATCTTCAGTGAAACAGGATATTCATCACAGCCATAGGGGCAAAGAACACATTGAAAAGAATTGATCCTACCGATAGCATCAAATCACTTGTTACTGATGAAAAAAAGACAAATGATGCAAAATTGCTTGTGGATGATTTGTTCCGATACTATGAACTGGATACGGCGATTTTTGGGACATTCTTCCCAACTATGTTACCAAAGAAAACATAGCGTTGTAGTGATCGCATCAAATTCATACAGACAGCGTTGATATGGATTGATGTGTTTGACCACAAAACTCTGAGAACAGCCACTGATAGACTCGGACAATGAGCAAATTGATAAAACAAGAATTTAATCAAAGATTATGATGAAATCAAAGATATTGATATGGACAGATTGGATAAAGGTTTGATGTGATACGAGATTATGACAACTTAAAGCCGATAAGTTGGATACTCTGTAAAATTATAGTGACAAATTGATAGACAACGATGACTACTTGGATACCCTTGATAAAGCAAAACCAACTATACAGATAGAATCTCTTTTGATTTGCGTGGATAAGGGTGAGCTATCTTTTAGGGCTTCTTTTGGAAATTGCTGACAGATGAGGATATCAATGGATGTTGAATGCACTGGCTGAAAAGAAAACCAAAGAGATGACAGATAATTTATTTTCCGATCTGTTTCGGCAGATCCGAATACCCCTTTTAACCTCTCGGGAACAAACACAAAAACTGAAATATATTTTGCAAATAGCAGTAGAAAAGGAAAAAATAGATCAAAATACTGTAGATCAAGTTTCTTTGCTTGTTACAAGCAACAGGTGGAATATTACCGGAACCGTACAGAACCCAATTGATGAATTTGATGACGGAAGAAGCTAAAACAACAGGTAAAAGAGGAGGTCTGAAAAGAGAAAGACAGAATTGTCAAGCTCTTGATAAAGCTAAATTCTTTTGATGAATGAAATCAAAGATTTGCAAAAAGATATGGAAGACGACATGGATATAATATAAAAATGATTTAAGAGATCTTCTGACTTTGCAAAAGAACTGATCGATATCAGAGTGATTCGAGAAGAAGAGAAAATAGAGACTCTGCATGAAAAGCTTATTGATTTTCGCAAGAGACGAAGCAGATATGAGATATGCCAAACATTGGCGAACAGAGCGAAAGAAATGAAGGATGATATGGATTTGAATGAAGAAAATGTCGACCTTGCAAAAGATTTGTTATCTGCATATGATGAGCCGAAAAATCAGAGAATTCTATGAAAAATTCCACTGTTTCGAAAATGATATGGATCAACTCAGACCAATTTTGGACAAACTTTCCGATGATCTTGAAATCAAAAAATACAATGACTCCTTCCACAAATCACCCGAAACGGTCGAAACATTACTGAAAATGAAAAATGACTTGGACGATACAAGGTATATGGCAGATACTGAACTTATCTCTGAATGATGAAGTAATCAAGGCGGCGATATGATAGAAATCATAGACAGAAGAGATGCAAAAGGAGATCTCGACAAAGGCGAAGATTATGTTGATTCTATGCTGGATGTTGCTGCTTCTAAGGATGCCGTTGTAGAATTGTCCGACCGATACACTACCTTTACAGGGAAAAGGATGATATGCAATCAAAATTGATGTTTGTGATGAAGATAGATGAGATTGAATCAAAGAGAAAAGAAGCACTCCGAAAATACAGGAAGGAAAACCTTTTTCAATGGATTAAGGGTTTTTGTGAAATAAAATATGTTGCGTAGATAGGAACGCAAAAACAGAAGTTGATAGTATGATAAGTACCCTCTTTATCGGAAATCGGTAAGGAGGGTACTTTATAGATTGGAATAATTTGTTGTATTCTGATTTCAAAACGGATACTGTGTTAATCATGGTATTAATGTATGATAATAGATCAGTCAGAAATGCTCTTCGTTTAATCGATTACAACTGCGGGTCCCGCTTGCTGTTACCATCATCATACTTCCGGTTTCTCCGAGCACATTTTCACAGTCCAACCACGCTCACAATAGCGTTGGCACCTATGCTTTTGCACGATTTTCCATTTCGCGCATTGCTTCTTCTCTGCAGAAACTAGTTCTTTCATATCCTGTGCACGACCGCCGAAAAACTCTGAGTCCCAGCCGAAGTCTTTGATAAAGCTACTCTCGTAATCACTTCTCCAAAACAACTCTTTGTATTCGATAATATCGTGTCCTTGTACAGATGGTGTTGTTGTTAAAACTCATAGTATTCCCTCCTAAAAGAATAAAATTGTTTTAATTATACCATAAAATTGAGGGGGTGCTGAATCATTCTTGTATTTGTCCCAATAATGTGATGATTATAATGTTTATAAGAACATACCGGGGAGATTTATTTTGTGATATAATAGCTGATAGATGAATTGTTGCAAGGTTGCAGGATAAGTATTATCATGCAGCACACGCAAAAGGTTGCAATAAATAGTGTAATCAATTGAAGTGGAATGTATCCAAAAGTTTACTGAAATGGAGATTTATTGCTTTTTGATTGCAGTCTACAAAATGAAACATATTATTTGTAAATTGATCATCATAGTTTAGGATGATATTGTAAATGGAGAGAAGTGAAGGTTGAATGAAACAAATTAAGACAAATGCAATGAGATTGTTGGAAGAAAAAGATAGATTAGTGCTTATGAATATGCAGAGCAAAGGTGTCCGAACGGAAGCTGCACATAAATTAGGATTTGATACGAAAAAGTATTCAAAACGCTGGTGACTCCGAAGGGAGAAAAGAAATGTATGTGTTTATCATTCCGTCTGATGAAGAGCTTGCGTTGAAAAATGTGCAAAGTTGACGGGAGAAAAAATGTTCATATGATTCATCGTAGTGGATATTCAGAAAGGGACAGGATATATAAAAGGTGGATGTTGTCCAATCGGAATGAAAAACAATACAAGACATTTCTGATCGAATCGGCAAAAATCATTTCTACTATTGTGGTTAGTGCAGGTCGTTTGGGCTGTCAGATAGAATTGAATCCGTCTCGACTTGTCGGATTGTTTTGGAACAGAATTTCAAGATTTGACACAGGGACAATATTTGCCGGAGAATGATAATTGTGGTTGTATTTTTACGAATGAAATAGATTAAATCAGAGAACCCGGCATTATTTTTGAGATAAAAGTTGATGGATAGACTTTTTGGGGAAAAGAAATGAAATGAGAGAGGATAAATTTGATGGAATGTTCTAACAAACTATTAAGTTTTATAAAATAATGGAATTTCGAGGATAGCATTATTTTTACATAGAGGAAGATTTGATATAATGAAGAATGAATTTTTGGAGGGGATTAGATGACAGATGAGATTTGTCGTATTGTTAATCATTTGTATTTTGACTATTTACATTTTTGATGAAAGTGAAAATTTATAATAAACGACCGCCTCACATTCAAATGGTTACTACATTGGTTTTTGGTAGCGGTGGTTGTTTTCGTTATATCTACTACACGGTTATCTGAAATATGTATTGATTACAGCATATCTCTATGTTTTGACAGGTGGATTTGTGACAGGAATTTCTGAAAAATGTTTTGTTGTATTCCATGGACTGTATCTGTTTGCATACGCTATCAAATTTGAGGATATTCAAGAAGTGTGGGTGGAAGAACATCACAACACAATCGAAATTCAAGCTTCTACCATGAAAAATCGGATTTGTTCAAGAGTTTGATAAGAAGGAGAAAGACAAAACTTGTTGTTATTATGTTCTAAAAACATTTCAGTGAAAGAGATGTATTTATAGTAGAGTCTAGATTGAGAAAATCGGACATTCTTTATTTTTGCCTCTTTTTAACATCAATCTTTTCAAACTTGTTGTATTATAGTCTAAGATTGAATGTTTTAGGAATACACAATATTTGGTAAAAATGAATTTTTGGGCAGAAAGAGGATGTTTTTGTATGATAAGGACGTTTTTAAAAACCATATAAATTCTGAAATAGAGAAAATCGGTTTTGTAATAATTTGTTTCGTGATAAGATAAAAGCAGGAAATTTACGGATGGAGGAAAATTATGCATCAAGCATTGTATCGAGTGTATCGCCCAAAGACTTTTGACGATATCGTAGGACAGGAACACATCACTTCTGTATTAAAAAACCAGGTTGCAGAGGATACGGTGAACCATGCATATTTGTTTTGCGGACCGAGAGGAACAGGAAAGACTTCTGACGGCAAAGGTCTTGGCAAGAGCGGTAAACTGTACAGGAGAGATCAAACCGTGTTATCAATGCAAATCGTGTGAACAATCGTCCTTAGATATTATTGAGATGGATGCGGCGTCGAACAATTCTGTAGATAATATTCGTGATATTCGTGATAACATTGTGTTTATGCCGAGCGTATCACGGTATAAGGTGTATATTATAGATGAAGTTCATATGTTGTCACAAGGTCATTCTAATGCATTGCTCAAGACATTGGAAGAACCGCCCAGCCATGTAATTTTTATTTTGGCTACAACCGAACTCCCTCAAAAATCCCTGCAACGGTACTGTCTGATGTCAACGGTTTGATTTTAAGAAAATAGATGACAGTATCTTGACACAACAGTTGGAAAAGTTCTTTACAAGAGGGGAAAGAGTTTGAAGCAGATGCGGTTCAATGTATCGTTCAAAAAGTGATGGCGGAATGAGAGATGCACTATCTCTTTTGGATAAGGTGATGAATCTTTCGAAATTGACAAAAACAGGAAGTGATTCAAGCATTAGAGAAGTTCAAGAAGAAACCCTACCTTGTGTTCATTCAGTTTATGAAGGACAAAAATATTCCGGGAGTTATTGTCACTGATTGAACAACTGAACCAAAACGGTCTGGATATGAAACAGTTTGTTGTAGATTTGCTCTATTATTTGAAGGAAAGTTTGCTCAAGATGTGGAGCGAAGAAGAAAAATCAGTTGGACAAAGTGTTTCAATCTGTTGAGGTTTCAGATGTTGTTCGTTGGATTGAAAAATGGTATTTATTCTGAATGAGATGAAATACCTTTCCGTTCCGAGCGACAATTTTTGGAAGTAGAGATGATTCTGTTTTTGGAAATGCCTTATGAGATGACAGCGGATGCAAGATTTGATTTGCTGCAAAAAGAACTTGTGAGGTTGAGAGAACGAGTACAGATGTTGGAGCAAAAATTGCAAGTCGGAGCGTTGCGTTCTGCTTTTTGCTCAAAGAGAAGAATGACGAAGAAGTTAAAAAGAAGAACAACCTTTGATTTCAAGTTGTGATGTCAAAGAATTACTGAACAGTTATCTGCACAGGAGCAAGACAAGGTAGACGATATCAACAATAGATTTTCTGAGATATATGAACTGCTGAAATGAACGACATGAAGCAAGCAAAAAAGCATTGTTTCAGGAAGGAAGAGTGGTTCGGTTTGTTGGACAACAAATTTATATCGCTTATGACAGAGCATATGAATTTCATAAGAATCGGATTGATACATCTGAAACAGTGCAACTGTTGAGTCAGATTTTTCAGACTGTTTACAAGAGACAGTCAAAGTAAAGTTTTTGTTCAAAGATGAGATGAAAAATATTTCAGAAGAACAGAAAGAAGATATTGTTGATGTGTTGAAACAGGAGTTTCTGACATTCCTTTGAAGTAGAGTAAAAGTTTGTAATTGTATGGAAAAAGGGTATAATATACAAAAATTAGGGAGGGTTTGATTATGGCAAGAAAAGGCGGTTTTCCCGGAGGTATGATGCCGGGAAATATGAATAATATGTTGAAACAAGTTCAAAAATGCAAAAAGACATGGAGAAAAATGCAGGCTGAACTTGAGGAAAAAGAAGTAGAAGCTCCGCTGAGTGGTGCGTGAAGGTAGTTGCAAACGGAAAGAAACAAATTATATCGATTGAAATCAAACCGAAGTAGTTGATCCGGAAGATATTGAAATGTTGCAAGATTTGGTATTGTCTGCTGTGAATGAAGCGTTGCGTTCTGCTGATGAAATGTCTGCCGGCAAAATGGCACAGTTGACAGGCGGAATGAATATCCCGGGACTATTCTAATGCAACACTATTCCAACCATATTGACCAGTTAATTGAGCGATTGGGAAAACTTCCCGGAATAGGATACAAAACGGCACAAAGATTGGCATTTTATATTATTAATATGCCGAAAGACGAAGTGATTGGACTTGCGAATGCAATGCAGAATGCAAAAAGAACATATTACCTATTGTGAAGTTTGTTATAATATTTCGGATGCAAACCGTGCAGTATCTGTGATTCCAAAACAAGAGACAGCGCTACAATCTGCGTGGTGGAAGATCCCAGAGATGTTGCAGCAATGGAGCGTACGAGGGAGTATCATGGAAAATATCATGTGTTACACGGAACGATTTCTCCCTCTCAAGCAATTACTCCGGATATGATTCGGATTAAAGAACTGATGAGTCGATTGCATGACCCTGAAATCAAGGAAATTATCATCGCAACGAATACGACGATTGATGGAGAGGCAACAGTGATGTATCTTGCTCGTTTGATTAAACCGTTCGGTATCAAGGTAACAAGAATCGCACACGGTTTACCTGTCGGAGCAAATTTGGAGTTTGCAGATGATGTGATCGATTGGACGTGCATTGAAGGACGTAAGAGAATTATAAATATTTTTAGAAACATTTTGAAATATGTATTGACAGTAAGTAAAAATCGTATTAGAATTTATGTAATTTATTTTTAGAAAGGAGCAATTAAAGTGACAGTTCAAAAATAACTGTAAAACAAACAAAAACAACATAATCTCTAATTTTTAATTGTTGCTTTCAACAACAATATTACTATTATATGAATTAGAGAGTCACCTAAATTCGTGGCTCTGTTTGCATTGGACAAAGGAGCCTCTAATTTTATGGTATGACTTTTAGATGAGCTCTTGCAATGTAAGATGCAGGGAGCTTTTTCATTGTAGAATATGCAAGTTTTTGAACATTCACTGAAAGTAATAAAAAGGTATAGAATTTTTGATATCGCGCGATAAAGAGTGTCTGAATATAGAGTATGTTTGAGATGATGTCATGTAAAAAGAAGAGGAGGTTACTTTGGGAGAACAACGATTTGTATGATAGGGGTTTTTGTTGGAGTGAAATTATTTTAGGATTATGTTGAGAGAAACAGAAAAAGGAGAGGATACTATGTTTGATTTGAAACAACACAGAACACCGAAACTTGGTGAAGCTTTAGTAATTACAGCAATTATTTTTGTTTTATTAGGATTTTCGATGATAGCGATAGAGAATATGACACCTCATATTCCGGTTTTGATTAGCATTGTATTTTTGATATTGTACGGGTTGATTCATAAAGTGAAATTTATAGATTTGCAAGAGAGTATGATTCAATCGGTTACCACAAGTATGGGAGCGATTTATCTATTCTTCTTTATCGGAATTTTGATTTCCGTACTGATGATGTCCGGCGCAATTCCGACTTTGATGTACTATGGCTTGATGATTATTTCGAGTAAGACTTTCTATTTATCAACTTTTTGTATTACTGCAATTATTGGAATCTCAATCGGAAGCAGTTTGACGACTGTTGCGACACTTGGGGTTGCGATGATGGGATTGTCTCATGCATTCGGATTAAATTCTGCCATTACGGCAGGTGCGATTGTATCGGGAGCGTTTTTTGGAGATAAAATGTCACCTCTTTCTGATACTACCGGAATTGCTGCAAGTATCGTCGGTGTGGATTTGTTTGAACATATCAAAAATATGATGTATACAACCATTCCTGCGTTTGTGATTTCAGCAATCACTTTTTCCGTTTTATCTCCTTGGAAAGAAGTAGGAAACTTGGAGAGTGTCGCTCAGTTTCAAACGGATATTCTATCAACGGGTTTGGTACATGGATATGCATTACTTCCGTTCGTATTATTGTTGGTGTTCTCTATTTTCAAAATTCCTGCCATTGTGAGCATTATTCTTACAAGCATTGCAAGTTTGCTTCTTGCACAAATACAGACAGCTTACTCTTTTCAAGAAATAGGACAGATTTTGTTTGCAGGTTTTTCGAAAGAAGGTGTGCCTGAGAGTATTGCATCTTTGATTCAACGCGGTGGAATTCAAAGTATGTTTTTTACCATCACCATTGTTATTTTGGCACTTAGTTTGGGTGGTCTGTTATTTGGATTGGGGATTATTCCGACTCTGTTAGAAAGTATTGCTCACTTATTGGTTTCGCCGTCACGAGCAACAATTTGTGTAGTTGTAACAGCAGTCGGTGTGAACTTTATTGATCGGAGAACAATACTGAGTATTTTTATTGGCGGGAAAAACGATTTGAAACCGGTGTACGATAAGTTGAATTTACATTCCAAGAATTTGTCGAGAACTTTGGAAGATGCTGGACAGTTATCAACCCTTTTGGTGCCTTTGGGGAGTGTGAAGGGTATTTACTACAAGTATGCTCGGAGTATCTACTGCAATATGGAATGTTTTTCTGTTTTTGTTACAGCAGTTTGCTTTTGACAATCGTATTCGGATTCACTGCATTACTCTTACAACAAAATCGGAATAATATGCAAACAATAGACAAGCATTGATAAAAACAAGTTAGAAATAACTTTCTGTTCTGTAAATAAGACACTGATTTTACAGGAAAGAGAGTTTTTTTCTTTTCATTTTATTCTTTATACTATTGATTTTACTTGATTTAATAGTTAATATAATGATAAGAAGGAGGAGTGCCTTGAGAACGAATTGGAGTTTACGGATCCAAAAACTTTGGCCGTATTTCAGAAGCGAAATTCAAATCAGTCCGATGATTTTATTTGTAGGTGACAACAGTAGTGGCAAGAGTTATCTAATGTCTCTTTTGTGGGGATGATGAAGAGAATTATTATGACTATTTGAATATAGAGGATGCCAAAATTGGGAAGTGTATCAAAATGCGAGAGCTGTCTTTGTGAATACAGTTTTGCAAAAAGAAAAGAACGTGCATTGACAAATGAGGAAAAACGGATTTTTGTTCAATTTTTCAATGTGTTTTTAGTGGAAAAATAAGGAAGAAATTTATCCAGTATCTTTAACGGAAATATTGAGGGAATTTTTGAAATTAAATTGCTAGATAAAAACCAATTTAATTTGGATCAACAAAAATTAAACTTTGGAGACAAGAGTTGGACAAAACGGTAGAACATAGGAAAGAAAAATTGTTTCTAAGGGGAGTGATGAATTGTTGCTTGCAAATTCTGTTTTCTGATTTGATCGGAGATGTAGATAAACCGAAAGGAGCGTTGTTTTTGCCGGCATCCAGAACAGGATTTATGTTGACTTACAAAACCCTGATTAACGAAAGTTTGAAACAACATTTTGGACACAAAAAAATGCAGGGAAGTATTTTTACTAAACCTGTCATTCAATTTTTGAACCAGATTGTAGCACTGGGAGATGAAGCGGATAATGAGTATGATGACATCATTCGCTATATAGAAGAAGAGGTAATTGCGGAAAGATGTGACGGATCACGCCCCAATTAAAAACATTTATTTTGTTTCAGAGGGTATGCAAGAGCAAATTCTGCTGTATTTGACCTCTTCGCTTGTAACGGAACTTTCTGTCGATTCTTTTTGTTTTGAGGGACAAAAAGACACCTTTTAAGACACTTATCATTGAAGAGCCGGAAGAACATTTGCATTTGAAAGCACAGTCCATGATGGCAGAAAAATTTGACGATGATTTTGAATAAGAACAAAAATGTGTGGATTACGACACATAGTGATACGTTCTTCCAACAAATGAACAATTTGGTAAAAGTGTACAGTCATCCGAGAAAGACAGAATTAAGTAAGAAGTTTCGTTTGAAGGAAGAGGAGCTTTTGAACCATAAGGATATTCAAGTGTACCAATTCGATATTGTAGAGATAAGACCGTTAGTAAGCAATGTACCCGGTTCTGAAACGGGATTTCCTGCAATCACATTCAATGATGTGATTGATGAGCTAATCAATCAAGTAATTGAATTGGAGGAAGACGATGATTAAGGTAGGATTTGAAGAAAGATTGCAATTGCTCAATTTAGATGACACTGTTCGAGCGACCGATCGTACTGTGATTTTGACTGAAACAGAAATTGGGAAAGCAAAATTAATATGTCATTTGAATCACTTCAATATTTGTTTTTTGAATGCGGATAAGCAGACTTTCGATGGCTCAGAACGTTGAAGTGTGCAGATGCGATTTTGTTTGAACAAAGGAGAATCGTTGGATACTAAAAATTGTTGAGTTTTAAAATGTATGACGGCAGAAAGTGTCAAAAATCCCTTGAACAATTTGAAGGGCATTGTACAATGCAATAGCACCGCAGGTTTTCACAAATTGAAGATTTTGAAGAAGTTCGTTTATGCAGTGCATTTCGATTTGATAAAATGAACGAAAAATCCGCTGCTTCGAAAAACGCAGAGAAAATCAAAAAGCGATTCGTCAGTGGGAACGAGGAAAGGTGAAACTTCCGTTTATTGAGAGACGGTGCCATGTAAACGAATTATACTTTGATGAAAACGGAGACGGAGAAGTAACTTTGTAAAAAGCAATAAGATATATTAATCACGAGGAAAAGAGGAAAAAGTATGGACGTGCAGATACAGTTGGCAATAATGGTTGGGCTGATTATCTGGGCTAATTTGTGTTGGTTCATTTGCAATTAAAGAGTATTCGAGCTGCCAGAATGAACTTCTCGGAATATGGCAAGGCGATTTTGGAGCACATAAGACACTCATGGAAGAGGTAGCGTTGTGGGATGATAGCAGCCAAAAAGGACATGTCAAACGCGCAAAAATCATCATGGGTCTCAGGGTGCTTTTGGCAGATTCAAAGATTTTGCGAAATTGAAGGAAAACACTGGAGCAAATCAGAATGGAGCACATCAATCCGAATATTACCAAAAAGGAAAGAAAAATTCAGGGCAATTGCATTGGAAAATGCATTGAATATGTATTGTGAAAAATATGAATGATGAAATTGTATCAGGAGGAAGAAATGAGTATTCTATTAAATATCATCAAATACAGCCTCCGTAACTATGGCAGGACAGCAAAGGCGGCAGAATTAAGAAGTAATGGAGGATGTCATCAGTTTTCAGTGCCGGAGAACCGGACTTTGTAACTCCAAAAATATTTGTGATGTGCAACCAAATATTTAGAAGACGGACATACGGATGACACGGCAGCAGGCTTTACCGAAATTGAGACAAGTCATTGCGGATAAGTTGAAAAAGACAACCATCTTGAATACAAAATGACGGATATTGTGGTTTCAAACGGTGCGAAACATGCACTCTGAAATGCAGGAAGCGATTACCAATCCGGGAGACGAATGGATTATTCCAAGTCCTCATTGGGTAACTTATGCGGAATTAGTCAAAATGTCATCCGGAGTTCCTGTTATTGTGGGAAACAAGGGAAGAGAAATGACTGAATTACAGCTGAGGAGCTGAAAAAGGGATTACCCAAAGACAAAAAGCACCTGAATACCCTTGCAATCCGACAGGGCAGTCTATACCGAAGAAGAGTTGGAACAAATTGCAGCTTTTGCGGTAAAACATGATGTTATGGTGGTTTCTGATGAAATCTATGAAAAACTGATTTATGACGGGAAACATATCAGCATTGCTGCTTTGAATGAGGAAATAAAAAGACAGGATTATCGTTGTAAACGGGGTTTCTAAGGCGTATGCAATGACAGGATGGCGAATCGGATATACAGCATCAAATTCCAAGATTGCAAAAATTATTTGCAGTATGCAAAGTCATACTACTCAATCCGAATACATTGGCAATATGCCGCAAATTGAGGCGTTGAGGGAGAAAAAGAGACGGTTGAACAAATGAAAGTGGAGTTTGAAACAAAGAAGAAACCTTATTGTAGAAAAATTGAACAGTTGCCTTTTAGTATCCGTAAAAACCGAAAGGTGCTTTTTCATGTCATGCTGAATATCGATCAGTGTAAAGGAAAGAAGTATCGGAACAGGAAATCAAAGATTCTTTAGATTTGCAGAATTGCTTTTTGGAAACATGCTAATGTAGTGGTTGTTCCCGGAATTGCATTTGGAGTGGACGATTTTGTGAGATTGTCTTATGCAACTTCAAGAGAAAAAATAGAAGAAGGAATGAAAAGAATCGTTAGTGAACGAATTACAATCATAAAAATGATTCGTGTACTTTGTTTTGTAAACAGGGTGGTGTGAATAAGTCTATAGGTTCAAAAATACCGAAAAGTCAGAGAGGATATGAATGAAAGTTTTGGGGAATACATTACAGCATCGCTCAGTATTGCACCTCACTGTGGATGGAGCTGAAGTATGAGTTGATTCAGAACTCATGCATTGACGCATACAGTGAGAGATTACTCCTCATTTGGAACAGATGATGGAAACTCGGTAGAGTTTTCGTTGGATGATATAGATAGAATTGCATGCGACAGTCGGACCGGGTTCCTTTACAGGAATTCGTATCGGAGTCAGTGTAGCAAATGCATTTTCACGTCACTAGGGAAACCGGTTATCGGTATTTCTACTTAGAGGCAATGGCGTTTGCAATATCGATTCAGCAAAAATATGATTGTCAGACAACAGATGCGCAGAGAGAACACTTTTATGTAGCCTTTATCAGGCGAGGAGTAGGAAATGAAATCGTTTGTTAGGAAAAGAGGAAGCGCCGAAACAGATATTTTGGCAAACGATAAGAAGTCAGGAAAATGTTATCATAACAGGAGATGCAGATCCATGTGAAAGATTTGCCGCAAAGATTCAAAAGCACCGCCGGATATGTGTTATCCGAGAGCGGTTTCTGTTTGTTTATTGGCAGAGTGACAGGGTATACAAGAAACAAAGTATATTGAACCGGTATACTGGAGAAAATCACGTCAACTTCAGTTTGAAGAAAGGCAGGGGAAGCAATGATTATACTTGAGAATGAAATCAAAAATCATATTACACAAGTATATGACCTAGATGTCTGGTTTTGCGATACCGTGGAGTCTATGTTCACTGTATGACCAACTGCCGTAAACCGGTCTGCTTGTCACTTTGTTGCATCGATTGTGATAAGGTAGTCGGATGCGGATTTGTGCAGTTTTGATGCAAGGCATCAATAATATTGCAGTATTAGCGGAATATCGTCAGCAAAAATCGGAAACTGAGACGAGAAAATTGATTGCAGAAGGAAATAAACTTGAGTAAAAGACTGGAAGTCAGAGTCTCAACGAACCTAGCAAAACATTATATCAGAACAGTGGATTCAGAGAAGTTGGAATCAGAAAAGATATTACAAAGATAACAAATGAAGATGCCATTGTTATGAGAAAATCCATGGAGGAAGACGATTGAAAGAAATAGCAATATTAGGAATCGAGCAGTTGTGATGAGACAGCAGCTGCTGTGATACAAAACGGAAGAATACCTTGCAAATGTCGCTCGACACAGATTGATATTCATATGGCGGAGAAGTCCGGAAGTTGCATCCAGAAACCATGTGGTCGATATCAACAGAGTATTGGAAGAGACATTAGAACAATGGGGAAGACCGTTACAAGAAATTGATGCATTGCGTCTACTTTGACGCGCGGTCAGGCAGGTGTTGTTGGTCGGGACTGTCCCAGCGAAGGCTTGTCTTTTGCACCAACAAAACCGTTAGTGGAGCCAACGTATTGAGGGACATATCGCAGCAAACCACATTGCGTTTCCGGAGTTGAAACCGCCTTTTATTTCATTGATTGTATCGAGTGACATACCCATATTGTAGAAGTGCAGGATTAGAATCAGTTTTGTATTTTGGGAAAACGACGGATGATGCAGCAGAAGCATGACAAAAAGTTGCACGCGCTATCGGATTGGGTTATTCGAGGGCTACAAGTGGATGCTCTGCAAAAGCAGGGTTACATCGCTGATTTTCCAAAGTCATATTACAAAGATGACAGTTATAACTTCAGCTTTTTCAGGCTTGAAATCAGCTGTTCTAAATTATATCAATTCTGTAAGATGAAAGGATT